>WNGB01022249.1_pt1 | contig 10943 bp, 10 predicted proteins | sample 5400681 | NCBI WGS metagenome assembly WNGB01 (sample SAMN13153367, study PRJNA577476) | soil metagenome | isolation source: 115 cm soil or saprolite under grassland replicate 2 | place: USA:California | collected 2016-06-15 | reverse complement strand
CCTGCCAACGCTTCACCGACGCCCTCACGAACGCCAGCGCATGACTCGGGGCCACCGTGGATCGCTACTCCTTCGATGTAGAGCTCCCTCCTCTCCTTCCCCATGCCGGTTTATCCCGGCGCACACAACACGCATCGGCCACACCGCTCGCTCGATCAGCAACCGCCGCTCCTGATGGGAAATGACGGTGGATCAAGCAGCGGCGGCTTCGAGGGTGACGCGGTGTCCGAGTCGTTCGAGTTGGGCGACGAGGCGTCGGGTGGCTCGTTCGGGGTCGCGGCGGCTGAAGTAGTCGCCGCCGGCTTCGCGGTAGAGCTTGCCGGTTTGCGGCATGTGCCAGCAGGCGCAGAGGATCGAGTGTTTGAGGGCGCCGAGCGCACGTCCGTGGCCGCGGCGGGGACGCAAGCGCTGGTACTGCGCGGCGAGGTAGACGTCGTTGGTGCGGGTCGCGGCCATCGCTGCCTCGGTCAAGGCGGTGTCGAGCCACTTGGAGCCGTGGCGGGTTTTGCCGGAGCGTCGTTTGCCGGCGGAGCGGTCGTTGCCGGGGCACTGGCCGGCCCAGCTGGCGAGGTGGCGGTCGGAGGGGAAGCGGCTCATGTCGGTGCCGATCTCCGCGAGCACCGACTCGGCCGTGCGCCGCTGGACGCCGGGGATCGTGCAGAGCAGCTCAACCGCGCGCGCGAAAGGGGCGAGTTGCGCCTCGATCTCGTCCGAGAGCAGCTGGATCTGCTCGTCGAGGAAGTCGAGGTGGGCAAGGATCGCGGAGACGATCAGCGCGTGCTGCCGGTCGAAGCGGCCGACCAGCGCTTCCTTGAGCGCCGGGATCTTCGCCCGCAGCTTCCCTTTCGCGAGCTCGGCGAGCACCTGTGGATCGGTGGTGCCGGCAACGAGCGCGTCCAGCATCGCGCGGCCGGAGGCGCCGAGGATGTCGGTGGCGACGCAGTCGAGCTTGATCCCGGTGTCCTCGAGGATCTTGTGCAGCCGGTTGGCCTCGCGCTGACGCTCGCCGATCTGCGCCTTGCGGTAGCGGGTCAGGTTGCGCAGCGCCCGGATCGGTTTCGGCGGCACGAAACTGCGCCGCAACAGTCCCGCCTCGAGCAGCTGGCAAAGCCAGGCGGCGTCGGAGACGTCGGTCTTGCGTCCCGGCACCTGCTTGACGTGACGGGCGTTGACGAGCAGACAGTCGAACTCGTCCTCGAGGATCGCCCAGACGGGCTTCCAGTAGACGCCGGTCGCCTCCATCGCGACCTGCGTCACGCGATGCGCCTTCAGCCAGTCAAGCAACGACAACAGCCCACGCACTGTCGTCTGAAACTCAGCCACCTCCTGCGTCCGCGCACCGCCCCGACCGGGAATCCGCACGCACGCGGTCACCTGCGCCTTATGCACATCCAAACCGGCGGCGCGCTTGACGATCGTCTCCACGACTGCCTCCTCTCGAACGACAACACAGGGATCGTCGCCAGCGGGGCCTCAAAAACAGACGAGTCTGATGGGCGTGCTCTACGGCAACAGTCCGGCGTACCGGGGAGGCACCAGCGCCATGCTAAAGACGGGCTCACAGGCACCATAGGCGAACGGCGTCAACAGGCGACCCGCCGATCCTCGCTCATTTCAACGGCCCGCGGGTGGCCGCGCGGCGACGATTGCTAAAGACGAAACCCGGATCGCCGCCTGACCACGAGTGGCGTGTGCGCCGGCGCGACCGGCTCGGCGGTCTGCTTCACGAATACGAACTCGCCGCGTAGCGGCCCATCGCGATTTCGACCTGGCAGCCTGTGCGTCTGCGCGCGCGTGCCTAAAGCACTGCGCGCAGTCGCCGGCCGCGGCTCGGTCGATCTACAGCGCGAAACGAATCCGGCGCCGGTCGATGTTAAGGCGAACCGAGTTTCTGGGATCCACAGGGTGCAGGCAGCAGGTTATACCGCTGGTTCCTGGTAGCCCGCGGGCGTTGTCTCCTTGAGCCTCTGTCACTCGATGAGGGGACGGGCCACTATGCGCGATTTGTCGGTGTTCGCCGGCTGGTTTGGGTTGCCGAACGATGAGTTTCTCCTGCCCTGGAGGTCTATCTCAGCGGAACAGGCCGGCGGACTGGACACGAAGGCGACAGGACTGGAGCGCACCCATGGTCATCGTTGCAGGACACATCACCGTTGAGCCGCAGCAGCGCGAGTCCTACCTCGCGGGCTGTGTGCGCATCGTCGAACAGGCTCGCCGGGCAGTTGGCTGCCTCGACGTCGCGATCTGCGCGGACCTGGTCGACCCCGGCCGTGTCAACATCTTCGAGCGCTGGGAGTCGCAGGCGGCGCTGGAGACCTTCCGCAGCAGCGGTCCTGACACGGAACAGCGCCGGGCGATGCTCACGGTGTCCGTTCAGGAGTACGACATCGCCGACGTGCGGGCCGTGTTCGGGGAGGGTGCGGAATAATCGGCCGGACGGACTCTGCTGCGACGGATGAGATCGGCGCCGCGGTCCGGTGGAATCGAACGACGACAAACTCAGCGAGAAGGGAACTGCGACCATGAAACTGACGACCATCACGATCGTCTCCGTCGGTTCAGCATCCGATCAGCGGTCGCCAGCTTGCGCACGACCTGCTCCGGCGTGTGCTTCTTCCTCGTAGCCATGTTGATGTCGAGCCTTCCTGCCCACAACGTGGGCCGCAAGACTCTCAAACGACCTGGATCAACTAGCCGGGGTCAGGCCAGCGACCCTCACGTGGTTTGGCAATGTCTGGTTCCGCCCACTGAGGAGGTCCTCGCACCGAGCTTGCGGTACATGCTCGTTGCGACTTGCCTATTCCGGGGCGTAGTAACCGTAGAGGCTGACGGTTCTCGTTCCGCCGTTGCGGCTCCGGATCGTCAGCGTCGCCCGATTGTTGGTGTCATTGAGCGGCCCCGTTGGCGCGAAGGTGACCGTAACAGTGCAGCTCGAGCCCACAGGGACAATCGATCCGCAGTTTGACTTGGCGCTGAAATAGGGCGATCCGGAGACAAGGACATCTCTGTACAGGAGCGGCGCCGCGCTGAGACGAGAGACGGCTACCTTCACCGTTCCCGTTGTCGACTCGCCAGCACGGAAGACACTCAGGCTGAGCGCTTTGCGGTCGGTGAACCAGGTCGCCCTGGCCCAGCCATATCCCTGCAAGCTTGCTGACAGCGACGTGCCACCGGCAGCGACGGAGAGCGTTGCCCTGCGGTCGCGGAAGACGGTGGGTGCGAACACGACATCGAACGTGCAGGACGTAAAGGGGGCGACCGTGCCGCCGCAGCCGTTGCGCGACACGCTGAACTCCTTCGAGCTCGTCGTCGGCGCGAGCGGTCCAATCGCTAGTGAGCCCGCGGTGACCGTGATGGTCCTCGGCTTCGAAGCGCTCTTGAGGTAGATGGTGCCGAAGTCGAGTTTTGTTGGCACGAGCACGGGCGGGAGCAGGGTGCCTGTCCCTGTCACCGTGGAAATGAGACGACGACCGAAGGGAGGCTTCACTCTCAACGTCGCGCCACGTAAGCCCTCTGCAATCGGCGTGAACGTGACGTCGAGCATGCAGCGTTCATGTCGGTCAAGGGTCACCGGGCAGCTCTCGCGCAAACTGAAGTCCTTTGTGCCGACCAACGCTGCTGTGAAACCAAGCGGCTCTGACCCGGCCGTGAGCGTGAACGAATATGACTTCCCACCCTTGCCAACATCGACCGTCCCGAAGTCGTGTGAAGGCGGTGTCAGCGTCGGCGGAAGTATCTTTCCGATCCCCGTGAGCGAGGAGGTGAGCGTGGAGCCGCCGGCGTTGACTGTCAACGTCGCGCTTCGCGTCCCTTCCGCCACAGGTGTGAAGATGACGTCGAGCGCGCAAGTCTCCTTTGCAGCCAACTTCGTGTTGCAGGTCTTCGCGAGCTTGAAGTCCTTCGTCGCCGAGAGCTGCGCCTGCGGTCTCAGGGCCTCGGAGCCCGCCCTGAGCGTGAAGGAGAACGGGTCGCTGCTAGTGAAGATCTCGACGCTCCCGAAGTCGTGTGAGCGGGGACTCAGCGTCGGAGGAAGCGACTTTCCGATGCCCGTCAGCGAGGCAGTAAGGCTGGGAATGCCCACCGGCCTCACCCTCAGCGTCGCCCTGCGTTCTCCTTTCGCGACCGGGCTGAAGGTGACCTCGAGCGTGCAGGTTTGGTGTCGGGGCAACGAAGTCGTGCAGTTTCCATCGAGCTCGAAGTCCTTCGTGTCGCCCACCGAGGCGTTGACGTCAAGCGACTCAGAGCCGGCGGTAAGCACGAACGAGAAGGGTCTCCCGGTTTCGCCCACGTCGATGGTTCCGAAGTCGTGCGCCGGCGGTTCCAGCGTCGGTGGAAGGACCGTGCCGGTCCCCGTCAGCGAGGCAGTAAGGGTGGCTCCGCCGGCTGTCACCGTCAACGTCGCGCTGAGCCCTCCCTCGGCAACGGGCGTGAAGGTGACGTCGAGCGTGCAAGTCGCCTTCGCGGCCAACGTCGTGTCGCAGGTGTTCACGAGCTTGAAGTCCTTTGTCGCTGAGAGCTGCGCCTGCGGCCTCAGGGCATCGGAGCCCGCCGTGAGCGTGAAGGAGAACGGCTCGCTGCTGATGAGGATCTCGACGCTACCGAAGTGGTGGGCTGAGGGCGTCAGTGTGGGCTGCTCGGGGACGTCCTCGGCGCGAAAGACTGCAGTGACGACGTGATCCGCGTCCATCGTCACGCGGCAAACCGTGGCCTCGGACTCGGGGCAGCCATCCCACGAGTCGAAGGCGAAGCCGCTGCTTGCCGTTGCCTTCAGGGTGACCGTTGTCCCCTGGCTGAAGATGCCTTGGCACTCACCCGGGCAAGTGATTCCGCCGACGTCGTTCGTCACGGTGCCGCCGATCGTCTTCTCGTCCGGCCCGAGCACGCGCACCTTGATCGTATGAGTGGGCTCCTCCGTACGCCGGAAGACGGCACGAACCTGGCGATCCTGATCCATCACCACGACACACTCCGCGCCTCGTTCTCGTGAGCAGCCTCGCCAGCTCTCTAACGCGAAAGGCGCCTGCTCCGTGGCCTTCAGCGTGACCTTTATACCGAGGGGGAACAGCCGCGTACACGCGGAGGGGCAATCGATGCCGGTCGGCTCGCTCGTCACCCTGCCGTTCACGACGCTCACCTGCAGCTCGCGCGTGGCGCGTTTTCGCCGCACGAAGACTGCGGCCAAGGTCACATCCTCTGTCAATGTCAGCTCGCAGACTCTGCCGGCGGCGTCGGAACAGCCTCGCCAACCTGTGAACCGGGAGCCGGCCGCGCCAGCAGGCCGAAGCTCGACGTGGGTGCCGGTATCGAGGCGGCTTTCGCAATCTTGCCGGCACACACGGCCGCCAGGGTCGATCGAGACGGAGCCGCTGCCGTCGCCCCGGAACGTGATCGCCAGCCTGGCTGTCTCATGCGGCTCGGTGGTCGGGACGCCTCCGTCACCGCCCTTCGAGAGCACGATTGCAGCAGCCGCCCCGCCGCCGCTGAGCATCAGGGCCGCCAGGATTCCACCGAGGATTACCGACAACGGGACCGTGAAGAGCCAACGGTTCCAGATCCGTGCCAGGAGAGGCGGAGGTCGGAGGCCGACCTCGAGGTTGTGCTCCGTCACGCCGGCGCCTTCGTCGTCGCCCAGCTGACGCCGGATCTCGAGGGCTTCTCGCAGGGTCGCCTCCGCCCCGGGTGTGTCGCCCAGACACGCCGCCCGCGTCCCCAGCTGGTGCAGAGCCCAAGCTTCGCCGTGCCTGTCGCCGACCGTGCGTGCTGCCTCGAGCACGCTCCTCAGTACCTCGTGCCAGGCATCCCAGCGTCGGCTCAGCGCAAGCGCGGCGTCGATCGCGCGTCCCAGTTCGACCGTTTCGCGCAATCGCCCGGACCCATGTGCGAGTCGAACCGCCGTGATGAGGGCAGGTAGCTCGCGGCTGACGTCTTGGAGTCGGGGATCGGTTCGCAGCCACCCGAGAAGCCAGTCGACGAGCCGCCTCCTTGCGTCGGGGAGCACGTCGGATACGAGGGCGGAGTCGGCTTCCACCACGCCGGTCGCGCTGTAGCGCGGGCTATGCGACTCCGCAAGCCCGAGCCGCTCGAGCTTCTCGAGCGTGGCCGTGACATCAGGCTCGTCGACAAGCTGCGCAAGTCGCTCCGCACCGATATCGACTCCGTCGAGCAGCACGAGGACCGCGAGGGCTAGGCGTTCATTGCGCGAGAGCGAGCGGACGGCTTCGTCGAGGAGACCGTCGTCTGGCCGCACATCCGAGAGGCGCGACACGGAGAGGGATCGGCCCAGTTCCTTTACCGCACCGACGGTTTGGCGAAGTCGCAGCGGATGGCCCTCGAGTGTCTGCCAGAGCCACTCCGCCGCCGCTGCTTCCTTCGGCTCGAGTGCACGGCCGAGCTCGTGCTCGATCAGCGCGTTGGCATCATTCTGGTCGAGCCCCGCGAGGGGCAGCGCGCGGCCGTCCCAGAGTACGCGCGAGCGCGAAGCCGCGACGACAGCGCAAGTCGGCAGCGAGAGCACCAGCGCTTGGGCTTCATCGCGCTCCAGCTCGAGCGAGTCGAGCAGGAGGAGGGGCTTTCGCCCTCTGAGCAGGTCGATGACCTGCGCCGATGATGGCCTCGTCGGCGGGGTTGAGCTGTAGAGCTCATCGAATATCGCTTGGAGCACATCGTCCTTGGACTTTCCGCGGGCGAACAGATAGACGGCATCTCCACGCGCGAGTTCCTCCCGTGGGCGGTTCGCCACATCGCAGAGCACGTACGTCTTGCCGATCCCAGCCTCACCGTGCACGTTGACGGGCTCCGTTTGCAGGGCTGAGACGACGAGGCTCGCCTCAGCAACGCGGTCGAGGTGGTTCGGAAAGCGAGGCGGGGGCGCGGCGGAGCGCCGCTTGCGAATCCTCGGCTTCTGGAGCAGCGCCATGCGCTCGAGGAGGGCGCCGCTCTCCGGGCCGACCTTGAGTTCGACAGAGACGTTGTCGCCGGTGACGAAGACGCTGCCCGTGACGGGGCCGGCAACGGCGATGCCGCGCTCGCCGGCAATTGCTGACCGGCCCGATGCGCTCGTCGGCATGTCTACTTCCGAATGTCGACGTGGTTCCCGGTAACGAACGTGCTGCCCTTCGCGTCACCGGCGATCGCAATCCCTCGCTCAGCCGCAAAAGCGATGATGGCGGGCTCAGTCTGCCGCCAGAGCTGCTCGAGCTCAGCCTTCAGGTCGAGGTCTGCGGCGAGCAGCTCGCGGAGCTGAAAAGCGAGCGCGTTTCGAGCAAGCTCGTCCTCGGGATCATTCGCGACCGCCTTCGCCGCGTCCGTCACGGCTGGCTTCTCGTCGACCTTGGGTCGAAGCTTCGACCACAGCCCCTTGGCAGCCTGCCACGCTTCCTGGCCAAAGACGCGACCTGCCTCCTCGGCTACGGTCTCCGCGCCCTTCAGCAGGAAGGGTAGGAAGGGCGCCAAGAACGCCGTCAACGACACTGGATCCACGGTCACCCTCCCTTTGCCCGACGCGTCGGAGTTGCGGCTCGCACATGACGGGCCCGTCGTGTATCGATTGTCTCAAGACTGGGTCCGTACCGCAAACGTCCTCAGGGCGTTCGGAGAAAGGCCCGCTCGTGCCGCTGCCGACACTCGATCGCCCAACGGCTTCGTGCTTCGCTCGTCGCCCGGCGACGGTTTCCGCGGTAACTACCTCAACTGGCCGGGCATCGGTGAGATCGACATCATGGAGAACATCAACGGCCGGCCGACGGATTTCTCGACCCTGCATTGCGGCGTGGTCTCAGGCGGCCCGTGCAACGAGACAAGCGGCATCGGCAAGACCATCGACAACGCGACTCTGCAGGATTCCTTTCACACCTACGCGATGGAGCTGGACAAGACCGTCCGGCCGAACCAGCTTCGCTTCTACCTCGACGGCGTGAACTTTGGAACGATCTACGCCGACCAGGTCCCGGCCGAGACGTGGGCAAGCGCCACGGCGCACGGATTCTTTGTCATCCTCGACGTGGCCGTAGGCGGGGCTTTCCCGTGGGCCGAGTGCAACTTCTTCCCCCCACGCAGGCGGATGCTCCGGCTCGACACCCTTTCCCGAAGTGGTGACGCTGAGCACCGTCTCCGGCAAGGCCGATGAAGGTCGCCTACGTGGCGGTCTACAACAAAAAGTAAGACCTCTGACCTGGTTCGCGCAAGACAGAGAGTCGCGCTCGTAAAGAAGGTGCGCCTCAGGAGGGTCGAGAAGGGACGTTGCAACCACAAAACGCCTTCGCCGGTCGCGTTGATTCTTCGGGTCGCCTGCTTCAAGATTTCGTCGAGATGACGGAGTGGATAGGCATCGCAGTCACCGCCGTGCTGACTCTTGCAGGGCTGTACTTCGGGAACTCCCTCCGCATCAAGACACGCACGGACGTGGAAGCCAACGTCGCCGAGAAGCGGTTTGCTGCCTACGCAGCACTTTGGGCGCAAACGAAGACCGCGTCGCCGATGCGCGGTGTGCCCCTGACGCGGGCCGAGCGGTCCCAGCTCTACGACCAACTCACCGACTGGTACTACGACGGCGGGAACGGGATGCTGCTCACCGAGGAGACCGGAACATTTACTTGCAGGCGAAGAAGAACCTGACATGTCCGACTGAGGAACTCGTGCCCGAATCGCTCGTCGAACAGGCTGTTCGCGACGGCGATGCCGCGCGAGGTCAGGCATCGATCGACCAGTTGTCGCTCCTCCGCGCGTCCTTGCGTGCAGACATCCGGATCTACGCGCAGCCTTACGACGAAGAGTTGAGCCCCGAAGACATAGGGTTCCTCAAGGCCTCTAAGGTCGACCTGCGCCGCCCTCTATGGCGAGACGCGCGCAAGCGCCAGTCCGCGCATCACGACGCGTAGCTCGAAGTGTCTCGGCTGCCGTAACGAACTGAAGCGAGAAGCGCACGACCCTGACGGAAATCGGCCGGCCATATTTGCCCGTCAGTTCGCGTCCAGTGAGACAACGTTCGCGCCCCGTAGAAGTCCTCGTCCTGACACAAACGGCCCGCCGTCGTGGGACACGGTTCGGGACATATTCGTCCGCGACCCTGAATCCTTCATCGAGATCGTCCTGAGTTTGCCGCTTCTTCCGAAGTGGAGCGTACGGGAATCGAACCCGTGACCTCCGACTTGCAAATACCAGGTTACGAGGCGAGGTTAGGTCAGGTTAGGTCAGTCAACGCGAAGTTGCGCTGGTTGGGTGAGGTTGAAATTGGCTATTCGGGGACACGGTTCGGGACACGCTTTTTGTGTGTCTCCGACACCGTTCTCACGCCGTGGTCGGGCGACAGGACGCTCACACATGCCAGGCGGTTAGACGCGTCGCCGCCAGCGCGCGAAGACGTCCTCGAGTTCGGCGCGCAGTGCGCGCGGTGCCAGAACGAACAGACGGTCGCCCGGCTCGATCACCATCGTTCCCCGCGGCGGGATCGTCTCTCCGTGTCGTGCGACCACGGCGATCAAGGCGTTGCGGGGGAGGCCGAGTTCGCGCACGGCGGAGCCGGCGATCGCGTGGTCGCCGGCGACGTCGAACTCGACGAGCTCGAGCGAACCGAGCGCGTCTACTTCCAGCGGTGCTGCGACGACCGCCGGCCGTGGATCGACGAGCCCGAGGCGTGCTGCGGTCCACTCGAGCGTGGTTCCCTGGAGCAGCGCCGACACGACGACGACGAAGAAGACCGCGTTGAAGATCGTCTCGGCCTTTCCGAGCTCGGATGAGAGCACGAAGGTGGCGAGCACGATCGGGACGGCGCCGCGCAGGCCGGCCCACCCGAGCAGCACTGGCTCGCGGGCGCTGAACTTGCTAAACGCGGGATCCAGACGGCGATCGGCCGGATCACGATCACGAGCAGTGCCGCGAGTGCGAGACCGGGTAACGCGACGGGGGGCAGGTCGCTGGGGAACACGAGCAGGCCGAGCACGACGAACACCGCCACCTGCGCAACGAAGGCGAGGCCCTCGTGGAAGGCGACAAGCTGCCGGCGGTAGCGCGACGGCGTGCTCCCGACCGCGAGACCGACGAGGTAGACGGCGAGGAAGCCGCTGCTTCGGCCATTCCTATGGCGGAGCCGTGATCACCGAGGCGGGCAACGATCCGAACGTGGCAGCGCTCGTCTACATCGCGGCGTTCGCGCCAGATGCGGGCGAGTCGGTGAACACGCTGATCGCCGATCCGCCGCCCGGGGCACCCGTGCCGCCGATCCTGCCGCCGCAGGACGGCTTCCTGTTCTTGGACCGGGGCAAGTTCCATGACTCGTTCGCTGCCGACATCCCGGCCGAACAGGCCGCGTTCATGGCCGACTCGCAGGTGCCGTGGGGTGTTGACGCTCTTGGCGGCACGATCAGCGAACCGGCGTGGCGCAGCAAACCGCAAACCAAGTTGGTACCTCGTCGCCACCGACGACCGGATGATCCCGCCGCCGGCCCAGCGCGAGATGTCTGCGCGGGCGGGTTCGACCGTTGTCGAGGTCGCGGGCAGCCATTCGATTTACATCTCGCAGCCCGCAGCAGTGGCCGGACTCATCGAACAGGCCGCGTCGGCGGTCGAGATGGTCACGCACTAAATCGAGCTGAGCGAACTTCCCCGCAGTGCAGTCTGTTCTCGCTCGCACTTGCGCGGCGTCGCCGTCGGGATCGGCCGTGCGTCGGGTGGGAAGGCATGGAGTCCCGGCGGTCGTCGACCCTCCTGGGGGCGCGACCTCGATCCAGCGCATCTTCCTGTCGGAGAACGTCTCGTCGGAGCGCAGCTCGAACCCGAGCGTGCCGCGCTCTGGCTCGCAAGGTCGCGCCGTATGTGGTGTGCGGACACACGTGCCCCTGCGCGGAAGCAGGCGCGAGTTCAGCTTTCAGCGAAGACTGCTGCGGCTCGTCCTTTGCGGACGTCTGCCGCGGCTGAGGGGGACGATCGCATTTAGTCCGCCCGATGGT
>WNGB01013599.1_pt1 | contig 10943 bp, 11 predicted proteins | sample 5400681 | NCBI WGS metagenome assembly WNGB01 (sample SAMN13153367, study PRJNA577476) | soil metagenome | isolation source: 115 cm soil or saprolite under grassland replicate 2 | place: USA:California | collected 2016-06-15 | reverse complement strand
CGCTCGAGGGCCGCCCGCAGGGGCGCTGCCTCATGGGCGCGAGTTTCGGCGCCGTCGCCGCGTTCGCCTGCGCCTGGCGCCATCCCGGCTTCTACGGTCGCCTGCTCCTTCAGTCCGGTTCGTTCGCCTTCACCGACATCGGCGACCGCAACCACCGCGGACCGCTGTTCGATCCGGTCGTCGCATTCATCAACCGCTTCCGCAGCCGCCCGGCCGCGGTCGCCGAACGCGTGTTCGTGAGCTGCGGGATGTACGAGTCGCTCATCTACGAGAACCGTTCGCTGGTCCCGATGCTGCAAGCGACCGGAATGGACGTCCGCTACATCGAGGCGCGCGACGGTCACAACTGGGAAAACTGGCGCGACCGCCTGCGGGAAGGCCTGTCCTGGCTCTTTCCCGGCCCGTTGCTCCTGGTATACGAGTAAGGAGGAGGGAGGTCGACATCGACATGGCGAAGGTCCAACGCCGGATCGGGCTGTCCCTTGGCGCCGACATCTGCTGGCCGATCTGCTACGAGGAGCTCATCCGGCGGCTCGACCTCGCCGTCCCGTGGCGCGGCGACGAGGTCGGGATCGCGGTCGAGCGAGTCACCATCGAGCCGTTCGACCTGCGCCAGCCGTGCCGCTACGACCTCGTCATCGACCGGCTCACGCACTGGTATCACACGAGTCGCGAGTGGATCAAGAAGGCCGTCATCATGGACGGCCTCTACGTCTTCAACAACCCGTGGTCGGTGCAGTCGATGGAGAAGCAGACGACCTACTGCGCCATGATGCACCTCGGGATGCCGATTCCCGACACCTGGATGGTGCCGCCCAAGTCGTACGAGCCGCTGCCGGATCTGAATGTGACCCTCGAGAGCTATGCCCGGCTGTTCGACCTCTCCGCGATCGGAAGGAAGCTGGGGTACCCGATGTTCATGAAGCCGTACGACGGGGGCGGCTGGAAGGGCGTCAGCAAGATCGACGACGCCGAGACCTTGCGCGCGCGCTACGAGGAGAGCGGCAAGCTGGTCATGCACCTCCAGAAGGCGGTGCATCCGTTCGACCGCTTCGTGCGCTGCATCGGGCTCGGGCCGCAGACCCGGATCGTCCGCTACGAGCCGGGGGCAGCGCTCCACGACCGCTACACGATGGATCGCGACTTCGTGTCTGCCGAGGAGGCCGCGCTCCTGCGCGATACCACATTGACGATCAATGCGTTCTTCGGCTGGGACTTCAACTCGTGCGAGTCGCTCCACAAGGACGGCGTCTGGTATCCGATCGACTTCGCCAACCCGTGTCCGGACTCGCAGGTGACATCCCTGCACTACCACTTTCCGTGGCTGGTCATGGCCAACATCCGCTGGTCGGTGTTCGCCGCGGTGACCGGGCGGCCGATGCGGCGCACCCTCGACTGGGAGCCGTTCTACGCGATCGCGGCCGAGAAGGAGATGCCGTATCGCGAGCGGCTGCGGGCCTACGCGAAGGTCGCGGAGGAGCGGTTCGACGCCGCCCGCTTCGAGGAGTTCTGCGCCGCCCACCTCGGGCACCTGGACGAGGTGGCGTGGGAGTTCTTCGCGACGCCGGTCGCGCGGGACGCGGTGCGCAAGAAGGTGGCTGCGCTGTTCCCGGCCCACGAGGTCGAGCCGTTCACCGAGCTCTTCTGGAGGCGGATCCAGGCCTGGCGGGCCGACGTGGAGGCGGGCCGGCGATGACTGACAAGCGGGTGGCGCGCTGGCACTCCGATCGCCTCGAGCGCGAGGTGACCATGGTCCGCTGGGGGACCTACGGCCGGCCGGTGCTGCTGTTTCCGACCGCGGGCGGCGACGCCGAGGAGGTGGAGCGCTTCCTCCTCATCGACGCGCTCGCACCGCTGCTCGAGGCCGGCCGCATCAAGGTCTACTCGTGCGACAGCGTGGCCGGGCGCGCGCTCCTGTCCCGCGAGGGCTCGCCTTCGCATCAGATGTGGCTGCAGAATCAGTTCCACCACTACGTGCGCCACGAGGTGGTGTCGGCCGTCCGCAGCGACTGCCGTTCGCCCGACATCGAGCTGTGGGCGGCGGGCGCGTCGATCGGCGCGTTCCACGCGGTCGCCATGGTGTGCCGGTTCCCGGACGTGTTCGCGCGCGCCTGCGCCATGTCCGGGACCCACGACCTGCGCCGGTTCTACGACGCGACCGAGTTCACCGACGATTTCTGGGTGTCGTCGCCGATCCACTTCGTGCCCGCGCTGGACGGCCCGCACCTGGAGGTGCTGCGCACGCGCTTCGTCCTGCTCGCCTCCGGCGAGGGCCGCGCCGAGGACATCGGCGAGTCCTGGGCCATGGCGAGCGCGCTCGGCGAGCGCGGGATCCCGAACCGGGTCGATCCGTGGGGGCCCGACTGGCACCACGACTGGCCGACCTGGCGCCACATGCTGCCGAAGTATCTCGATGAGTGGACTCGCTGATCGATGAGGCGAGCTGATGAGGTGACCGCATGACCACGACCCGCACGCACAAGGAAGTCGACGGCGAGCAGGACGGGAAGAAGCGCCGCGAGTTCATGCACGCCATCCTGGCCGACCTGCGCGCGCTCGAGCGGATGCTGCGCGAGGGGCGGTTCGAGACCGGGGCGCGGCGGATCGGCGCCGAGCAGGAGATGTTCCTCATCGACAAGGCCTGGGGTCCCGCGCCCGGCGCGCTGATGATGCTCGAGCGACTGCGAGACAGCCACTTCACGACCGAGCTCGGTCTCTTCCAGCTCGAGGCCAACTGCGACCCGCAGACGCTCGGCGGCGACGGCATCTCCCGCCTCGAGAAGCAGCTCGAGGAGCTGGTCGACAGCGCGCGCAGGACGGCGAACGACATCGGGCTGGCCGCGGTCCTCATGGGCATCCTGCCCACCATGCGCAAGTCGGACCTCGGGCTCGACAACATGGTGCCGAGCGCGCGGTACCGGGCGCTCAACAAGGTGGTGACCGATCTGCGCGGCGGATCGTTCGAGTTCTCGATCAAGGGGCTCGACGAGCTCATCATCAAGCACGACTCGGTGATGCTGGAGTCGTGCAATTCCAGCTTCCAGGCCCATCTGCAGGTCGAGCCGGCCGAGTTCGCGCGCATGTACAACCTGGCCCAGGTGCTGGCCGGCCCGATGGTGGCGGTGGCCGCCAACTCGCCTCTCCTCTTCGGGCGGCGGCTGTGGGCCGAGACCCGGATCGCCCTGTTCCGCCAGGCGGTCGACACGCGCAGCCACACCCACCACCTGCGCGAGAGCGAGGCCCGGGTCAGCTTCGGCACCCGCTGGGTGAAGCGGTCCGTGGTCGAGATCTTCCAGGAGGACATCGCCCGCTTCCGCACCCTGGTCGGCACCGACCTCGACGAGGACCCGATGACGGTGCTGGAGCGCGGCGACGTGCCGCAGCTCAAGGCGCTGCGCCTCCACAACGGGACGATCTACCGCTGGAACCGCGCCTGCTACGGCGTGATGGAGGGCAAGCCGCACCTCCGGATCGAGAACCGGGTCATGCCGTCGGGACCGAGCGTGGTCGACGAGGTCGCCAGCAGCGCGCTCTGGTTCGGGCTCATGGTCGAGATGGGCGCGCGCGAGGAGGACGTGACCGCGCGCATCGACTTCGACCAGGCCGGCGCCAACTTCTACACCGCGGCGCGCGAGGGCATGGGCGCGCACTTCGGCTGGCTGGACGGCGAGGACATCTCGGCGACCCATCTTGTCCTCGACAAGCTCCTGCCGCTGGCCGAGGCGGGACTCAGGCGGCAGGGCGTGCTCGAGGCAGACATCGTGCGCTACCTCGGCGTGGTCGACCAGCGCGTCCGCACCGCACGCGGCGGTGCGCGCTGGCTCATGTCCTCGTGGAACGCGCTCAAGGACAAGGGCACGCCGGGCGAGCGCTCGAACGCGCTCGTGGCGGCGACCCTCCAGCGCCAGGGCACCGGCCGGCCGGTCGCCGAGTGGGAGCGCGCGCGGCTCGACGAGGCCGAGGGCGCGCGCCACAACTACCTGCGCGTCGATCAGTACATGACCACCGACCTCTTCACCATCCACGTCGACGATCCGGTCGAGATGGTGGCGAACTTGATGAGCTGGGAGCGCATCCGCCACGTCCCGGTCGAGGACAAGGACCACCACCTGGTGGGCCTCGTCACCTACCGCGCCGTCCTCCGCTTCCTGGCCGGCGGCGGCTCGATCCACGACACCCCGGTCTCCGACATCATGAGGACCGACGTGACCACGGTCGACGTCGACACCGAGACAGTGGAAGCGATCCGGCTCATGCGCCGCTACCGGATCGGCTGTCTCCCGGTCGTCCAGGACGGCCGCCTGGTCGGCATCCTCACCGAGGAGGACTTCATGACCATCGCGTCCAAGCTCCTCGAGCAGAAGCTCGCCGCCGAAGCCGAGGCCGGGGCCGCCCACTGACGAGCGGCCGCGGGTGCCACCCTTCGATCGTCGGCGCCAGTCTTCTGACGGGACCCTGCCGCTCAGAACGCCAACAGGAAACTCTGCAGTGGCAGCGACAGAATGCCCTCGACCGGGTTCCACAGGGTGGACTCACGCGTCACCAGGACCCCGAGCGGCGAGGCGTATCTCCTCTTGAAGTGTCGCAAGCCTATCGTGTGATCTGCCTTGATACTCTTTCGGAACTTCACCTCGATCGGCATCACCGTTCCGTCCAGCCTCTCGGCGACGAAGTCGACCTCGATGATCGGTGTTCTCCGGTCTCCGGGACGTTCGTAGTCTCGATAGAAGTGAACTTGCAGGTTGTAGTCACGGATGCAACTCTGCGCGAGTGTCTGAATGACTTCGCCCGACAGCGTATCGGCCACCGGTACATCTTATAATCCGACTTATTAGATGTGACAACCTCGCGAACGACCTCGTGGAGTGGGCTCGAGTTCATCTCCCGGGCGTCGCGTTCGCGACGGGTTGGCGCCCGGCCCGGCCGTGTCGACTTGACGTGTGGTATGTCGACCGTAATATTACGACTATAATATGAAGGTCGCCGAAGGGAGTAGCGCGATGGAGCCGAACGGAGCTGTTGCCCTGGTCACCGGAGCAAGCCGTGGAATCGGAGCGTCCCTGGTCGGCGCGCTGGTCGCGGCAGGCGCCTCTCGTGTGTACGCGGCCATGCGGGATCCGCGAGCCGCACGGGCGGCCTCGTCTCTGGTTGTTCCGATCGCGCTCGACGTCACCGACGGCGAGCAGGTGGCGCGCGCGGCGCGAGAGTGCGGAGACGTGCAGATCCTCTTCAACAACGCCGGCGTCGCTTCCGGCGAACCGCTGCTGGCGGCGAGGGACGAGGCGGCGGCCGAGCGTGAGATGCGCGTGAACTACTTCGGGACTCTCCGCATGTGCCGCGCGTTCGCGCCGATCCTCGCGCGGAACGGCGGAGGCGCGGTCGTGAACATCCTGTCCATCCTGGCGCGGGTCAGCGCACCTCGGCTCGGCTCGTACGCGGCCTCCAAGGCGGCGGCCTACTCCTTGACCCAGGGGATCCGCGCGGAGCTGGCGGCGAGCGGGACACTGGTGGTCGGAGTCATGCCCGGCTTCGTCGATACCGACATGGCGGCGCGCGCCCCGGGGCCGAAGCTGGCGCCGAGCGCGGTCGCGGCCAGCGTGCTCGATGCTCTGCGCGGCGGGATCGAGGACGTCTACCCGGGCGAGGCGGCCGGCGTCGCACTCGAGCTCCAGCGCGATGCGAAGGCGGTCGAGCGGGTCTTCGCGGCGCGGTTCGCCCTTCCGGGCGGTGCGGCCACTCCGTCCGGGGCGATCCGGTGAGCGCGAAGGCGGAGCAGAAGGGGCTCACGCACGAGACGATCCTCGAGTCGGCATCTCGGCTGCTCCGGGAGAAGGGCATCAGCGGCGCGCGCGTCGCCCAGGTGATGAAGGGGGCCGGGCTCACCGTCGGTGGCTTCTATGCCCACTTCGCATCGAAGCAGGCCCTGATCGACGAGGCGCTGCGGCGGACCGGGAAGGGGATGCGCGCCCGCCTCTTCCATCGCCTCGAGGAGAAGCCACCCGCGGACCGCGCCGAGGTCGTCCTCCGGCGCTATCTCTCGCCCCGGCATCGCGACGAGAGCTCGCTCGGCTGCCCGTTCCCGGCGGTGGTAGGCGAGGTCGGCACCACGGCCCCGCAGCACCGGCGCGTGCTGGGCGAGCAGATCGATGCCGTGGCGTCGGAGCTGGAGGCCTACCTGCCGGCCAGCCGGGCCCGGCTCTCGCGCCGTCATCTCGCGCTCGGGCTGGTCGCGCTCATGTTCGGCGGCCTGAGCCTCGCCCGCGCACTGCGCGGGACCGCGCTGTCGGACGAGGTGATAAGAGCGTGCCGCGCACTCGGCCGCTTTGCGGCGCGCGGCGATCACGCGACGGAGGAGGCGCCGTGAGCGCCGGCATTCGAGCGCCCCGGACGACCCGCCACCTGGAAGAGCTCGGCCGCATCGTGGGTGGCGAGCTCGGCGGGCTCCCATCGCCGAGCTCCTGGGGTGGTGGCCACTCACATCGAGCTGGGCCGCTCGATCGTCGAGATGGAGGCCGGCCGCCCGGCTCGGGGCGACGGCGGCGCGGATCCTCGGGGCGGCGCGGACCTTGCCGATGATGGCGGCGCGCCGGCTCGTGCTCGTGCGCGACCTCGGCCAGGTGGCGGCGGCCGAGCTGGGCGAGCTCGCCGCACGCATGGAGGCGCCGAGCCCGGAGACGGTGCTGGTCGCCACCTCGGCCAAGGTGGACCGCCGGCTGAAATTCCATGCCGCGGCCGGACCCGGATCCCGATGCTTCCGCTGAAACTGGGCCCCTCCGGCACCGGTGGCGACAGGGCTCTCGTCCGCGGATGCGCCGGCGTAGCGATCGGGGGGGCAGCCCGAGGGGGCGACACTGTCGGTCGTCAGGGGCCTCCAGCGGCTTCGTTCGGACCTCGAGCCGCTCCTCAGAACGTGCCCAGCGAGGCGCGGCCCCGGTAGCCGAACCTATTGGCCGGTCAGCCGCTCGCCTGCGGCGGGCTCCACAGCGCGGCCAGCTCGAGCTCGATGGCCTCGAACGGCGCGACCCGCACGCGCGCGTCGCCCTGGTAGACACGTACTTCGCGCCACCTGCCCGATTCCGGGTGCGCATGCGCCTCCAGGGTTCTGGCGATGGGATCCAGCAACCAGACGTGCTCGACGCCGCGCTCGGCGTAGAGCGGCAGCTTCTCATCGCGGTCGAGCGATTCGGTCGACCTGGACAGCACCTCGCAGATCCAGTCGGGAACGATCGAGAAGTAGGCCGTCTCGGGCAGGCTTGGCATGCGCTCGAGCCGCCACCCTGCGAGATCGGGCACGATCGGCTCGAGCTCGATGAGGTGCAGCTCCGGTTCGAACAAGATCCACCAGCCTCCGGGACCGCCGCGGCGCCGCTGGAAGGGTCCGCTCAGGTCGCCGGCGAGCACCGTGGCCGCGTTGGCGTGCCGCGGCGCGGGGCGCGGCATGACATAGAGCGTCCCGCGCACGATCTCGGCGTGCTGATGCGGCGGGACTCGCTGGTACTCGTCGTACAGCGCCCTCTGGCGGTCCTTGGCCGGGTGCGCCACGGCTACGGATCAACATAGCACGGCCGCAGCGCGCAGCAGGATGGAAGCTCAACGGGACGATCTGCCAGGAGCGCAGCTGGCCGAGCGGCAGGCGCGCGATGAAAGCCGTCCGACTCGCCGGCAACCCGTGCGGCGAACGGGGGGGATGGGCCGAACAAACGACCCTTCGTAAGGGTCGTCGACTGCTCCGCATGCCCCCGGATGAGCGCCCGACGCAGGCTCGCGCCCTGCCCCGGCGTCGCGCAACGCGAGTTCTGTTAATTAACCGAGCTTCCACGCGGCGGACGGAGCCCACACCGCCGACTGCCCTGCGCCCTGCCCCCTGCCCCACCGGCGTCCGGGGCTTTTCCGATCGCGAAGCTCGAGACGCCGGCCGGGCTCAAGCTGCGCGTGTTCGCGGCGAGCGACGCAATGGTCGGACTGCTGTCGAGCCTGTGCGGGATCGGAGGTGCCGGGTGATCCAGATCCCCGCGCAGGCGAGCGTGTTCGTGATGCACGAGCCGGTGAGCTTCCGCAATGGCATCGACGGGATGGTCGGGGTCGCTCGGGTAGTGCTCGAGCAGGAGCCGCAGGCGGGGTTTGTCGCAAGCCTGGCGGCGCGACCTTGACGGCCAGATGACTACCAGGGTAGTACTACCTTGGTAGTCAATGCGGCGACGATCCGCGCCCGCCGTCGATCGGGCTCAGCCTTCTCCTGGTCATCTGCTTCAGCTGATCCTCTTCTGGACCTCGCTGACATCGGTCGGCTCCTGGCTGCCTCTGGTGCGCGGTGCATTCGACGGCGCGAGCTACCGGTGGATGCACGGCTACTGGGGGCTTTCGTTCCGGGGGCAGGGTGTCGACGGGGACTACTGGCTTCCGGTGCTGGAGGTCGGGCTCGCGCTGCCGACTCTGTGGCTGGGATGGCGAGGTGGTGCCCGGCGACTCTTCCGCGTGCTGCTGCTCGCTCACCAGCTGATCCTGCTCACCAGCTCGTTCCACGCCGTCGCAGCGTACCCGGAGAGCTACCGCTGGGTGGGCGCCACGCTCGGGCTCCGCATTCCGCTCCTCTGGATAGGTCCGATCTCGACGAGCACCTTCACGATCGCAACCGTCGTCTGGTTGGTTCGCGACGTGCAATCGGCGTCGTCGCAGGCGCGATGGACGTCCTGGAACACCGCCTGGGTGGCCGGGCTGGCCGCCATGCTCCCGGTCCAGTTCGCCCTGCTCCGTCTGGGTGAGCCGATGAGCCAGGCCGACCGGATCGGCGTGATTCTCACGATGCTGCAATGGTTCCTGGTCGGCATCGCGCTCAGGCCCCGCGATGCGGCTCCGGCACCGGCATGACCGACCGCGCAGCGCGCGCTCCTCGACATCAGCTCTTGTCCGAGTAGAGGACCGCGGAGAGACTGAGATCGAGCTGGCTGCGGGCCAGGCGGAGCAGGCTCTCGAAGTCGGAGTCGCTGAGCTTGAGCCGCCCGACGAGCTCGTTGCGGGTGGCGGCGAACAGGTCGTCGCGGATGCGCGCGCTCCAGCGCGCGACGGTGGCCCGGTGGACGCCGTAGAGCCCGCCTATCTGATCGATGTTGAGATCGTCGACGAAACGGAGGCGCAGGATGGTGCGGTCGCGATCGGTCCGGGCGGCGCACGCGCGCGCCAGCGCGTCCTCGAACTGGCCGGCGAACTGCGCCTTGAGGTACTTGAGGGCAGGGTCGTCGACCGGCGGGGCCAGCGCCGCGACCTGCGACGAGGTCATCGGCTGCTCGCGCCTTCCGCTTCCGCGCAGGTTGAGGGCGGTCCTGACCGCGCTCACCCGCACCCAGGTGGCGAGCGGCCCGCGGCCGGCGTAGTCGCCGATCTTGGGCGGCGACTCGCCGTCGCCGACGAACAGCTTCTGGCGCAGGAGCTGGCGCACCTCGTCGGCGAAGGCGGGCGACGGGTCCAGTCGCCGGAGCGCGGCCCCCGCCTGGGGCAGGATCTGGTCCTCGAACAGGCGCAGCCCGGTCGGGTCGCCCGCGGCGCTGGCTGCGACGATGAGGGCGGCTTCCTACGGCTCACGTCCCCGATGCTTCCCGACCGCGTGTCCTGCACCGGGCTGCGGAATCCTCGGCCGTGGCTTCGCCCGGTCCCGCTGTGCGGCCGAGATGGTGGTCGCCTTCTCGTGCAAAGGGTCGTGGCGTCTGTCCGTCGTGCACTGCCCGGCGGATGGCAGACGCCGCCGTGCACCTGGTCGATCGGGTCTTCCCTCCTGCGCGCTACCGCCACTGGGTCTGGAGGATGCCGCGCAGGGTCCGATACCGGCTGGCCCGAGACGCAGCCCGGATTACGTGTCGTAGCGCCCCAAGTAGCACTACTGCGTCAGGGCGGACCAGCTTCGCACGCGTGGAGAGGATCGCCACCCGGCACGTGCCTTGGGCTCCTCGCGTCTTCATCGGGCGACGGACTCGCAGACGGCGTGGACCTCCGCAGGCGAGATCTTCGCCTCGACATAGATGGCGAGCGACCGGTCGCACGCCGCCCTTGCCCGACCCGGGCGGCCGAGCGCGAGCTCGGTCTTGGCCAGGTGCGTCAGCGTCTCCGCCAGATCGGCCTTGATGTCATGCCTCTCGTAGTGCTCGACGGCTCGCTTCAACCATCCCTCGGCCCGGCGAAACTGTCCCAGCTCGTGCTCGGCTTGCCCGATGCCGCATAGCGCCATGCCGACGATGACGATGTCGTTCTTCTTCTCGGCGATGACGAGCCCACGCCGCAGGTGCACGAGTGCCTCCCGGTGGCGCTCGAGGAGCACGAGCGCCTGCCCGAATTCGATCTCGGCATTGGCCAGCCGCAACGACTCGGGGCCCGCCTTCTCGGCGATGGCCAGCGCCCGGGCAAAGCTGGCGCGCGCCGCCACGGCGTCCTTGCGGCAGGCATGCGCGCGGCCCAGGTTCATGTGATCGAGATAGAGCTCGGCGTCTTCGGCGCCGGTCATTCGCATCCCCATGGCAATCGCGCTCTCGCCCACCGTCACCGCCTCGTCGCAGCGGCGCAGGCGCACCAGGAGCACGCTCCGGCTATAGTCGACGTCGGCGATCTGTTTGCTCTCGGGCCCGAATTCCTTCTCGTAGAGAGCCCGCGCCTCGGCCAGCGCGAACAGCGCTTCGGGGTAGCGGGTTTCATCCTTGTTCAGGTTGGACATCGTGAAGAGGACGTCGGCGCGCTCCTGCGGGTACCGTTCGGCCGCGAGGAGCGCGAGCGCACTCTTGATATGGGCGCGCGCGCCCGCGAGATCGCCGGTCACCATGGCGGCACCAGCCAGCGCCCGCTCCACCGTTGCCCGGAAACGGGGCTCGTTCCCTGCCCTCCGGATGGCATTCCGCGCCGCCGGCGCGAGCTCGGCAGCGTCGCCCGGCCGCTCTCGGTCGCGTGCGAGAGCGACAAGA
>WNGB01013598.1_pt1 | contig 10943 bp, 9 predicted proteins | sample 5400681 | NCBI WGS metagenome assembly WNGB01 (sample SAMN13153367, study PRJNA577476) | soil metagenome | isolation source: 115 cm soil or saprolite under grassland replicate 2 | place: USA:California | collected 2016-06-15 | reverse complement strand
CGGTCGCGCAGGGCTCGCTGCGCCTCACGGTGGGACGAGCGACGACAGAGACGGACGTGGACGCGCTGCTGGAGGCGCTTCCGCCCATCGTCGCCCGCCTGCGCGAGGCGTCGACGGTGTCGGTCTGAGCGGACCGGTCTTCGTCGCGATGAGCGGCGGAGTCGATTCCTCGGTGGCCGCGGCGCTGCTCCACGAGCGCGGCGAGGACGTCGTCGGAGTGTGGATGCGTCTTGTGCCCGGCGGCGTGGACACCGATATGCCGCGCTGCTGCGGTACCGACGAAGCGGGCGAGGATGCGCGGCGAGCCGCGGCGACGCTTGGCATCCCGTTCTTCGCGCTCGACTACGCGGACGTCTTCGGCCGGCAGGTCGTCGATCGCTTCGTAGACGCGTATGCGTCCGGCGAGACACCGAACCCGTGCGTCTCGTGCAATCACCACGTGAAGTTCGACGCGCTGCTGCGCGACGTCGTGGCGAAGTTCGGAGGCACGCGTCTGGCGACCGGGCATTACGCGCGCGTCGTTGACGCGCAGGACGGAACGCGGCGGCTGGTCCGCGCGCGCGACGCGGCGAAGGATCAGTCGTACGCCCTGTACATGCTCGGCCAGCGCGAGCTGCGCCGCCTCGAATTCCCGATCGGCGAGCTCGCGAGCAAGACCGAGACACGCGAGATCGCCGCGCGGTTCGATCTCCCGACCGCGACGACGGCCGAGAGCATGGACATCTGCTTCGTCGGCGGCGATTACCGCGATCTGGTCCGGGAGCGCGCGCCACGGGCCTTCGAGAGCGGTCCCGTCGAACGCGTCGACGGAAGCGTCGTCGGACACCATGCCGGCATCGGCGGGCTCACGGTCGGCCAGCGTTCGGGAACCGGCGTTGCCACCGGCGAGCGGCTCTACGTGCTGCGCCTCGAGCCCGAGCGGTCGGCCGCGGTCGTCGGGACGCGCGATGAGGTCACCCGTACGACCTACAAGCTGCGAGACGTCCGCTTCACGCGTGACGTCCCGCCCGGCGACACCTTCGAGACATCCGCAGTGCTGCGATATCGCGGCACGCCCCTTGCGGCGGCGGTCGACGTGGCCCTTGACGGCGCGCTCCTCCGACTCGCCGCGCCCGCGCTCGTCGCACCCGGTCAGGCAGTTGTCTTTTATGAGGGCGACGAGGTCGTGGGAGGCGGCATCGTCCGCGCCGGCGGCCCAGGCTAGACCTACTGATGCGCGCTCTGTTCCGGATGGCCGCGATCGCGGTCGCGGGTGCGGCGCTGTATTACGCCGGGCTCCTCAACAGCATCGTCATCCAGCGTCCCGAACGGCCGGGCGCGATCGTAGTCGTCGTCGCGATCGGCGCGGCGCTCGCGGTCCTGATCGCCGCGGTCCGCGGCACCGGCCGCGGTGATGCGCAGACGGCGCCGGTCCATGCGCGTGTCCATCGCGCGGTCTGGCTCTTCGCGAGCGTCATGGCGCTCGTGTCGCTTGCCTGGATATCGGACATCCCTCGACAGCGTGCGTGGGACTGGACGCCCTACCACAACGACGCGATCGCGCTGAACGAGTGCGCGGCGCGCCTGGTGCTCGAGGGGCGCGACCCGTACGCCTCGCTCGACATCTTCGACTGCTACGCCGAGCTCGGCATCGGCGCCGATCGCACGACCCCGCTGAAGCGCGGTGCTTTCGCCGACCTGGCCGAGTACCCGACGGACGATCAGCTGGACGCGGCGTGGGCGCTGCGGGCTCGCGAGGGGGCGAACGTCGAGTTCGTGTCGCGGCCCTCGTACCCGGCGCTGTCGTTCCTGCTGATCCTTCCGTTCGTCGCGCTCGGGTGGGACACGAACCGGCTGTACGTCCTGTGTCTTCTCGCGGCCATGGCCCTGGTGGTGTGGCGCACGCCGGCCGGCCTTCGGCCATTCATGCTGACCGCCGTGCTCGGCGCGGCATCACTCGCGGCGTTCACGGTCAACGGGAGCGCCGACCTGCTCTACGTGCTGCCGCTTGTCGCGACGTGGCTGTGGCGGGAGCGGCGATGGAGCGCGCTCGCCTATGGGATCGCAGTGGCGACGAAGCAGCTCGCGTGGTTCTTCGCACCCTTCTATCTCATAGCCGTCGTCACGACGCACGGGTGGCGCGAGGGTCTGCGCCGCGCCGCGATCTCGGCCGCCGTTTTCGTGGCGGCCAACCTGCCCTTCTTGCTTCTGGATCCGCGGGACTGGCTCGAAGGCGTGATGACGCCGATCTCCGAGCCGATGTTCGCGCGCGGCGCGGGCATTGTCTTCCTCGGAACCAACGGCGGCCTGCCGCTCCTGCCATCCGGCGCATACCTCGCGCTCGAGGGACTCTGTGCCGTGATGTGTCTCGCGATCGCGTGGCGCTCGCGCCGTACGAGCCCTGAGCTCGGCGTCGTCCTCGCCCTCGTGCCGCTGTTCTTCGCCTGGCGCAGCCTCTTCTCCTATTTTTTCCTGATCCCGCTCTTCGCCGCCGTGGCCGTCGCGCGGATGCCACTGGGCGACATCACGGCCGAGCGCGCGCAGGCGGCCGGCGGGCTCACGCTCTTCGCTCTCCCCGGGCGCCCTCTCGCGCTTGTCGCGCGGCGCCGCCGCGCCGCCTAGTGCCACCGGCTCTGATCCCCCTGGCACTCCTGGCGCTCGGCGTCCCCGCCGCTCTGCGCGCCGCGCTCGGTCGTCCGCATGCTCTCGGCGCCGCCTGGGTCCTCGCCACCGCGGCGGTCGCGCTGGCGCAGGCGGCCGGAGAGATCTCCGGGTCGCGGCTGGGCGTGCTGGGGGACGCTCAGTTGCTCCTCGCGGCGGTGGCCGCCGCGCTCGCGGCACTCGCCGTAAGCGTCGCCGAGCCGCGACACACGCGCTAACGTCATCAACAGCGAAAAGAAACAGGGAGACGTGCCATGGGATTCCTCATCGGGCTGCTCACCGGCGCCGTCATCGCGCTCCTGTACGCACCGAAGACCGGCGATCTGACGCGCGAGGAGCTTCGCGTGCGCAGCGAGGAGCTGAAGCGCCGCGCCGACGAGCTGCAGAAGATCGCGAACGACCTTTCGCAGCAGGCGCAGGTCAAGGGACGGGAGCTGGTCGACGAAGCCAAGCGGCAGTGGGAGCGCTCCGGTGTGGGTCAGCGCCCGAGCGAGGGCGCCGGTCGCAGCGGTGAAGGCGGTCCCACCAGCAAGTCCTGACGTTAGACTTCGCGACAGGACAGGGGAACGCGGGGAGCTGACCGTGTGGTCGCCCCGCGTTGTTTTTTTTGCGCGAAGCGGGGACCGAGGCAAAGTGCAAGCGAAGCCCGGCTTTGCCGGGCTCGGCCGTCGGTACTCGGCCCCCACAAGCGGAGCAGCCGCAGGCAGCGAAGCGTGTAGGGGTCAAACGAAGGGAGCAGGGGTCAATAGAAAGCGCTGAGATCCGCGAGCGGTTCATCAAGTTCTTCGAGGCGAAGGGCCATACGAGGCTGCCCAGCTGGCCGCTGACCTTGAAGGACGACGCGAGCGTGCTCTTCACGAGCGCGGGGATGCAACCGCTGGTGCCGTACTTCCTCGGCAAGAAGCAGCCGCCTGCCAAGCGGATCGTCGCCGTGCAGAAGGTCTTTCGCGCCACGGACATCGAGGAGGTCGGGAGGGACGGCTACCACCAGACGTTCTTCGAGATGCTGGGGAACTTCGGCATCGGCGACTACTGGAAGAAGGAAGCGATCGAGTGGGGCTGGGAGCTCCTGACGCAGGTATTCGGCTTCGACGGGACGAAGCTCGTCGCGACCGTTCACACGAGCGACGACGAGGCCTACGAGATCTGGACCAAGACGCTCGCGCTGCTGCCGCCCGAAAAGATCTTCCGTCTCGGCGACGAAGCGAACTTCTGGGCCCCCGGCCCGACGGGTCTATGCGGACCCGACAGCGAGGTCTTCATCGACAAGGGTCCACAGCCGGGCGTGCCGGATCATGAGTGCGATCCGAGCGAGAACTGCGGCCGCTGGCTCGAGATCTGGAACTTCGTGTTCCAGCAGTACGACCGCAAGGCCGACGGATCGCTCGTGCCGCTCGCGAAACGCAACATCGACACCGGCGCGGGACTCGAGCGCATCACGCAGGTGCTGCAGGGCGTCCCCGGAGATACCTATCGCACGGACCTGTTCCAGCCGCTCGTGAAGAAGATCGAATCGCTCTCGGGAAGGAAGTACGGCGACGACCCTGACGCCGACGTGTCGCTGCGCATCGTTGCCGAACATTCGCGAGCCGCGACGTTCCTCATCGCGGATGGCATCGTTCCCTCGAACGAGTTCCGCGGTTATGTGCTCCGCAGGCTCATCCGGCGCGCCGCCCTCCACGGACGGCGTGTAGGTCTGAGGACCGGCGCCCTCGCGACCCTCGGCGGTGAAGTCGTCAAGGCGATGCAGAAGCACTATCACGAGCTCACCAAGGCCCGCGATCGCATCGCGCAAGTGATCGCCGACGAAGAGGAGAAGTTCGAGCGCACGCTCGCGAACGGCCTCACGCTGCTCAACGAGGCGATCGAGCGCGCGACGGCGCAAGGGCAGACCTGGATCGACCGCGACACCGCGTTCCGGCTGTCCGACACGTACGGCTTCCCGCTGGAGATGACGAAGGAGATCGCGGCCGCGTCGGGTCTCACGGTCGACGAGCGCGGTTTCGCCGAGCTCCTCGAGGGTCAGCGGACCCGAAGCCGCGCGACTGCGAAGTTCACACAGGACGCGATGCGCTTCGGCCAGTTCTATTCACTGCTCCACGAGACGCAGGGTCTGCGCAGCGAGTTCACCGGATACGACGAGCTGGCGACGGATGGCACGATCGCGTCACTCGTCGTCGGTGGCTCGCGCGTGGAGGCTGCGCACGAGGGCCAGGACGTGGAGATCGTCCTAGACCGCACACCTTTCTATCCGGAAGGCGGTGGCCAGGTCGGCGACCGCGGCACGATCACCACGGACGAGGGCCGCGCGATGGTCGCGGACACCCAGACTGCGGCTCCGGGCGTGATCGTGATGAGTGCGAAGGTCGTCGACGGCGTCCTGCGCATATCCGCGCGAGCGCATGCCGCGGTCGACGAAGAGCTCCGCCGCGACACGATGCGCAACCACACCGCGACGCATCTGCTGCACGCGACGCTGCGCAACCTGTTCGGCGAAGACGTGCATCAGGCGGGATCGCTCGTGCACGCGCCGAACTTGCGATTCGACTTCGCCTTCGGGCGAGCGCTCACGCCGCAGGAGCTGCAGCGCGTCGAGGACGAGGTGAACCGCGCGATCCTCGACAACGCGAGCGTCCACGCCCGCGTAATGCCGCTCAGCGACGCGCTCGCGTCGGGCGCTATGGCGCTCTTCGGCGAGAAGTACGACGACGAGGTCCGCGTGATCGAGGCCGGTCCCAGTCGCGAGCTGTGCGGCGGCACGCACTGCCACTGCACCGGCGACATCGGACCGTTCCTCATCACCAAAGAAGAGAGCATCGGGGCCGGCGTCCGGCGCATCGAGGCGGTCACCGGGCTCGGCGCGCTCCGCGAGATGCGCGAGGTCCGCGAGCGGCTCGCGCGCGCGGCCGCGACGCTGCGCGTCCCGCCGGCGCGCGTGCCGGAGGCGGTCGTGCAGCTCGGTGAATCCCGTGAGCGCCTCGAGAAGGAGCTCGTGGCGATGCAGCGCAGCGGCCTCGACGCTGTCGCGTCGAAGCTGCTGAGCCAGGCGGAGACGGTAGGCGCCGCCAAGCTCGTCGCGGCCGACGTTGGCGAGGGTGACGTGAACCACCTTCGCGCCCTGTCAGACCGGATCCGGGCCACGATCGGCTCGGGCGCCGTGGTCCTCGCCGCGCGGCGGAACGGACAGCCGGCGTTCGTCGTCTCGATCACCAAGGACCTTGCTTCATCGCTCGACGCGCGCAGGCTCGTGAACGAGGTGGCCCCGGTCTTCGGCGGCAGGGGCGGCGGTCGGGCTGACAGCGCCACCGCGGGCGGCGGGCAGCCGGAAAAGCTGGCCGAGGCGATCGAAAAGGCACGAGATGCGGTGCGCGAGCGTTTGGATGGGGGACAGCCACCGGGGGGCTTCGCCCCCCGAGAACCCCCCAGGCCCCCAGAACCCCCCAGGCGGTGAGCGTGTCGTCTACAGGGCCGAAGGGCCCGCTGGTCGCGGGCGTGGAGCTCTCCGCTGGGTTCGCGCGCGTCATCGTCGCGACGCGAGAGAACGCTCGCCTGCGCATCACCGGCCGCGGCGAGGCGGGCCTGGCCGAAGGTGCCGTCACGGGCGGGCTGGTCGTCGACCGCGAGTCCGTCGCCGCGGCGCTGGCCAGCGCCTTCGGCGCCGCCGAGCGCGGCCAGCATGCCGAGCGTTCGCTCGTGGCGATCGACGGCGACGACGTGCGCACGTACCACCTCTCCACGTCGTTCGAGCGCGAGTCGTCGGAGGCTCCCGTGGCAGCCGGCGAGATCTCTCGCGCGACGCGCGATGCCGCGACGGTCACCGCCAAGACGGCCGCCACGAGCGCGGAGGACGATCCCGCGCTGCGCGGCGTGCCGACGGCGCGCCTGCACGAAGACGTCGCTTCGCTGTCACTCGACGGCCGCCATCTCGCCACACTGGTCGGCCAGCGCGGCGGGCTCGTGGAGGTCTGGAGCGACGTCAGCGTCGCGCCGCTCGTGCTTTCCGGCGCGGCGTCCAGCGCGCTCGAGGGTACGCGCCATCGTGGCGCGGTGATCCCCGGGGCCTACGCCCTCGGACGTTTGCTGGTGGAATCGGGCGTGCTCGATGCGGGCGTGCTGCGCCTCGGCGCCGACGTGACCGCGCTGGCCGTGTTGCGCGAGGGCCGCGTCGTCGCGACGCGTGCGTTCGGGCTCGGCCGCATCGCCATCGCATCGCGCCCAGATCGCCTCGAAGCCGACGCACGGGTCTGGGCCGACTGCGTCGTTGCCTCGCTGCACTCGCTGGATGGCCTGCCGCCCGCGCGCTGGCTGTTCGTCGGTGTACCCGACTCGCTGCTGGCGCTGCCGCGCGCCCTCGGCGAGGCGGTCGGCGGCGTGCGTGGCGGAACCGTCGAGGTCACGCCGCTGTCGGTCGGCATCGCGAGCCGTGCGTATGCGGACGTGCCGCTGCGGTCCGAGGATCTCGTCGCGGTCGGCGCCGCGGCGATCGCATCGGGGATCTTCGCCTCATGACGAGCCACCGGGGGGCTACGCCCCCCGAGAACCCCCCACCGCCGGCTGGGCGGAGCGTGATCGAGCTCGGCGCGCGCGCGAGCGTGCTCGAGGCGGTCGAGCGCATCAGTGCCGCACCCGCCGCGGACGATCTGGTGCTGTCCATCTCGGCCGGCGCGCCGGCGGCGCGGAACGCGGTCTTCTTCGAGGTCGCGCGCCGCGCCGCGGCCACGCGTCGTCTCGCCATCGTCTCGCCGGACGCGCGCGCCCGCGCTCTCGCCTCGTCGGTCCATCTGCCGGCATTCGCGAGCACGTCCGCGCTCGAGCGTCAGGAGCTCGATGCGACGGAGCCGCTCACGACCGCGCGCCGCGCCGCGCTCGCGCGACCTGTGCGAATCAAGCGCGAGACCGGCGCCTCGCCTGTGCGCGCCCTCGGCATCCTGGCGAGCCTGCTCGCGGCCGCTCTGGTGCTCATGGTCGTGATCGGTCCCACCGCGACGGTCGTCGTCGCGCGGGTGTCGAAGCCGCTCGGTCCCATCGAGTTCAATCTTCGTGCCGGGCCCGACGGCGAGATCCCCGGTGCCCTCACTCTCGTCGCGAACGATCTGACGCAGAAGTACACCCACAACGCCACCGGCGAACGCCTGGATCCGATCAAGGCAAAGGGCGTCGCGCGGTTCACGAACCGCAATACGCAGGAGTTCCGCGTCGTGAAGGGTACGGTCGTGCGGACCCGCGACAACGTCCGCTTCCAGACGACCGAGGAAAAGGTGATCCCGCGCAGCACGCTCGACATCCTTCCGCCGTTCGTGAAGTTCGGGACGGTGGACATCGCGATCGAGGCGCTGGACCCGGGACCGGCGGGTAACGTCGCGGCGAACACGATCACCATCACCGATCGCGAGGAGTTCGCCGTGACCAATCCGCAGGCGATCGGCGGCGGTGAGATCAAGAGATTCGCCGTCATCACCGCGTCGGACTACGGGCTCGCCGCGGGCCGCGCCGACGAGGAGCTGCGGAAGGCCGGCCTTCGGAAGGTCGAGGACTGGAAGAAGGCGGCGGCGAAGGGGCAGATCATCTATGGCCCAGTGATGAAGGTGACGGGGGTCACCTCATCCGCCGGCCTCATCGGCACCGAACCAAAGGACGGCACCTTCGAGCTCACAGTGAGCGGGACGGCCACCGGATACAGCGTGCCGGATGTAGAGCCGCGCGCCGCGACGATCGCGAAGCTCAAAGAGCGGGCCGATCCGGAGAACGACATCAACGAGACCGCCGCGGTCGTGGATGTCGTCATCGGCCCGACCCTCGAGGAGAACGGGGTGCGCTGGCGCGTGCGTGGTAGCACGTTGCAGTTCCCGCTCGTGCACGACGCCCCGCTGCGCGCGTCGCTGGCGGGTCGTGAGTTGGTGGAAGCGGAGGACGTCGTGAAGGACCAGGGCCTCGAGCTCAGGCGCGTCGTAGTGTGGCCCGGCTGGTGGCCGCGGCTGCCGTTCTTCGACACGCGTCTACGCATCGAGGTCGATACCCAGCCGGCGGCGACCTCGCCCTGAGCGTGCGCTATCTTGCGCTGGACGTCGGTGATCGCCGCGTCGGGCTCGCCGTCGGCGATGACACCTTTGGCATCGCGCGGCCGCTCCGCACGCTGACGCGCCGGAATCTCGAGACCGACCTCGCGAGCCTGCGCGAAGTGATCGCGAAAGAGGAGGTGGGTGCTCTGGTCATCGGTCTTCCGTTGACGCTGCGCGGCGAGGACGGACCGCAGGCGCAGCGGGTGCGCCGCTTCGCCGACGCCTGCGCCGCGCTGGGCCTGCCCGTCGATCTGTACGACGAGCGATTCACGACCGCGGAGGCCACGCATCGTGGCGCCCCCGATGCCGACGCCGGCGCCGCGACCGTCCTGCTGGAGGATTTCCTGACGCGACGTCGTCGCGGCTGATGGCGCAGTTGCGTGGCCAGTCCTGGCGCGCGGCCCCGCCCCGGCGGCGGTCGTCGCTCGGACCATTCGCGTTCTTACTGGGTGTCGCACTGGTCGTGGTCGGTCTGTACACGTTCGGAAGACCGCTCGCGGAGGAGGCTGTCGTCGCCTACGTCACCGAGCATGACACGCTCCTGCGCCAGGACGTCGTGCGCGCTCTCGTCGCGGACCGGGTCAGGAGCGAGGTGGATCTCGCGCGGGACACGCGCGCGGACACGCGGCCGTTCGTGATCGCGCGGGGCGAGACGGCCGGTGAGATCGCGAAGCATCTCGAGCGGGAAGGCGTCATCCGGACCGCGCTCGCGTTCGACTACGTCCTCTACGAGTCGGAGCGGGAGAACGCGCTGCAGTCGGGCACCTACACGGTGTCAGCGGCGCTTACGCCGCGCGAGCTCGCGAAGCTGTTCGAGAAGGCGCCCGGCGAGCAGATCGTCCTTCGCATCATCGAGGGCTGGCGTCTCACCGAGGTCGCGACGGCGGTGAACAAGGCTTTTCCGTCGATCAGCAAGGACGCCTTCACCGCGGCAGCCGTGGTCGGCGATCGAAAGAACACCGTGCTCGCGGGACTGGACGCGAAGGCGTCGCTCGAGGGCTACCTGTTCCCCGATACCTACTTCATGCGTCCCGACACGACGGCGTCGCAGATCGTCGAGACACTCCTGGACACGTTCGAGCGCAAGGTCGGCGCGACGCTCCGCGCCGCAGCCTCCGAGCGGAAGGTGCCCATCTACGACATCGTGAAGCTCGCCTCGATCGTCGAACGAGAGGCGCGCGACCGCAGCGAGAGCGCGACGATCGCGGGCGTCTACACCAACCGGCTCAGGATCGGAATGAAGCTCGACGCGGATCCGACCATCCAGTACGCGATCGGCGAGTGGCGAGAGCTCTCGCTCGACGACCTGAGGCTCGACTCGCCGTACAACAGCTATCTCAATCCGGGCCTGCCGCCGACCCCGATCGCGAACTCCGGCCTCGCTGCGCTGGAGGGTGCAGCAAAGCCGGCCGACGTGCCGTACTTCTATTTCGTCGCGAAGAGCGACGGCACCGGCGGGCATGCCTTCGCCGTCACCGCCGAGGAGCACGAGGCCAATCGGGTGAAATACGGCAACAAGTAGCGATGGCGACCGTGTATCTGCTCGGCCATCCGGTGGCGCATTCGCTCTCCCCAGCGATGCACAACGCCGCGTTCGCGGCGCTGGGTCTCCCGCATCGCTACGAGGCGCGTGACGTCGAGCCGGAGCGGCTCGCGGACGTCGTCGAGGCGCTGCGCAGCGAGGACGTGCTCGGCGCGAACGTGACGATCCCGCATAAGGAGGCCGCGCTCCGTTTGGTCGACGAGCTCGCTGACGAGGCTCGGCGGATCGGCGCGGTCAACACGATCGTGCGCCGCTCATCGCGTCTGGTCGGCGACAACACCGACGGGTACGGCTTTGCACGCGCGCTCGCAACCGCGCACGTCGACGTGACGGGGAAGGACGTGCTGGTGCTCGGAGCAGGGGGAGCGGCCCGTGCCTGCGTGAACGCGCTGAGCGCGGCAAGGACCGTCCTCGTCGCGGCGCGGGGTCTGGATCGCGCGAGCGCGCTCGCGCAGGCCGCCGGCACGCCCGCCCGAGCGATGCCCTGGGCCGATGCCCGACGGACCGCGCGCATCGACGTGCTCGTCAACGCCACTCCGCTCGGCCTGCGCGGTGAGGACCTCCTGGCGGAGTTCTCATTCACGGAGCTGCCCCGGATCGTGGTGGATCTCGTGCCCACACGCACCGAGACGCCGCTGGTCCGTCGCGCGCGTGAGGCTCAAGATGTGCGGGTGGTCGACGGACTTTCGATGCTGCTGCAC
>WNGB01026832.1_pt1 | contig 10945 bp, 12 predicted proteins | sample 5400681 | NCBI WGS metagenome assembly WNGB01 (sample SAMN13153367, study PRJNA577476) | soil metagenome | isolation source: 115 cm soil or saprolite under grassland replicate 2 | place: USA:California | collected 2016-06-15 | reverse complement strand
CTCGTCCCCTCCGCGCCTGCGCGGCGAATGAGTTCCCGGGCCTTGGCGAGATCCGGGGCGGTCCACTCTCCACCGGGACCGGGATCCACTGTGTAGGGGCAGTACGGCTCGTAGCCGGGGATGCTCGGAGGGAGGACCTAGCAGGTCGGACGGGCCTGTTCGGGGCCTCCAAACAGCTCGACCACCCTGGACCGGTCCACCGCGAAGTTCAGCGCCCGCCGGACGAGCACGTCGTCGAAGGGCGGCCTCGTGGTTCCCAGCGACATGTACCACGTCACCGTCTGCGTATAGGAATGAACGAGCTCCGGCGTCTGCCGCATGATCGGCGCGAGGTCCGACAGGCCGAGCTCGGACCAGACCCAGTCCACATCCCCCTCGGTCACCTGGTCCACGGCCTTCCCTCCCTCGATCCCGAAGCGCCACACGATGCGGTCGGGATATCCGTCGGGCTGCGCCACGGGGGAACACTCGCGGAAGTGGGGGTTCCGGACCAGGACGAGGCCCTCCTTCGGGTCGTATGTCTCGAACATGTACGGGCCCGTCGCGGGGAGCGGCTCCTGCACCTCTTCACCTCCCGTTCGGGAGGGGACGGCGTAGGCGAAGGGCATGGCCAGCTTGTACAGGAACTCGAGTCGGGTTTCTCCAGCCGGAACGTCACCGTCCCCTTCGAGGTCTGGATCCCCTCGGAGAGGTCGCAGCCCGGAGGGTCCTTCCTACACTGGTCGGAGCCGACGATCCCGTCGTAGAACGCGAAGACGTCGCTGTTTCCCGTGGTGTAGACGCGTTCGATGGCCCGCCGGAAGTCCTCCGCCCTGACTAAGGCCCCCGTCGAGTACCGGATGCCCGGCCGGACCTGGAACGTGTACGTGGTTCCCCCATCCCTCGGCGTGGGGAGCGACGTGGCCAGGTCGGGAACCAGGAGCCCCCCCTCCGCGCCGGACACCTTCCTGAAGCCCACCAGGCCGTCGTTGGTCATGACGAAGACCGTCCAGCCGAGGTTCTCGTAGGAGAAGGCCGGGTCGATGGTGTATGGCGATTGCTGGGACACGATCCGGAGCGTTCCCCCCCGGTGCGAGGGAGCCCGGGCGCCGACGGTCACTCACAGCGTGTCCCCGGCCGCGGCGAGGGCGGAGGGGGCGTTGCCGACGGCGATGGTCCTCGTCTCCCGGGTCGCCGTGTCGATGCGGGAGATCGAGCCGTCGAACTCGTTGGCCACCCATACGGCGTCTCCGGCCACGATCACCCCGCTGGGCCCGCGTCCCGCCGGCAAGGTGGTCACCACGTTCGTCTCGAGGTCGATCTTCGAGACCGTCCCGTCCAGGCGGTTGGCCACCCACACGCCGTCCGGAAGGACGGCCAGTCCCGCGGGGCCGTTGCCGACGCTGTGCGTCTGGACGACGGCCATCGTGTCCGGGGAGATCCTCGACACCGTCGCGCCGGCGGAGTTCGTGATCCGCAGGGCATCGCCCCCACCTCGATCCCGGTGGGCCCGTCGCCCACGTACGCGGTCCTCGTGACCTGGGCCTTGTCCGGATCGACCCGGGCCAGCGTGCCTCGATCGAGTTCACCACCCACACGGACCCGAACCCGACGGCCACCCCGGTGGGGCCGTTCCCCACGGGGATGGTGGCGACCTCGGTGTTCGTGTGGGGGTTGATCTGGGACAGCGTGCGGTCGCCGCTGTTGGCCACCCAGACGGCCTCGTCGCTCACGGCGATCCCGGCCGGCTCGTGCCCGACGGGGATCGTGTCCACCACGCTCCTCGTCTTCGTGTCGATCCGGCTGACCGAGCCTTCCGTCGGATGGGTCACCCACGCCGATCCGTGGCCCACCGCGATGGACAGCGGTCTCGCCCCGAGGTCCACCGAGGCGAGGAGCGATCCGCTGTCCAGGTCGATGAGGCCGACGGAATCCGCGCCGAACTCCTCGGGCGCGGGCTCGCCTCCACGGGTGAGCAGCAACGGCACGGCGACGGCTGCGGTGACCACCGCGAGGGCACGAGCAGCGCGACCAGCCCACGGCCGCGCAGCAACGAGCGGGGGAAGCCCGCGCGCTCCGGCGCGGCGTGCTCGGGAACCTTCGGCGGCGCGTACGGCGCCAGGCGCACCACGGCGTCCTCCCGTTCGGAGCTGACGCGGATGACTCGGACCGGCTGGGCCAGACCTTTCAACACGAGGTCGCCCCCGTCCTGGAACCGGACCCCCTCGACCCGCCGGGCGAAGTGGGCGACCTCCTGGCTGGCCAGGATCTCGCCCGGTCCGGCCTGGCCGCACAGCCGCGCGGCCAGATTGAGCGGCCCGCCCCGATAGCCGCCCTCCACGGGAACGGCCTCTCCGGCGTCGAGTCCGATCGCCACCATGAGGGGCAGCGAAGGGTCGGAGATGGTCTCCTCGACGAACCGGTCCTGCAACTCCACCGCCGCCCGGATGGCCTGCCGGGGGGAACCGAAAACCGCGAGCGCCTCGTCACCGCGAAGCTCGATGACCCGGCCGCCGCGCCCCTTCACGCCTTCCCGCGCCACCTCGGCGAACTTCTTGGCCAGCTTGGCCGCGGCCTCGTCTCCGCGTTGCTGGGTGAACAGGGTGTAGCCGCGGACGTCCGCGATGAGGAAGGTCCTGATCTCGGCGCTCGAATCGGATGATCCGCCGCTCATCAGTGCGTCCGTTCGTGCATGGGGACATTCTGGGCGGCATGGGGGGGATTTCCTAGGGGCGGCTCGAAAGTCGGTCGAAGCGAAGATCGACGAGTACGACGTCGCCGAACCCCACGCGTGAGGGGACTGGCCGGCGGTACATCCACCCCCGCTGCCGAGCGGCGTTCGTGGGAGACAAGAACGTGCCGCGAGCGCCGGACGGCTCCGTCCCGACCCGGTGACGGGGGTCCTTCCTCCATCGGGACCTTCGACCCTGGACAGCCCCCGGGGCACAGAGGACGCTCGGACGACTCCCCGGCGGAAAGGGGGCTGCCATGCCCTCCGGTCGCACTTGCCGCATCCTGGCTCTGGCGGCGCTCTTCGTCGCCCTGGGCCTCTCTCCGGCTCCCGCCAGAGCGGCTACGGACGGCTTCTCGGTGCTGCACGACTTCGCCGGCACCAGGGGACACAGCCCGAACGGCGCGCTGGTCTGGGGCCCGGGCGGGGACCTGTACGGGACGCTGTCGGGCAACCTCGACGGAGTCGACCACGGGGCCATCTTCCGAATGACCACCTCTGGCGCCGTCTCGATCATCCACACCTTCTCCGGGCCCGATGGCGATCATCCTCTCGGCCTCGTGGCCGGAACCGACGGCTTCCTCTACGGAGTGACCGCGCGCGGCGGGACACCCACGAACATCGATTGCGCGTTCGTCGGCGGGTGCGGGACGTTCTTCCGGATGACCGCGACAGGTGTCGTCACGGTCCTGCACAACTTCAACAGCGGCCAGGACGACGGGAGCTGGCCCAACGCCGGGATCGTCCAGGGCTCCGACGGCGCGTTCTACGGGACGACGCTCCAGGGAGGCGGGTACGGCAGCGCCTACCGCATCAGCGCGACCGGCGGCTTCGCCCTCCTGCACCGGTTCACCGTCGCCGATGGCATCAACCCGGAGGGCGGCCTGATCCAGGCCAGCGACAGCAATTTCTACGGCGTCACGAACCAGTACGGGCCGAACGGCGGCGGGACGGTCTTCCGTCTCGATCGCGCCGGGAACCTCACGGTCGTCCACGGATTCGGGTTCGGAGACGGCTATCAGCCCAAGGCCCGGCTCCTGCAGGCTGCCGATGGCTTCCTCTACGGCACCACGGAGGGGGGCGGCCCGGTGGGCAACGGTGTCGTGTTCCGGCTGCGGCTCGACGGCACGGGCTTTTCGATCATGCACGCGTTCGACCAGTGGGGAAGCGACGGCTTCCGCCCGGCAACGGGACTGTACCGGATGCGCCCCGACGGCACCGTCTCGGTCCTCCACACGTTCTCCGGTCCCGACGGCCGGACTCCGTCGGGGCTGGTGAACGGTCCCGACGGCCTGCTGTACGGTGCGGCGCTCGGGGGCGGCTCCGCCGGGGACGGGACCCTGTTCCGCATCGATCCCTCGGTCCCCCTTCCCGTCGCGTCGGTGACGGTCGAGCCGAATCCGATGACGAACGGCTCGACGGCGACCGGGACGGTCACGCTCACGGCGCCGGCACCGTCGGGCGGGATCGTCGTGGACCTCTCGACCAACAACGAGGGCGCCGCGCAGGTGCCGCGCTCGGTGACCGTCCCCGGAGGCAGCAGCAGCGCGACCTTCACGGTGACCTCCGACTTCGTGATCTTCGGGACGGCTTCGCTCCTCGTGTTCGCATCCGTCTCAGGCGCGGGGATCAGCGCGCCACTCACGGTCGTGTCGGCGTCCCCCCCACCGCCCCCTCCATCCCCCGTGACCATCGCGTCGCTCACGCTCGACGCGACCACGATCAGGGGAGGGACGGCGACAGTGGGGCGGATCACCCTGGTGGACCCGGCGCCCCCGGGTGGAGCCGAGATCTCGCTCACGCACACCAGGCCCCGGATCGTGAAGATGCCCTCCAGCATCACGATCGGAGCGGGTGCGTCGGCGGGCGCGTTCGACATCACCACTCGCCACGTGAAATCGACAGTGGTGTCGACGATCACGGCAAGCACCGAGGCGTCCACGAAGTCGGTGCAACTGACGATCACACCCTGATGACCCGCCGGCGGATGCCCGCTCACTCCGGCGGCGGTGCCTTCGTGCGGCGACGGCTGGAGGAGAGCGGACCGGGCCGCCACGAATTGGAGCACGGGGCGGTCGGAGTCCTTGAGCTCGCGCTCTCCAACGTCCTCGACGGAGACGCCGGGGAGGTCTGACGCGTCCTCTCCGCCACGGCCCGATTCCCGTGGGGGGACCCGGGGGGGCCAACAGCAAGGGGTGGGGGGCGGGTTCCGGAGGCTCCCCGGCTAGAGAGTGGCTCCGGAACCCTTCCCCGGGAAGGAGTACGAACGACACCCATGCGAATCTTCCGCAGGATGAGTCGCCCGCTCCGATGGGGGGAGCTGCTGTCACCGTCACCGCGCGCCAGCGCCTGGGATTCGCGCCGGTCGGAGGCGCTCCCAGGCCTGCGGCGTCACGCGCTGACACCGGGTCCAGCCGACTACGGATCAGAACGTCGGGGGTTCGAATCCTCCCGGCGGGCCAGGACGTCACCGTCGAACTCCCGCGCGTCTCGCTTGAATCCCTCGGCGTTGCCACTTTGGCTGCCGCCAACCAGGCGCGCTGCCTGGAATAGCTCCAGTAAGGCAACCCGCAACCGAGCGACTCCTGGAACGGCGAGATTTCCCTGTCCAAGTGCAGATTCACGTGCGGATGGGCCGTCCGGGTTGGTGACGTGCGTAAACGCCGCGTGATGCCCCTGCGAGCGAACAACTCGTCCTCCAGCGCGCGGGCCAGATCGTCCGAGTTCCATCGCTCTGGCACACCAAAGTGCTGGCACGCTCCGGGGGGGTGGGACAGAAGTGGGGGTGACGTTTCGGACCGGCCTATCTCCTATCCCATCACGTGCAGCACGGCCTCTTCCCCCTCAAACAGGCCGTCCCCCCACCCCCTCGAGCCGCCCCCTCTGCACCGTCTGCGTAGACAATCTGAGGCAGGTTTCGTAAATCCCTCCTCCTCAGAAGGCTCGTCCGCATGGGCGGGATCAGCGCGTGGACCCGCCACGTCCACACCATCGGCGTTCGGATCGCCTCGGGAACGGAGGTACGGTGGACGGCATGAGTGATGCGACGATCCGCCCGGCGTACAGCAAGTGGCCCGACTACAACCGCGCGCTCCGCGACGTGGTCGCGGGGCTGACGGACGAACAGCTCGCGACGACTCCGTCGCCCGAGCGCTGGCCGATGTGGGCGAGCGTCGGCCACCTCGCGTGCCAGCGGGTGTCCTGGCTCTGCGGCTTCCTCGGCGAGCCCGGCGCCGAGACCACGCCGTTCCCGAACGCGCTCTACTCGTGTCCGGGCGACGAGGACCTGGAGCACGTGCTCGGCCCGGCACAGCTCGCCGAGGCCCTCGACTCAACCTTCCGGGTCGTCGAGGGGTGTCTGGACCGGTGGACCCTCGACATGCTCCACGAGGAGGTCCGACGCACGTTCGACGTGGAGGAGCGGGTCTACACGCGCGGCTCGGTGATCCAGCGGGTGTTCGCCCACGACGTGTACCACTGCGCCGAGCTGAACGAGATGCTCACGACCCTCGGGCTGCCGCTGGTCGACTTCTGGGATTGAAGCGGTGACGCCCGTGTCGCGCCGAGTCGATGTCGTGTCCTGCCAGAGGCGCTACCCCGCCGTGTATGACTGGTGCGAAGGGTCGGACGTCTGCACCCGAGAGCCGTCCGGAAGTCGCGCGTCCACCCAGGGTGACGATTCGTCGACCCGAAGACCCAGCGGGGCCACGATCCTCTCGATCACGTGCAGGACGGCCTCCTCCCCCTCAAACAGACCGCACCCCACCTTCTCGAGCCGCGGATAGAGCTCCTTGTGCGTACACCAGCCCAGCGGGCAGAGGGCCTAAGGGCACGTCACAGGGATGGCGAGGGGATGGCGAGGGACCCGGTGGGACCGGTCGGGGCATGGAGGGACTGCGGTGGGGACCCGCAGCTTCGGCCTCGAGGCCCGGACCGGGCTTCGCAGGGAGGCCCGAGCGTCGAACTCCAGGAAGCAACACGAGAGCGCCCAGCCCTGAGAGCGCCGCGGCGTATCCGAAGCCCCAAGCCGGCGCCGCGAGCGTCCACAGCAGACCGACGGTCACGCTGGAGACGAGGTCGCCGACGCCGTCCACAAGCCCGATGAGGCCGAACCCCCTGCCGCGGATCGCCTCGGGCAGGAGCTCGGGCGCGGCCCTGCCCTCCGCCGTTTCGACGAGCGCCGTCGACCTCCCGACGGCCACGAACAGCAGCGCGAGCACCGGGATGGAGGTTGGCGAGAACGCGAAGGCAAGCAAGCGAGGGCGAACAGCGTGACCCCGGCGACGAGCACGAGCCGGCGACCGACGGCGTCGGCGATCTGCGTGTCCGATGCGGAAGAGCCGGCCTAGATCTGTTGTGCTTCTCGCTCCTCCGGTGAATCGTTTGCCGATTGATCCGCCTGACGCACGCCGCGCCGGGCGGCGATCTTCCCGGCGATGTAGTCCGCGTCGCGCCCGACGCCCTGGATCTGCTCGGAGGACACTGAATAGAGGAACTTGAGACCGATGAAGTAGAGACCGGGCTCCGATTCGACTATCCCACGACGGTGATGCGGCTCTTGCGAGCCGAGTACCGGAAGCTCGATCCAGGAGAAGCCGGGGTGGAATCCCGTGCACCACACCACGTTGGCGACGTCCACAGAACGGCCGTCCTCGAGTTGCGGCAGCCCGCTCTGGACACCGGTGACCCGAGGAACCCGCTCCACCCCGAAAGCAGCGAGGTCTTTGGGTTTGGTCCGGATCAACGGTTCGCCGGTTGAGATCCACTTGGGGCGAGCCTTCCTGCCGATGGGAGTCCCGGTCGTCAGCACGCGGTGAAAGACGACCCGACCGACGAATGGCATCAGGACGCGGGCGGCAACGCTCTCGGGACGGAAGGGGAGCGCGCCGTTGCCGGCTCCGGACAGCGATACTTTGTGGGTCCTCGCCACTTCGATGGCGACCTCGGCGCCCGAGTTGCCCGCTCCGACGACCAGGACGTCTCCTTCCTGGAGCTGCCCCGGATTCTTGTACTCGGCAACGTGAAGCTGGACGATCCGCGGATCGAGCTCGGGCGCGTAATCGGGAACCCGAGGCCGTTGCCAGCTCGACATCGCGACCACCACGTTGTCGGCTTCGAACCGTCGATCCCTCGAGGTCGCGACGAAGCGATCTCCTTCCCGGGTCAGTCTCTCCACTCTGACTCCGGTCTCCACCCGAAGGTCGAACTTTCGAGCGTACGACTCGAGGTAGTCGGCCATCTCGTTCTTACTTGGGAACCCCCAGTGGTATCCGGGGAAAGGCATCCCCGGCAGGCTGTTGAGACGATTGGGAGTGAACAGCCGCAGTGAGTCCCACCGGTTGCGCCACGCGTCCCCAACGCGTTCGTTGGCGTCGATGATCTTGTAGGGGAGATCGCGCCGCGACAGCTGGTACCCCATCGCCAGCCCGGCCTGCCCACCGCCGATGACCAGGGTCTCCACGTACTCACGTCCGTCTCGGCCGGCCATCTCACCACCCTCCCGTCAACCGCTCGCCGCCGGGGAGCTCATCCCAGGGAATCAACCCGGCTGGGCCTATACTCTGAATTGGAGTAAAGGTATACTCGCATTTGGAGTATGTCAAGAGGGAAGGGATGACGGAGCAACTGACCACCACTTCGTACGCGGTACTGGCCCAGGTCGCCGTGCACCCCTGGTCCACCTACGAGCTGGCGCAGCAGCGGGTCCGCTACTTCAGATACGTGTGGCCGCGGGCCGAAAGTGCCATCTACCGGGAGGTGAAGCGCCTCTCTGCCATGGGCCTGCTCGACGGGAAGAAGGAGCACGTCGGGAAGCGGGCACGCACCGTGTACTCGATCACCGAGAAGGGACGGGGGGCGCTGCGTGAGTGGCTCGCTGCCCCAGTCTCCCCGTTCGCCATGGATTTCGAGGCCATGATCCGCCTCTTCGTAGCTCCCCTCGGGACCAAGGAACAGATCGTCACAACACTCACTCAGGTCCGAGACGATGCTCGGGAGATGCTCCGGTTCGGTGGGGAAGTCAAGCAAGAGTTCTTGGAGGGCATCGCCGTCACTCAGGACCAGGTCTACATCCGCGCACTTGCAGTGGACTTCTTCATCAGCCTCCTCAGAACCGTCGAGGCGTGGGCGGAGCGAACGCTCGCGGAGATCGAATCGTGGGACGACCTCAGCCCCGATGGAAAGAACGAGCGGGCGCTCGAGAAGATCCGGGAACTGCCGGTTCCCACGCCCGAATCAGTGGAGAGGACACCGGTACCACCTCGTACTCAACTCCGACCGCGACGACACGACGGGCGAGTCTGACTAGTAGCGAGGGCTATCCACTCTCGCTTACCAGCGGGCTGCTACTAAACGAGAGCACCGCTCTTGTGATCATCGCCGACCGGCTCCGCATACTTCGAAGCATCGCCGGACCAGCATCCGCCCAGCCAGATGCCGTGCCGGGGTGACCAGACGCCTTCCTATTCCCATCATCGCCACCGTCGCCGACGCGAATCGTGCTCGGGACCGGCGACCGACGCGATCAGCCTACAACGGCCCCTATCTGTACACCTCGAGGGAGGGCACCCTGGTGCATCGAGGAGTCCTGTTCCCCGAAGTCTCCTCATATCCCCTTTGAATACATGGGCTCGCTGCCGTGAGGCTCTCTGCCAATCTAAGCTGTCGCTACCGCCGCTAGGCGGCACCAGGTGTGGAGGCGAAGCACGGTCCCCAGACGACCCGAGACCATGGAGTTCTGATCATGCGGAAGCTGATAGCGACGGTGTTCAACTACTCGCTCGACGGCCTTCTCGCCGACGAGGGTACCGAGTTTTGGAAGTTCTGCTTCGACCTGCCCGAAATCCGTGAGCCCGACGACCCGGCGCAACTCGACTTTCTCCAGAGCGCGTACGCGCACATCATGGGCCGCACCGCCTACGAGGCCATCGCCGGGTCCATGACAGCGGCCACCGACCACCCGTTCGCCGACATCCTGAACGCCGGGCGCAAGGTCGTCTTCTCCCGGACCCTGAAGACGGCCGAGTGGGCCAACACCACCATCGCCGCTGGTGACACGGCAGAAGAGATCGACAAGCTCAGGCGAGGCGGCGATGGCCACATCGTGGTCTGGGGCGGCGTCAGCCTCTGGCGGTCGCTCATGCGGCTCGACCTGATCGACGAACTCCAGCTGAGCTTGTTCCCCTACGTTGCGGGCGAGGGGACCCGGCTGTTCGACGGCGTCCCCAAGTCCTACCGACTCGACCTGGTCTCCAGCACCGCCTCCAGCAACGGGATCGTCGAGCTGCAGTACCGCCGGCACCGCTAACCCAGCGGCCCAGTCCGCAAGGAGGCTGTGATGGCTCTGCCCGAGGGTGTGTCATCGGAGGAATGGCTTAAGGCCAGGCTCGCGCTTCTGGCCCTGGTTGAGCGATTCGTGATGCTTGGGTCACTGACGCCGTCGCGACCGCTCTGACCGAGCTGGGCGCCGCGGCACGCAGAGACCAGACACTCAGGGGACATTCCCGAACACTGGCCCACAACGGCGTTTATCCTCCAGAGTCGCAGACCGGTGTCGGTTGCTAGCCATCGGCATCCCTGTCTACGGAACCGACGTCACCCGCATCGGATCGAGCGTCCGCCGCTACTACAATTAGCCGCGCTCTTGTCCCGAAAGGAGCTGCACCATGACCAAGGTGGTCGCAATCATGTCGATGTCTCTCGACGGGTACGTCGCCGACGCGAACGACGGGGTCGCCGAAGTTTTCGACTGCTACTTCTCGGGCGACGTCGAGGTCTCCACACCGAGCACGACATCGGGCATGACGTTCCACGTCTCGGCGCCGAGCGCCGACCACCTGAGGGGCTTGGGCGCTGAGGTCGGCGCCATGCTCACCGGTCGGCGCACGTTCGAGGTCGCCGACGGCTGGGGCGGCCAGCATCCGTGGGATGTGCCCGCTTTCGTCGTCACCCACTACGTGCCCGACGGCTGGCCACGGCCCGGCTCAACAGTCCAGTTCGTCACCGACGGCATCGAAAGCGCCGTTGCTCGAGCGAAATCGGCTGCCGGCCCGAAGTCCGTGGGAGTGCACGGCGCCCAAACGATCCAGCAGTGCCTAGACGCCGGGCTGCTCGACGAGATCCACATCGATCTGGCTGCCGTGTTGCTAGGCGCAGGAGTGCGGCTGTTCGACCACCTCGCGAACACACCGGTCGTCCTCGGGAATCCGACAGTCGTCACCGGTGTGGGTGTCACGC
>WNGB01021551.1_pt1 | contig 10945 bp, 11 predicted proteins | sample 5400681 | NCBI WGS metagenome assembly WNGB01 (sample SAMN13153367, study PRJNA577476) | soil metagenome | isolation source: 115 cm soil or saprolite under grassland replicate 2 | place: USA:California | collected 2016-06-15 | reverse complement strand
GGGCGTTGGAACGGCGGCGAGGGCTCGACCGTGCATTCTTCCCCGGGCGGCAGCGTCACGAGCTCGGTGTCGCGCAGGAACGACCGAGCGCGCTCGGTCCATTCGGCGTACTCGTCGCGCATCGCGTCGGGCGTTGGCGCGTGGATCTTGTTGAGCCGATCGCACGTCTTCGCCCAATCGCCTGAGCCATCGATCTCGGTCGCGATGCGGTTCGCCTCGGTCGAGAGGAGCGCGTGTTGCTCGCGGCCGCGTTCGCGCAGCTCGGCCGCACCGAAGGGGAGGAGCTCCTTCTCGCGTAGCAACGCGCTGTAGAGCTCCTCACCGATCGCCCAATCGCCCGTCGCGCGGTCCTTGTTCGAATCGAGGTACGCCGCGAATTCGTCGAAGGCCTTCGCGGCCTTCGCGCCCGCTTCGGTGAGGCGCTGCTTCGACGACGCGTCCTTGACCTCCGCCGGCACGAGCTCACGCGCATAACGAGCCGCGGCTTTCGCCTGCCCGAGCGCGCGCTCGACATACACGGGCGGTGTCTTGGAGAAGTCGAGGTTCGCGACGCCGTCGCGGATGTTCGCCGGCACGCCCTCGAGCCTCTTCCCCGCGGCATCGGCGAGCTCGCGCTCGGGACGCAGCCGGTGGAGGAAGAGCGAGAACACGCCGTTCAGCCCGGGGTTGAGGTAGTAGTTCGGCTGCCGCTTCCACATCTCGAGCGGGTGATAGAGCTCCCGGCCATGCAAGACCGAGACGAGGAGATCCCGGTCGATCCGCTCGGCGGGCGCCAGCCCGTCATCCGCCGCGGCACGGAACCTCCCCAGCCACTCGAGGTCGGACTCGCGGCGCCGCTCGTACGCGGCCGCGCTCGTGTCGTCGAGGCGCTCGTCGTACTCGGTCAGGCCGAGGCTGGATGCCAGGGTCGGGGAGTCCTCGTACTCCTCCTTCAGGAACGAATCGACGAGCGAAGCGAACGCGGACGGCACCATGGCACCTCCCTGAGAATTGGCTGGAGCAGTAAGGGTGAGCCTCGAGGAATACCAGCGCAAACGCGACTTCAAGCGGACGCCCGAGCCGAAAGGCCAGCGCCCGAAGACCGAGCCTACCCGCCGCTACGTGGTGCACCGGCACCATGCGACGCGTCTGCACTGGGACGTGCGCCTCGAGATGCGCGGCATCCTCGCGTCGTGGGCGGTGCCGCAGGGCCCGCCGCTCGAGGGCGGCAAACGGCGGCTCGCGGTTCACACCGAGGACCACCCGATCGAATACCTGGATTTCAGCGGCGTCATCCCCGACGGGTACGGCGCAGGGTCGATGACGATCTGGGATCAGGGGACGTACGACCTGCTGAAGGACAGCGAGAACGAATACAAGGTCGCGTTCCACGGCAAGCGTCTCGAGGGCGAGTGGGTCTTGGTGAAGACCAAGCAGAACGAGGGACGCGACTGGCTGATGATCAAGCACGGTCCGGTGGTGAAGGACCATCCGCTCGACGCGAGGATCGAGCCGATGCTCGCGATCACCGCCGAAGAACCGTTCGACTCACCGGACTTCGCGTTCGAACCGAAGTGGGACGGCGTGCGGACGCTCGCGTTCGTCGATGGAGGCGTCGTGCGGCTGCAGACGCGCAACCTGCTCGACTGCACCTCGCAGTACCCGGAGGCGCATCAGATCGCCGAGGCGAACACCGGCGGCTACCAGGCGATCTTCGACGGCGAGATCGTCGCGCTCAACGAGCGCGGTGCGCCGTCGTTCCAACGGCTTCAACCGCGGATGCACGTACGCGATGAGTCGGCGGTGCGCAAGCTCCGTCGCACGACCCCCGTGATCTACGAGATCTTCGATCTACTGTGGCTCGACGGCGAGGACCTCGGGAGAAAGCCCCTCCGCGAGCGGCAGCGCCTGCTCGACGAGGTCCTCACGCCGATGGGCGCGATACGGCGCTCGGAGCAGTTCATCGGCACGGGCACCGCGCTCTTCGAGGCCGCGAAGGAGCAGGCGATCGAGGGGATCATCGCGAAGCGCCTCGACTCTCCGTACGCACGCGGCCGCTCCGCGGCCTGGGTGAAGATCAAGGCGTTCAAGACGATGGAGTGCGTCGTCGGCGGCTGGACCGAGGGCGAGGGCGGGCGCACAAAGGCGCTCGGAGCGCTGCTGCTCGGCATCTATCGCGACGGCAAGCTCATCCCCGTCGGCCACGTCGGCTCGGGATTCGACGAGCGAAGCCTCAAGGAGCTCCTCGCGACGCTCAAAGAACGCGAGTCAGCCACGCTGCCGTTCGCGACCGAGCCGCGCGTGAACGCGCCGGCGCACTGGTGCCTTCCCGAGCTCGTGTGCGAGGTGCGCTACGTGGAGATGACGCGCGAGGGGACGCTGCGGCATCCGACGTACCGCGGACTGCGCGCCGATGTCAGCCCCGAGGAGTGCACCGGCGAGGAGCGTCGCGAGTCGACGAAGAACGCGCTGCGCGAGGCCGCTCGCGCGTCACAGAGCGGGAATGGCGCGGAAGGTCCTGTTCCCGGAGGATGGCTACACGAAGGCCGACCTCATCCGCTACTACACCGAGGTCTCCCCGTATCTTCTTCCCGCCATCAAGGACCGCCCGCTCACGATGAAGGTGATGCCCGACGGGATCGCCGGCCCGTTCTTCTATCAGAAGGACAAACCGCAGTTCATTCCGAAGTGGATCCAGACGTGGGTCGACAAGACCGCCGATCGCGAGGGCGGCATCGATTACGTGCTCGGCAACGACCTAGCGACGCTCGTGTGGCTCGCGAACTACACCGCGATCGAGATCCATCCGTGGCTATCACGCGTTGACGACGCGTTGACGACCCGGATCATCCAGATATCGCGATCATCGATCTCGACCCGCAGACCGGCGCGACATGGGGTGACGTGAAAGAGGCCGCGCGCATCGTGCACGAGCTGCTCGACGCGATGGACCTCCAGGGGTTTCCGAAGACGACCGGCTCCCGCGGCATTCACATCTGGGTGCCGATCGCCCGCAAGTACACGTTCGAAGAGTCGCGCAACTTCGTCCTCGACCTCGGGAAGGCAGCACGCGAGCGCGCGCCGAAGCTCATCACGGTCGAGGTCGTGAAGGATCGCCGCCGCGGGATCTACATCGACTTCCTTCAGAACGTCGGCGGCAAGACGACGGCCGGACCGTACAGCGTCCGGCCGATCCGCCGGGCACCGGTGTCGGCGCCGCTGCGTTGGGACGAGATCGGCGCGCTCGGCCGTCCCGATGCGTTCACGATCGCGAACATGTCGGCGCGCCTGGCAGCGGTCGGGGATCTGCTCGCGCCTGCACACGACCTTGCCCAAAAGCTGCCCAAGACCCGCGCGAAGGCGCGTTGACGCGCGCGGCGGTCCTCGCCCCGGGATACGGTGGCACCGCGGAGCAGGGCATTCTGCGCGCGCTCGTGCGCGCGCTCGCGAGATTCGATATCGCAAGCAGCGCCATCACCTTCCGCACGAGCGGCAAGCGCCCGAGCCGCGATTACGTGTCGGAGCTCGAAGACCTGCGCGCCGCGCGCGAAGCGCTACGCGCCGAGCACGACAAGGTCGCGCTCGTCGGTCGTAGCTTCGGCGGGCGAATGTGCGCGTTCCTTGCGGCGGTCGAGCCGCCCGATGCGCTCGCCATCCTCGGCCATCCGATCGCTCCTCCGGATCGTCCGCGACCGGCCGATGAGGAAGCGCTCCAGGCAGTGCGGTGTCCAACGCTCGTCGTGCAAGGCGAGCGTGACGAGCTCGGACCGCTGGCGGTGCTGCAGCGGATCGCGCTGGTCAATCCGCTCATCGACCTGGCGGTCATCGAAGGCGCGGGTCACGACTTCGGGTCCAAAGAGTCCCAGGCCGTCGAGCAAGTCGCCCGCTGGCTCGACGCAACGTTGCGCTAGCTACATCCGGACCTCTCCGCGGCGCCTTCATCACCACTTCACATCTCGAAGCGACCCTTCTCGTCGAGACACATGACGAAAGGGGTCACAAAATGAACGGTCTCAGGGTCTTTGTCGTCGTCGCCATCGCGTTGGTGGTCGGCGCCGTCGCGTACCAGCTCGGTCTGTCGCAGGGTCTCGCCACCACGATCCCAGCCGGAGCGGCGCCGGTCGCGTATTACGGGTACCCGCATTGGGGCTTTGGTTTCGGCTTCCTTGGTCTGCTGTTCCCACTCTTCTTCCTGTTCCTGATCTTCGGCGCGCTCCGCGCCGCCATGTGGGGCGGTCGCGGTGGATACGGCGGCAGGGGATGGGGCGGCAACGGCCGGCAGCGCATCGAGGAGCTGCACCGTGAGCTCCACGGCGAGAAGCCAAGTGGCGACCGTCCGTCCTCCCCTACCACCTAGCATCGCGAGCATGAAGACGGTCCTCGTCGTCGACGACGAACCGAAGATCGTCGAGCTCGCGCGGGACTACCTCGAGCACGCGGGATTTGCGGTCGTGAGCGCCTCCGATGGAACGGCGGCGCTCGCGACCGCTCGGTCGTCGCGGCCAGATCTCGTCGTGCTCGACCTGGGTCTGCCGGAGCTCGACGGACTCGATGTGGCTCGAGCGCTCCGCCGCGATTCCACCGTACCGATCGTCATGCTCACCGGTCGCGGCGACGAGGCCGACAAGATCGCCGGGCTCGAGATCGGCGCGGACGACTACGTCACCAAGCCATTCAGCCCGAAGGAGCTCGTCGCGCGCATCCGCGCGGTGCTCCGGCGCACCGAGCGGCCACCCGACGCGGGCGATGTGGTCCGCGCCGGTGACGTCACCCTCGACGTGCCGCGCATGCGCGTCCGCGTCGGCGAACGGTCGGTGGAGCTCACACCGACGGAGTTCCAGCTCCTCGCGGCGCTCGCGCGCGCGCCCGGTCGCATCTTCACGCGCTCACAGCTGCTCGACGCCGTCCATGGGGTCGCGTTCGAGTCCTATGAGCGAGCGATCGACGCGCACGTGAAGAACATCCGCCGCAAGCTCGAGCCCGTTCCGAACGAGCCGCGTTATCTGCTCACCGTGTATGGCGTCGGCTACCGCTTCGCCGACGACGAGGCCTAGGTGGCCGAGGACCCGGTTGGCGACCGGCTGCGTCGACATTGGGGACCGAACCGGCCGTCGTGGTGGCCTCAGGGTGAACCGTACCCGCCGCCCCGCGGCCAGTGGCCTCGAATGCGCGGCACCTTCATGCGCCGCTTCGCGGCGATGTTCGTCGGTGCGTTCCTGTTCTTTGGCTTCGTCGTCGCGGCGTTCATCACCATCCTGGTCAACATCTTCAGAGACGCGACCACCGGCGGTGGTATCGCCGCGTTCATACCGCTGACGATCGTGGTCCTGCTCCTCTTCGGGACCGCCGCCCGCGGGTTTCGACGGTTCGCGGCCCCGCTCGGTGACCTCATCGATGCTGCTGAGAGCATCGAGGCCGGCAACTACGGGGTGCGCGTCCGCGCGCGTGGCCCGCGGGAGCTTCGGTCTCTCGCGACCGCCTTCAACTCGATGTCCGGTCGTCTGGAAAGCAGCGAGCGCGAGCGTCGCCGTCTGCTCGCCGACGTGACGCACGAGCTGCGGACGCCGCTCACGATCATGCAGGGCAATCTCGAGGCGCTCCTCGACGGCGTCTATCCCGCCGATGCGGCGCACATGCAGCCGATCCTCGACGAGACGCGTGTGCTCTCGCGGCTCGTTGATGACCTCCGCACGCTGTCGCTCGCGGAGGCCGGCGCGCTCACCCTGCATCGCGAGCCGACCGACGTCGGGCAGCTTCTGACGGACTCCGTCGCGTCATTCCGCATCCAGGCCGATGCCGCGGGCATCGAGCTCGCCACCGCAATCGACGGCGTGCTGCCGCAGGCGGAGATCGATCCCGTGCGGATGCGCGAGGTCCTGTCCAATCTGTTGTCGAACGCGCTGCGCTACACGCCACGCGGTGGGACGGTTCGCGTCGGAGCCTCCGTCGCGGACGGAAAACTGCGTGTCTCGGTGCGCGACAGCGGACCCGGCATCGCCGCGGAGGCGCTGCCACACATCTTCGACCGCTTCTACAAGTCGGACGAATCGCGAGGCGCCGGTCTCGGGCTCGCGATCGCGAAGAGTCTCGTCGTCGCGCACGGCGGTGAGATCGAAGCGAAGAGCGTGCCGGGTCACGGCACGGAGATGCGCTTCACGTTCCCGGTCGCGCCCGAGGCAAGCGCGCCCTAGGGCGCCTTGCCTTGCGCGTCGGTGTCCATCTGGGCGCGCTGGAGCTTCCCCGAGTAGTCGACGTAGATCGACTTCCACTCGGAGTAGACGTCCAGCGCAGCACGTCCCGCCTCGCGGTGCCCGTTGCCGGTCGCCTTCATGCCGCCGAACGGAAGCTGGATCTCCGCGCCGATCGTCCCCGCATTCACGTACACGATGCCGGTCTCTGCGTCGCGCATGAAGCGGAACGCGTTGTTCACATTGCGTGTGTATACCGATGACGAAAGGCCGTACTTCGTGTTGTTCAGGACCTTGATCGCCTCGTCGATGTTCGACACCTCGATCACCGAGGTCACCGGGCCGAAGATCTCCTCCTGCGCGACACGCATGTTCGGCTTGACGTCCACGAGGACGGTGGGCTCGTGGAAGAAGCCTTTTCCGAGGGCGCCTTCGGTCGGGATGCGCCCGCCGGCGGCGATCGTCGCGCCCTCTTTCTCGGCGATCGGCATGTAGCTCGCGACCTTCTCCTGAGCCGCTTTCGAGACGACCGGGCCGAGGTCCGTGCTCGCCTCGAGGCCGTGGCCCATTTTCATCTTCTTGGCCCGACCCACGAGCTTGTCGATGAGGTCGTTCGCGATGCCGCGGTGCGCGATGACGCGCGACGCCGCCGTGCAGCGCTGACCTGACGTCCCGAACGCCGACCAGACGATCCCTTCGAGCGAGAGGTCCACGTCCGCGTCGTCGAGCACGATGATCGCGTTCTTGCCCCCGAGCTCCGCCGAAACGCGCTTCAGGAGACGGCCGGCGATCTCGCTGATGTGCGCGCCTGTGTCCGACGAACCCGTGAACGAGATGAGATCGACGCTCGGGTGCTTGACGATGTGGTCGCCGAGCTCGGTACCCGAGCCGAGGACGAGGTTGAGCACGCCCTTGGGAAGCCCAGCCTCCTCGAGGATCTCCACCAGGCGCACCGCCAGCATCGGCGTGAACGACGCCGGCTTGAAGATGATGGTGTTCCCGAGGACGAGCGCGGGCATGATCTTCCAGGTCGGGATCGCGAACGGGAAGTTCCACGGCGTGATCGCCGCGACGACACCGTGCGGGTGGCGCATGCTCATGGCCCACTTGTTGGGCAGCTCGGCGGGGACGACGTCGCCGAACTGGCGGCGCCCTTCGCCGGCGATGTAGTAGGTCATGTCGATGCCCTCTTGGACATCGCCACGGGATTCGGCGAGCACCTTGCCCATCTCGAGTGTCATCTCGCGCGCGAGGTCGTCCTTGCGGCGGAGCATGATCTCGGCGGCCCGGTAGAGGATCTCGCCGCGCTTGGGTGCCGGGTAGAGCCGCCAGCCGTCAGCCGCGCGCTTCGCGGCCTCGACGGCCTTGTCCACGTCGGCGGTCGATGACTTCGTGACGGTGGCGATGATGTCGCCGTTGGCGGGGTCGGTGTCCTCGAACGCATCGCCCGAAGACGAGTCCACCCAGCGGCCGTCGATGTAGTTCTTCAGATGTGCCGTTGCCATGGGTTGCCCCCTTACTGCGTCGCGCGCGGTCGGCAGGCTAGAAGCTGGCTCCGTAGAAGAGCCAGATCGTCAGGCCGCCGACGAAGATGATCCCGAGGAAGATGAGGATGAAGGCGATGTTCGCCTGCCGTTCAGGGTCATCGCTCGAAAAGAAGCTCACAAGACGCGATTATGCCGTCGTCCAGTATTGGCGGTCGCTTCCCGATTCAATCTCGCCGTCGTCGACGCTGCGCGCGGCCGTCCGCCGGAGGGTCGAGTGGCATGTCCGGCGTCCCGCCCAAATACCAAGGAAGATCCCGGAGCGGATAGTTGCCGCGCTTCATGGACCTCGCGCACAAGGTCGATCCCAGCCACAGAATGCCGCCGATGAGGACGGCAACGAAAAGGATCGCCATCGCCCATCCGACGATCTCCATTCGAACCTCCAAGATGCTGCGGGCCGGATTAGCCGCCTGTCAGATCGGACAGCCGGTTCACGACCGGGAGTGTCGTCCAGCGTAGGACGTGTGAGCGGATGGGCCACAGCGTCGTCGCCGGAGTGACAGACGACCGCCGAGTGACGATGGCGACCAGATCGTCGACCTGCACGGCGACACTCGTGAGTTCCGCCGCTGGATGGTTCGCATCGGGCGCTCCGTACTCGAGTCCCACGTCGAGCGGCTGCTGCTTTCGTCGGACCCGTGCGATGCCGACGCGGATGCCGCTGGGCATCGCATCCGTCATCTCGGGCCAGTGCTCGACGGGAACCAGCTCTTGGTGCGCAGCGTCCGCCACCAGCATGGCGGTCTTGGCGAACCAACGACTGAGGGTTCGGCGCGTCGGCTCGGCGATCTGCTCGGGGCGAGACTTCGCGAACACTGCCTGACGGAAGCTGACCTCGAGGCTGCTCATCCATCCGGCGTTGCACGTCCCGCAGACGTTCGTGACGAGACGGGCGATACGTGCGTCGGCTGCGGCGGCGGCCGGCCCGTGCGCTGCGTGCGTCGCGCGCCATGCACGCAGTCGTTCGACCAGCCACCGCGCGAAGACGTGTTCGCGCGTCAGGGCGACATCCTCGCGCAAACAGAACCTGCAGCGTCCGTATGGCGTTGGAAACCTGGTCCGTGCGGTCATCGCCTCAGGCTACCGGGCGCGTTCATCACTTCTTCACAACGCACTGCGAGGCTGGCGCCGATGAAGGCGATCGTCCAAGAAGGGTCGGGGTCAGCCGACGTTCTGCACCTTCGGGAGATCGACAGACCGGCCGTCGGTGACGACCGCGTGCTCGTGCGGGTCCGCGCCGCGTCGGTCAACGCGCTCGACTGGCACAACGTGCACGGTGGGCGACTCGTCAGCGTCATCGCTTTCCTTATGCGCCAACCGACATTCCCCATTCGGGGCGTGGATGTGTCCGGGGAGGTCGAGGCAGTCGGCAAGGATGTGACGCGCCTGCGGCCCGGCGACGAGGTATTCGGCGCGGCCAGAGGCACCTTCGCCGAATACGCGACCGCGCGGGAAGACTGGCTGGTGAAGAAGCCTCGCGAGCTGACATTCGCGCAGGCCGCATGCATGGGCGTCGCGGCCGTGACCGCGCTGCAGGGTCTGCGTGACAAGGGCCAGCTGAAGCCAGGACAGCGGGCCCTCATCAACGGCGCAGGTGGCGGCGTCGGTACGTTCGGCGTGCTAATCGCCAAGGCGCTCGGCGCGCACGTCACCGCGGTGACCAGCACGAGGAATCTCGAGCTCGTCCGTTCGATAGGCCCAGACGAGGCCATCGATTACACGCAGGAGGACTTTATCCGGCGCGGGCAGCGCTACGACGTGATCTTCGATGTCGCCGCGAACCGTTCGTTCGGGGACCTACGGCGCGCTCTGACGCCGAGCGGGAGGATCGTGCTCGTAGGCGCGGCAAAGAAGAGTGGGTTCGCGACGATCTCGCGTGCGCTGATGGGGATCGTGCGTTCACGCTTGGGGAGCTCATGGCTCGTGCCCTTGCTCGCCAGGCTGACCTACGACGATCTCGTCGTACTGAAGGAGCTCGTCGAGGCCGGCAAGCTGTGCCCGGTCATCGATCGGGAATACCCACTGAGCGAGGCCCCTGAGGCCGTTGGCTACTTAGGAAGCGGTCAGGCTCGGGCCAAGGTCGTCATCAACGTGAGCGCGATGTGAATGCGGTGCCAGTCATGGGGAAGGGATGCGGCAGACTACCTACGACGACCTAGGTGCGAACGGAACACGAAAGCGAGTCAACTCCACTGCCTTCAGGCGAAGGGGTCTCGGACTCTCACCGCCTCGAACTTCCGAAAGTCGCGATCGTGGCTCCACAATGTGCCGACGCCGTTCTCGCGCATCAGCGCCACGAGATGCGCGTCCGAGACGAGATTGCCCCTCACAACGGCGCCGGCGGTTACCGCGCCGTACACATGCCAGAAGTCATCACCTTCACCCACGGCACGGGCGTGTGGAAGCCCCAACAACTGCTCGATGTTCATGGTCTCTATATCAACAGACAGTGGCCGGGTAAAGATCGCAGGGTGGGTTGACATCCGGAGATAGCTCATCAGTACCGGCCAGAAGAGATAGACAAGATCCGGTCCACGCGCGAGCCGGTCGAGAAGCTCCCCGGCCTTCGCATGGAACGCGCTCGACTCGTCCGAGGCGTACAGCAGGATGTTGACATCGATCGTCGCACTCATCGATCTCCGAGGGCCTGCCGGATGGCCTCCTTGTCTTCCAAATCGATCTTCGCGGGTCCCATGCGTGCTGTCCGCCAACGAAGCTCGGCGTGCCCTCCCGTCCGGTTCCTCTGCGCGAGGGCTGGCCCAACGATCTCGGAGATGACGTCGCCAATGCTCTTGCCCTGGTCCCTGGCCCGGCGCTTCACCTCGCGTAGGACGGATGCGTCGAGGTTGAGTGTTGTTCTTGGCATGATGCGTGATGCTATTGAGTGAAACATCTGATGTCAAACCAGCGCTGCGGCATCGCGGCGAACTCGATCGTACTGGTCGTCGCCGACCGCTTACATCCGGATCGTTGATGCCGACGGCGAGCTCTTGGGAGAGCTTGTTCTCGATCCGACGCGCGACTATCAGCGGCAGTCCGCGTGATGTCGACGATGTCTCGAGACATCGTCTCCGATGTCTCGACACATCACACGGTGGAGCTGAGGGGAGTCGAACCCCTGACCTCTTGAGTGCGATTCAAGCGCTCTACCAACTGAGCTACAGCCCCAGCCCGTTCGGCGAAGCCACATCAATCGTAGCGGAGCGAACGCAGGGCGTAGAGTCTGCCGCG
>WNGB01013591.1_pt1 | contig 10945 bp, 7 predicted proteins | sample 5400681 | NCBI WGS metagenome assembly WNGB01 (sample SAMN13153367, study PRJNA577476) | soil metagenome | isolation source: 115 cm soil or saprolite under grassland replicate 2 | place: USA:California | collected 2016-06-15 | reverse complement strand
CCGAAGAACGAGCCCTTCGTTCCCCCGAACGGGAAGAACGCCATTGGCGCCGCCACACCGATGTTGACGCCGATCATGCTGACGCCCACCCGATAGCGAAACTCCCGCGCGGCCTTGCCGCTTTGCGTGAAGATCGAGGTGGCATTGGCGAACCCGGACCGCTGCACCATCTCGATGCCTTCGTCCAGATTGCTGACGTGCGTCACCGCAGCGACGGGACCGAAGATCTCCTCCTTGCCGATCGTCATGTCGGGCTGCACGCCGTCGAAGACCGTCGGCCCGACGAAGTGACCGCGAGGATGCTTCTCGACTTTGGTTGCGCGGCCGTCGAGCAGTAGCGTCGCGCCTTCTTTTCTCCCCGCCTCGACGTACGACAGCACTTTCTCCTTGTGCTTTGCCGAGATGACGGGGCCCATGTTGACGTCCGGCTCGAGGCCATAGCCGAGACGCAGATCCTTCGCTGCGCTCAGGAGCTTGTCGCGGAACGGCTCGTAGGCTTTGCCCGCGGCGACGACGACGCTGCCGGCGAGGCAGCGCTGGCCCGCGCACCCGAACAGCGACTCGCTGATGTTCGCCACCGCGCGGTCCATGTCGGCGTCCGGCATCACGATGACATGGTTCTTCGCGCCGCCCAGCGCCTGCACGCGCTTGCCGTGCCTGGCGCCTTCCTGATAGACGTGCTTGGCCACCGGCGTGGAGCCGACGAACGAGATACCGGCGATGCCGGGGTGGGTGAGCAGCGCGTTCACGGCCTCCTTGCCGCCGTGCACCATGTTCAGCACGCCGGCAGGGATGCCCGCTTCGTGCGCCAGCTCGAGCATGCGGGTAGATGAAAACGGGACCTGCTCGCTCGGCTTGAGAATGAAGGTGTTGCCGGTGGCGATCGCATAGGGCCAGAACCAGCAGGGCACCATCGCCGGAAAGTTGAACGGCGTGATCGCGGCGAATACGCCCAGCGGCTGGCGCACGTACTCGCAGTCGATGCCGCTCGCGACGTCCTCGAGCGTCTTTCCCATCATCAAGCTGGGGATGCCACACGCATGCTCGACGTTCTCGATGCCGCGCCGCACGGACCCGCGTGCTTCATCCAGCGTCTTGCCGTGCTCGCGCGTGACCGTGGCCGCGATCTCGTCGAAATGCTCTTCCATCAAGTATTTGAGCTTGAAGAGATACCGGGCGCGGACGACCGGGGGCACCTGCCGCCATTTGACGAATGCCGTCTGCGCCGCCGCGACCGCGGCGTCCACATCGCGCGCGCCGGAGAGCGGCACCTTGCCGAGCTGCTCGCCGGTGGCGGGGTTCGTCAGGTCGAGGTATTCAGTGGCGGCGGGTGTGACCCACTCGCCGCCGACGTAGTTACGGAGGGTTTTCATCCCCTTAGCCTAGGCACGGCTAAGGGGTTGTCAACTCACGAACTGGGCCTTCTCGGTCGAGCCTTCGAGTGCGACCGTGGAGCTCCTGCCGCCGTGCACGATTTGCGTGATCTCGTCGAAGTATCCGACGCCCACGAACTCCTGATGTTTGACGGCTTCGTAGCCGTCGCGCTCGCCGGCGAATTCCCGCGACTGCAAATCGGCGTACGCCGCCATGCCGCGTTCCTTGTAATCCTGCGCCAGCGTGAACATGGCGTGGTTCAGCGCGTGGAAGCCGGACAGCGTGACGAACTGGAACTTGTAGCCCATGGCGCCCAGCTCCTGCTGGAAGCTCGCGAGCTGCGCGGCGCTGAGATGGCGCTTCCAGTTGAACGACGGCGAGCAGTTGTAGGCGAGCAGCTTGCCCGGATGCTCCTTGTGGGTCGCCTCGGCGAACTGCCGAGCCTCGCCCAGATCCGGCTTGGCGGTCTCGAACCACAGCATGTCGGCGTAGGGCGCGTAGGCCCGGGCGCGCGCAATCGCCGCTGCGACGCCGTCGTTGATCACGAAGAAGCCTTCGGGCGAGCGCTCGCCGGTGCACCAGCGCCGATCGTATTCGTCGACGTCGCTCGTCAGCAGGCAGGCGCTGTTGGCGTCGGTGCGGGCGATGAGGATGGTGTCCACGCCGCTGACATCGGCCGCGAGCCGTGCCGCGATCAGCTTGGTGATGAATTCGCCGGTCGGCACCAGCACCTTGCCGCCGAGGTGGCCGCACTTCTTGACCGACGACAGCTGATCCTCGAAGTGCACGCCTGCCGCCCCCGCGGTGATCATCAGCTTCATCAATTCGTAGGCGTTGAGCACCCCACCGAAACCCGCTTCCGCGTCCGCAACGAGCGGCACATACCAGTCGATCGCGTGGTCGCCGTTCATGTGGTGGATCTCGTCGGCACGCCGCAGCGCATTCTGAATGCGCACCAGCAGGTTCGGCACGCTGTCGGAGGGATACAGGCTCTGGTCGGGATACATCGTCATCGCGTCGTTGGCGTCGGCCGCGACCTGCCAGCCGCTGACGTAGATCGCTTTGAGGCCGGCCCGGACTTCCTGCACCGCCTGGTTTCCCGTGACGGCGGAGAGGGCGGCGACGTAGGGCTCCTCCCGCATCAGCTTCCAGAGGTGCGCCGCGCCGTGAGTCGCGAGCGTGTGCTGCATGGGGAGCGTGCCGCGCAGCCGGTAGACGTCCTCGGGCGTGTAGGGTCGAGTGATCCCCTGCCACCGCCGATCGCTGTGCCACCGCCGGTCCAGGTCGGACACAAATGCGTGCCTGTTCATGCCTTCACTCCAGGTGCTCATATGCGACCAGTGTGAGGAATTCGGGGAATTCCACGCCGGTCATCAGTTTGCCGAACAGCTCGGCGGCGAGACTCGCGGTTGGGAACGCTGCGGCCATGACCTGCCGCACCAGCTCTTCCGTCACGACGCGACCATCTGCCAGGCGTGCGCCGTGACGGACCCACTGCCACACCTGCGACCGCGAGATCTCCGCGGTCGCGGCGTCTTCCATGAGGTTGTAGATCGGCACGCAGCCGACACCGCGCAGCCACGACTCGAGGTACTGAATCCCGACATCGACGTTGGTCCGAAGGCCGGCCTCGGTGATCTCGCCGTCGGGGACGGCGAGCAGGTCCCCTGCCGTGACGTGTACGTCGCCGCGCGCGACGTGGAGCTGATTCGGGCCGGGCATCGCCGCGTCGAACACCTGCGCTGCGACCGGCACGAGCCCCGGGTGCGCCACCCACGTGCCGTCGTGCCCGGCGCGCACCTCGCGCAGCTTGTCCTGCCGGACCTTCTCGAGCGCGGCCTCGTTCGCGGCGGGGTCGTGCTTGATGGGGATCTGCGCCGCCATGCCACCCATCGCGTGAGCGCCCCGGCGGTGGCAGGTCTGAATCAGGAGATCGACGTAGGACTTGAGGAAGTGACGGTCCATCGTCACGCGGGCGCGGTCCGGGAGGACGCAGTCGGGGCGCTGCCTGAACTTCTTGATGAAGCTGAAGATGTAGTCCCAGCGACCGCAGTTCAGGCCTGCAGAGTGGTCCTTCAGTTCGTAAAGGATCTCGTCCATCTCGAACGCAGCGAGGATCGTCTCGATCAAGACGGTTGCGCGGATCGTGCCGCGGGGGATGTCGAGCTCGTCCTGCGCCAGGTTGAAGACGTCGTTCCAGAGACGCGCCTCGAGGTGGCTCTCGAGCTTGGGCAGATAGAAGTAGGGGCCCGTGCCCTTCGCGATGAGCGCCGCGGCGTTGTGAAAGAAGAAGAGTCCGAAATCGAAGAGGGCGGCGGAGATCGGGCTCCCGTCCACGGTGACGTGCTTTTCGTCCAGATGCCAGCCGCGCGGCCGCACCATCAGCGTGGCCGTGCGCGGCGCGAGCATGTAGCGCTTCCCCTCGGCGCTGGTGAACCCGATGGTGCCGCGCACCGCGTCCCGGAGGTTCAGCTGCCCCTCGAGGTTGTTCCGCCAAGTCGGGGCGTTCGAGTCCTCGAAATCCGCCATGTAGACGCGCGCGCCCGAATTGAGCGCGTTGATGATCATCTTGCGGTCTACGGGGCCCGTGATCTCTACCCGGCGATCCGCCAGGTCGGCGGGGATCGGCGCGACGGTCCACGCCGCCTCGCGCACCGAGCGCGTCTCGGGCAGGAAGTCGGGATGCGCGCCGGCGTCGAGGAGTCGGTGGCGCTCCACACGGCGCGCGAGCAGCTCCTGGCGGCGCGGCTCGCACGCCCGCGCCAGCGTCGTGAGGAAGCGGCGCGCCTCGGCCGTGAGGATCTCCGCAAAGCCGGGCTCCAAGGGCGCCTGCACTTCGAGCCCCGCGCCCGACCTCGTGCGCGCAGTGGTCATGATCGGCAATGTAGCGCTCCGGCGACGGCGATGTTCGCAGAGAGAAACGGGGCGAACGGGGATGCCGCGCGGTGACGCGCGGCGGTTCCCAGCCGCCCTTATGCCCCCCGATTTGGTCGGGGGGGTCCGCAGCGGCCGTGCACGTCCGCTGCGGCAGCCGGCGCGGGGCCAGTGTTTACCTGACTCCGCCTTTGCCGGCTGTTCCCCCCTAAATCTGCGTGCTGCTGCCGCCGGAACGATGTCGCAACCCTCATGCCATTCGCGCGCGGAGGAGTCCCCACGCACGGGCGCGCGCAATCTGTGGCAATATTACCGCACATGTGCCCATCCCCCGCTCCAGTCACGACCGTCGGCCGCTCCGTCCCCCGTCGCGAGGGTGCCGACAAAGTGACTGGGCGCGCGCGCTACACCGACGACATCGCCGTGCCCGGGGCCTGGTACGGGACGACCATCCGGTCTACGGTGCCTCGAGGACGCATCCGGTCGATCACCCTCGACCCCGCCTTCGACTGGAACCAACTCATCATCGTGACCGCCGAGGATATCCCGGGGGAAAACGTCGTTCACCTGATTCGGGACGACCAGCCGGTCCTGGCGCCGAACGGCGGCGAGATCAAGCATCGCGAGGAGTCGATTCTGCTGTTGGCGGCGGCCCATCGGGCCACCCTGGAAGAGGCTGCCCGCCACATTCGGATCGACTACGAGACGGCCGAGCCGGTCTACGATCTCGACAAAGCCACCGAGGTCTTCAGCACGGTCGAGATCAGGAAAGGGGAGGTTGTGGAGGATGTGAAGGATCTGAAGGATGTCGAGGTGGTCGAGAGGACGTTCAAAGTCGGCCTGCAGGAGCAGCTCTACATCGAGCCTCAGGGGGCGATCGCGATCCCGGAATCCGGCGGCGTCATCAAGGTCATCGGCTCACTCCAGTGTCCTTACTACGTCCATCGAGCCCTGAAGCGGGCATTGAAGCTCAACGATCAGCAAGCTGTTGTGATCCAGGCTGAAACCGGGGGCGGGTTCGGCGGAAAGGAAGAATACCCGTCCATCGTGGCGATTCATGCGGCGTTGCTGGCCCGTAAGGCCGGGCGGCCGGTCCGCCTGATCTACGACCGCCACGAGGACCTCGCGGCAACGACCAAGCGTCATCCAGGAGTCATCAGGCACCGCACCGGCGTCAAGCAGGATGGAACACTGGTGTTCCAGGATATCGAAATCGTGCTGGACGGCGGGGCCTACTGTACGCTCACGCCTGTCGTGTTGTCGCGAGCCGCGATCCATGCCGCTGGTGCGTATTCCTGTCCCAATGTCCGCATTCGCGCGCGCGCGGTCGCGACCAACACGCCGCCCAACGGGGCCTTCCGCGGCTTCGGTGCGCCACAGTCGCTGTTGGCCGCGGAGCTGATGGTCGAGCACGTCGCCGAGCGCCTGGGGATGTCGAGTGTGGATTTGCGCCGCAAGTGGATGTTGCGCCTTGGCGACACCACGGCGACCGGCCAGAAGCTCACCGAAAGTGTGGGAAGTGAGCTCGTCTTGGATGCGGCACTCAACGCCGCACCGACCATCCGACCATCCGACGATCCGACCATCCGCCGGGGAAGGGGTCTCTCCCTCGTCTTCCACGGCTCCGGCTTCACCGGCAGCGGCGAAAAGAAGCTACAGGGCACGATCGCAATGGAGGCATTGGCCGACGGGACATTCCAAATCCTCACTGCTTCCACAGAGATCGGTCAGGGTACGAAGACCATCTTCTGTCAGCTTGCCGCAGACGCGTTGGGTGTAGGGTTGGACAACGTCATTCTGGCCCCGCAGGACACATCGTTGGTTCCTGACTCCGGGCCGACCGTCGCATCGCGAACGGCGATGATCGTGGGACGATTGGTGCAGGAGGCCGCCACCGAGATCAAGGAGCGGTTGCAGCGGGAGAAAGCGCCGCTCCGGGTCGAGAAGTCATACATCCAGCCCGACTCGATTCATTGGGACGAAGCGACCTATCGCGGCGATGCCTATCCCGTGTACGCCTGGGCGTGCACGATCGCCGATGTCGACGTCGACATGAGCACGGGCGAAGTCCGCGTAATGGATCTCGTCACGGCGGTCGACTGCGGCAAGGCGCTGCACCCGGTGCTTGCGGAAGGCCAGATCGAAGGCGGCTGCCTGCAGGCCGTCGGCTGGGCGACGATCGAGGAGATCAAAATGAAGGACGGCGGCTATCAGAACGACCGCCTCGCCACCTATCTGATTCCCACGGCACTCGACGCTCCGCGCATTCGCACGATTCTGATCGAGAACCCGTACTCTCGGGGGCCCTTCGGGGCGAAAGGGATCGGCGAGCTGCCCATGGACGGGCCCGCGCCCGCCATCATCGCCGCGATCCACGATGCCACGGGGGTGTGGCTCGATGAGGTCCCCGCGACTCCCGAGAAAGTGCTCGCGGCGTGCGCTTCACGCTGAACGGCCGCGCGGTGTCATTCGAACGGTCGGGGGGGGGCGCTCGACGCCTGCTCGATGTGCTGCGCGAAGACCTGGGCGCCACCGGGACGAAAGAAGGGTGCGGCGAAGGGGAGTGCGGTGCCTGCTCTGTGCTGATCGACGGCGAGGTGATCGATAGTTGTCTGGTGGCCGTAGGCCAAGTAGAAGGACGAGATGTCGTGACAGTCGAAGGGCTGGCGTTGCCAGACGGCAAGCCTTCGCCATTGCAACAGGCGTTCATCGAGCACGGAGCCGCGCAATGCGGGATCTGCACGCCGGGGATGCTGCTCGCGGCCCACGCTTTGCTCCAGCGAGCGACACGATTGGATGCGGACGCCGTGCGGGAGGGCCTCGCCGGGAATCTGTGCCGCTGTACGGGCTACACGAAGATCATCGACGCGGTCTTGTCATGCACGAAGTGAGATATCTCCGCCCCAAGAGTCTCGCGGAGGCGGTGCAGTTGTATCGCACAACCCCGGGATGCCGTCCCCTCGCGGGCGGCACGGACCTCATGGTGATGCTGCACGCGCGCACGCTGCGCCCTGAGCCGCGAGCCGTGCTCGATCTGTGGTCGCTCCCCGAGCTCAAAGGCGTGCGCCGCGACAACGACACGCTCGAAATCGGTGCCGCGGAGTCGTACACCGGGATTATCGGGTCGCCCGCAGCGCAAGAGCATGTCCCGGCGCTCGTCGCCGCGGCGCGCACCATCGGCGCGGCGCAGATCCAGAATCGCGGCACGCTCGGCGGCAACCTCGCGAACGCGTCACCCGCCGGGGATACACTCCCGGTCTTGCTCGCGTATGACGCCGTCGTCGCGACGGATCGGCGCTCGATTCCGATCGATCAATTCTTCACCGGATATCGCAAGACCGCGCTGCAGTCCGACGAGTTGATCATCGCCGTAATTTTTCCGCTTGACCGTCAGGTTGTGTTCCGCAAGGTCGGCACGCGGGCGGCCCAGGCGATTTCCAAAGTCGTGATGGCGGTGAGCCGGAATCCCGCGCGGATCGCGATCGGGTCGGTCGCCGAGGTGCCGCTGCGCGCGCGCCGCGCCGAGGCGGCGCTGGAGCGGGGAGACATCGCAGGCGCGGTCGCCGCCGTCGCCGAGGACGTCCGGCCGATCGATGACGTGCGATCCACGGCGGCCTATCGCCGCGCCGTGACGCAGAACGTGCTTCAGAAGCTGCTGGAGTCCGTGGGCTGAAGCCGGCCCTTCAGGGCTCGGATAAACGACCTAATACGCCATCAATTCCAAAGCTCTCATCAGAACGTTAGTCCCCAGTTCGACATGCTCCGGACTGGTTGCTTCCTCGGGACAATGTGATCTCCCTGCAATGCTGGGGACGAAGAGCATCCCGACCCGACACCGCGCGGCAAGAATCTGCGCGTCGTGCCCGGCCCCGCTCACCATCTCGGCTGCTGCAACGCCGCACTCCTGCGCCGCGCGCGCGAGCAGCGCCCGCACCTCGGCGTGCATCGCGACCGGCGGCTTGTCCTGCAGCGTGCGAATCGCCAACCCCAGGCGGCGCTCTGCGGCGATCGTGGCGCAGCGCGAGCGAATGCGCTCCTCGAGTGCGCGCCGGCCGCTCAGCTCGGAATGCCGCAGGTCCACGGTAAACACCACCCTGCCCGGCACGACGTTGATCTGATCGGGCTCGACCTCGAGCTTCCCGACGGTCGCGACCGCCGGTGTGCCGACGGATCTCGTGATGGACTCCACTGCCTGCACCATGGCCGCCGCGCCGGCCAGCGCGTCGAGCCGCATGTCCATCGGCGTCGTACCGGCATGGTCCCGTCGCCCGGTCACCGTCACCTCGAGGTGTGCGGTGCCGACGATCGCGCTGACGACGGCGAGCGGCCGGTTCGCCGCTTCGAGCACCGCGCCTTGCTCGATGTGCAGCTCGACGAACGCGTCGATGTCGTCGCGCGCCGCGGTGGAGACTTTCTTGGGGTCGAGACCACGTTCGCGCATCGCTGCTGCGATGTCGCCGTCGACCGCGTCGATCGCTCCGGTTATTGCTCTGGAGCCCCAGAAATTGGTGCTGAAGCGCGAGCCTTCCTCTTCACAGATTGCGACGACCTCGAGCGCGCGCCGCGGTTTGCCCTTGTCCCTCAGCAATGCTTCGACCGCAGTAAGGCCCGCCACGATGCCGAGTGCTCCGTCGAGCCGCCCGCCGTTGCGGACCGTATCGATGTGGGATCCAGTGACGATGCTCTTTCCTGTATCAGCACCTTCGGCCCGTCCCCAGAGATTACCTACGGCATCGCGGCGCGTCTTCAGACCCGCGTCCTTCATCCACCGTTCGACGCGATCCAACGCCGTCGCCCACGCCGAGTCGTACAGCCCCCGATCGCCGATCGCGTACAACTCGTCGAGCCGGCGCTCGAGCAGCCCGGCGTCAATTGGCATGGTTGGGCCTCACGAGCTTCCCCCATCCCGATTCCCCGGTGACTCTGCCATCCACGAACACCGTTCGGCCCCGCACCAGCGTTCGCACCACCTTCCCGGTGAATTCCCTGCCGAGATACGCACTGACCCCGCTCCGTGTCTCCAGATCGCTGGAGCGAAAGGTCCACTGTTTCTCGGGGTCCACGATCGCGAAGTCCGCATCGGCCCCCACCGCGATCGCCCCTTTGCGGGGGAACAAGCCGAAGAGCTGCGCCGGGGCGGTCGACGTCAGATACGCGAGACGCTCGAGCGTGAGCCCTCGACCGTGGACTCCGTCGGTGAGCAACACGGGCAGTGTCGCCTGGATGCCCGCCACCCCGCCCCACGCCTGCCAGATATCGTGCTCGCCTTTCTCTTTGTCGGCGGCGGGGCAGGGGGAATGATCGGAGCCGATGAGGTCGACCCGCCCTGCGAGCACCTCTTTCCATAGGGCCTCGCGCGTCGCGCCGTCGCGGATCGGCGGTGCGCACTTGAGCGCCGGCCCGATCCGCTCGAAGTCCGCTGCGGTGAACGCGAGGTAATGCGGGCACGTCTCGGCGCTGATCGACACGCCCTTCCTGCGCGCCGTATCCACTTCCGCCAGCCCCTCGGCGCAGCTCACATGGACGACGTGCGCGCGCACGCCCTTGCCCGCGCCACGCATGCAGACCAGCAGCCGGCGGATCGCGTCGACTTCCGCGGCGGCCGGCCGCGCGCGGCACCACGCGAGCGGATTCGGTGCGCCCGCCGTCTCGAGCATCTCCTGACTCTCCGCGTGCACCCCGACGATGGCGCCGAGACGGGCGCTGACCTTGAGCCCGATCGCGAGCACGCCGTCGGACACGCGCTGGAAATCGTCGATGCCGCTGTGACTCATGAAGGCTTTGAAGCCAACTACGCCGCGTTGCTGGAGGGCTTCGAGGTTGGCGAGGTTGTCGGGGACGAGGCCGCCCCAGAGCCCAAAATCGACCAATGACTTCTGCGATGCGACCGCGAGCTTCTCGTCGAACGCCGCGGCCGTGGTCGTGGGCGGATGCGCGTTGAGCGGCATTTCGAGGACGGTCGTGACGCCCCCGGCCGCCGCACCGCGCGTTCCCGCATCCCAACCTTCCCACTCGGTGCGGCCCGGCTCGTTGAAGTGGACGTGGGCATCGACAACGCCAGGCAAGACGACCAGCCCGGTGGCGTCGATGACGTCTTTTCCATCGCGGACCTCACTGCCGATGGCGCTGATTGTGCCGTTCGTGATGGCGATGTCGGCGGTGGCCTGCCGTGTCGGAAGGATGGCGGTGCCGCCACGGATCACGAGGTCAGGAGCAGTCACACTTCTTCTATAGTGATGTCCTGCGCGCCTTCCCAGAGCGTCAGCCGGCCGATTTCAGGCAGCTGCTCCTGGCCCTGCGTGAGTGTCGCAAAGTGGTTTCCTGCCAGTTGTCCGACCTTGCTCGCGAACATCGTGGAGCCATAAGGGAAGAGCAGCTCGGTCTCGCTGATCCCGCCCGGATACAGCAGCAGCATGCCGGGTGCGGGATGGCTGGTGTGGTTCTCGAAATCGAGCCCGAGCTTCTTGTCGCCCATGGGAATCCACGTTGACTCGCCGCTCCAGCGGCAGTGGACTATCTTGGACTTGAGCGGCAGCATCTTGCGAATCACAGCCACCGTTTTCGGCGCGGTCTGCTCTTCGAGTCGCGCCGTGAACGTCAGGGTTCCCACGCGGATCTTGAGCATGCCCAACACTAACCGTCCAACGATTTCGACGCACGTCCTCGATACCTCGCGCGGCGAGCCCGCCGCCGGCGT
>WNGB01034914.1_pt1 | contig 10946 bp, 7 predicted proteins | sample 5400681 | NCBI WGS metagenome assembly WNGB01 (sample SAMN13153367, study PRJNA577476) | soil metagenome | isolation source: 115 cm soil or saprolite under grassland replicate 2 | place: USA:California | collected 2016-06-15 | reverse complement strand
GCCCCACGTCGTCGAGGCTGTAGAGCTCCACCATCAAATGGTGCGTGGCGCTGCGGCCGGTCTCGATGAAGGCAATCGAGTGATGGCGAGGATTGGCGTGGAAGAAATACGCCTTGAACGGCCGCACCATATAGTCGGAGAGGCGGAACCCGAGCACGTCGCGATAGAACGGTAGGGCGTCGTTGATGTCCTTGACGTGCAGCACGGCATGACCCATGCCGAGCGGCCCGGTGCGGAAACCCGAGATGGAGCGCCCGGGCTTGAACGGCTCACTCGCGCGCTCAGCGCCGTGGAAGATTTCGAGCCGGTTGCCCAGCGGATCGGCGAGGACGACGAGATCCTTGACGCGGCGTTCGTCCGCAAGCGCGCGCGAGCCACGCGCGACCTCGATCCCGGCCTTTTCCAGTCTTGCTGCAAAATCATCGAGCGCGGCGGCGTCGGCGACCTCCCATCCAAAGTACGCGACACCCTCGCCGCCATCTTCGCTGACGACGACGCGCTGCTTGCGGTCATCCATCCGCAGCGCGAGGCTTTTGCCGCTCCGCTCGACCAGTTGCATCCCTAAAAAGCGGGTGCCGAAGGTGGTCCAATCCTCGAGCGATTTTGCGCGAATGCCGACATAGCCGAGACCTTGAATGTCCATCGGCGGCCTCCGTCAGAATTCAATCCTGCACAGGAATATGGGCGTCCTTGACGATCTTGGCAAATTTCACGAGGTCGGCCTTGAACCGCTGCTCGAATTCCGCCGGCGTGCTACCGAGCGCCTCGTTGCCGGTGGCGCGCAGCCGCTCGAGTACGTCGGGCGCGGACAAGGCGGCCTTGGCGCTCTGGTGAATGGCATTGACGACTTCGGGCGGTGTGTTGGCGGGCACGAACCAGCCTTGCCAGCTCGAGGATTCGAAGCCGACGAGCCCGGTCTCGGCGACCGTGGCCACATCAGGCAGCGCCGGCGAGCGCTTGGCACCGGCGACGGCCAGCGCGCGCAGCGTTCCCGCGGCGACATGCGGCAGCGTTGTCGCCATGGGCGCGATGGCCACTTGGATCTCGCCGGTGATGAGCGCGGGGAAAATCCCCGCATCCCCTTTATATGGAACCGGTTGGATGTCGATGCCGGCCGCAGTCTTGAACATCTCCATGGTCAGGTGGAGCGGATTGCCGACACCGGTCATGCCGTAGTTGAGACTACCAGGCTTGGCCTTCGCGAGCGCGATCAGTTCCGGGACCGAGGTGGCGGCGACCTTCGGGCTTGCCACCAGCACGAGCTGGGAGGCGACGAGTTGCGTCACCGGGATGAAGTCGCGCACGACGTCGAAGGGGAGCGAGCGATAGATGGAGGGGCTGATCGCCTGGCCGTTCGTGTTCTGCAGGATGGTGTAACCGTCGGGCGGCGATTTCGCGACGGCGTCGGCGGCGATATTGCCGCCCGCCCCCGGACGGTTCTCGACGATGACCGGCTGGCCCAGAGATTCGGAGAGCTTGGCGCCGACCATGCGAGCGAGCGCGTCGACAGCGCCGCCGGCGACGAAGGGGACCACGATGCGGATCGGCTTGCTCGGATAGGTCTGACCAAATGCGCCGCCCGCATGAAGCGCGAGTGTCGTGAGCGCGAGCGTGAACCACAGCCGTTTCATCGTTGTCACATGACGACGGCGCCACATCGTCCCCTCCCCCGCTTGCGGGGGAGGGACAGGGAGGGGGATGCAATCACGATAGAGCGTCTCACCTCGCCCCCTCCCAACCCCTCCCGCGCAAGCAGGGGGAGGGAGCAGACCGGGCTTGTCGCTCGCGGTGATTCCATTTCGCCGAAACCCCCGTTAGCCGAAATGTTAGCGAGCCCGGCCGTGCCGTCGGTGTTATCACTCCGCCGCCGCTTGCGCGGGGCTCGCCTGTGCCGCAATCAGATAATCGATCGCGGCTTGCACGCCGCCTTTCTTGTGCGGGATGCCGGCAAGCGCCAGCGCCATCTCGGTGATCGCCAGCGCGCCTGCGAGCATGCCCTCGTTCACGTCGCCGAGATGGCCGATGCGGAAGTACTTGCCGGCGTAGCGGCCGAAGCTCGAGCCGTAGGAAATATTGAAGGTATCGAGGGCGAAGTGGCGGAACCCGTCGGCGTCATGGCCGTCCGGCAGCAGCACTGCCGTAACGGTCGGCGAATAGTATTTCGCGTCGCGGCACATGATCTCGAGGCCCCAGGCGCGCACCGCGCGCCGCGTCGCCTCCGCCAGACGGTGGTGGCGCGCGAACACGTTCTCGAGCCCCTCCTCGTGCAGCATGGTGATGCTCGCGGATAATCCATGCAGCATCTGCGTCGCCGGCGTGTAGGGGAAGAAGCCGATCTTGTTCATGGCGAGCATGTCGTCCCATGCCCAGAAAGACTTGGTCAGCTGCGAGCTCTTGGCCGCCGCGAACGCCTTGTCGCTCACCGCGTTGAATGACATGCCGGGCGGCAGCATCAGCCCTTTCTGCGCGCCGCCGACGGTGACGTCGACGCCCCATTCGTCGTGCCGATAATCGGTCGAGGCAAGCGAGGAGATGGTGTCGACGAAAAACAGCGCGGGGTGGCCGGCGGCGTCGATCGCCTTGCGAATTTCCGCGATCGGCGACAGGCACCCGGTCGAGGTCTCGTTGTGCAGCACGCAGACTGCCTTGATCTCTTTATTCTTGTCCCGGCGCAGATGGTCCTCGATCGCCGCCGGGTCGGCGCCGATGCGCCAATCGGTCTTGATGAATTCCGGACGCAGCCCGAGCTTCTCCGCCATCGTCTTCCACAGCGTGGCGAACTGCCCGGTCTCCACCATCAGCACGCGGTCGCCCGGCGAGAGCGTGTTGACGAGCGCGGCTTCCCACGCGCCGGTGCCGGTCGCGGTGTAGATGATGACCGGCTTGGTGGTCTTGAAGATCGTCTTGATGCCATCGAGGCAATGCTTGGCGAGCTTGGCAAATTCCGGCCCGCGGTGGTCGATGATCGGCGTATCCATCGCCCGCAGCACGCGGTCGGGCAACGGGGTCGGCCCCGGGATGTGCAGGAAATGGCGGCCCACGGGGCGCGATGAGTTCTTCGACATCGGTTGATCCCTTGCAGGCGCGGCTTTTGAGCGGCGACGAGGCCGGGCCGCGGCTTGCCGCCATCAAGGACGAATGCGAGAGTCAGTCAAGCCTCTTGCGACGGGGAAGCTGATCTCCGGCTAGTGTCCCAATTCCGAAGTTCGCACGCCCTCGCGGCACCCCCGAATGCGAACTTCGGAATCAAAGGGACACTAGCAACCTTATGACTCTAGTGCGGTCTTTGGATTTGAAGTTCCTAACGCGAGCTTGAGGCACCATGATAGGAACTTCAAATCCACCGCACTAGCGAGTGAATGGAATGGCCCAAACGGTCGTACCGGGGCTCGAGCGGCGGCTCAAGGCGCATCTCCTCGGCGAGGTGGAGTTCGACGCGTTCACGCGCGGCCGCTATGCGACCGACGCCTCGCATTACCAGATCCTGCCGCTCGGCGTCGTCGCGCCGCGCTCGGTGAAGGAGGCGCAGCATGCGCTGGCAATTGCGCGCGAGGAGGGCGTCAGCGTGCTGGCGCGGGGCGCGGGCACCTCGCAGGCCGGCCAGGCGGTCAATTCCTCGCTCGTTATCGACTGCTCGAAATATCTCGACCACCTGATCGAGCTTGACGTGCCCGGCCGGCGCTGTGTGGTCGAGCCGGGCATCGTGCTCGACGAGCTCAATCGCCGGCTCAAGCCGCATGGGTTATGGTTTCCGGTCGACATCTCGACCGCCTCGCGCGCCACCATCGGCGGCATGGTGGGTAACAACGCTTGTGGCGCGCGCTCGCTGCGCTACGGCAATACCCGCGAGAACGTTGTGTCGATCGACGCGGTGCTGGCTGACGGGACGGTGGCGCATTTCGGCCCGCTCGCCCGCGATCTCTCCGACCTTCCGCCCACCTCACCGCTGCTGCCGCTCGCGCGCGATCTCCTTCAGCTCGCCGCGCGCGAGGCAGACGAGATCGAAGCGCGCTTCCCGAAGGTCCAGCGGCGGGTCGGCGGCTACAATCTCGACTCGCTGGCGCCCGGCCGCAACGATCTCAATCTCGCTCACATTCTCGTCGGCTCCGAAGGCACGCTTGCCTTCTCCACACGCGTCGAACTGAAACTTTCGCCGGTGCTCGGCCGCCGTGCGGTCGGCGCTTGTCACTTCGGCAGTTTTTTTCGGGCGATGGATGCCGCGCAGCATATCGTCAAACTCGCCCCGATCGCGGTCGAGCTTATCGACCACACCATGCTCGGCCTGGCGCGCGACATCGCGATGTTCCGGCCGACGATCGATGCGGTCGTGCGCGGCGACCCTGAAGCCGTGTTGTTCGTGGAATTTGCCGAGGACGACCAGTACCACAACCTGCGCCGCCTTATGGAGCTCAGGGACCTCATGGGCGCCCTCGGCTTTGGCTGGAACAAAACCGGCGCGAAATGGGGCGGGGTCGTCGAGATATTCGATCCCAAGCTGCAGGCCGCGATCACGGAGACGCGTACCGCCGGCCTCAACATCATGATGTCGATGAAGGAGGAAGGCAAACCCGTGTCCTTCATCGAGGACTGCGCGGTGCCGCTCGAGCATCTCGCCGAATATACCGCGAAGCTCACCGACATTTTCGCCAAGCACGGCACCCGCGGCACCTGGTATGCGCACGCCTCGGTCGGCTGCCTGCACGTGCGGCCGGTGCTTAATCTGCGTCGCGAGCACGACGTCAAGGCGATGCGCGCCATCGCCGAAGAGGCCTTTGACATGGTGCTGGCCTACAAGGGCTCCCATTCGGGCGAGCACGGCGACGGCATCGTGCGTTCGGAATTCCACGAGAAGATGTTCGGCACGCGACTGGTGCGCGCCTTCGAAGCGGTCAAGCAGCGGTTCGACCCCAAGGGCCTCTACAATCCCGGCAAGATCGTGCGCGCGCCGAAATTCGACGATCGCCGGCTGCTGCGCTACGGGCCTGACTATCGCCCCGAGAATATCCGCACGTCCCTCGACTGGTCCGCCTATCCCGGCACCGGTGATGGTTTGTGATGTGCCCGAGCTATCGCGTCACCCGCGACGAGCGCGACGTCACGCGCGGCCGCGCCAATACGCTGCGTCTCGCCATCACCGGTCAGCTCGGAGCGGACGCGCTGACCTCGGATGACATGGCGGAGACCTTGAAGTTCTGCGTCTCCTGCAAGGCGTGCCGGCGCGAATGCCCGACCGGCGTCGACATGGCGCGCATGAAGATCGAGGTGCAGGCGGCGCGCGTGGCGAAAGGCGGCCTTTCGCTGCACGACCGCCTGATCGGATACCTGCCTCGCTACGCGCCGCTCGCGACCAAGTGGCCCAAGCTCGCCAACATGCGCAACGACGCGCCGCGCCTGCGGCAATGGTCGGAGCGATATCTGGGTTTCAGCGCCCGGCGGAGCTTGCCGCGCTGGCGTGCCGATCCGTGGCGCGAGCCGGCGCGCATTCCCGGCGCAGAGGCGCGGCCGGTCGTCTTCTTCGCCGATACGTTCAACCGCTACTTCGAGCCGGAGAATATCGAGGCGGCGCTGCGCGTGCTCGCCGCCGCCGGCTATGGAGTGCATCTGCCGAAACCTCCTGACGGCGCTCGCCCGCTCTGCTGTGGGCGCACCTTTCTCGCCGTCGGGCTGATCGACGAGGCGCGGCGGGAGGCGGAACGCTGTGCCTCTGCGCTTGCTCCCTTCCTCGGGCAGGGAATTCCCATCGTGGGGCTCGAGCCCAGCTGCATGCTCGGTTTCCGCGACGAGATCCCAGCGCTCGTCAAGGGCGAAGATGGCCGTCGCTTGGCGGCGCATGCGCTGTTGTTCGAGGAATTCCTCGCACGCGAGGCGAAGGCGGGTAGCCTCAAGCTCCCGCTCCAACCGGTGGCGAAGCGCGCGCTGCTGCACGGCCACTGCCACCAGAAATCGTTCGCTGTAATGCCCGCGGTCGAGGCGGTGCTCAATCTCGTCCCCGATTTGGCAGTGGAAACGGTGGACTCGAGCTGCTGCGGCATGGCGGGCGCTTTCGGCTATGGCGCCGACACCATCGACGTGTCGCTCAAGATGGCGGAGCTCTCGCTTCTTCCGGCGGTGCGCAGGGCCGACGCGGACACGCTCGTTATTGCCGATGGCACCTCATGCCGGCATCAGATCAGGGACGGCAGCGGGCGCGAAGCACTCCACGTCGCGCGCGTATTGGCGATGAGCGTTGGTGGATCGGCGCGCGCATGACCCGCGTGCGCGGGTGCGAGCTTCAAATGATATTGGCTAGGATCGCCAAGCCCGCGAGTGCGACGAGCGAGCCGCCGAACCGGTAGGCGGCACGACCGTCAGCGATGCGGCCGATCGCGCAGCCGAGCCCGATACCGGCGAGGTGGAGGAGCGTGGTCGCCAGCAGGAAGCCTGCCGCATAGGCGCCGCCCGCGGCATCGAGCGCCACCTCGGTGCCGTGGGCGTGGCCGTGGAAGATCGCAAACAATCCGACGATCCCCATGGCGACGGCGATCGGAGTGCTGCTGGCGAAAGCGATCATGCCGCCCAGCACGATGACTGAGGCGGCAATGCCGAATTCGACGAACGGTAGCGGGAGCCGAGCCATGCCGAGCGTGGCGCCGGCCGCCATGACGAGGACGAAAGTCGCGGGCACGAGCCAGAGCGCGCGCCCGCCGAGCTGCCAAGCGAAGATACCGACCGTCACCATCGCCAGAATGTGGTCGAGCCCCCCGAGCGGATGTGCAAAACCCCAAACAAAACCGTGCAGCTCACCCGCACCGGTATGAGCGAAGGCGGCGGCGGGAATGAGCGTGAGGGCGGCGGTCGTCAGGCCAGTGCGCATGGGTGGTCCCCCTGTGGGCGAGCAAACAACTCGTGCGCAAAGTTGCATATCACGGGCGTGCTCGACAAGGGCGCCGCTCGCGCTGACGTGCAACCGAATCGCTGGCGCTGCAATCTCACTGTATCGCTTCTGGCGGAGAAAATAGGAGCAGGTCCGCCCGGATGCGGACATCCGGGCGGACCGCCGGACCGACGCGGGGGTGGATGGGGGCGCACGCGCCGATCACAACTCGTCGTTCCGGAGGCTAAATGCTCCGGCGGAATTAACGGCTTTTTTCCTTTGCTCCCGTCGCGGCGCTTGCGGCCGCTCGTCCGGTTGGTCGCCGCAGGCGACGAACGGGTTCAAAGGCCCGCGGGGGGGTGGAATCGGCGCGGATTCGCGCCCGCGATCGATTGTTATCCAACGAAAAAGCGGCTCCCCGGTGCGGGCGCAAGGTGAAGCTGGTATCGTGTCGGTCCGTGACGATGCCTTCCCGTCTTGCCCATGCGCCGGTAGCCGAGGTTCGCGTTCGCAAGGCCGAGCGCGGCGACATCGACGCGTTGATCGATCTCGAGCATCGCGTGTTCGCGACCGACCGGTTGTCGCGCCGCAGCCTGCGCCGCTTTCTACAGTCGCCGACCGCAGAGGTGATCGTCGCCGAGCATGGCGACGGGCTCGCGGGCACCGCGATCGTTCTGTTCCGGCCGCGCTCGCTCATTGCGCGCCTCTATTCCATTTCGGTCGCGCCCCATATGAGTGGACGCGGGATCGGGCCAATGCTGCTCGCCGCCGCGGAAGCTGCCGCAGTCGCGCGCGGCTGTCGCGCCATCCGCCTCGAAGTGCACGTGAGCAACCACGCCGCGATCTCGCGCTACCGCAAGAGTGGCTACCGGGCGTTCGGTTGCATTCGCGGTTATTACCAAGATGGCGGATGTGCGTTGCGCTTCGAGAAGCGGCTCGTTCCAAGCCTGCCGGTGCTCGCGGCCGCGCCGCCGTATTTTCATCAAACCACCGAATTCACCTGCGGGCCGGCTTGCATCACGATGGCGCTGGCCTGGGCCGATCGGAACTTCAAGCCACCGCCCGCCTTCGAGTTTCAGCTGTGGCGCGAAGCCACCACCATCTTCATGAGCTCGGGCCCCGGTGGCTGCGAGCCGTACGGAATGGCGGTCGCGCTCAAGCGCCACGGGCTCGAGCCCGAGGTCCATGTCAGCCATGCCGGTCCCTATTTCCTCGACACGGCGAAGTCGGCGGACAAGCGCCGTGTCATGCAGGTGACTCAAGTCGCCTTCCAGCGTGAGGCGAAGGCGCTCGGTATCCCCACCCACCTGACTCCGGTGAGCGAATCGGTTCTCATGCGGGCGTTCGATGCGGGGAGCGTGGTCATCGTCCTCGTTTCGGGCTATCACCTGGTTCCCAGGGGGAGGCCGCACTGGATTTTTGGCTTCGGCCGCTGCGGACGGCATGTGCTCATGCACGATCCGGCGGCCGTCAGAGATGATCAAGGGATGGCGGCCGCAGCGGAGACCTATGCGGTACCGTGGAGCGCGTTCGAGCACGTGACCCATTTGGGTCGCGAGCGGCTGAGCGCGGCGATCGTCATCCGGAAAGGACGTGCATGACCGGCTGGGTCATTCTGGTCGACCAGCCCAAAGACCTCCCCAACGCTGAAACCCCGCACAAGGTGATCACGACGAGCGAGTATCTCGCCCGTCCGCGCCTGTTCGACATGGGACGGCCGAAGCTCGTCAATCTGGCGCGCTCCTACGCCTATCAATCGAAGGGCTACTACGCCTCTCTGCTGGCGGAAGCGCGCGGCCACCGGGTCATGCCGACGGTCGAAACCATGCTCGAGTTGCGCGAAGCCAAGCTCTACGAGCACGCGTTGCCGAAGCTCGAGGACGAGCTCAACCGCTGCGCGCGCCGCGCCGACTTCCAGCCCGAGGGCGAGTTCAAGCTCCTAGTCTGCTTCGGCATCGCCCGCGATCCGCGCTTCGAATCGTTCGGCCGGATGCTGTTCGACTGGTTCCGCTGCCCGGCGCTCGAGGTCAACGTCGAGTCCGGTGCTTGGCTCTCGATCGATCGTATCCGGCCGCGCAACATCACGCGGCTCGCCAACGGCGAAGCGTCGTTCCTACGGGAAGCGCTGCACCAGCACACCAAGCGCGAGTGGCGCGATCCAAAGGCGCGCACCGTCCCGAAATACGACCTCGCGGTGCTCTACGATCCCAACGAGAAGATGGCGCCGTCTTCGCCAGCCTCGATCAAGCACATGGCGCGCATCGCGGAAAGGCTTTCGGTCGACGTCGAGCCGGTCACGCGCCGCCAGCTGGCAGAGATTGCCGAGTACGACGGCCTGTTCATCCGCGAGACGACCTCGATCGACAATCACACCTACCGCTTTGCCCGGCGCGCTTGGCAGGAGGGCATGCCGGTCATCGACGATCCGATCTCGATGATCCGTTGCACCAACAAAGTCTTCCTGATGGAGCTCTTGGGACAAAACCAGGTCGCAACCCCGCCGACCGTGATGCTCACCGACGTCAGTGACTTGCCGAAGGCGATGGACGAACTGGGTCTGCCGCTGGTGGTCAAGATCCCGGACGGCTCGTTCTCGCGCGGCGTGCACAAGGTGGATACGCCGGAGGAATTTCGCCGCATCGCCGACGAGTTGTTCGAGGAGACAGATCTCCTGCTGACGCAGAAGTTCTTGCCGACGCAGTTCGATTGGCGCGTCGGCGTGCTGGCGGGCGAGCCGTTGTTCGTCTGCCAATACCGCATGGCGCGCGGCCATTGGCAGATCGTCAAGCACCGCCCGGACGGCTCCTCGCACGAGGGTGGTTTTCGCACCTTCGAGCTCGACAAGGCACCGCCCGAGCTGATCGATATTGCGGTGCGCGCGGCGCGGCCGATCGGGGACGGATTTTACGGGGTCGACATCAAGGAGACCGACCGCGGCTTCATCGTCATGGAAGTCAACGACAATCCCAACCTCGAGCACGGCATCGAGGACCAGGTCGGCAAGGACGAGATCTGGACGCGGCTGCTCAAGTGGTTCATCGAACGCTTCGAGCAGTAAGAGGTAGGCTCTGGTACCGACGTGTATAAATCCTGGCTGGTCATTCCGGGGCGCGGCGAAGCCCGCGAACCCGGAATCCATATTCACCGGCTGTGGTTATGGATTCCGGCTCTCGCCGCTATCGCGGCTCGGCCGGAATGACGAATTGAAAGATTGATATGATCGCCGCACGATTAAACGGCTTGACTTGTGTACTCGCCGCGGCCAGCGCCCTTTGCGGCGGCGCCGCCGCGCAGCAAAGTCTCGACAAGGTCTCCTTCGGCACCAACTGGGTGGCGGAGGCCGAGCACGGCGGGCACTACCAGGCGCTGGCCGACGGCACCTATCACCGATACGGGCTCGACGTCACCATCGTGCCGGGCGGGCCGAACGTGAACAACCGCATCCTGTTGCCGGTCGGCAAGCTCGACTTCTTCATGAGCGCCAACACGCTGCAGAGCTTCGACGCGGTCGAGCAGAACATTCCCACCCTTGCGGTCGCCACCATGTTCCAAAAGGACCCGCAGGTGCTGATCGCGCATCCGGACCAGGGCATCGACAAGCTCGAGGACTTGAAGAAGCTCACGCTGTTTGTTTCCAAGGAAGGGCTCGCGAGCTACTTCCAATGGCTCAGGGCTGATTTCGGGTTCAGCGAGAAGCGGGTGAAGCCATACACGTCCAATCCGCAGCCGTTCCTCGCCGACAAGCGAAGCGCAATGCAAGGGTATGTGACATCGGAGCCCTTTGCCATCGAGAAGCAGGCCGGCTTCAAGCCCAAGGTCTTTCTTCTCGCCGACTATGGCTTCAACAGCTATTCGACGCTGATCGAGACGCGCCGCGACCTCGTCGCGAGCAAGCCCGACCTCGTGCAGCGTTTCGTCGATGCCTCGATCATCGGCTGGATGAACTATCTCTACGGCGACAACAAAGCGGCGAACGCGCTGATCAAGCGGCAGAACCCGGAAATGACCGATGAACTGCTCGCCTATTCCATCGCCAAGATGAAGGAATACGGCATCGTCGATTCCGGGGACGCACTCACGCTCGGCGTGGGCG
>WNGB01018390.1_pt1 | contig 10946 bp, 11 predicted proteins | sample 5400681 | NCBI WGS metagenome assembly WNGB01 (sample SAMN13153367, study PRJNA577476) | soil metagenome | isolation source: 115 cm soil or saprolite under grassland replicate 2 | place: USA:California | collected 2016-06-15 | reverse complement strand
ATTCAGAAGATCATCAACATCGGCGTCGCGCCGAACGCGCGATTCGCGGCGTACCAGGCCAAGGAGATCGACTTCGTCGACGGCGCCTCGATGTCGCCAGCCGACAACGAGATCGTCGCTGCCGATGCGGCGCTGTCGAAAGAGCTGCATCCGCACTACGGCGACTTCCGCACCGACTATCTGTTCTTCGACACCAAGAATCCGCCATTCGACAACATCAAGGTGCGGCAGGCGTTCAGCCACATCGTGCCGCGTGACGATCTGATCAAGCAGATCATCAAACCCAGCCAGGGCATTCCGGCGTTCTCGTTCCTGATGCCTGGCTTCCCGGCAGCCAACTCCGAAGGCCTCAAAGGCATCCAGAACTACGACGTTGAGGCGGGCAAGAAGCTGCTGGCCGAGGCGGGCTTCCCTGACGGCAAGGGCTTCCCGAAGGTGACCCTGTGGCTGCGCAACGAAGCTCCGGTTCGGCAGGCAGTGGCGCAGGCCATCGCCGCGTCGATCAAGCAAAACCTGGGCATCGAGGTCGACGTCTCCAACAAGGAGCAAAAGACCTTCATGGATGCGTTGAACGCCAAGCCGACGCAGGTCCAGTTCGGGATGGTGTCGTACGGGTTCGACTTCCTCGATCCGTTCAACATGCTCAGCGTGTGGCTCGGTGGTGGACGGCACAACTGGAACAATCCTGAATTCGACAACCAGGTCAAGAAGGCCGCCGCCTTCACAGGTGATCCGGCGACGCGCATCAAGATGTTCCAGGATGCCGAGAAGCTACTGGTCACGGAGGCGCCAGGCGTCTTCATCTATCACCGCACCGTAGGCGACATGTACCGGCCGTATCTGAAAGGCTCGGAGCTGGAGCCTGACAAGAACGGCTTTGCCGCGCTGCACTGGCCCGGCTACTCCAATGCGAACCTGACGGTAAGCACGGTGTACATCTCCAAGGACGCCGCCAGCGCCGGCAGAAAGCTTCCCTAAAACTTGCTCGGTTACTTCCTTGGCCGCATCGGCGGCATCGTCGTGGTCTTCGTGATCGTGTCGCTGCTGGCGTTCCTGCTCATGCACTCCATCCCTGGCGGACCCTTCGACGAGGAGAAGGCGCCGCTGCCGCCCGCGGCCAAGGAAAATATCCTGCGCAAATACGGGCTCGATCGACCGTTGCCCGAGCAGTACGTCCGCTACATGTGGAATGCGCTGCACGGTGACTTCGGCATCTCGTTCCAGAGCCCGACCGAAACCGTCATCGAGCTCATCGCGCGGACCTGGCCGACCAGCATGCTGCTGGGCGGCCTGGCCATCGTGCTTGCATTCAGCATCGGCCTGACCTCAGGCATCATGTCGGCGGTCCATCAGAACACCTGGATCGACTACGTCGTCACCTTTGTGTCGACTCTGGGCATTACTGTGCCCAATTTTGTCATTGCTCTGTGGCTGTTACTGATGTTTGCCGTCGGCCTGGCGTGGGTGCCGACCGGCGGCTGGCCAGCCAGCCCCGCCGATGACTGGAAGACGTTGATCCTGCCAGTCATCACGTTGTCGCTGCACCCGATGTCGCTGGTCGCGCGCTATACGCGCTCCAGCCTCATCGAGGTGCTGCACGCCGAATTCGTGCGTACCGCGCGGGCCAAAGGACTCCATGAAACCGCGGTCGTGGTTGGTCATGTGCTCAAGAACGCGCTCATCCCGCTCATCACGATTCTCGGTCCGCAAATCCCAAACCTGATCACCGGCACGATCTTCGTCGAAGTCGTCTTTCGCGTGCCGGGGCTGGGCAGGTTCTTCGTCACCAGCATCTCGCTGCGCGATTACCCGATGATCATGGCCACGATGCTGCTGGTCGCGACCCTCTGGAGCATCACGTACCTGCTGAGTGACGTACTGTACACAGTGGTCGATCCGCGAGTCCGCCTCGCATGAGTGTCATCAGCGCACCCGCCATTGTCACGGCCCGTCCGCGGACCAAGCTGCGGGCGCCAACCAGCTTGTGGCGCGATGCCATGCGGCGCTTCTCGCAGAACAAGCTGGCCCTCGGGTCACTGGGGGTCGTGGGGGTCCTGCTCCTGATCGCGATCTTCGCCGACTGGCTGGCCCCCGCCCGCTACGACTTCTCCAACCTTGCCGAAGCCAACAAGTTCCCGAGCCGCGAGCACCTGCTCGGTACGGACGCCGTCGGGCGCGACTTCCTCAGTCGACTGATGTACGGCGCGCGCATCTCGCTGACTGTTGGGCTCACCGTGCAGGCCATCGCTCTTCTGATCGGCATCACGTTGGGCGCCGTCGCGGGTTCCGTCGGTGGCTGGGCGGACTACATCGTGATGCGCTTCGTCGAGGTGTTCACGGCGGTGCCGGTCTGGCTGTTCGCGCTGTTCCTGATGTCGGTGTGGCGCGGCTCGGATCTGATCAGCGGCGGCGGTGTCGTCAACGTCATCCTGGCCATTGGTCTGATCGGTTGGGTAGATATCTGTCGCTTGACGCGCGCGCAATTGCTGTCCTTGCGCGAAAAAGACTATGTGCTGGCGGCGCACGCGCTCGGCGCCAATCGAATCCAGATCGCGCGCAATCATATGCTGCCGAATGCGCTCGCGCCGCTGATCGTGGCGGTCACGCTGGGCGTCCCCACGGTGATCTTCACCGAGGCCGGCCTCAGCTTCCTCGGCTTCGGCATCAACGACCCGCTGCCCAGCTGGGGCAAGATGATCTCCGACTCGCTGTCCTACGTGCGCGTGTACTGGTACCTGGGCCTGTTCCCGACGATGGTGCTAGCGATGACCATGCTCAGCTTCTCGTTCGTCGGCGATGGGCTGCGGGATGCGCTGGACCCGCGCTCGCGGAAGGTCTAGCGCTTGAGGATGTAGCCGACCGGCCGCACGGTGTGGATGAGCCGTGGCTCGCCGCGGGCTTCGAGGGCCTGGCGCAGATGGCTCACCGTGACCTCGATCACGTTCGACTCCCCATCCTCGATATGCCACCCCCACACCGCTTGCAACAGCTCACCTCGGCTGAGCACGCGCTCCTGGTTGCGTAGGAAATACGCGAGCAGCTCGAATCCTCGATTGCGGAGGGTGACGGTGCGGCCGCCGCGTGTGACCTCGCGGCTGTCCTGATCGAGCTCGAGGTCGGCGTAGCTGAGCAAGCCTTTGCGTGCTTGGGCAGTGATGAGCGCCCGTCGTCGGCTCAGGGCGCGCACGCGCGCCAGCAGCTCCTGGAGGTCGAACGGTTTGGCCAGGACGTCGTCGGCGCCCGCATCCAACCCCTCGATGCGCTCGTGGACCTCACCGCCTGGCGTGAGCAACAGGATGGGCACCCCGTTCTCCGCGCGTGCCTGCGCCAGCCGGTGAAACCCCGCGGCGACGATGACCGCTGGCGCCCGCCCGTTGCGGACATTGGCGACGTCGTAACCCGCTCCTGTCAAACCACGGTCGAGGAACGCAGCCAACCGCGGATCATCCTCCAGGACCAGTACCACCTCGCGCATGCGAGGACTGTACGCAGCCCGCCTTGGAGTCTCCTTGGAGCGGCTAGCGCCTCTGCAGGCAGTCGAGGTAGCGGCTGTCGAAGTCCTCGCCGCTGTAGATGATCGCGTCGGTCATCTCTTTGGTCAGCACGCCCTTGTAGCAGTCGAACCCGGCCGCTCCGTCGCGGTTTGTGTAGAACGTGCAGCCCAGCACGATGTTGGACAACAACAGCACCTTATTGCCGATCTTGCCCGGCAGCGTGGTGCTGTACGCCTCGCAGTCCTTTGTCCAGTCTTTACGGGCTGAGGTGCCCGCGCCTGGGCTAGCGGGCGTACAGGTCGGCGAAGCCCGTCACATAGGTCGCGGGCTGACCAGGCTGGCAGCTCGCGGTCCCCTGAGCCGCGGCACTGGGCACACTCGCACCCGCGAGTAGCAGCGTGAGCGCGAGAGCAACACGAATTCGGCGCATACCCTTCGAAGCCTCCAACGCGGGCGACGGTACAACTGCGCTGGTGGTCATGCCAAGCACTTTCGTCGACCGCGCGCTGGCCGCGTACACGGCGATGCGGGAATCGATGGCTATCGCCGATGGTCGCGGGCTGTACCGCTTGACCGCTGACGCGACCTCGCCCGTGGCCTACCTGTGGGAGTTTTCGCGCGCGCTCCTCGGCACGCTGTGCCTGGCGGGCATTCGCGGCGATCTCAGCTCGTACACGGCTGCTGCGCGCGAGCGCCTGCGCGCGCTCGACCACTATTGGACGGGCTCCGCGTACGCCTCCGCGGTGTTTCCGCCCGGCGGCGACCTGTACCACGATGACAATGCCTGGGTCGCGCTGGCGCAGCTCCTCGCGTACCGCATGGGCCTCAGCCGCGATCTCTCGCGCGTCAAGCGTGTGTGGACGTTCGCCAAACGCGGCTGGGACCGCTCCAGATCCGATCCGTATCCCGGTGGCGTGTTCTGGGTTCAGCAGGGCATGGGGTACGGCCTGTCCAACCACGACCGCGGTGCAGGCGCGACCGCCGGCAGTGCCGAAATTGGCTTCCACCTGTGGGAGCTCACCGGCTCTTCCTTCAAGGAGGCCACCACGATGGTGGACTGGGTCGCCCAGTATCTCGACCAGAGCGGCTCCGGCGGTGGCCCCTTTCTGAACGTGGTGCGCCGCGACGGCACCATCGACACCAACGTCTGGAGCTACAACCAGGGCGTCGTGCTGGGCTGTCGCGTGCTGCAGTACCGCCTCACCGGCGACCTCTCGTTCCTGCGCTCCGCCGAAGCCATCGCCCGACAAACCCTCTCCACCTTCGGCACCTTCGAGAACCATCCCCCGAGCTTCAACGCGATGTGCTTCCAGAATCTGCTGATGCTCCACGCCGCCACTTCGGATCGCACGCTTCGCTCGAATGTGCAGCAGGCCATGCGGACGTACGCCGACTGGGCGTGGAACCCCGCCACCGGCGCCCGCGACGAACGCACCAATCTCTTCCACTTCGATGACGCCGGCCACCCCGCACTCGCCACGCAGCCTGCGCGAGTCCAGGACCAGGGCGCCATGACCCAGCTGTTCGCCCTCCTGGCGTGGGACCCCGCCGACTATCACCACCTGACGTGATGCATGCGTGGCGGGCGCGGAAAAAGGCGCCCCGGCCGCAAGACCGGGGCGCCATGATGTGATCCGACCCGCTCAGCAGGTAAAGATGTGAAAGGTGAAGTCCCACGTGCCGCCGACGAGCGGGAGCATTGGGGTCCACCCTGGGCCGTCGTGCGCCCAATCCTGGTGCTGGGTTGGCAGGCCCGGGTAGGGGTCGGCTCCCGAGCCGTACCAGGAGAACGCGTTCGGCATCGGGCTGGCCGGGGATTCGAGCAGCAAGCCATAGAACGGCGTGCCCAGCAACTCGGCTCTGTTGCAGCCGAGGTCGAACGTGTACCAGCCGTCGACCCCGAGCGCGAAGGCCGCGGCTGGCCGCATCGCCGCCGCGCACTTGTCAGTGAACTGTGTCACAGCAATCCGGATTTCAGGTAGCCGTTAGCTGCCGCTAACAGCGCCTTAGTACGCGCTGCCGAAACTCGGTAGTACGGGCCCAAGAACAGGGGCCCGAGTTATCGAGGGAGGTTCTCAAAAGAACCCATGTCAGTCTTTGGAAGTTCCGCACGGCGTACGCTGGTCGCTGGCGCCGCCGTGCTCGTACTGGCCGGCTCGGCCGTCGGCATCGCCGCGGCCCAGGCCACGCCCACTAGTCCTCCCGCAGCGGGGACACCTGCGCCAGGTACCGCGCAGCAACAGCAACGGCCCGGGTACCAGCAGTTCCTGGACGCGCTCGCCAAGCGTCTCAACATCACCTCGGCCAATCTCCAGACTGCGATCGGTCAGGCGCGGACCGACGTTGGCTTGCCAGCCGACGGCCCCGCACCATTCGGCCCCGGTCATGGCCGAGGCGGGCCAGGCGGACCGCGCGGCGGCTTCGGTGGTGACCTGAGCTCCGCTGCCCAGGCAATCGGCATCACCGCCGATCAGCTGCGGCAGGAGCTGCCGGGCAAGTCGCTGGCCCAGGTCGCGCAGGCGCACGGGAAGTCCGCCAACGACGTCGCCACGGCGCTGAAGAACGCGTCCCATACGCGCATCGACCAGGAAGTCGCCAGCGGCAGCGTGCAAGCCGCGGACGCGGCGCAGCGCAAGACGCAGGTCGATCAGCGCATCGATCAGCTGGTCAACGAAGTCAAGCCGCAAGGCACCCCCGGCCAGCGCGGCCCGGGCGGCTTCAGCCCGCCAGCCGCCGACGCTCCGGCCGCCTGAGTCCTTGCACGGTGAGGCGGAGTCAGCAAGTAGACTTGCACCGCAATCGTTGACGCCCCCGGGGTAGCGGCCTACACTCGGAAATAGTTCGAGTGAAAACGCTTTCAGTCCCCGAGGGAGGCTGCGATGCGTCGCATAGCGCTACCTGCTTGGCTCCGCCTCTTGGCGGTCGTGCCCTTCGTCCTGTCCGCCTGTACCCAGCCCAGCGCTCCGTCGCCCACGGTTGCGCCAGCGGCACAACAGCAAGCCACAGCCGCGCCCACTGGCGCCCCCAAGCCCGCCGCGGGCGGTGAGGCGGTCCAGCTCCGCTTCGCGTGGTGGGGCTCGCAAGATCGCCACGATCGCACGATCAAAGCGATCCAGCTGTTTCAGCAGAAGTACCCGAACATCACCATCACCTACGAGTTCGCGGGCTTCACGGACTACTTCACCAAGATGCTCACCCAGGCCACGGGTGGCAACTTGCCGGACCTGATGCAGCAGGACTACGCCACGATCACCCAGTGGAACGCGAACAACCTGCTCGTGCCGCTCGACGACTACGTCGCCAGTGGCGCCATCAATTTGTCCGACGTGCCCAAGAATTCGATCGACGGCGGTCGCATCAACGGCAAGCTGATCGCGCTCAACCTGGGCAACAACTCGCAGACCGTCGTCCTCGACGTGGCGGCGTTCGAAAAGGCTGGGATTCCACTCCCATCGCAAAACTGGAGCTGGGACGACTTCGAGCAGATCGCCATGCAGCTACACCAGAAGCTCGGCATCTGGGGCGTCGGCTCGGGCCTCTCGGACATCCAGCTGTGGAAGTCGCTGTACCTGGGCTATGGCCAGTGGGGCTTCACCACTGATGGCAAGGGCCTCGGCTACACCGATGACCAGAAGTACGTCGACTACTTGAAGATGCTCGGGCGGCTCCAGGACGCCGGCGCGTCGCCCAGCCAGCAGGAAGAGATCTCCCAGTACCGCACCGCCAGCGTCGAGCAGACTCCGATCGTGCCCGGCAAAGCTGCGATGCAGTACTTCTGGAGCAATCAGCTGGTCGCGGCGTGGACCTCCGCCGGCAATGACCGCAAGTTCCAGCTCACGCATCTGCCGCGACCGAAGGGCGGCCAGCCCGAGAACTACCTGAAGCCGTCGCAGTTCATCTCGATTACCAGCAACTCGAAGCACCCCAAAGAAGCAGCGATGTTCATCGACTTCATTACCAATGACGTCGAGGCGAACAAGATCCTGCTTGGCGAGCGCGGCGTGCCGATCTCGCCCAAGATTCAGGAAGCGATCAAGCCGCTTCTGACGCCGGCGCAGACCGAAACGCTGAACTATCTGGCCCGCGTCGAGAAGGACAACAGCCCGCTGCCGCCGCCCGACCCGGCCGCGCAGAGCAAGTTGAACGATAACATCTTCCTGCCGCAGCTGGTCGATCCAGTGCTGCTCAAGCAGACGTCGCCGGAAGCGGCGGTCTCTCAGTTCCGCAAGGATGCCGCGGCGCTGCTAGCCTCGTAAGAACGAAGATGCATCATCCTGAGCGCAGCGAAGGATCTTACGGTAGGTCCTTCGGCTCGCAGGCTCGCCTCAGGATGAAGCCGAGGGAACCATGAGCAGAGCCACGCCCGTTGGGCTGTCGCTCGGTACCGCCGCCCGCTCGGGTGCGGAACGAACGGCACGGCGGCGGGCGTGGCGGCGCAACCTCACCGGCTACGCGTTCATCGCGCCCTGGCTGCTCGCCTTCTTGTCGTTCACGTTCCTGCCGATCGCGGCATCAGCCTTTCTGGCCTTCACCGACTACAACGTCCTGTCGCAGTCGCTGCACTGGATCGGCCTCGACAACTTCGACCGCATTGTGTTCCGCGATCCGCGCTTCTGGCGCGCGGTCAGAGCAACGTTCTTCTACGCGCTCACCGCCGTGCCGCTGAAGCTGGTCTTCGCGCTGGCGTTGGCGATGCTCCTGAACAACACGCGCAGGTTCATCACCGGCTATCGGGCGGCCTACTACGCTCCCTCGATCGTCGGCGCCAGTGTTGCCGTGGCAGTCGTGTGGCGCGAGATGTTCGCGCGTGGCGGCCCAGTCAACGCGGTCCTTGCGCCGTTGGGCATACCTGCACGCGCGTGGTCCGGCGATCCCGCGACCGCGCCGTGGATGATCATCCTGCTTGCGGTGTGGGAGTTCGGCTCGCCGATGCTCATCTTCCTGGCGGGTCTGAAACAGATCCCGACCGAGTTCTACGAGGCAGCCGCACTCGACGGCGCCGGCACCTGGCAAAAGTTCGTGCGCATCACGCTGCCGATGCTGACGCCGCTGATCTTCTTCAACCTCGTGCTGCAGATGATTTTCGGCTTCACCGTGTTCACGTCGGCCTTCATCATCAGCGGTGGCTCGGGCGCGCCACTGGACAGCGTGCTGCTCTACTCGCTGTACCTCTATCAGGCCGGCTTCAAGGACTTTCAGATGGGCTACGCCGCCTCCATGGCCTGGGCGTTGCTCGTGGTAATCGGCGTCTTCACTGCGCTCATCTTCCGCTCGTCCTCGTACTGGGTGCACTACGAGACTGAGGCGGGGGGAGCATCGCCTTCGGTTTCGTGATGTTGTACCCACTGCTGTGGATGGTCGCGAGCTCGCTGAAGCCAGCGGATCGCATCTTCTCCAGCTCGGACGTCCTGTCGCTGCTCCCTAGCCGTCTCACGTTCGAGAACTACCTCCAGGGCTGGACAGGCTTCGGCGGCATCTCCTTCGTCACCTTCTTCCAGAACTCGCTGATCTACGCCGGCTTCGGCACCGTGTTGGTGGTTGCCGCCTCGGCACTCACCGCCTACGGGTTCGCACGGCTGAGTTTTGTGGGGCGGCGAATGTGGTTCACGTTCATGCTGATCACGCTGATGCTGCCGATCCAGGTCACCGTGATCCCCGAGTACATCCTGTTCAGCAAGCTCGGGTTATTGAACTCGTTCTGGCCGCTGCTGCTGCCGCGCGTGGGCGGCCAGGCGTTCTTCATCTTCATGATCATGCAGTTCATTCGTGGCATCCCACGCGAGTTGGACGATGCCGCGGCGATCGATGGCTGCAGCGAGTTCGGCATCTTCTGGCGCATCATGGTGCCGCTCATCTCGCCCGCGCTGGTGACCGCGGCGATCTTCTCGTTCTACTTCACGTGGGGCGACTTCCTGGGCCCGCTGATCTACCTGAACGATCCGCACCTGTACACGGTCTCGGTCGCGCTGCGGACGTTTGCCGATCCATCGACTGTCACCAACTGGGGTGCGATCTTCGCGATGGGTACGCTCGCGTTGGTGCCGGTGTTCGTGGTGTTCATCTTCTTCCAGCGCTACCTGGTCGAAGGGGTGCACACTGCGGGTCTGTCAGGCCGCTAGCGCTCGATCGCACACGAAGTCGCGCTGTGCGTCGTAATCCCGCCCATCGATCTCGCTCATCCGTGGCCCATACAGATGGAGCGACACCGCCGTACTGAGGCCGGCGTTGTGCACGCGGTGGATGCCCCCGTCGTACGGCAAGAGCGTGGACTGCTCGCCAGGTAGCCACACGCTGCGCCACTCGCTGCGCAGGCGAGCAACGCCCGAGCGCGAGCCGTCGTCGAGCCGAGCGTAGCGCTCCTCGCCGAGCTGCCCGGCCACGCACACGTAGATGCCCCAGCTGGTGTGATCGTGGATCGGCGTCCGCGCGCCGCGCGGCCAGCGGAACAGCTCCAGTGACCAGCCGTCGGCTCGAGCGATGGTCTCGAACTCCGGGTGTTCGGCCACGCGAGGCGCCGCGCATATCAGTCGCTCCACGCTCTCGCGCATGTGCGGCGTCAGCTCATGCAGGAGCGGCGCCGCTTCGCGTAGCCCAAGCGCGGGTGCCAGTGTGACGACCTCATCAAGCAGTCGGGCGACGGCTTCCATGCGCTGAGAACTACGCCGCGCATCACCATCTGGATCACAGCGCGGCGCCGCCGTCGATCGTCAGCATCGACCCCGTCACCATCGCGCCATCGTCCGAGACCGCGAACAGGACCGCCCGCGCGACGTCCTCGGGTGTGATCAGTCGCCCGAGCGGCGTTGCTGCCAGCCGCCGCTCGTAGTTCGCGGGGTTGTCGATGCTCGTGCGCTCGTCGTTGGGGCTGTACGAGGTGTTGGCGCGCAGGAATGGCGTATCGACGTGGCCGGGCGAGATCAGCACGCATCGAATCTCTTCCCGCGCGAAGGCGCTCGCCGTCGATCGCGTGAGCCCGACGAGCCCGGTCTTGGCCGCGACGTAGGCCGGGCTGTTGGGTCCGCCGCGGATGGACGCCAGCGAGCCGAGGTTCACGATGACCCCGCCGCCCGCGCGGCGCATCGACGGGAGCACCGCCTTCGTGCCCAGGAACGACCCGGTCAGAATCGTGCCGACGATCAGGTCCCACATCTCCTCGGTCTGGTCGTCGAACGAGACGCGGATGTTCGCGCCCGCGTTGTTGCACAGGATGCCGATCGGCCCCAAGGCGCGCTCGGTCGCCTCGACCGCCGCGCTCCAGTCCGCGCTGCTGCGCACGTTCAGTCGCACCCCGATTGCCTTCGCTCCGCTGGCCGAGACGCGCTGCGCAACCTGTTCCGCCTTCTCCGCGTAGAGGTCGGCCACGCACACCGCGGCGCCCTCGCGGGCGAACAGTTCCACTTGCGCACCCCCGATGGCGCCTCCGCCACCAGTCACCAGCGCGACCCGGCCGTC
>WNGB01013590.1_pt1 | contig 10946 bp, 7 predicted proteins | sample 5400681 | NCBI WGS metagenome assembly WNGB01 (sample SAMN13153367, study PRJNA577476) | soil metagenome | isolation source: 115 cm soil or saprolite under grassland replicate 2 | place: USA:California | collected 2016-06-15 | reverse complement strand
GGGCGCCACGGCACCAAGAAACCAAAGGACGAGATCGGTCAATTGTTGCTCTGTGCTCTCGGTGGTCTCCGTGGTTAGAAGGAATGCCTGGCCGGGGCTGGCGATCGACGTTCACGCGGCGGATTCGCGGGCTGGCGCGCGCTCGATCGCCCGCTGCACCAGTGCCGCAAGCTCCGGCGGGTCCGACCAGCGCAGGTCGACCTCAGGCGCCGCGTGCCAGTCGGCGCAGTCGCGCAGCGCGCCGGCGATGTCGGCGGCCAGCTCGTCGGTCGGCGCGACGCCCGGCTCGATGTGTAGCGCCCGAACCTCGAAGCGCCCCTCCTTGCGGTGCGCCTTGGGGTCGAGCCGGCCGATCAGCTGGCCGCGCCGCAGGATCGGCAGCGTGAAGTAGCCGTAGCGCCGCTTCGGCGCGGGCGTGTAGCACTCGATCCGGTAGTCGAATCCGAACATCGCCAGCGCCCGCGCGCGGTCCCACACCAGCGGGTCGAACGGCGAGAGCAGCGTGGTCAGCTCCGGCTGCAGCGTCCCCGCGGCAGCCGCCTCGGCCAGCGCCAGGTTGTCGGGGTGGACGTAGCCGGGCGTCTGCCAGCCCTCGACCTCGACCTCGACCAGCGCGCCCGCGGCGGCCAGCGCCGCCGGCAGCGCGGCGGTCTGCTTCTGGCTGGTGCGGAAGTAGTCGGCCACCCAGCGCGCCGTCGTCACGCCCAGCGCGCGGACAGCCTTGAGCGCCAGCTCGCGGCGCACATCGTCGAGCGGCGGCAGCTGCGCGTCGTCCCAGGATGGCAGGATGCGCTCGCGCAGGTCGTAGATCCGCTGGAAGTTGTGGCGGTGCGCGATCATCAGCTCGCCCGAGGTAAACAGCATCTCGAGTGCGCGCTTCTCAGGCTTCCACTCCCACCAACCGCTCGCCTGCCCGTCGCGGCGCGCGAAGTCGGCCGAGCGCACGGGACCGCGCTCGCGGATGTAGGCCTGCATGCGCTCGACCTCGTCGCGGTGCTCGGCGATCCAGGCGTGCGAGTACTTCCAGCCCATGCTGAGCGGGTCGATCATGCGGTGGCGGTAGAGCGGGTAGTCCTCGATCGGCAGGAAGCAGGCCTCGTGCGCCCAATACTCGAACAGCGCGCCTTCGGCCAGCAGGTCGGTCAGCCACTCGGGCGGGTACGCGCCGAGCCTGCTCCACAGCACCAGGTAGGGGCTGCGGGCCACGACGTGGATCGTGTCGATCTGCAGCGCGCCCATGCGCCTGATCGCATCCAACAGGCCGGCCTCGGTCGCCATGCGCTCGGGCCGGTGATCCAGCCCCTGTGCGCCGAGCATCAGCGCCTGCGCGGCGGTTTGGGATAGGTGCATCGTTCGCTCCGTGATTGTCGAATGCACCTATTATAGCAGAACGAATGTACCATAGAACCGTCCAAAGTCCGATTATCGCGGCCACCGGCCCATGAAGCTCCAGCCGTCGAGCACAGCGCGCTGCTGGTCCTGGAGGTTGTAATTTGCGATCTGGCCCAGCCCGACCACGCTGATCGAGAGGGTATACTGTTGGCGGGCATCGCCAATGTGTCACCCTCAGCCGCAGCGAAGGGCCTCGGCCCGATCCGTGGCGCGCACCCTTGCAATCGGTCTTACTTGACTCCAAGCGTATAATAGTGCCAGGGGCAACTCGCTTCAACCTGATACGCTCCTTCTCACAATGTGTTCCCACGCTCAATGCTCCTGGCTCCTCCATCGTTGGTGTATGGTGTCACATTCAGGACTTACATGGTAAGCCCTGACATTAACTCTATACGAGGAGGTCCGATATGGCGACGCCCATTTACAAGCTCTTCACTGCCAGGCCTTCCGCGGCCTGGTATCAGCTATCCCAGGAAGAGCAGAACAGCCTCATGGCGAAGGTGGACGCGATTCTGGAGCAGGTCGGCGGCAAGCGGGTGGTGCTGTGTGACTCAAGCTGGTCGTCGGAGCAGTGGCCGTTCTTTGGCGTCGAGCAGTTCCCGGATGTCGCCGCTGTCCAGAAGCAGGTCGAGGCGCTCGCCAAGCTCAACTGGTTTCGCTACATGGAGGCGAGGACCTTGCTTGGGACAGAGATGCCGGGGTAATTGGCGACGGCGTACGCCAAACGACCAACGACAAAGCTCGTCGTTGGTCGTTTGGCGTTCGTCACACCTCAGTCCGCATACCCCTCCAGGGACTCCTTCACCACGCTCAGAAACCTGTCGGCGGTCGCGCCGTCGAGCAGCCGGTGGTCGATCGTCAGCGATAGGTAGCACATCGGCCGGATGGCGATCGCGTCGACGTCGCCCTGCGTGATGACGACCGCGCGCTTCTGGATCGCGCCGATGCCCAGGATCGCGGCCTGCGGCTGGTTGATGATCGGCGTCGCGAACAGGCTGCCGCTCACGCCGTGGTTGGTGACCGTGAACGTGCCGCCCTGGGTCTCCTCCGGCCTCAGCCGGCGGGTGCGGGCGCGCTCCGACAGGTCGCTGACCGCGCGCGCCAGCCCGAGCAGGTTCTTCTCGTCGGCGTCGCGCACGACTGGCACGATCAGCCCCTCCTCCAGTGCCACCGCCACGCCGACGTGGATGCGCCCGTGCATGACGATGCCGTCGTCGCCGTAGCTGGCGTTGACCGCCGGCACGACCTGGAGGGCAGCCACCGCCGCCTGCACGAAGTAGGGCGTGTAGGTCAGCCGGACGCCCTGGCGCTCGAAGTCGGCCCGCCGGCGCTCGCGGTGGGCCACGATCGCGCTCACGTCGACCTCGAACACCGTGGTGACGTGCGGTGCGACGCGGCGCGAGCGCACCATGTGCTCGGCGATCGAGCGGCGCATCGGCGTGAGCGGCACGATCTCGGCGTCGTCGGGCAGCTCGGCTTCAGCGGATGGAGCGGACGAGGGAGCGGACATAACGGACGGCTGCGTGGGCGCGGGCGCTGCCAATGGCGGCTTGGACGCGAGCTGTTCGGCTTGCGCGCCGGTCTGTGGGCCAGCGGTAGCCGCCTCCTGGATCGCCGGCTCGCGCGTGGCAGCCGCCGGCGGCTCGGTCGTGATCTCGCCGGTGGTCCTGGTGTCCGGCGAGATCCTGGCGCTCGCGATCCGAGCTTTGCCGCGCGCCTCGACGTACCTCAGCACGTCCTGCTTAGTCACACGCCCGCCCTGGCCGGTCCCGTCGATCTGGCTCAGGTCGAGGTTGTGCTCGGCCGCCAGCCGCGCCACCACCGGCGAGACAAAAGCGTTCGAACGTTCGAACGTCTGAACGTTTGAACGTTGATCCTGGCCGTTCGACGCGCGCGCTTCCTGGTTCTGCGCTCTGCGCTCTGCGCTCTGCGCTTCGTCGTCGAGCAGCGCCAGCAGCGTGCCCACGCGCACGGTCGTGCCCTCGGGCACCGCGATCTCGCGCACCACGCCGGCGATCGGCGAGGGCACCTCGGTGTCGACCTTGTCGGTCGTCACCTCGAGCAGCGCCTCGTACTTCTCCACGCGCTCGCCGGGCTGCTTGAGCCACTTGCCGATCGTCCCCTCGGTCACGCTCTCGCCGAGCTGGGGCATCTTGATCTCAGTCGGCATACCTCTCCCTGAAGTTATGAGTTATGAGTTATGAGTTTGAAGCTCCGATCAACTCAAAACTCAAAACTCAAAACTCAAAACTTAATAAGCGGCCAGCTTCCGCATTGCATCGGCAATTTTGGCCGGCGAGGGCATGAACACCTCCTCCAGCGGCTTGCTGTAGGGCATCGCGGGCACGTCGGGCGCGCACAGGCGCATGATCGGGCCGTCGAGGTGCTCGAAGGCGTGCTGGCCGATCAGCGCCGCGAGCTCGCCACCCAGGCCGCCGGTCAGGTTGTCCTCGTGGACGATCAGCACCTTGCTGGTCTTGCGGACGCTGGCCAGGATCGCGTCGACGTCGAGCGGGCGCAGCGTGCGCAGGTCGAGCACCTCGGCCTCGACGCCCTCACGCGCCAGCTCTGCGGCGGCCTCCAGGCTGTAGTGCAGCATGAGCCCGTAGGTGATCACGGTCAGGTCACGGCCGCGCCGCTTGACGTCGGCCCTGCCGATCGGGACGCGGTAGTCCTCATCCGGCACCTCGCCCTTGATCAGCCGGTAGCACTTCTTGTGCTCCAGGAACAGCACCGGGTCGGGGTCGTCGATGCTGGCCTTCAGCAGCCCCTTGGCGTCGTAGGGCGTGGCTGGCGCGACGACCTTGAGGCCGGGAACGTGGCAGAAGATTGCCTCGATGCTCTGCGAGTGGTACAGCGCGCCGTGGATGCCGCCGCCGTAGGGCGCGCGGATGACCAGCGGCACGTTCCAGTCGCCGTTCGAGCGGTAGCGGATGCGCGCGGCCTCCTGCACGATCTGGTTGAAGGCCGGGGCGATGAAGTCGGCGAACTGGATCTCGGCCACCGGCAGCGTGTCGTTCATCGCCGCGCCGATGCACGCGCCGGCGATCGCGCTCTCGGCCAGCGGCGCGTCGATGATTCGCAGCGGCCCGTACTTGTCGTACAGACCCTCGGTCACGCGAAAGACGCCGCCGCGCCTGCCCACGTCCTCGCCGAACACGAAGACCCGCGCGTCCGCGGCCATCATCTCGTCCAGGCCCTGCCTGATCGCCTCTAGCAGGGTTATCTCAGGCATACTGCTCTCTCGCTCTACAACCCTGACAAGATGACAAGGTGACAAGGTGACAAGATGACCGAACTCGGCAATAGTGTCATCTTGTCATCTTGTCATCTTGTCAGCGTCTAGAATGCACACAGACCTGCTACTCAGCATAAACGTGTCGTAAGAGCGTCGACGGGTCGGGCAGCGGCGCGCTCTCCGCGAAGCTGGTGGCGTCGTCGACCTCTTCCCTGATGCGCGCGCGCAGCTCCTGCGCGCGCGCGTCGTCGAGCACGCCCTGCTCGCGCAGCTCGTCGCGGAAGCGAGCGATCGGGTCGTGGCCGCGCAGCTGCTTCAGCTCGTCGGCCGGCCGGTAGGTGCGGTCGTTGTCGTCGCTGGAGTGCGGCGTCAGCCGCACGCAGCGCGCCTCGATCAGCGTCGGCCCGTCGGCGCGCCGCGCCCGCGCGACGGCCTCACGCGTGGCGGCGTAGGCCGCCAGCACGTCGGTGCCGTCGACCTTGACCCCCGGAATGCCGTAGGCCGCGCCGCGGTCGGCGACGCTCTGCACCGCCATCTGCTTGCTCATCGGCACCGAGATCGCGTAGTCGTTGTTCTCGCACTGGAAGATCACCGGCAGCTGCTGAACCGCCGCCAGGTTGATGCCCTCGTGGAAGTCGCCCTGGCTGGTGGTGCCCTCGCCGAACGAGGTCCACGCTACCGCGTCGCCGCCCTTGATCTTCTCGGCCAGGCCGATCCCCGCGGCGTGCGCGATCTGCGTGCCGACCGGGCTGGACTGGGTGACGATCTTGAGGCGCCGGTGGCCGTAGTGCGCCGGCATCTGCCGCCCGCCGCTCGACGGGTCGGCAGCGCGCGCGAAGATCGCCAGCATCACCTCGCGGGGCGTCATGCCCATCACCAGCACGGTGCCGAGCCCGCGGTAGTAGGGCAGCGTGAAGTCCTTGCCGCGCTCGAGCGCAAAGGCGGCCCCGACCTGGGCGGCCTCGTGGCCCTGGCACGATATCACAAACGGCGCCTTGCCGGCACGGTTGAGCAGCCACATCCGCTCGTCCAGCGCGCGCGCGAGCAGCATGAATCGGAACATCTCCAGCATGGTCTGCTCGTCGACCTGCGGCGCCGCGGCGGCGAATGTCAGCGGCTCAGTTTCCCTCAGCGTCATCCGAGTGCTCCTTCCGGATCGGCTTGTGGCGTGCTGCGGGGCGCCCAGAGGAGACCCGACTCGGCCCCAAAACCCCACCCCACAAGATTGTCACGGTGCCGTGAACTTGTCTACAAAGAAAATGCCCCTGGCGGCGACACCTGGGGCGTTGACCCGACGTCTCATCACGGCCGATCTCCCAGCGGCACAGTAACGACGGCGACGATGAGCTTGGCATCAACGCTGATGGCGCTCGCGTGCTTCGTTTAGTGTAGCACAGTCTGCTGGGCAGCGCAACAGAATGCAACATGCCATCATTACCTGGCAATCTGGTTGGGGTGTGGGGCCGGGCACAGCCCGGCCCCACACCCCAACCCCACCACAGCTCGACCATAAGGCAGCGGCGGTTTTCTGGAGTCCTTATCGTAGCAAGGAGTGCCCAGACATGGTCATGGCGCGCCAAAACATCCCTCGCCGTCGTTTAATGAATGTTAGAGTTGTATAATGAGAGCCTGCACCCACAGGTCAAGGTATTGCGATGCGGCAGCCATCACTCGACGGGCACGGCCGGCCGGCCGCCCTTAAACAGCGCTCCTGGCTTTTTCGCAGCCTCAAGATGCGGCTGCGCTGGTCGTATGCGCTCGTCTCAGTCATTCCACTCGCGCTGCTGGGCGCGCTGCTGATCGTCGCCAGCTTCCGCACGCAGCGCCAGAACACCTATAGTATCCAGCAGACCGCCGCCGACTGGGTCGCGCGCGAGGTCGGCGCCGCGCTCTCGGCGATCGACGAGCAGCTGCTGAACTTCGGGAGCCGCGTGGGTTCGGACCAGTCCGCCGCCGACGTGCGGCAGGCGATCGGCCGGCTGCGCGAGGCCACGCCGGCGATCGTCGACGTCGCCGTGCTGGACGGCGAGGGCCGCGAGCGCGCGCACGTCTCGAAGCTGCGAGTCTTCAACGACGCCGAGCTGGGCGATCGCGGCGTCGACCCGCTGGTGCGCTGGGTGTTCGACACCGCGCGGGTGGCGCAGGGCGCGATCACCGCGCAGAGCGATGGGACGCTGAGCTATCCGTCCTACGCCCCGATCTTCAATGATGTCGGTCGAGTGACCGGCGTGGTTCGCGCCGAGATCGACGCGACCGCGATCGTTCGCATGCTGCGCGAGGCGCCGCTGGCGTCCGGCAGCTACGCCTACCTGGTGAACAGCGCCGGCCTGATACAGCTCGCCGGCGACCCGCGCCGCAGCTCTGCCCCCGCCGCGCTCGCTTCGCTGCTCACGTCGGCCCAGACGGTCCACGAGTATCTGGGCAGCGCGGGCGAGGAGGTGATCGGCGCCCGCGCGACGATCGCGACCCAGCCGGCGCCCTGGTGGGCGGTGGTCGAGATCCCGCGCGCGCTGGCCTACGCGCCGACTCAGCGCGACAGCCTGTTTCTGATCGCCGAGATCGTCCTGGTGATCGCCACGACGCTCGCCTGGGGCATCTACCAGGCGCGCCGGATCGTGCGGCCCATCCAGGAGCTGCGCGCCGGCGCGGCGACGATCGGCGCAGGCGATCTGCGGTCGAGCATCCCGATCCACGCCGAGGACGAGATCGGCGACCTGGCGCAGGAGTTCAACCGCATGGCCGCGCATCTCCAACAGTCGCGCGCCGAGATCGAGCTGCAGAACGATCGCCTGCGCCAGGGGCTCGCGCTGGCGCGCGACATCCAGCTCGGGCTGCTCCCCAGCGGCCTGCCGGGCGGCGCGCAGCAGTTTGCCGTCCAGGCCCGCTCGATCCCGGCCTACGAGGTCGGCGGCGACTTCTACACCTATATCGCGCTGGACGACGGCCGCATGGCAGTGGCGATCGGCGATATCTCCGGCAAAGGCGTCGGCGCCGCGCTGATGATGGCGCTGGCGTCGAGCACGGTCGAGGCGCAGGGGCGCGCGATCGACCAGCCGCACAAGCTGCTGACGGCGCTCAACCATCAGCTCACCGCGCGCCTGAAAGCCAACCGCATGAATGCGGCGCTGCTCTACGCGGTGTTCGATCCGTCGAGCGGGACGATGTGCGTCGCGAATGCCGGCATGATCGCGCCGGTGCTCGTCCGCGACGGCCGGGCCCAGATGATCGAGACGGCCGGTCTGCCGCTCGGCTCGTTCGCCGGCGCGCGCTACACCGAGACCGGGATCGAGCTGCGGCCGGGCGATCTGATCGTGCTGGTCAGCGATGGGATTGTGGAAGCGCGCGCGCCCGACGGCGAGCTGTTCGGCTTCGAGCGGCTGGAGCAGCTGCTCGGCGGCTGGCAGCGCCTGGCCTACCCCGAGCAGCTGCTCAACGAGCTGATCGACCATGTCGCGGGCTTCATGGCCGGCGCCGAGCAGCACGACGATATGACGGCGATCGTGATCCAGCCGAACCTGGGCATCGTCGACGGCGCGCGCGAGCCTGTGGTGGCTGAAGAGGATGTCAGATGATATCGTACAAACGTTGGGGGCAGACCACGGAGACACGCAGAACACACAGGGCCAGGAAGATTTCCATAATCTCCGCGCTTTGCGTGGCTGTGTGGTTGCTGGTGATGCTGGCGGGCTGCGGCGCGTCGTCCGCGACGTCGCAGTGGCCCGAAGCTGCCCCGTCGCGCAATGCGGCGATCGCCGGCCAGCCGATCACGCTGCGCGTCTGGATGGCGGCGGACTACGCCGGCCAGCCGCCGATCCTGGACCTGGTCGCCGATTTTCAGAAGGCCTACCCGAACGTCAAGATCGAGCTGACCGGCTATACCTGGGAGGACATGCCGTCAAAGGTGCGCCTGGCGATCAGCCAGGGCGCGCCGCCGGACGTGGCCCACCAGCACCCGTTCGTGATGGGCGCGCAGAACATGGCCGAGCCGCTCGACGACCTGTGGCGGCAGTGGGGCGCCGCCGACCAGTTCATGCCCGGCGCGATGGATGACTCCACCTGGCAGGGAGTTCGCTACGGCGTGCCGCTGGACATCAACGCCCTGTTCATGATCTACAACAAGGCCGCGTTCGCGCAGGCCGGGCTGGCCGCGCCGGGGCCGGGCTACACCTTCGCGCAGCTGCGCGGCGACCTGGAGAAGCTGACCGCGCCCGACCACTCGCGCTACGGCATGGCGCTCTCGGCCAGCGGCTGGGATATGTACGGGCTGCTCCGCGGCAACGGCGGCGAGCTCTCCCAGGAGCGCGGCGGCAAGCTCACGACGTCGCTCGACGACCCGCGCGTGGTCGAGACCGTGCGCTTCTTCGCCGACGTCGGGCGCCGGCAGCTCGGCACGCTGCCGCCGCTCCAGCCGCGCCAGTCCGACCACCCGGTCGCGCTGTTCAGCCAGCGCAAGGTGGCGCTGTTCTTTTCGGGCCCGTGGGATATCGCGCGCCTGAAGCAGGAGGCGCCACCGGACGTCTACGCCGAGGTCGGGACGGCGCTGCTGCCGGTCCGGCGTGCCGGCGCGCCGAGCGCCTCGGTGCAGGGCGGCGGCGGCCTGTTCGTGCCGAAGGGCGCCGCGCACCGCGAGGCGGCCTTCGAGTTCATGAAGTGGGCCGTGTCCGACCGCTACGCGCTGCGGCTGGCGAAAGAGATGGGGCGCTACCCGGTGCGCAGCGCGCTCTACGACGACCCGTACTTCAAGAGCGAGCCGCTGCTGGCGCCGTTCCTGGAGCAGCTCAAGACCGCGCGCCCCTACAAGCTCGAGGCCTACGCCGGCGTCCACCAGCTGTGGGAGGACGCCATCCGCGCCGCCTACGCCCCCGACGCCGACGTCGCCGCGATCCTGCATGACGCGCAGCAGCGGGCGCAGCGGGTGATCGAGGGCGGACAGTAAGACAAGGTTTCGCTTGACGGCGATCAGCGTTACGGTTTGTCGCAAGTCGCAAGTCGCAGGTCGCATGTCGAAGCCACCTGCGACCTGCGACTTGCGGCCTGTAATGCAACATTGTAACGTACGCAAGAACCTTGTCTAAGGGAAAGCATCCTGGCAGCGTCGCTATGACTGTGCCCCAATCGTCACACGAGCGCTCATGCCGGTGCGCAGCCCGGTCTGATCGTCCAGCGCAACGCGCACCAGGTAGGTGCGAATGTTGCCGGAGATCGTGGCCGCCGGCGCGACGTAGCTGACTTTGCCGGTGTAGGTTTTTCCGTTTCCCACATCCACGACCACCTGCGCGACCTGCCCTACCGCAACACGGCCGATATCCACGTCGCTGACGTCGGCATCCACGTGCAGCTTGCTGACGTCGATCACGCGCATCGGCGCCTGCCCGGCCGTCGAGCTCGGGTCGCCGGGGTCGATATTCACCTCGGCCACGACACCGTCGAAGGGCGCGCGCAGCTCGGCGTGCTCGCGGTCGAGCTTGGCGGCGTCGAGCGAAGCCTGGGCCTGCCGCACGCTCGCGCCGGTCCGGGCCTTGTCGGAGGCGCTCGGGGCCGGGTACAGCTTGGCCAGGTTGGCCTTGGCCTGGTCGAGCGATGCCTGCGCCACGGCGATTGAGTCGGCGCTGCCCGGGAGGTTGAGCTTATCCACGCCCGTCTGCGCCTGCGCGACCTGCTGCTGGGCCGTCTGGACGCCGGTGACCTCGGCCTGGCGCGCCTGATCGGCGTCGACCTGGGCCTGCTGTAGCGCCGACTCGGCCTGGTGCAGCGAGGCGTCGGCCTGGACGAATGTCTGGTAGTATTGCTCGCGCTGCGTGTCGTTGACCTTGTTGGCGACTTTCTTGCCGTTTGCGCCGGTCGTGGTCGGGTTCGACGGGTTCTGGCCGGTCCCGTTCACGTAATCCCAGTCGCTCTTCGCGGTCGCATACGCCGCCTGGGCTTTGGTCAGCGCCAGCGCCGCCTGCTGGACCTGCGTCTCCGCGCTGGTCTTGGCCTGCGAGAGCTTAGCCTGCTGTGCCTGCAGGTTGGCCTGGGCCGTGGCCAGGTTGGCCTCTGCGCTGCGGACATTCTGTGGCTGGTTGACGCGCGCCTGGTCGAGCGCGATCTGGGCCTGGCGCACCTGGGCCTGCGCGGCGCTGATGCTGGCCGCCGTGGGCGGATCGGTCAGCGCCGCCTCGGTGGCCCGGGCGATGTCGAGCGCGGCCTGGGCCTGCTCGACCTTCTGGTCGAACGAGCGCACGTCCAGGATCGCCAGCGTCTGACCCTGCTTCACTGTATCGCCCTCTTTGACCAGCACCTGGTCGACGATGCCCTGCACTGCAAAGGTCAGGCT
>WNGB01021418.1_pt1 | contig 10948 bp, 9 predicted proteins | sample 5400681 | NCBI WGS metagenome assembly WNGB01 (sample SAMN13153367, study PRJNA577476) | soil metagenome | isolation source: 115 cm soil or saprolite under grassland replicate 2 | place: USA:California | collected 2016-06-15 | reverse complement strand
AGAAAGGCTGGCCCGGTGATCGCGTCCATGGCGCGGAAGATACGCGTCTTGGAAAAATCGTTCCTGTATACGCCCTCGTACAGGACCTTGCCGGATTGCGCGTAGACGTCGTAGTTCCAGTTCTGGAACATCTCGCCCTTGACTCCGAGCACGCCGCGATACGACGTATGGCGTATGTCATCCTGCCGGTTGCCGCCCTCGACATTGCGCCTGCCGATGGCCATGTCGGCGATATCTCCGGGATTGACAAAGGGTTGCGACGGGTTGGCGGCCGCGATCGTGTTCCTCCAGGCAGTGGTCAGGAACGGGTTCTCGAAATGGATGGCATTCGGGCCCGAGAAGTCGCCGACGAAGATGCCGCTGGGGGCGATCTGCGCCACCGTGTGGTTGTCGTGAAAGCTGAATTCCGAATACGCGCGCACTTTCGGGACGATGTCCAGGTGGGCAAACGAAGTGAACGCCCATTGTTCCGACGGGCGGCGGTAGTAGTTGTATGGAGCGAAATTGAAGTTGTCCGTGGCGCTGCTGAAGGGTCGCGGATCGCCCGTGGTGCCGTCGATCGTAAAGCTTTTCGGTCCAAGGGGGTTGGATAAATCCGTGAAGAAGCGCCCGGGAAAAGCCGTCGAGGATCCGCTGCAAACGAATCGCGGGTTTGGATTGGTTGAAGTGATCCCCCCACCGAGGGCGCATGCGCTGAAATCACGGTTTGCCTGCAGCACGGGGTCCTCCTTCTTGTAATTGAAGAAGACCGTCGCGTTGCCTCGATTGTCGGAGAAGTTTCTCCCCATCATGATGCTGAAGTTCTTGATGGTGCCATCGGCCCCGACGTCGCTCGGCACGGCAAACTGGGACGGGTTGTTCGCGGCGCGCGCGGCGACGACGTCGGCAACCGGGTTGTGTTGCTGGTGATTGTAAAAGCTGCGGTCGACGTCGATCTGGAGGCCCTCGAAGCGGTCGTTCATGATGAAGTTCACGACACCCGAGATCGCGTCCGAGCCATACACCGCCGATGCGCCGCCGGTCAGCAGCTCCACCCGCTGGATCAGCGGTGCCGGGATCTGGTTGAGGTCGGCCGCGTAGGAATCGGAACCGGAACGCGGGCTGCCCGGAGGCAGACGCCGGCCGTTGACGAGCACCAGGTTGCGGGTCGGACCCAGATTCCGCAGGTTCACGTTGGCCGTCCCGGTGGCGGCATTGGAGGTGTTGCTCCCCTGGCTGGTAAACACCTGGGGCAGCTGATTCAGCAAATCCTCGGCCTTGGCGTGGCCGTCGAACTTGATGTCCTGTGCGTTCAGCGTGGTGATCGGGGTGGCGCCCTCGACGTTCACCTGCGGGATGCGCGTGCCGGTGATTTCGATTCTCTCGACCTGCTCGGCGGGTGGCTGCTAACACTGTTCGCGCGCGCTGCTTATTTTTGCTCATGGTCCTCTCCCTAGTAGTTATTGCTGCTCACGGTCTCCTGTTGCTCACGGTTTCCAAGTGGCAGTCACGTATTTCGCCCGGCGGGCGGAGATTGTAACCCCATGTAACCCGAACGTTACGCAATTTACACTTTGATGGAAGATCCGGTCAAGGCAAGCTCGCGAGGACGACGGGATGCGCCTCCGCTGTTGCACTCTTGTCATGAAGCAACGCAGATGCCACTATGTAATTGGTTCTTAAGCGGTTCCGAATCCATTCATGCTGCACTGCATCCGCCTGTCGAGCCAGGTGCGCGAACCATGAGTTTTCCAATGCAAATCCGCGTACTAGCTTCCATTTCGATCTTCGTTGCCGGCGCCGCGCACGCCGACCCCACGCGAGACGCATTGGCCGAAATCGCGAGGTGTGCGGGCATCGGGGACTCCTCCGAACGTTTGAAGTGCTTCGATGCCGCTGCGCTGCGCACCCAGGACGCGCCCGCCGCGCAAAAGGCCACGGAGGCTCGCGGCAGGATCGGCGGGTTCGGAATTTCCCTGCCCCACGTCGTGACGAGGGTGGAGGATTTCGGAAAACCCCCGCCGCCACCCGAGATCACCCAGATCACGGCGACGGTGCTCGAACTGGGCAGGACCGCGCGCGGCCGATCCATTTTCGTTCTCGACAACGGCCAGGTGTGGAGGCAGCTGGACGGCGATGACGCGGATGTCCAGGACCCGCGGCCGGGAGAACCGATGAAAGTCGCGATTGAAACCGGCCTGCTCGGCAACTACAACCTGACGATCGAAGGCCGCAACGCATTGATCAGGGTTCGCCGGCTGAAGTAGATCGGCGACCGGCATGCACCACCCCCTGAGCGACGCGCGCGCGCACGGTATCGAGGCCCTGCGCAAAGGCGACGCGCGCAAGGCGCGCGAGTCCTTCGAACGGATCGTCGCGGCGGGCCAGGCGGATGCCTCCGCTTACCTTGGCCTCGCCTATGCCTGCGCCGGCCTCAAGGACCACCGGTCGGCGCTCGCCGCGATCGATCGTGCGCTCGCGCTCGAGCCGCGCAATCTGCGCGCGCTGATACTCAAGGCCGATCACCTGGCCGCCGCGGGCGATGCCCGCGCCGCGTCATCGTTCTACCGTGCCGCAGTCAACACCGCTCCGCCCGCCGACCAGCTGCCGGCCGATCTGCACAGCGAGCTCGACAGGGCGCAGACCATGTGCGGGCGCTACGCCGCGCAGTTCGAAGCCTTTCTCCGGGAGCGGCTGGCCGCCCGCGGGCTCGTCGAGCGGCGCTCGAGCGGACGCTTCAGGGATTCGCTCGACATTCTGACGGGGAGCAAGAAGATCTACTTCCAGGAGCCCCGCCAATACTTCTTCCCGGGGCTCCCCCAGATTCAGTTCTATGACAGGGACGACTTTCGCTGGCTCGACAAGGTCGAGGCCGCGACGGCGGACATTCGCGCGGAGCTGATCGAGATCCTGAAGCAGGAGTCGGCGTTCAAGCCCTATGTCGAGGGCAATCCGAGGTTGCCCCAGACGGATCCCCAGGGGATGCTGAACAACCCGGAGTGGAGCGCGTTCTATCTGTGCAAGCACGGCGCGATCGTGCCGGAGAACGCGGCGCGCTGCCCCAAGACCCTGAACGCTCTCGCCGATGTCCCGCTGGCGCGCGTGCGGAACCGCTCGCCGTCGATCCTGTACTCGCTGCTGCGCCCCGGCGCACGGATTCCGCCGCACACGGGCGAGGTCAACACGCGCCTGATCTGCCATCTGCCGCTGATCGTCCCGGACAAGTGCAGCTTTCGCGTCGGCAACGACACGCGCGCGCTCGTGGAAGGCAGTGCCTGGGTGTTCGACGACACGATCGAACACGAGGCCTGGAATGGCAGCGACCGGACGCGCGTGATCCTCCTGTTCGAGGTCTGGCGCCCCGAGCTCAGCGTCGAAGAGCGCGACCTGGTGAGCGCAATGTTCGAGGCGATCGACGCTTACAACGAAGAGCCGGCCCCGAAAATCTAGCGGTTCACGGCCGGTTCCTGCCGGCCTCGAATTCCGCGATGCAGTCCGCCGTCCATCGCCTGAACAGGGTATCGAACCAGAAGCGGTTCGAAACGTCGCTCGCCGCGTTGATGCGGCTGATCTCGCGTGCCGTGCCATGGTGCACCACGCGCGCGAGGAGCGTCCCGCTGACCGCGTCGCGCGCCTCGAGCGCGAGCGTCGCCTGGCCGGCGTCCCGCGTGAAGGTTTTCACGGTCCACGGAGAATACCGGTCCGGCGCGTTGACGTAGAGGTCGGCGATGCTCGCGGAAAGGCGCAGCACGCCGGGCCCGGGCGCTGCGGCGATTTCGTAGCCGCGCGCCTTGTAGGTCTGGGCGATGACGCTCTCGAGGCTGGAGGCCGCATCCGCGGCCATGCGCCTGGCGTCGTCCGGCCCGACCCAGCGCGACACGTTGCGCGTGGTGTTCAGGTTCTTCTGCCAGTCGCCGCGGATTTCGGCCCGGACCGGGTCGATCAGGATCCTGCGATAGGCGGCGAGATCGGCATTCGGACGCAGGTACAGCTCGTCGAGATTCCGGGATTGCACCGCGACCAGCCCCTCGCGGGCCGCGCTCGCGGCCTGGGGCTCGGCCGCAGAGGCCGCCGCTGCGATCGCCGCAACGCAGACAATGAAAAGCGCCTGAAGATTCATGGTCGCCTCCTTCCGGTCGTCTTGCAAGGTCGTGGCCGCACCGTACGTTTAGACCGCCCCCGGTGAATCGGCGTTCCGGTCCCGTCTCGCGTCCCGGGACAGACGCAGCATAGCGTACAATCGACCCGCCTATCCCGAGCCACCGACGCATGACCGCAGCCGCCGCCACCGAATCGCAGATTCGCGCGCTCATCGATGCCGTCGATCGCGCCGATCAGGCGGGCAATCGCGGCGAAGCCGAGCGCGCGCTCGCGCAGGCGCGGGCCGCCGCGCCCGATGACCCGCGCGTGCTCAATGCCGCCGGAATGCGCGCGCTGCTCGGCGGCGATGCCGGAGCGGCCCGGCCGCTGCTCGAGCGGGCCGCGGCGCTCGACCCGGGAAGCCCGATACTCTGGCTCAACCTGGCGCTCGCGCATCGCGAGGTGCGCGACGAGGGCGCGGAGCGCGACGCGCTCGAGCGGGCGCTCGTCGCCGATCCGCGTTTCTTCCCCGCGCTCCTGCACAAGGCGAGGCTCTTCGAGCGGCAGGGAAAGCCGAAGCAGGCCGCGTACATGTACCACGCTTTTCTCTGCTGCGTTCCCCCCGGCGTCCAGCATCCGCCGGCCGTGCGCTCGGCGATCGAGCACGCGAACCAGGTCATGCGGGACAACGACGCCGCGCTCGAGGCGTTCCTGCGGCCGCGGCTGGATGAGGCGCGCGCGCGCCATGACGGTGCGCGGCTCGAGCGCTTCGACGCCTGCTTCGATACGCTCGTCGGCAAGCGCGGCGTGTTCGCGCCGCAGCCGACCTTCATGCTGTTCCCGCGGCTGCCGGCGATCGAGTTCCTCGACCGCGAGGCGTTTCCGTGGCTCGATGCGTTCGATGCCGCAACGGACGAAATCCGCGCGGAGGCGCGCGCCGCGCTCGCGCAGGCCGCGGACGATTTCGTGCCCTACATCTCCAAGCCCGTGGGATCCCCGGTCGACCAGTGGCAGGAGCTGAACAACTCGAAGCGCTGGAGCACCTTTTTCCTGATCAAGAACGGCGAGCGCATCGAGGAACACCTCGCGCGCTGCCCCAGGACGGCGGCTCTCCTCGAGGCGGCGCCGCTCTGCGAAATCCGCGGGCATGCCCCGACCGCTTTCTTCTCCGTCCTCGCGCCGAAGACGCGCATCCCGGCTCACACCGGCGTCACCAACACCCGCTTCATCGTGCACATGGCGCTCGCCGTGCCGCCCTCGTGCGGCTTCCGCGTGGGCGCCGAGACCCGTGAGTGGCGCGAAGGCAGCGCCTGGGTGTTCGACGACACCTTCGAGCACGAAGCCTGGAACGACAGCGGCGAGCCGCGCATCGTTCTCATCTTCGACGTCTGGAATTCCTTCCTGACACCGGCGGAGCGCGATCTGGTCGGCGTGGTGACGGCGGGGCTACAGGAATACAACGAGGGCGAATCGCCTTTCAGGCAAGGCGGCTGACGATGGCGTTCTCTGGCGGCGTTTGCACGATGAAGCGGTGCATTTTTGCAGCCGCAGCGGCCGCGATCGGGCTCGCGCAGGCGGCGAGCGCCGCCGCCGAGGCCGGCAAATGCAAGGTGGCCCGGATCGCCGAGTGGCCCCTGCGAACGGAACAGTATCGGCCTGTTCTCGACGGCGCGATCAACGGCCGGAAGATCGGCATCCTCATCGACACCGGGGCGGACATCAGTCTCGTGCACCGCTCCGCGGCGACGAGATTGGGCCTGACCCGATATCGGACGGGCGGTCGCTTCTTCGGAATCGGGGGCGAGACGCACGCTGAATCCGTCCACATCGATGAGTTCCGCCTCGGACAGGGCGTCCGCAAGAACTGGGAAGTGCTGGTCGCCGGCGAAGGCAGTTTCAGCGACGACGTCGCAGTCCTCCTCGGCGACGACTACTTCCAGCAGGTCGACGTCGAATTCGATTTGGCTCACAACGCAGTGAGGCTTTACGAGACCAAGGATTGCGAGGGCGTATCGCTCGCGTATTGGGCGACCGAGCCCGCCGGCGAAGTGCCGATCGAGGCAGGCTCGAGGATCCGCCTTACAGTCGCGATCAACGGCAAACCGGTACGCGCCCAGCTCGATTCCGGGGTCGGCTATTCGATGCTGTCCAAGGCGGACGCTGCACGGCTCGGTGTCACGCCGGAGTCCCCCGGTGTCGTCGCCGGAGGCTGTGTCCGCGGCCTGGGCGAGAAACAGGCGGATTCCTGGTTCGGGCAGTTCGAAAGCTTCGCGATCGGCAACGAGAGGATCAGGAATCCGAGGATTCGCTTCGCCGATCTGTGGCGGCACACAACCTACACCGAGACCGGGAGCCGCGTGCCGAACCGCTTCGCCGGTCATCCGGACTTGCTGCTGGGCGCCGACTTCCTGCGCGCCCACCGGGTGCTGGTCGCCCGCAGCCAGCGCAAGATGTACTTCACCTATGCCGGAGGCACCGTGTTTCCGGGCAAGCCGGGGAAGGGTTGCAACGCCCCCGAGAGATAACTGGCCGCCGGTCGAGGAGGACCGAGTCAATCCGCGGTCGCGCCGGTCTTGCGGATCACCTTTCCCCAGCGCTCGACCTCGGAGCGCATCAGGTTCGCGAGGCCCGCGGGCGCTGTGCCGGTCGGCTGGAAGTACATCCGCAGCATTTTCTCGCGCACGTCCTCGCTGCGCAAGGCGGCGACCAGCTCGCGGCTCAGGCGCTCGATGATCGCCCGCGGCGTTTTTGCCGGCGCGACGATCCCGTTCCATGCGGTCGAGACGACCTGCGGGTAGCCGGCTTCCGCGAGCGTGGGATATTCGGGCAGCACGATGCTGCGCACGCCGGTCGTCACGGCGAGCGCTTTCAGCCGGCCGGCTTGCACCAGCGGCATCGCCGTCGCCGGCACGACGAAACCCGCGGCGATCTGCCCGCCGAGTATGGCGGCGTTCACCTGCGGGCTGCCCGGGTAGGGCACGTGGACGAGCTCGATCCCCGCCGCCTCCTTGAACAGCTCCATGGTGAGGTGCGAGGTGCTGCCGTTGCCGACCGAGCCGTAGTTGAGCTTGCCCGGCTGCGATTTTGCGAGCGCGACGAATTCCTTCACCGAGCCGACGTTGAGCCTGGGATCGACGACCAGAACGTTGGGGCTCGCACCGACGAGACTCACCGGCGCCAGATCCCTGAACGGGTCGTATTCCATTTTCCGGTAGAGCACAGTGTTGACCGCGAGCGGGCCGGGAATCGAAATGCCGATGGTGTAGCCGTCCGGAGCGGCCTTGGCGACGAGCGCGGTGCCGAGATTGCCACCCGCGCCGGGCCGGTTCTCCACCACGACCGCCTGGCCCAGCGATTGCGGGAGCTTCTCCGCCAGAATGCGCGCGATGAGATCGGGCGAGCTGCCGGCGGGGAAAGGCACGATTAGGTGGATGGGGCGCGTGGGCCAGCTCGCGGCATCCCTCGGCTGCGCCAATGCGCGCGGCGTAAAAATCAGCCCGATCGCAACGGCGATCAGAAACGGCCGCATTTTTTCTACCGGTGCTTGTTGAGAAACGTCGTGAGCGCGCGGTTGAACGCCGCCGGCTGCTCGAGGTTGGACAAGTGCGAAGCCGATGGGATGATCGCCAGCTCCGACCCCGGCAGCGCGGCGTGGATCTCGCGCGCAAGCGCGACCGGCGTGCCGGCGTCCTGCTCGCCGACCATCACCAGCGCCGGGCAGCGGATCTCCTTCAGGCGGTGGGTCAGGTTGATCTTCGGGATGGCGTGGCAGCAGCCGGCGTAGCCCGGAACGGGTGTCGCGCGGATCATCGCGCTCACGCGCGCGGTCACCTGGGGATGGCTCTTGCGGAAGGGCTCGGTGAACCAGCGCCCGAGCGTGGATTCGACCAGCGCCTCCATTCCCTTCTCCTGCGCGGTCTTGATGCGGCCCTGCCACAGCGGCGCCGCCTCGGGCCCGTAGCGGCTGGTGGTGTCGGCGAGCACCAGGGTAGCGAACATGCCGGGAAACTTGAGCGCGAAAGCCTGCCCGATCATCCCGCCCATCGAGAGACCGACCCAGTGACAGCGCTCGACGCCGAGCCCCTGGAGCAGCCCGTGCACGTCGTAGGCGAGCATGTCCAGCGTGTACTCGCCCGAGGGCGCGTCGCTCCTGCCGTGGCCGCGGGTATCGAAGCGCAGCACTTTGTAATTGCGCTTGAGCACCGCCGCCTGCCCGTCCCACATGGAAAGATCGCAGGCGAGCGAGTGGCTCATCACCACCCACGGGCCGTTGCCTTCGACGGTGTAGTTCAGCTCGATGCCGTTGGTCTTGATGTTCATGTTTTCGTCATTTCCGAAAAGCGCCTTCGCGATGCAGAAAATCCTCGTACGCAGCGGCGATCCCGGATTTCAGATCGATGCGCGGAGCCCAGCCGAGCTTGCGAAGCCGGCTGACATCGAGCAGCTTGCGCGGAGTTCCGTCGGGCTTGCCGGTGTCGAATTCGAGCGCGCCGCGGAAGCCGACAGCGCTCGCCACCGCGCGGGCCAGGTCCGAAATGGTCTGGTCCTCGCCGCATCCGATATTGACCAGCGGGAAGCCGTTGGGCCCTCGAAGGATCTCGCCAAATGCATCGTCCGGAAGGTTCATCACCATCACGCAGGCATCGGCCATGTCGTCGCTGTACAGGAATTCCCGCCGCGGCGAACCGGTGCCCCAGATCGTCACGCGATCGACGCCGGCGGCCTTGGCCTCGTGCATCTTGCGGATGAGCGCGGGGAGCACGTGAGCGCCCTGGAGATCATAGTTATCCGCCGGTCCATAGAGGTTCGTCGGCATCGCGGCCAGATAGCGCGTGCCGTATTGCTGGTTGTAGCTGCGGCACATCTCGACGCCGGAGATCTTGGCGATCGCGTACGCCCGGTTGGTGGCTTCCAGCGGCCCGGTCAGCAAATACTCCTCCTTGATGGGCTGGGGGCAGTCGCGAGGGTAGATGCAGGAAGATCCCAGGAAAAGCAGGCGCTTTGCCCCGGTGCGCCAGGCTTCATGGATGACGTTGGTCTGGATCGCAAGATTCGAGTGGATGAAGTCCGCGGGATAGGTGTCGTTCGCGAGAATCCCCCCGACTTTTGCCGCTGCGAGGAACACGTACTCGGGTTTTTCCGATTCGAAGAACGCCTTCACGGCGCGCGTATCGGTCAATTCGAGCTCGGCGTGAGTCCTCGTGACGATGTTCCGGTAACCGCCCGAGCTCAGGCGGCGCAATATCGCCGACCCGGCGAGACCGCGGTGGCCGGCGACGTATCGCGAGCTCGTCGCGCTGCGCCTCTTTCAGGTCCTCGCGGACCATTTCGGCGACCAGCTCGGGAAATCGCACCTTCGGGGCCCATCCGAGCTTCTGCCGCGCCTTGCCCGCGTCGCCGAGCAGGCTGTCCACTTCCGCCGGACGGAAATAGCGCGGGTCAACGGCCACGATGCAGCGGCCTTTCTGGTCGTAGCCGCGTTCTTCCTTTCCTTTTCCCTTCCAGCCGATCGCGAACCCGAGCTCCTTCGCCGCCGCGTTCACAAAGTCGCGCACGCTGTGCTGCTCGCCCGAAGCGATCACGAAATCCTCGGCCCGCTCCTGCTGCAGCATCAGCCATTGCGCCTCGACGTAGTCGCGCGCGTGGCCCCAGTCTCGCCGCGCCTCGAGATTTCCCAGGTACAGGCAGTCCTGGATGCCCAGGCTGATGCGGGTCAGCGCCCGGGTGATCTTGCGGCTCACGAAAGTCTCGCCCCGGATCGGCGACTCGTGATTGAACAGGATGCCGTTGCAGGCAAAAAGGCCGTACGCCTCCCGGTAGTTTACGGTGATCCAGTAAGCGTAGAGCTTCGCGACGCCGTAAGGCGAGCGCGGGTGAAACGGGGTCTTCTCGGATTGCGGCGACTCCTGCGCGAGCCCGTAGAGCTCCGAGGTCGAGGCCTGGTAAAACCGGGTCCTGTCCTTAAGACCCAGGATTTGAATCGCCTCGAGCAAGCGCAGCGCCCCGATCGCGTCCGCGTCCGCGGTGTATTCCGGCTCTTCGAAGGACACCGCCACGTGGCTTTGCGCGGCAAGGTTGTAGATCTCATCGGGCTGGACCTGCGCGGTGATGTGAACGAGGCTGCTCGCGTCGGTCATGTCGCCGTGGTGCAGGAAAAAACGCCGGTTCGTTTCGTGCGGGTCCTGATACAGATGGTCGATCCGGGCGGTGTTGAAAAGCGAGGTGCGCCGCTTGATGCCGTGAACGACGTACCCTTTGCTGAGCAGGAAATCCGCCAGATACGCGCCGTCCTGGCCGGTAATTCCCGTGATCAAAGCGACTTTGGGCTTATTCATGCCTTATTTCGATGAACTCTGCAGCGGCCGGTAGATCGCTGCGAGTGTCCGTATTATTTCACGGAATCCCGGGTTTCTTCCGTAGCGCCTCGAGGCCTGAAAAAGCCCTGGCGCCGAATTCCCGCGGCCTTTAGCACCCGCGAAAGCGGGTGGGGAATCCAGGAATTTCAGCCGCTTGCTGGATGCCCGCTTTCGCGGGCATGACGTTAATCAGAGCTTCCTTAGACTGCCTCCTGGAAGTCGGGATAATATTCGACGAAGTCGGGATCTCGCAAACCTCGGCGATAACCAAAGAAGACGAAACGCAGGAAACGTTCATTTGAAAATCCTGGTCACGGGCGCAGCGGGATTCATCGGAATGCACGTCGCCGAGCGGCTCCTCGCGCGCGGCGACCACGTTCTTGGCCTCGATAATATCAACGACTACTACGATGTTTCCCTGAAGCAGGCGCGCCTCGCGCGGCTCGCGCCGAACCCCGGATTCCGGTTCGTCAAGCTCGACGTCGCCGACCGAAGCGGGATAGCGGATCTCTTTGCGCGCGAACGGCCGGAGC
>WNGB01013581.1_pt1 | contig 10948 bp, 5 predicted proteins | sample 5400681 | NCBI WGS metagenome assembly WNGB01 (sample SAMN13153367, study PRJNA577476) | soil metagenome | isolation source: 115 cm soil or saprolite under grassland replicate 2 | place: USA:California | collected 2016-06-15 | reverse complement strand
CGCGAAGCCAGGGCAGTCGCCGCGCTGTCGCATCCCAACATCCTGGCCATCCACGACTTCGGCACCGACGGCGGCATTGCATACGCCGTCACCGAGCTGCTCGACGGCGAGACGCTGCGCGACGCGCTGGCGCACGGCCCGCTTCCGGTACGGCGAGCCGTCGAGTACGCGATTCAGATGGCGCGCGGGCTCGCTGCGGCACACGACAAGGGGATCGTCCACCGCGATCTGAAACCGGAGAACATCTTCGTCACCGCGGACGACCGCGTGAAGATTCTCGACTTCGGCCTCGCGCGTCAGGACGCGCCGGCCGGCGGCAGCGGAACACTCGCGCCGACGCTCAACAGTCCAACCGAGCCGGGCACCGTGCTCGGAACCGTCGGCTACATGGCGCCCGAACAGGTGCGCGGCACCGCGGTCGACTGGCGCGCCGACATCTTTTCGTTTGGCGCGGTGTTGTACGAGATGGTGACAGGGCAGCGTGCGTTTCAACGGGAGACGGCCGCCGAAACGATGACGGCGATTCTGCGCGAGGATCTGCCGGACGCCGCGCCCGGACGGCCGATTCCGCCATCAGTGGATCGCATCATTCGCCACTGCCTCGAGAAGAAGCCCGAGGCACGGTTCCGCTCCGCGCACGATCTCGCGTTCGCGCTGGAAGCGATCACCAGTCCCTCGTCCTCCACCACGCAGGTCCCCATCGCGATCGACGGGCGCCGGCCGCGCCGATGGTTCATGATGGCCGTGGCGGCGATGAGTATCGCCGTCGCCGCCGCGCTCGGCGTGATGATTGGGCGACGGTCCGTCGGCGCGGTGGCGGTTACGTCATCGGTGCAACTGGGCTTCCGCCAGTTATCGTTCCGCCGCGGCGTGATCAGTTCGGCGCGCTTCGCGCCCGATGGAAAGACCCTGGTCTACAGCGCCTCCTGGGATGGCGCCGATCCACATCTGTTTCTGGCGCGCCTCGAGTTTCCCGGGGCCACGCCGCTGCCTCTTTCGGCCTCGGTCCTGTTCGCGGTATCGCCTGACGCCGAAATGGCGATTGGCGTGAACCTGACCCCGCGCTCGCCCGAAGCGCCGCCTGACGCGACGCTGATGCGCGTGCCCCTGCTCGGCGGCGCCGCACGGCCGGTCGTCGATCACGTCCTGTTCGCCGACTCCGGGCGGGACGGTTTGGCGATCGTGCGGCTCGCCGGATCGCGACAGCGGCTCGAGTACCCGGAAGGAAAGGTGTTGTTCGAAACCGAGGGCGAAATCGGCCATCCGCGCATTTCGCCGGACGGAACACGCGTCGCGTTTCTCGAGTGGCCGGTCAAGTCCGACGATCGCGGTACAGCGGCGGTCGTCGATCGCGCGGGCACAAAACGCACGATTTCGAGCGCGTGGGAAGCGATTCGCGGTCTCGCCTGGCGGCCGGACGGGCGCGAGGTCTGGTACAGCGCGGCGGCCGCGGGCGTGCAGTATGCGATCCGGGGCTCGGTCTCAGGCCCCTCGGACGAACGCCTCATTTACGCGGCGCCCGGCGGCGTGCTGCTCCAGGACATCGCGCACGACGGCAAGGCGCTCGTCACGCTGCACGACCGTTCCACACATGTCGAAGGGTCGTTTAACGGGTCGGATGTTCGGAGCCTGTCGTGGCTCGACTTCCAGTTCGCGCGTGACCTCACCAGGGATGGGCAACGCATCCTCTTCACGCATTCGGGTCAGGGCAGCAGCCCGAGTTACGATGTCTACGTCCGCGACGTTCGCGAGCTCGAGGCGACGCGCATTGGAGAAGGGCAGCCGCAGCAGTTTTCCCCGGACGGTTCTTCCGTGCTTGCCGTCGTGCATGGGCCTCCGGCGAAGGTCGTGATTCTCCCAATCGGGCCGGGCGATCCGAAGACCGTACCGACGGGCGCCGTGACGGTGACGCAGGCGCGGTGGCTGCCCGACGGCCGCCGTCTGCTGATCATCGGCGCAGAGCCGGGCAAGCGCGATCGCGCCTATGTCGCAGAGATCGGCGGAGACGTGCCTCGCGGTATCACGCCCGAGGGCATTACGAACAATGCGGAGCAGGTGCCGCTCTCGCCGGACGGCACGCGCGTCGCCTTCCGCTCGCCCGACGGAACGATCACCGTCTACTCGACGAGGGGTGATGCGCCGGCCGCCGCAACCGGTTTTGCTCCGGGCGAGATGCCGGTCGCGTGGACCGGCGACGGGCACTCGCTGCTGCTGCTCGAACGCAAACCGGAGCGTCGGCTGATCAGCGTCGATCCCGCGACCGGCCGGCGCGCCGTCTTCATGATGTTCAAGCCCTCCGATCCGGCCCTCAGCGGTCCGAGCCAAATTGTCCTGACGCCCGATGGTCGCTCGTACGTCGCGAATTATGGCCGCCGGCAGGACACGCTGTTCCTCGTCGAGGGGCTCAAGTGAGCATTGACAAAGATCGCGCACGCTCCTAGTGTGTCGAGCTGACGCCGCGCTCGCGCGCACGGATATCGGAGGCATTCATGCAGCACGTGCCCCGCATTCGGCCCACCGGCTTCTTCATCTTTGGCACGGTCTTCTCTCGGCCGCGCATCAGAACGTTTTTCGCTGCGCTGCTGTTCGCGGTCGCATGCAGGCCCGCGCTGGCTCAGAGCGTCGGTGCGACGCTCCAGGGAACGATCAACGATCAGCAAGGCGCCATCCTGCCGGGCGCGACGGTCGTCGCCAGGAACCTCGACACGAGCTGGACACGCGATCAAGTGACTGACGAGCGCGGCTGGTTCCGACTGGCAGCGCTTCCTCCAGGGCGCTACGAGTTGCAGGTCGAGCTGGCGGGGTTTGCCAAGCAGCTCCGCACCGGGTTGACGTTGACGACCGGGCAGGAAGCGACCGTCAACGTCACGCTGCAGGTCGCGACACTCGAGGAATCGTTGACGGTGACTGGTGAATCGCCGCTCGTCGAGACGACGCGGAACACGCTCGGCACGACCGTGACGCGGAGCACGCTCGACACGCTGCCGCTCGCCGGCCGGAATTTTGCCGGACTGGCCACGCTCTCCCCGGGGATCGCCGGTGTGGGCGGGGGAGGGGTCAATGCGGCCGGCCAGACGACGCGCAGCAACAGCTATATGGTGGACGGCGTCAGCAACGATCAGATCGTCACGGCCGGACAGCGCGGCGGCTTTTCGCTCGAAGCGGTCCGCGAGTTCGCCGTGATGTCCAATCAGTTTTCCGCCGAATTCGGCCTCGCCTCGGGCGCCGTCGTCAGCGTCATCACGCGCTCCGGCACGAACCAGGTGGAAGGGCGCGTGTTTGCGTTCCATCGCGACGACGCGTTCGACGCGCAGAACCCGTTCTCGAAAGCGCAGGGCTCGGGCAGCTCACCGTTCAGCGAACAACGCTACGGAGGCTTCCTCGGCGGGCCGGTGCTGCGCGATCGCCTCTTCTACTTCGGATCGTACGAGGGCGATCGACAGCGAACGACGTCGGTCATCACGTCGCCGCTCGTGCCGGTGGATCAGCGCGAGACACCCAACCCGAGCGACGGCCACCAGGCGTTCGGAAAAATCGACCAGCGGGTCACCGCGAGCCACACGCTGACCGTCCGCTACCGCGCAGACAAGAGCGGCTCCAATGGTGACGGGATCGGCGGCCTCAATTCCCGGGATCGCGGCACCAACACGAACTCGCTGAACCAGGATGTGGTGGTCAACGAAACGTTCGTGATGTCGTCGCGCGCCCTCAACGAGTTGCGCTTCCAGTTTGCGCGTCAGTCGACGTTCACGGACACGAAGGGCTGGAGCGTCGACGGGATGCCGGAAATCATCCGACCGACGCTCAGAACCGGCAAAGCCTACAACATGCCGCAGGGGCGGGACGAGAACCGCTGGCAGGCGATCAACAACTTCTCGTATTCGTGGCCGACGAATGACTTCAAGGCCGGCGTGGACGTCAGCATCATCCATGCGCCGTCCTTCTTTCCACGATATCGCGACGGCTCGTTCACCTTCTCAACCGATCGGCCGTTCGATCCAGCCGACGCGACGACGTATCCCACGCAGTTCATCCAGGCTCAAGCGGATCCGTGGGTGCGGATGACCGACGACATCTTCAGCTTCTTCGTCCAGGATGCGTGGCGGGTCCGGAGCAGCCTGACCCTCAACGCGGGCGTCCGCTACGATCGGGAAAACGCGTTCCGGCGAATCAACGGCGTCGCCGACGACACGAACAACTGGTCGCCGCGCGCCGGGTTCGTCTGGGATCCGTTCAACACGGGACGCACCGCGATCCGCGGCGGCGCCGGCATCTATGTCGATCAGTCGTTTCTCAATCCGCCGCTCAACGTGGCCCTTGCGCAGCGGGCGCGCGAAACGACGATCGTCAATCCCGGGTACCCCGATCCCTTCAGCCGGGGCACCGTGCAGCTGCCGAGCACGTCGGTGGCCGCGGATCGGATGCTCACGCCGGAAACGCGGTCGGCCAGCCTCGGCGTCAAGCGCGAGGTCATCGCCGGGCTCGCCGTGTCGGTTGACGGCGTGTACAGCCGCGGCTACAACCAGTACAACAATCGCGACCTCAACCCACCGGACGCGCTGACGCGTCTGCGTCCCGATCCGCGATACCTGCGGATCACGCGATACGAGACCGCCGGTCACTCCTGGTACTCGGCGCTGCTGACGAGCGTGGAGCGGCGCCCAAGCAAACGCGTTCCCGGTTTTGGCGTCTCGTACACGCTCTCGCGGACGCTCCGCGACGTTGAGGGCTTTCTCTTTCTCGCGCAGGACCAGAACGATCTCGCGGCTGAAAAGGGATACGGCGACAATCATCGCCGGCACCAGGTGGCAGCGCACACGACATGGACCTTGCCCGGCGGCGTGCAGGTCGCGGGCCTGGTGCAGGCGCGATCGGGGCGTCCGTGGACCATCACGACCGGCGTCGACAGCAACGCCGACACGAGCATCAACGACAGGCCGGACCTCGCCGTCCCCGGCGGCGACCCGCGCGACAAGGCGACGTACTTCGCGGGCTTCACCGGCCGCGTGGGGAACCTGCCTCGCAACAGCGCCATCGGCGATTCGTATGTTGCGATCGACACGCGCGTGTCGAAATTCGTGAAGCTGCAGCACTGGCGGATCGAAGGCTTCGTCGAGGCGTTCAACGTGACCAACCGGGTGAACTTCGGCCAGCCGGTCGGTAATCTGCGATCGTCGTCGTTTGGGCGCCCGACGAGCATTCAGGGAACCCCGCGACAGGTGGAGCTCGGACTTCGCTTCGACTTCTGAAGGCGAGCCATGGAGGCGCGGAAGCTATAATGCGTCCTTCCTCCCTTGTCTCTCGTAATCGGCGCGTCGCTCGGCCCCTATCAGATCCTCGCGCCGCTGGGCGTCGGGGGCATGGGCGAGGTGTATCGCGCGCGCGACACGAAGCTCAATCGCGACGTCGCGGTGAAGATTCTGCCGGACGCGTTCGCCAACGATCCCGATCGACTTGCACGGTTTACGCGCGAAGCGCAGACGCTCGCGGCGCTCAACCACCCGCACATCGCGCACATTCACGGCCTCGAAGAAAGCGGCGGTGTTCGCGCGCTCGTGATGGAGCTGGTCGAAGGCGAGGATCTCGCGCAGCAGATCGCACGCGGGGCGATTCCACTCGACGAGGCGCTGCCCATCGCGAAACAGATCGCCGAAGCGCTCGAAGCGGCGCATGAGCAAGGCATCATTCATCGCGATCTCAAGCCCGCGAACGTCAAGATCCGGCCCGATGGCACGGTCAAGGTATTGGATTTCGGGCTGGCGAAGGCGCTCGATCCGATCGTTGTCGGAGGCGGCCTTCAGGCCGGCCCTCTCGCAGCGATGAACTCGCCAACGATCATGAGTCCGGCCGCCATGACTGGCGCAGGCATCATCCTCGGAACAGCCGCGTACATGAGTCCGGAGCAGGCGCGCGGCAAGAACGTCGACAAGCGGGCAGATATCTGGGCGTTCGGATGCGTGCTCTTCGAAATGCTCGCCGGCCGGCCGACGTTCGCGGGCGAATCCGTCACCGACATCGTCGCCGCCGTCGTCAAGGAATCGCCGGACTGGTCAGCGCTGCCGGCGGACACGCCCAGGGCAATACGCCGCCTGCTGCAGCGTTGCCTCGAGAAAGATCCGAGGCAGCGCCTCCGCGACATCGGCGACGCGCGGCTGGAGCTCGAGGCCGCGCGCGTGATGGACGATGTCCTTGCGCCAGTCGCTGCCGCGCCGGCGGAGCTGCACAGTCGACGCAGTTGGCTCCCGTGGGCCATCGCCGCGATCGCTGTCGTCTCCGCTGCCGGGTTCGCGTGGCGCGGCCGCGTGCCCGGGAACGACTCGGCGCGCTGGGAATCGTTCACACAGCTCACCGATCAGACGGGCGAGGAGGATACGCCGGCCTTGTCGCCGGATGGCTCCACCATCGCGTACGCCAGCCGCGCGCGCGGCACGTGGGACATCTACGCCCAGCGCGTCGGCGGACGCAACCCGATCGTGATTGCCGGCGACGCGAAGCGGAACGAACGATCGCCGGCGTTCTCGCCGGACGGTGCGAGCCTCGCGTTTCACGAGTCGGACAGCGAGGGCGGTATCTTCGTCGCCGGCGCCACCGGCGAGTCGACGCGGCGGCTCACCGACTTCGGCTTCCATCCCGCCTGGTCGCCGGATGGCCGCCGCATCGTCTTCTGCACGGAGGAAATCACCGATCCGTACTCGCGCAGCTCCGTCAGCGCGCTCTGGATCGTCGACGCGGCCGGCGGCTCGCCGAAGAAAATCTTCGAGGGCGACGCAGCGGAGCCGGCCTGGTCGCCCTCCGGCGCGCGCATCGCATTCTTTGCGACGATTCAAGGACAGCGGGATCTATTCACCATCCCGGCCGAAGGCGGAACAGCCGCGCCGGTCATGAACGACGCGCCGCTGGATTGGGGCCCGGCGTGGTCGCCCGACGGCCGGTTTCTCTACTTCGCCAGCGATCGCGGCGGCTCCATGAATCTCTGGCGCATCGGGATCGATCAGCCTTCCGGCCACGCTACCGGCACGCCAGAACCGGTCACGACCGGCGTCCAGGTCGCCGCAGATTTGCCGACGCTGTCGCGGGACGGCGCGCGGCTGGTCTTTCGCTCACGTCTCGCATGGTCCAATCCGGCCGTCATTCCGCTCGATCCTGCGGCGGAACGACTCGATGAGCCGAAACCGCTCGTTCAACGCACCGGGATCCTGTTTCCGACGGGTGTATCGCCCGACGGTGCGTGGCTGGCGCTTGGGACGAACGGCGACCGACGTGAAGACGTCTTCGTTTGCCGCGCCGACGGATCCGAATTGCGGCGGATCATGGACGATGTCTTTCGCGATCGGGGAGCCGTGTGGACGCCGGATGGCAGCCGCCTCGCGTTCTATTCGAATCGAAGCGGCAGATATCAAATCTGGACGATCAAGCCTGACGGCAGCGCGCTCACAAGGATTTCTGACGTGGCGGACGGCGAGCTTCTTTTTCCGCTGTATTCGCCGAAGGGCGACCGCCTGATCGCCAGCGTTCTTCAAACGGGCGTGAGGAATTCGCTCCTGTTCGATCTCGCGAAATCGTCACCTACTGCGCCTGTCGAGCTGCGCGGTGTCGAGGTCGCGGGAGGTCACGTCACGCCGATGGTGTGGTCGCCCGACGGCCGCCGCGTCGCCGGCCCGATCGTGAGCTCGGGCGGGCGGCAGATCGGTGTGGCCGTCTACGATCTCGCGGCTCGCAAAACGACGAAAATCAGCGACGACGACAGCAACTATGCGGTCGGTTGGCTGCCCGACAGCCGGCGGCTGATCACCTTGAACGGCGACACCGAGATCGTCCTGCTCGACGCCGACACCGGCCGGCGACGCGTGCTCACGATGCCGAAGCCGTTTCGCATTCGCGACGACGCGCTCGTCGTCGCGCCTGATGGGAAGGCGATCTATGTGGGCGCGCTCCAGGCCGAAGCCGACGTGTGGATGGTGACTCAGAAAGTACGAAGTACGAAGTGAGCACGAAGTGAGAAAGCACAACCTGGACGCAGGAACGTCGCAGTGGCATTGAGTGTCGGTACCCGGACTTCGGACCGCTCCGCGGGGCCCCCCGGTTTGCCGCATTGATCCGCGAGCTGGACGAGGTGAAGCAGAAGCGCTAAGAGCGGGTCATTCCGCAAACACGCGAGCGGCAGCAAAAGAGAGGTCTGATATCGTCGCCGACGTCACGGCCCGCTGTTCGTCGGCGGTGACGATCAATTCGTATTCCGAGCCGCGCAACACGTGGATTTCGAGGCTGTTGTTTACAGGATCGACAATCCAGTACTCAGGAACGCGGAATTGTGCCAACAGCTGCATTTTGCGTCCCCGGTCGCGGGCTTCGGTGCTGGCGGAAAGGACTTCGATCGCCAGGTCGGGTGCGGCACGAGTCGCCTGCCAATCCTGAACGAGGTGACGACGCTCCTTGCGAAAAAACACGACGTCGGGTTGGACCACGTTGTGCTCGGTGAAGACGATGTCGATAGGCGACTCCAGCAGAAGGCCGCCCGTGGTTCGTTCGTACTCGACGAGAATCTCGATGATGTGGAGCACAACACGCTGATGTCTGGGAAAGGGCGATGGAACCACAATCACCTCGCCGTCATACAGCTCGTACCGGCGGCCGTCGTCTGGCCACTGCTGCAGCTCGGCGAAAGTGACGCGTCGATCCGTCGCGTTCATGAACCGCATTCTACATCGTCGTGCGAGAAGCGTGCCGCGGCCGATTCGAGCGTTTTCTCGAAGGAAGTCATGCAAATCGCCGCTCCGCGTACGCAGAGATTGCCCCGTCGTCGCCGCGGCGTGTGGGAGAATCTGCGCCACGGATCACCGCTCGATGACTGGAGACTGACGACTCTGCAACCATGCCGCTCCTGATTGGCGCATCCCTCGGACCGTATCAGGTCCTCGCGCCGCTGGGCGCAGGCGGCATGGGCGAGGTGTTTCGCGCGCGCGACACGAAGCTCAATCGCGACGTGGCGCTGAAGATTCTGCCGGAGGCCTTCGCGAACGATCCCAATCGCCTTGCGCGGTTCACGCGCGAAGCGCAGACGCTCGCGGCGCTCAATCATCCGCACATCGCGCATATCTACGGTTTGGATGAAGCGCCGAATCCCGAACCCCGAATCCCAAATCCCGGTGCGGTTCGGTTCTTGGTCATGGAGCTCGTCGAAGGGGAGGATCTCGCGGGCCGGATCGCACGCGGGCCGATCCCGTTCGACGAGGCGCTGCCGATCGCGAAGCAAATCGCAGAAGCGCTCGAAGCCGCGCACGAGCAGGGCATCATCCATCGCGATCTGAAGCCGGCCAACATCAAGATGCGCCCGGACGGCACGGTGAAGGTGTTGGATTTCGGCCTTGCGAAGGCGCTTGAAGGGCCAGGAGGGTCGGGTAGGTCCGGTGGGTTGTCGCAGTCGCCGACGCTCACCACGCCTGCGATGACCGCCGCGGGCATCATCCTCGGCACTGCCGCGTACATGGCGCCCGAACAGGCGAAGGGCAAGCCGGTCGACAAGCGGGCCGACATCTGGGCGTTTGGTGTCGTGCTCTACGAAATGCTCACGGGCCGCACGCTGTTTGGGGCCGACAGCATCGCCGAGACGATTGGGCATGTTGTCAGCCGCGAGCCCGACTGGGCGGTCCTGCCGGCCATGACACCGAGCAGCGTCCGCCATATCCTGCGCCGCTGTCTGGCGAAAGATCCGAGAGAACGACTGCACGACATTGCCGACGCGCGCATCGAGCTGCAGGATCCACAGCGTTCGGTGATTGCTGGCGTCGCCGCGCCCGCGTCTCGATCGCTGCCCCGCGCCGTTGCGCTGTTCGCGACCGGGGCGGTGGCCGCCGGCGTCCTCGTGTACTTCGGCGTACGGACGACTCCCGCAAGCGCGCCCGTCCGCAGGTTCGCCGTGTCGGGACTGACGCCGCTGGTCGTCGACCCATATCAGACGCTGACGCTCTCACCAGATGGGCGCTCGCTGGCCTTTCGCGGCCGCGGTCCCGATGGCACCGTTCGCATCTTCGTGCGGGCCCTCGACTCTCTGCAGCTCAAGGCTCTTCCAGATACTAATGGTGCCAAGGAGCCGTTCTTTTCAGCCGATGGTCAGTCGATTGGCTTTTTCGTCGGAGACACGCTGAGGAGAATCAGCATGACGGGAGGCTCGTCGCGGACCATCGTGTCCAAGGTCGCCGAGGCAACCGGCGGAACATGGATGGACGATGGATCGATCGTGTTCGTCGGCGACGGCGACATCGGCGTGCAGCGGGTGGCATCCGCTGGCGGAACGCCCGAACGCCTGTTCTCGGTGGATCGGTCCGCCGGCCAGAGCACCGTCGCGGCGCCCTGGGGGTTGCCAGGCAGCCGCGGAGTGCTCCTGTCCGTTCGGCAGGCCGACAGATTCGACGTCTCCATCCTGTCGCTGAAAGATCGGACGCTCCACCGCCTGGTCGAGGACGCCTACTCGCCGGTCTGGTCGTCCACGGGACACGTGCTGTTTCAACAAGGCGGCTCGATTCTGGCGCTTCCATTCGACAGCCAGCGCCTGGTCGCGACGGGTTCGGCCTTCCCGGTAACGGAGATCACGCCCAGAATCAGCTATCAGACGCGATTGTTCGCCGTGGCGACCGACGGGACGTTTGTCTACGTGCCGCCCGCACCGGCGGGCGAAGGCGAGTGGGCGGCGGTGTGGGTCGATCGCGGCGGCCGCGAAACGCTCATCAGCACGTTCGATCGCGTCGCCGATACGCCGCGTCTATCGCCGGATGGCCGCCGGATTGCCTTTCGGACGCCCGCGCCAAACTGCGACGTGTGGGTTCGCGATCTCGCGCGCGGGACGAACACGCGCGTGACGCATCACGGCGACAATCATGGCGTTGCGTGGACCTCCGACGGGTTGCGGGTCACGGTCGCGAGGAAGCGCGGCGACGCCACCGACATCGTG
>WNGB01024393.1_pt1 | contig 10949 bp, 7 predicted proteins | sample 5400681 | NCBI WGS metagenome assembly WNGB01 (sample SAMN13153367, study PRJNA577476) | soil metagenome | isolation source: 115 cm soil or saprolite under grassland replicate 2 | place: USA:California | collected 2016-06-15 | reverse complement strand
CGGCGGAGACGGGCGTGGGCTACGCCCTGTTGCGGCAGGAACGGCCGCCGGAGGCAGCGCGCACGTTCGCGTCCGTCCTCACGCGCCGCCCCGACTACGTGCCCGCCCTCGTGGGGGCCTCCGCGGCCGCCCTGCGTGCGGGCAACGGCGAGGCCGCGCTGCAGCATCTCCGGCGCGCGGCCGCCCTCGACAGCGCCAACGAGACCGTGCGCCGCCGGCTCTCGGACGTGCGGCTCCAGGTGACGGAGCGTCGGGTCGGGGCCGCGCGGGACGCCATGGCCGCGGGCAACGCGGACGCCGCGATCGCGGAGTATCGGCACGTGCTGGAGGCGGCGCCCGAGGTCACGGAGGCCCGGCTGGCCCTGGCCGACCTGCTCGTGCAACGGGGAGAGGCCCAGGAAGCGGCGACGGTCCTGGAGGCCGATCCCCAGGAGGCGCGCCAGGTCCTCGTGCGCCTGGGCGAGATCCTCGCCGGCCTCCGGGAGTACGGGCGCGCGCTGGAGGTCTATCGCCGCCTGCTCGCCCTGGACCCGCGCGACGAGGAGGCGCTGCGCCGGTCGCGCGAGGTGCGCGAGGCGCTGGAGCTGCTCCAGATGCCGGAGGAGTACCGCCGCATCCCGTCATCGCCCACGATCACGCGCGCGGACCTGGCCGCGCTCCTGATGAGCAAGGTGACCATGCTGTCGCGCCAGCCCCCCGGGCCGGCCAAGGTCGCCATCGACATCTCGGGGTCGTGGGCGCGCGACCAGATCATCCGCGCCCTCGCCCTCGACGTCCTCGACGTCTACTCGAACCACACCTTCCAGCCCGCGGCGATCGTGCGGCGCGGGGACCTGGCCACGGCGGTGCAGCGCGTGCTCGACCTGGCCAAGGCCCCGGCGACCAACCTCGCCAATCCGACGGACATGAACGAGAACAACCTCTCGCGCTATCCGGCGGCGCGGGTCGTGGGCGCGGGCCTCATGGACCTCACGGAAGGCGGCGCCTTCGAGGCCTGGCGCCCGGTGACCGGACAGGAAGCCGTGGACGTCCTGGAGGGCCTCGTCCGTCTCGTCGGGCCTTGACCCGGGACGCCGCGGTATGGTGTAGGATCCCGGCGAATGGACGAGCAGGAGCTTCTCCGCACCGTTCCCATCTTCGCGGAGCTGAGCGACCCGGATATCGCGAGCCTTTCCCGGCTGGCGACCCGCCGGCGCTATCCGAAGGACACCGTCGTCTTCTTCGAGAACGAGGAGGGCGATTTCTTCTTCATGATCCTGGAGGGGCGGATCAAGGTCACCATCCTCGGAGACGACGGGCGTGAGGTGATCCTCTCCATCCTCGGCCCCGGCGACTTCTTCGGCGAGATGGCGCTCCTGGACAACGAGCCGCGCTCCGCCACCGCCATCGCCATCGAGGACAGCGAGCTGATCTCGCTCCATCGCACCGATTTCCAGACCGTGCTCACGGACAACCGGAGCATCACGTCCGCGCTCATCAAGATCCTGAGCCAGCGTCTGCGCCATGCCAACCAGCAGATCTCGACCCTGGCCCTGCTCGACGTCTACGGGCGCGTGGCCCGGGTCATCGTCGACATGGCCCGCGAGGAAGGCCGCCGGCTGAAGGACGGACGGATCGCCTTCCGCCGCGCGACTCACCAGGAGATCGCCAACCGCATCGGCACCACGCGCGAGACGGTGACGCGCATGCTGAAGGACCTGGAGCGCCAGGGGCTGATCCACGTCGAGGGCAAGGAGATGGTGGTGCAGCCCGACTTCGAGAAGGTGTTCGACTAGCGATCGGGCGGGAGGCGGCGGTGAGACCAGCGGCGGAGCGCGAGCACAAGCGAAGTCCCCATCGCTGCAACTGCGGCCAGGCCTTCGACGTCTGTTACTTCGACGACCGTCGCGATCCCACGCGCGACGGTGACCCCGTGACCGTCGACGTGTCGTGCCCGGGCTGCGGCCGGTCGCGGACGTTCGTGGTGCCCATCGGCTCCGAGCGTACGCTGATAGTGGAGGCTTCGGAGAGCGAGCACGAGGACATGGTCGACGAGGGCGGCGGGGGATAGGGGGCGGCCGCCGCTCCGTGCGGCGTACCCTACTCGTAACGCAGCGAGGCCATGGGGTCGACACGGGTGGCGCGACGCGCCGGCACGTAGCTGGCGGCCAGCGCCGTCGCCGTCAAGACGAGGATGGCGACGGCGAAGGTCAGTGGATCGGTCGCGCCGACGCCGAACAGGACGCTCACGATGAGTCGAGTCGCGGCCAGCGCGATCACGACCCCGGCCGCGATCCCGGCGACGACCTGAAGCGAGGCCTCGCGCAGTACCATCCACAGCATGTCCCTCCTCTGCGCGCCGAGGGCCAGACGAATGCCGATCTCCTTCGTCCTACGGCCCACGGCGTAGGACATCGTCCCGTAGAGGCCGATCGCCGCGAGCAGCAGGGCGAGGGCGCCGAAGAAGCCGAGGATCTCCGCCAGCGAGCGCCGTCCGCCGAGGTAGTCGTCGACCTCTTGCGCCTGGGTCTGGAAACCCTCCACGGGAAGGTCCTTGTCGATGGACCCCACCGCGCTGCGGACCGCCCCCGTGATGACGGCCGGGCCGGCCGTCGTGCGCAGGACGAGGTTCATCTGGCCGAGCGAGTCCGGCGGCGCCTGAGTGACAGGGAGGTAGACGGCCTCCTCCGGACCGCGCTCCACGAGACGACGATTGAGATCCCGGACGACCCCGATGACCTGGGCGTCGGCGGCGGTGTGTTGCCCATCGAAACCGATGTGGTGGCCGAGGGCGCTGCCGCCGGGGAAAGCAGTCCGGGCCATGCTCTCGCTGATGATGGCGACCCTCGGCGCGGCCGCATCATCGGTCACGGAGAACTCGCGGCCCTGGAGCAGGGCGATACCCATGGTCTCGAAGAAGCGCGGGCCGACCACTCCGCAGTAGACCTGACGTCCTTCCCCGGCCAGGGGCGCCGCGCGCCGAACCCACACGTCTCGATAGGGACGGCCGGTGACGAGTCGGTATCGCGACAGGGTGGCCGACTGCACGCCGGGGATCGCGTTCATCCTGGTCAGCAGCTCTCGGTACAGGGCCGACTCCCGGGCCTCGTCATAGCCGCTCAGGGCGGGGGTTACCCATGTGAGCAGGACCTTCTCCTGCTCGAAGCCCGGGTCCACCGAGTAGAGACGTTGCAGCGTCCGGATCAGCAGGCCGGTACCGACGAGCAGCGCGAGTGACAGCGCCATTTGCGAGACGACGAGCGACTGCGCGATGCGGCGCCGCCAGGGACCCGACGTCGATCTCTCCGCGCCGCCCTTGAACATCGGCGAGAGGTCCATCCGTGTGGCGGAGAGGGCAGGAGCCAGGCCGAACAGCACGCCCGTGAGCAGGGTGACCGCGGCCGTGAACGCGAGCAGCCTCTCGTTGGCGCTGAAGGAGAACACGATCGGCGGCCGCCCCGTGGAGAGGAGGGTGGTGAGCAGGCCGACGATGGAGAGGCGCACCGCGATCTCTTTCTGCCGCGTCGTCGCGCGTGCGAGCTGGAGGTTGGCGACGTTCAGGCACGCGATGAGCAACACGATGCCGACCACGGCGAAGAGGATGGGCAGCTGCGTCCCCAGGTCCGTCCCCTCGTTGGCGGTTCCCCTGACGCCGGGAGCGAGCTGGATGGCGCGCTTTTCGATCCCCTGCGCGGCCTGCGGCGAGACCGCCCTGCCGGCCGTCTCCATCAGGGTGCGACGGTAGATCACGTCCAGGTCTTCGCGGGCTTGCGCCGCCGAAATGCCGGGCCTGAGCCGGCCCATGACCGCGAACGTGTCGTGGTCCTTGAGGGCCAGGCGTGGCTGGATGAACATCGGGAGCACGACGTCGGCGGACCTTCCCGCCACTTTCCGGCCGAAGAACCCGGACGGCGTGACTCCGATGACGGTGACGGGCAAATTCGCCGCGTAGATCGTCCGTCCGACCACGGCCGGGTCGCGCTCGAAGCGCCGCTGCCAGTAACGGTCGCTGATCACCGCCACCACGGGCCGCCCGAGCTGGTCGTCCTCCGCCGTGAACGTACGCCCGCGCGCCGCGCCGACGCCGAGGACGTCGAAATAGCTGCCGTAGACGAAGTCGGCGTCCACGTACTCGGGCTGGCCGTCGATGGTCACGGCGACGCGACTGTCGTCGTAGGCGAAGAGACCCGACAGCGAGCGGTTGGAATCGCGGAATTGCTCGAAGGTGGTGTACGGGAAGCTCCTCAGAGTGCGGCCGCTGGGCAGCCGCGCGCGCACGAAGACGAGCTGCTCGGGGTCCTTGACGGGGAGCCGGCTCCAGAGGAAGGCATCGGCGAGACTGAAGATCGCCGTGTTGGCGCCGATGCCCAGGGCCAGGGTCACGATCGCGACGCCGGTCACGACCGGCGTCCTCAGCAGTACGCGCAAACCGTAGCGCAGGTCCTGGAGCAAGCCGTCCATCATGCCTCCTCGGCTGGGGGCCGGCATGGGCACGCTGGAGCAATCTGCGTACCACTGGCCACGGCCGCCGTAACGCATTGGTGCACCGAGGGGATGGGCGTCGGTCTACGGCCTCAGTGACGACGCGGTCGTCCGATCGCGACCAACCAGTGTTCGGTATCGGACAACCTGTTCCTAGAGAAGACTGAGCAGGTGATCCTTGATTCTTGCGCGCACTGTCTCATCCTTGGTTGCCGACAGCGCCAGCTCCCACATCTCCACCGCCTTCCGCCAGAACTCCTGCTTCTGATACAGGTTCGCGAGAGACGTGATCGCGTCGTAGAAGCCGGGGTTGAGCTCGATGGCCTTCTCGTAGTGGTCGATGGCGTGGAAGACCATGTCCTTCTTCTCGTAGGTCATGGCCTGGTAGTAATGCAGCAGGTCCGAGAACTGGTCGATGGCGAGGCCCCGGGTGAAGGCGGCCATGGCCTCCTCGAGCTTGTCGTTCTTCAGGGCGATGACGCCTTCCTTGAGCTGCTGGCGGGCGGCGGCCTCGGACGCGGGGGCGACCGTCTCCGGGGCGCGGCTCAGGAGGGCCTCGACGCGCCGGAGCAGGTCCGCGGCCTCGAAGGGCTTTTCCAGGTAATCGTCGGCGCCGTAGGTCTGCTTGACGTCGGCGGCGAAGCGCCATCCGGTGTGCACCGCCGACACCATCAACACCGGGATGTGACGGAAGCGCTCCGAGGTCTTGAGCTGCCGGCAGATCTCGAATCCGTGCACCTCCGGGAGCATCCCGTCCAGGATGATGAGGTCGGGCATGGACTCCCGGACCTTGGCCAGCGCCTCCCGTCCCGCACGCGCGGTCAGCATGCGGTAACGCTTCGACTGAAGGAGCATCTCGATCATCCGCAGCACGTTCGGATCGTCGTCCACGGCCAGGATGGTCTGGGTCTCCTCCACGGCCGGCGCGCGCGGGGGAGCGGCGGGGGAGGCGGCGGGCGCGCTACCCAGGCTCTCGATGATCCTCAGCTCCTGCACTTCGTCCATCAGGGGCTCGACGACCGGCACCTCGACGTCGTCGGAGGGTCGGCCACCCTTCGCCCCCGGGGTCACGCCCGCGGCATTGCCGGGCGGGGTGGCGAGGCGGCCCGAAAGCGCCTTCTGGACGTTGGGGCGGACCGTCTTCTGGCCGGTCTTGAGGGCGCGCCGCGCCTCGACGATCGCGTTCTTGATGCTCGCGTCGAGAGCGATCATGGGCGCGAGGCGCGCGCCCGTCTTGAACTCGATCTCCGAGACGAGCTTCTGATCGTTGGGGTCGGCCATCGCGATCTGCAGCCGCGCACCCTGGACCTTGATCGGGAACACCAGGTGGCGCTCGCACAGCTCGAGGGGCACCTTCTTGAGCAGCTCGAGGTCGATCTCCTGCCGCGAGAGGTCGACGCCGGGCACACCGAGCTGCCGGCCCAGGTAGGTCACCGCGAACTTCTCGGTCAGCGTGCACTGGCGCACGAGCACGCTGGCCAGGCGCTCGCCGAACGTCTTCTGCGCGGAGAGCGCGTCGCGGAGCTGTCCTTCGCTGATGAGGTCCGCCTCGCGCAGGATCGCGCCGAGGCCCTTCCTAGACACGCCCGCGGGCCTCTTCGATCGGAATGAGGATCTGCACCTTCCGCCCCTGACGGCGCACGGTGAGGCGCAGCTCGGCGCCGACCCGGGCCGCGGCCAGCTCGTTGCGCAGCTGCGACGCCATGTCGACCGCTCGCCCGTCCACGGCCACGACGACGTCGCCCGGCTCGAGGCCGGCCCGGTCCGCGGGGCTCCCGCGCAGCAGCTCGACGATGACCACGCCCTGGCCGGGCTCCAGCCCTCCCTCGTCCGCGACGTCGCTGATCTTGGTGATCCCGATCCATCCCCGGACGACGCGCCCCTTGCTGACGAGCTGGTCCACGACCGTGCGCGCGAGGTTCGCGGGGACGGCGAAGCCGATGCCCTGGTAGCCGCCCGTCTCCGAGTAGATCGCGGTGTTGATGCCGATCAGCTCGCCGCGCGTGTTGAGCAGCGCGCCTCCCGAGTTGCCCGGGTTGATGGCGGCATCCGTCTGGATGAAGTCCTCGTAGTCGACGATGCCGACGTTCGAGCGTCCGGTGGCGCTGATGATCCCCATCGTGACCGTCTGGTTGAGCTGGAACGGGTTGCCGATGGCCACCACGTACTCGCCCACGGCGGCCCGCGCGGAGTCGCCCCAGGGCAGCGTGGCCAGGCCTCGCGCTTCGATCTTCACCACCGCGATGTCGGTGACGGGATCCGTGCCCACCAGCTTGCCCCGGAAGCGCCGGTGGTCGGCGGTGGTGATGGCGATCTGGTTCGCGTGCTCGATGACGTGGTTGTTGGTGACGATCAGCCCGTCCGGGGCCACGACTACGCCCGAGCCCAGGCTCGTCTTGCGCTCCTCCAGCGGCATGCGCAGGCCGGGGAAGTCCTGGCCGAAGAAGTCGCGGAAGAACGGGTCGCTGGAGAACGGAGAGCGTTCGGCGCGATAGACCTGGAGGGCGGAGATGTTGACCACGGCCGGGGTGCCGCGGCGGGCGATGGCGCTGAAGTCCGGGCCGCCCACCACCGTGGCGGCCCCGCCGGGGTGGGGAGCGGCGGCGGCCGGCTCCGCGGCCTTGGCCGGGGGAGGGACGTCGATGCTACCGCCCATGCGCGTACCGATGGCGATCCCGACGGCGAGGGAGGCCACGACGGCGGTGGCGAGCAGGAGCCGCGGTCTCAAGCGTCCGGTCTCTCCGGCCGGCCGCGCCCGGAGCCGCGCGTCCGCAGGCGCGGCAGGTCGAGCCGCAAGAGGCCGTCCCGGAAATTGGCGGTGACCTTGTCCGGGTCCACCTCGTCCGTGAGCTGGAAGACCCGCGTGAACACGCCGTAGCTGCGCTCGACGCGATGGAAGCTCTCCGGCCGGGTCTTGTCGTCCGGCCGCCGCTCGCCGTGCACGACCAGCCGTTCGCCGTCCACGTGGATCTCGACGTCGTCCGCGCTCAGGCCGGGCAGGTCCATGAGCACGACGAAGCCTTCCGGCGTCTCGTAGGCATCCGCGGCCGGCGTCCAGGCGCTGGCGGGCAGGCCGGGGGTGGTCGGGGTCGCGGCCAGGCTGTCCTCGAACAGCCGGTTCATCTTCTCCTGCAGGCTCAGCAGGTCGCGGAGCGGATCCCAGCGCCGGGTACTCATTCCGGTCCAGCAGTGTACCGCATGCTCACCCTCCGAGCCGTCGCTTGAGCTCGGCCAGGAGCGCGAGCGCCTGGACGGGCGTCAGATGGTCGGGGTCGGCCTTGCGGAGGTCGTCGAGGACACCCTCGTCGGGCGCGGCGAACAGGCGGAGCTGGCGGACGGGGCCCGGCCCTTCGGGCTCGCCCGAAGAGTGGGCCAGCCGCGGCCGTCCTTCGCGGTCGAACTCCGTGCGCTCCAGGTTGCCCAGGATCTCCTGGGCACGCACGACGACGGGCGCGGGCAGTCCGGCCAACCGCGCGACCTGGATCCCGAAGGACCGGTCCGAGCCGCCGTTCTCGATCTTGCGGAGGAACACGACGCCGTCCTGCCACTCGCGGGCGGAGACGTGGAGGTTCCCGACCCCGGGATGGTCGACGGCGAGGTCGGTGAGCTCGTGGTAGTGCGTCGCGAACAGGGTCTTGGGTCCGGCCTCGCCGCGGGCGAGGTGCTCGGCCACCGCCCAGGCGATGGACAGGCCGTCGAAGGTGGCGGTGCCGCGCCCGATCTCGTCCAGCAGGACGAGGCTGCGCGCCGTCGCATGACGCAGGATGTGCGCGGTCTCCTGCATCTCGACCATGAACGTCGACTGACCGCGCAGGATGAGGTCGGACGCACCCACGCGGGTGAAGACGCGGTCCACGAGGCCGAGCTTCGCCTCGCGGGCGGGCACGAAGCAGCCCATCTGCGCCATCACCACCATGAGCGCGGTCTGGCGCAGGTAGGTGGATTTGCCGCCCATGTTGGGCCCGGTGAGGATCAGGAGCCGGGGTGCGCTGCGGCCACCAACCGGCTCATTGGCTGCGCTGCGGCCACCAACCGGCTCATTGGCTTCCTCGGCCATGCGCAGGTCGTTGGCCACGAACGGCTCGGACAGGACCCGTTCCATGACCGGATGCCGGCCCTCCACGAAGACGAGCTCGTCCCCGCCGCTCATCCGTGGCTTGACGTAGTTGTGGCGGCAGGACACTTCGGCCAGCGCGGCCAGGGTGTCGATGGCGGCGATGGCGCGGGAGGAGGCCTGGATGCGGCGCGCCTGGGCCGCCACCCGCGCGCGCAAGGCCTCGACGATCTCGGCCTCGCGGGCCACGATGCGCTCGTCCGCCTTGAGGACCTTCTCCTCGTACTCCTTCAGCTCCGGGGTGACGAAGCGCTCGCCGCCCGCGATCGTCTGCTTGCGGATGTAGTCGTCCGGGACCTGTCCCAGGTTCGACTTGCTGACCTCGATGTAGTAGCCGAACACGCGATTGAAGCGGACCTTCAGGGACGCGATGCCGGTGCGCGCGCGTTCACGCTGCTCGATGGCGGCGATCGTCGTCCGTCCGCCGTGGCTGATCTCCCGCAGGGAGTCCAGCTCCGCGTCCACGCCCGCGCGCACCACGCCGCCCTCGCGGATGGTGGGGGGGGGCTCGTCCACCACGACCGTCTCGACGTCCTCCGCGACGTCCAGGGGCGGGTCGAGGTCCTTCAGCTCGGACCGCACGAGCGGGGCCTGACCGTCCTCGACGCAGGTGGCGGCGTCGGGCAAGGCACGCAGCGAGCGCGCCAGCGCGCGCAGGTCGCGCGGGGAAGAGGTGCCGAGGCTCACGCGGCCCACGATGCGGTCCAGGTCCTGGACGTCGCCGAGCGCCTCGCGCAACCGCGCGCGCTCGACGGTGCGGAAGGCGAGCTCTTCGACGGCATCCAGCCGGTCCTGGATCGGCTCCAGCCGGGCCAGCGGGCGCAGCAGCCATTGGCGGAGACGGCGCGCGCCCATCGGCGTGCGCGTCACGTCCAGCACGTCGAGCAACGTGCCCCGGCGCGATCCGTCCACGGCGTTGTCCACCAGCTCGAGGTTGCGCCGGGTGAGGGCGTCGAGGACGAGTCCGTCCTCGCCGGCGCGGGTGCGCAACCCCGTCACGTGGGCGAGGTCACGCTTCTGCGTATCGCGCACGTAGCGCAGGGCGGCGGCGCCGGCGGCGATGGCGGCCGGTTGCGCGTCGCAGCCGAAGGCTTCCAGGGTGAGCACCCCGAAGTGGGCGAGCAGGTCGCGGCGACCCGCGCGCGGGTCGAAGGCGGACGGGTCCAGCTCCGTGCGCGGAATCGCGGCTTCGGTCGAGCCGGGATCGGTGAGCCACGCGGGCAGCGCGGACCCATGCGGCACCAGCAGCTCACGAGGACGCGTGGTCCCGAGGTCGTCGCGCAAGAGGTCCCACGCGCCCGCGCCGTCCCACTGCGCCACTTCGAACTCGCCGGTGGTGGCGTCGATCCAGGCCGCGCCCAGGGAGGAGGGGCCGGGGGCGAGGGCGAGGATGAATGCCGCTTCCGTCGCCTCCAGGGCGGAAGATTCGAGCTGCGTGCCCGGCGTCACCACGCGCACGACCTCGCGCTTGACCACGCCCTTCGCGGTGCGTGGGTCCTCCATCTGCTCGCACACCGCGACGCGGAACCCCTGCTTCACCAGCCGGCCCACGTAGGTGGTTGCCGCGTGATGGGGGACGCCGCACATGGGTATGGGCTCGCCTCCGCGGTCCTTCGACCGGGAAGTGAGCGCGATCTCGAGGGCGCGCGCGGCCACCACCGCGTCCTCGAAGAAGAGCTCGTAGAAGTCGCCCATGCGGAAGAAGAGCAGCGCGCCCGGGTGCTCCGCCTTCATCCGGTGGTATTGCTGCATGGCCGGCGTCTGGGGCTGAGTGGTCATGAGTGTGGCCGAGCAACGGCGTGGCGGTATGCTCGGCCACACTCATAATAGGTCGACAGCTATTAGGAATGTGTCCCGAATGAAGCTCCTCGCGGTCGACACGACGAGCGAGCGCGAGAGCGTCGCCCTGGCCGACGATCTCGTCGTTCTGGCCGAGGCGCGTGTCCGTGCCCACGGACACTCGCGGCAGCTCCTGCCCGCGGTCGAGTTCGTCCTGCGCGCCTCCGGGATCGACGCGATGGAGATCGAGGGTTACGCCGTAACCGTGGGTCCGGGATCCTTCACGGGCGTCCGGGTGGGGCTCAGCACGGTTCAGGGTCTGGCCCTGGCCTCGGGCCGTCCTTGCCTGGGCGTGTCCACGCTGGACGTCCTGGCCGCGGCCATCGCGGGGGAGGCGCCCACGCTGGTGCCCATGATCGATGCTTCGCGGGCGGGGCAGGTCTTTGCCGCCGTCTACGGCACGGACGCGCGCCCGCTTGGGGATCCCCGGTCCGTCGCGGCGGAAGCGATCGCCGGCGGCATCGAGGGGCCGCTCGCGGTCGTCGGCGACGGCGCCGACCGTTATCGCGCCGAGATCGTGGCCCGGCGCCCGGAC
>WNGB01017199.1_pt1 | contig 10950 bp, 12 predicted proteins | sample 5400681 | NCBI WGS metagenome assembly WNGB01 (sample SAMN13153367, study PRJNA577476) | soil metagenome | isolation source: 115 cm soil or saprolite under grassland replicate 2 | place: USA:California | collected 2016-06-15 | reverse complement strand
GGTGCTGCCGGAGAAGTATTCCCCACAGGATTACCGCGGCATCGAGGTCATCGGGTTGTACTGGCACTTCGTCGACCTGGTATGGATCATCCTGTTCACGATCGTCTACCTGATCTGAGGCCCAGCGCCCTATGACGACGCCGACCACGCAGACGACGCACGTTCGTCCCAACTACATGCTGATCTGGCTGTACCTGTTTGTGATGACCATCGCCGAGGTGTTGCTGGCGTTCGAGCTCCCGGTCTCGCAAAACTTGAAGCTGATCCTGCTCCTCATTCTGGCGATCTGGAAGGCGATGCTCGTCGCGTTGTTCTTCATGCATCTCAAGTTCGAGCGCTGGCGCCTGCGCCTGATCTTCATCGTCCCCCTACCGCTCGCGATCATCCTGGTGACGACCGTGATCATGGAGAAAGTATTCTAGCCGGGTCGCTGCTCGAGCTCACCAAGCCGCGTATCACGCAGCTCGTGCTGTTGACCGCCGCGGCGGGGTTCTACCTGGGCGCGCGCGATCACGTCGACCTGTTGCTGCTCGCGAACACGCTGCTCGGGACCGCCCTCGTGGCGGGTGGGACGAACGCGTGGAATCAGATTCGCGAGCGCGACGTCGATGCCCGCATGACCCGCACGCGGCGGCGGCCGCTGCCGTCGGGCCGTCTGACGCCCCGCGCCGCGATCTGGTTTGCGTCGGCGATCACCGCGGGCGGCGTCCTCTATCTGGGCGCGACCGTCAATCTGCTGACGGCGGTGCTCGCCGCGCTGACATTCGCCAGCTACGTCCTGCTCTACACGCCTCTGAAGCGAACGACGTCGCTCAACACCCTCGTGGGCGCCGTGCCGGGCGCGCTGCCGATCGTGGGCGGCTGGACCGCGGCCGGTGGCAGTCTGGGCGCCGCCGTCGCCGCGCTGTTTTGGATCCTGTTCCTGTGGCAGCTGCCGCACTTCCTCGCGCTCGCCTGGCTGTATCGCGACGATTATCGCGCCGGCGGTTTGCGGATGCTCAGCGTCGCCGATGAGGACGGCCGGGAGACGGGGCGGATGGCGTTACTCTATGCCATGGCCCTGTTGCCGATCAGCCTGCTGCCGACGTTGCTTGGTGTGACGGGAGCGTGGTACTTTTTTGGGGCCTTGGCGCTGGGGATTGGGTATGTCGTTGCCGGGACCGGATTGCTGATCGGGGCCACGCCCTCGCGCGCCTGGCGACTCTTTTTCGTCTCGATCCTCTACCTACCAGCCTTGTTGACGCTCATGGTGCTCGACAAGGTGGCGGCATGATCCCGTTTCACCGCGTGCTGATAACGACCGGCATCGTGTTCTGCGCCGGTTTCGCCCTCTGGGCGCTCTTGCGCGGGCAGATGGTACTGGGCATCGGGTTCGGGATTCTGGGCGTCGGGCTCACGTATTACCTGCGGCATCTGAGACGTTTCATTGGACGCTAGGGTTTCCGTTCGTTCCCCCTCTCCGAATTTCGGAGAGGGGGTCAGGGGGTGAGGATGTTGCTGCTGCATGGTGGTGAAAGCAGCGCGCAAGCAGCCTCGTTAGATTCCCGCCCATGGCAGCCCCCCCAACGGAAAAACGCCAGGTCGTTCGCTACGCCTTCTATAAGCTGGACCCTGCCTGGCGCCGTCTGACGGCCGAGCGGCAGTCGTCCGCCAAGCTGGAGTTCGGCGAGACGCTCGAGCGCTATCATGGCCGGCTGCTGCTCCGGCCGTACGGCCTGGTCGGAATTCGGGGCGACACCGACTTCCTGCTGTGGCAGGTCGCCGAGGACCTCGACGCGCTCGTCGAGCTGCAGACCGCGCTCAATCGCACCGATCTGGGCGCCTACCTCTCGGTCCCGTACAGCTACCTCGCGATGACGCGGCGGTCGATTTACGAGTTCCCCGCTGATCCGGCGCACGAGCAGCGGCTCGTCATCCAGCCGAGCGCGGCGAAGTATCTCTTCGTGTATCCGTTCATCAAGACGCGTGCCTGGTACGCGCTCCCCAAACCGGAACGCCAGCGGATGATGGACGAACACGTCCGCATCGGCCGCACGCATCCGACGATTCGGCTGAACACGACCTACTCCTATGGTCTCGACGACCAGGAGTTCATCGTCGCCTTCGAGGGCGACAACCCGGGTGAGTTTCTCGATCTCGTCATGGAGCTGCGGGAGAGCGAGGCGTCGTCCTACACGCTGCGCGACACGCCGACATTCACCTGCGTCCAGATGTCGCTGTGGGACATGCTCGACACGCTGGGCGGCGCCGGTGCGGCGCAGGCCGTGGGCCGGCGCCCCACGCGTGCCGACGGCTTCACGCCCGTAGCGAGCCTGGCGGAGCTGCCGCCCGGCAGCGCCAAACGCGTGTACGCCGCTAACGAGGCGGTCGCGCTCTTCAATGTGAACGGCACGGTGTACGCCATCGCGAATCGCTGCACGCACGCGCGCGCGAGCCTGTCGGAAGGCACGGTGGACCCCGCACGTTGCGCGGTGACCTGCCCCTGGCACGAGGGCGTCTTCTCACTCGAGACCGGCCGGGTGCTCGGCGGCCCGCCCGTTCATTCCGTGGCTTCGTATCAAGTAAAGGTGGACGGCGACACGATTCTCATCGCGCTCGAGGCCCCGCAGCCTGCGGTTTCTTAAAGCGTGTCGGCGGGAGCGCACCGACGTCACTCCAGTCTGGTTCATGCGGCAGGCGGGTCGGTACATGCCGCAGTACCGCAAGCTCCGGCAACGCCATTCCATCCTCGATCTGTGCCATAATCCCGAGCTCGCCGCCGAGGTCACGCTGCAGCCCGTCGCGCGCCTCGGCGTCGATGCCGCGATCATATTCGCCGACATCCTGCTGCCCTTCGAGGCGCTGCGGCTGGGCCTGAGTTTTAGGGCTGGAGAAGGGCCGCACATCGATCGGCCGATTCGCGATGCCGCCGATGTCGAGCGACTGCCCACGTTCAACGTCGACGCCGACCTCGGCTATGTGATGGACGCGATCCGATTGGCGCGGCGCGAGCTCCCCGCGGACGTGCCGCTCATCGGTTTTGCCGGCGCGCCATTCACGCTCGCGAGTTACGCCATCGAAGGTGGAGCCAGCCGGACATTCACCAAGACCAAGCAGTTCATGTACCAGACACCGGACACCTGGCACCTGTTATTGAGCAAGCTCGCTGAAGTCGTCGGCAAGTTTTTGGCGGCCCAGGCGCGCGCCGGGGCGCAGGCGCTGCAGCTGTTCGACAGCTGGGTCGGCTGTCTCTCGCCTGACGACTATCGCACCTACGTACAACCGCACAGCCGCAAGGCGCTGGCACTGGCGAGTGCCGCGAAGGTGCCGCTGATTCACTTCGGTACCGGCACCGCGACGTTTCTGGAAGACTTCGCCGCGGCTGGTGGCGACGTCATCAGCATCGACTGGCGGATTCCGCTGGACGCCGCGTGGGCCCGCATCGGAGAGCGTGCAATCCAGGGCAATCTCGAGCCCGTCGCCTTGCTCGCACCCGCGCCCGAACGTACGCGGCAGGTCCGCGACATCCTCGCGCGGGCTGGGGGACGTCCTGGCCACATCTTCAACCTCGGCCACGGCATCCTGCCGGAAACCGATGTCGCCGCGGTTCGGGCGGTCGTGGATCTCGTCCATGGCGGCTGAGCGGGTGGCCGTGCTCGTCATGGCGTACGGCGGGCCCGGCAACATCGACGAGGTGGAGCCCTACCTGGTGGATGTGCGCGGCGGCCGGGCCACCAAGCCGCAACTCGTGGAGGAGATCCGCGCACGTTACGCGCGGATCGGCGGACGCTCACCGATTCTCGAGTTGACCCGCGCCCAGGCCGCCGGTATCGGACGAGCGCTCGGCGACCCGTTCAGCGTCTACGTGGGCATGCGGCATTGGCACCCCTACATCGCGGACGTCGTCGACGAGCTGACCCGCGCCGGCCACCGCCGCGTCGTGGGTGTCGCCATGGCGCCGCATTACTCGAACATGTCGGTCGGGGCGTACGAGAAGAAGCTGCTCCAGGCCGCGGACGGCCGGCTGGACGTTGCACTTGTCCGGACCTGGTGGAAGCAGCCGGAATTCCTCGATGCCGTCGCGAACCGCGTGGTGCAGGCGCTGCAACGCTTCCCGCGGCCGTCAACGGTACAGGTCGTCTTCACGGCGCACAGCCTGCCCGAGCGGATTCTGGCATCGGCCGACCCTTATCCGGATGAGCTCAAGGCCAGTGCGGGCGAGGTCGCGGCGCGCGCTCGCTTGAGTGGCTGGCGCTTCGCGTATCAGAGCGCCGGCGCCACCGCGGAGCCGTGGCTCGGCCCCGACGTGGCCACGGTGTTGACGGAGCTCGCGAAGGCCGGGCACGCAGCGGTGCTCCTCGTTCCTATCGGTTTCGTGTGCGATCACGTCGAAATCCTGTACGACATCGACGTGGAGTATCAGGCGCTGGCCCGCCGGCTCGGTATACAGCTCGAGCGCACGGCATCACTCAACGACGACGCCGGCCTGGTGGCCGCGGTAGCCGCCGTCGTGCGCACTGCCGCCTCAGAGCGAGGGTGGCTGTGAGGGTTGTGGTTGTCGGTGCCGGGATCGCCGGGCTCGCCGCGGCCTGGGAGCTGACGCGAACCGGCGGCATCGACGTCACCCTGCTGGAGAGCGAGCGTCGCGCCGGTGGAGTGCTCGTGACCGAGCACGTGGAGGGATTCGTCGTCGAAGGCGGCCCTGACGGCTTCCTCGCCGGCGAGCCCGAATTGCCTGAGCTCGCAAATGAGCTGGGAATTGGCGATCACCTGGTGAGCCAAGGCGCGCGGGGCACGGCGCTCTGGACGGGGAAGGCGCTCGAGCCGATCGAGGAGGGCCGCGCGGCCCAGCTCCTCGGAATCGATGCGTCGAGTGCGGAGGTCAAAGCAGGATTTCGCAGCTTCGCAAACGGGATGGGCGAGCCCGTGGCCGCGCTGGCCGAGCGGCTCGCCGGCACCCTGCGCTTCGCGCAGGGCGTGGCCGGTCTTGTTCGCGCAGGATCACGCTGGCACGTGGCGATCACCGGCGGCTCGGCGCACGACGCGGACGGCGTGGTTCTGGCGCTTCCCGCGTATTCCGCCGGACGTCTGCTCGAGGCGGTGGGGGTCGCGGGCGGGCGCGCGCTCGGCGAGGTCGTCTACCTGCCGAGCATCACGGTCTCGCTCGCGTATCGCACGGATCAGATCGGGACGGCGTTGACTGGGGCAGGGTTTGTGGTAGATCGGAATTTTGTAGGGGCGCAGCATGCTGCGCCCCTACAAAACAATGCTGCCATGCACCTCCGCGCTTGTACCTACGCATCTCAAAAATTTCCCGGTCGGGCTCCCGATGGTCATGTGCTCCTGCGCGCCTATCTCCCGTCGATCGATGGTGATCCGGCCAACGTGGCGCACGCCGAGCTCGCCGCAATCCTCGGCATTCGCGGCGAGCCGCTGTGGTCGCGCGTGTTCTACTGGAACCGCGGACTGCCGCGCTACCGCGCGCGTCATGCCGAGCATGTCGCCGCCGCGCGAGGCCGCCTGAGCCGGCTCCCACCCCTGGCGATCGCCGGAGCGGGTTACGATGGAGCAGGCGTCTCGGCCTGCGTCCGTTCGGGGCGCGAGGCGGCGCGCCTCATTGCACGGGCGATGGCTCGTTGACGAGCGGGATGACCTCCTCGGCGAATCGTTCCATCTCCTCGAGCTGGGGGCTGAACTGCAGCAGCAAGAGGTCTACACCCGCCTGCTCGAACGCGCGAATGCGATCGGCGATTTGGTCCGGTGTTCCCGTGAGTCCCGCCTTTAGCCCGCGATTCGAGACGGAATAGTCCTCCAGGCTGACGCGTTGCTCGAGCTGGGTGTTCGCGAGCCACTGTTCGTAGTTCGCATAGCCGGCCGCGTTCTGCCGGACGTCGGTGATTCGCTCGATTTCGCGCCGCGCGGCCGTCTCGGTCGCGCGACACACGACATAGCCGGCGACACCGTAGACGAGTGGTGGTAGCCCCTGTTCGTCCCGCAGCGCCTGCATATCCGCCACCTTCGCGCCGACGCGCTCGGGTGGGTCGCCGTGCATCAGGTAGCCGTCGCAGGAGCGGGCGATCAGCGCTTTTGCCGCCGGCGATTCACCCCCGGCGTAGAGGGTCGGCCGCGGCTCGCGCACCGGTTTCGGCTCGAGGATGGCGTTCTCCACGGTGTAGTATTTTCCCGCGAAACTGAATCGGCGCTCGGACCAGAGACCGTCGACGACCGCGAGCCATTCGGCGGTCCGGGCGTAGCGCGCGTCGTGCGTGTCGAACTCCACTCCGTATTGCTTCGCCTCCTCGGCCCACCACGACGACACGACGTTGAGCGACAGCCGGCCGCCCGAGATGTGATCGATATTCGCCGCCTGTTTGGCGAGCAGGGCGGGCGGATGGAACGTCGGACGCACCGCCACCATCAGCTCGAGCCGGTCGGTCACCGCCGCTAAAGCGGCGGCCGTGGACCAGGCGTCGAGGGCGGGCGCGTCGGGTCCCTTGATGTCGTTGAGATTGAGCTCCGCGATCAAAGTGAGATCGAATCCCGCCCGTTCACTCGCGCGCGCGAGTCGCCGGACGTAGGACCACTCGGCTTCCATGCGCTCGTCCTCGACGTTGCGCAGCCACCCGCCGAATACCGGCAACCAATAGCCGAAGCGCATTAGCGGGCCTCTCTTTCCAGATAGTCGGTCAGACGCGCGAACGGGTCGAATCCGACGACCCGTGGTGCATCGGCGACGAAGTTCGACAGCGCGTTGACGTCGTAGTAGTAGAGACGGCCGTCGCGATCGTCGATCGCGTATTCGATCCCGCCGACCTCAATGCCGCACGCCGCCGCAATTCGTTCCACGTCACGTGCGATCTGCGCCGGCGGCTCGTAGCCCTCGACCCGCAGCCCATTCTTGGGTGCATCCACGGGACATGCCGTCCGCACGAGCTCCGCGCCTTCGGTGGTCTGGCAGACGTCCGCAGGGCACAGGTTGAAGGTCTCGCCCGAGGAGTAGACGCGGATCGCATACAGGAAGCGTCCGCCCAGAACCTCGACTCGCGTGATGCGGCCTTCTTCGGACGGAATGAACTCCTGCACCAGCGCCGTGTGGTCGGGACCCAGCTCCAGCCCGCCCGTGGCCGCCGCGGCGGCGAGCTGCGCAGGCGTGTCGAAGCGCAGAATTCCGGCGCCGCTGCCGCCGACATTGGGCTTTACGACCACGGGAAACTCCAGCTCCGCGGCCGCGGCCGGAGCGTCTGCCGGATCATTGATGACGCGGGCCGGAGGGTAGGGAAGACCAAGGTCGCGCAAGATGGACAGCTGCAACGCTTTTGAGGTCTCGGCCTGAAAGGCGCGGGTGCCGTTCACGACCCGCACGCCGTGGCGTTCGAGATGCGCCAGAAACTGATGCGTGTAAAACACGGCGTGCCCGTGTCCCCGCTGCCACGCGGATGGGCTCATGCGGTTGAACACGAGATCATAGGGCGGCTCGCTGCCCGGATCGAACCGGTGCTGCTCGGCATGGAGCCGGGTGTACGGCGTGCCGCGGCGGTCCAACTCGGCGAACAGCGGACCGAACCAGTGCGGGTGCTCGTAGTAGACCCCGATCATGTGGTCACCCCCGCCGCCAACGACGTTGCTTCGAGCGCCGCCCGTTCGATGCGCTCGACCAGCGCCGGTTCGGGCACTCCCGCGCGGAACTGCGCGTCGGTTCCGTAGACGCCAGTGGAGACCACCAACGCGCCGACGCTCGCGAGCAGCGGCCGCAGTCCGTGGTCGACCGCCAGGAGATGGCCCGGCCCGCCGCCCGTGGCGATCGCGATCGCGACCTTCCGCGCCAGCGCGTCTTGCGGCAGGAGATCGAAGAACACTTTGAGGAGCCCGCTGTACGTCGCGCGGTAAATCGGCGTGCTGACGACCACGATCCCCGCATCCAGCACGGTCTGGATCGCCTCGGTCACATCACGGTCTTCGCGGCGGCCGAGCAAGGCGTCGGCCGGCAGGCCGGCGAGATCGATGAGCCGGGAAGGGCCGGCGTCCTGGCGCTCCAGCGCGGTGAGCGTCAGCTCGAGCAGCGCGCGCGAGCGCGAGACCGGCTTCGGGCTGCCGGACAAGCCCACAACGGATGCCGTCACAGTTTCCTCCTCCAAAAAGCGATCGGCCGCGACTCGAATCGAGGAGTCGCGGCCGATCAGGTGCGTCGCTATGGTGGGGCGGAGCCCCCTATCTACCTCATGTCATCCCACATGCCGACGCGCTTGACCGTCCGGTCCCCGTACAACACATGGGGCAGCAGAGGTGGCAGCACATCGACATGGTGATTGGCTTCATTGTTGCGAAACCTAGGCGCGGATTCGCGCTGCGGCAACTATCCCATCCACGGTGAGTCCGAACTCCTTGTAGATCCGCTGATACGGCGCGGATTCGCCAAAGCGCTCGATGCCCATGATTACGCCGTTCTCTCCCACCCAGCGATACCAGGACTGCGGAGCCGCCGCCTCCACGGCTATGCGGGGCACGGGGGGGGCCGGCAGCACGGATGCCCGGTAGTCATCGGATTGCTTTGCGAAATACTCGAGGCAGGGCATCGAAACGGCGCGGGGCCGCCTGCCATCCGCCTTCAGCTTCTCGTAGGCCCCGAGGATGAGTTCCACTTCGGAACCGGTGGCCATGAGGACGATGTCAGGATTTGGGGAATCGGCCAGGACATAACCGCCCCGGTGCAGCCCCGCGGCCGGCGCGTATCTCGTGCGATCCACCACCGCGACCTTTTGCCGAGTGAGGACCAGCGCCACCGGTCCGTTCCGGTGTGTGATCGCCGCGCGCCACGCCTCGACGACCTCGGTTGCATCCGACGGGCGAATGACGGTCATGTTGGGAATCGCGCGCAGCGTGGCGAGCTGCTCGATGGGCTGATGCGTCGGTCCATCTTCGCCCAGGCCGATCGAGTCGTGTGTGAAGACGTAGATCGGCTTGAGGTGCGTCAGCGCAGCGAGCCGTATCGACGGCCGCATGTAGTCGGAGAAGATCAGGAAGGTGCCGCCGAACGGAATGAACCCGCGGTGTAGGGTGATGCCGTTCAGTACTGCGCCCATTGCGTGCTCTCGGACGCCGTAGTGGAAGTTCCGGCCGGGTCCGCCGCCTTTGATCTCGGTGTTGTTCGAGCCGGTCAGATCGGCTGATCCGCCCATCAACTCCGGAAGCTTCGTCGCGATCGCATTGAGCACGTTGCCCGATGCCGCGCGCGTGGCTTGCGCATCGTTCGGACCAAAGACCGGCAATGCCGCATCCCAGCCCGGCGGCAGGCGGCCGGCGAGGCGGCGCTCCAGCTCGGCGGCTAGATCGGGATGGGCCGCGCGGTAGGTGTCCCACCGCTTCTTCCAGTCGGCCTCGCGCTGCGCGCCGCGGGTCTTGGCGCTCCGCCACTGCTCGAGCGCGTCGTCCGGAACGTAGAACGGCTCGAGGGAAGGCCAACCGAGGTTCTGCTTCGTCGCTTTCACCTCTTCGATGCCCAGCGGCGCGCCATGCGCCTCGGCGGTGTCCTGCTTATGCGGGCTGCCCCACGCGATGTGCGTCCGCACGATGATGAGCGATGGCCGCTCGGTCACCCGCTTTGCTTGGGCGATAGCCGAATCGATCGCCTTCAGATCGTTGCCGTCCGCGATCCGTTGTACGTGCCAGCCGTACGACTCGAAGCGCCTCGTGGTGTTGTCGGAGAAGGCGAGCTCGGTCGACCCATCGATCGTGATGCGATTGTCGTCGTAAAACCCGATCAGCTTGCCGAGCTTCAGGTGACCCGCGAGCGAGCACGCCTCGTGCGAGATGCCCTCCATGAGGTCACCGTCGGACGCGAGGAAATAAGTGTAGTGGTCGATGATCGCGTGCCCGGGGCGATTGAACAGGGCCGCGAGCTGTGCTTCGGCGATCGCCATGCCGACGGCGTTCCCGGTCCCCTGACCGAGCGGTCCTGTCGTCGCTTCTACGCCGGGCGTGACGCCGTGCTCAGAGTGGCCCGGGGTGCGGCTCCCCCATTGCCGGAACTGCTTGATGTCGTCGAGCGTGAGCTCGTAGCCCGTGAGATAGAGGACGCTGTAGAGCAACATGCAGGCATGGCCCGCCGACAGGATGAAGCGGTCGCGGTCCAGCCATTCGGGATTCGCGGGATTGTATCGCAGATGCCGTTGCCACAGCACGTACGCGAGCGGCGCCAGCGCCATCGCCGTGCCGGGATGTCCCGAATCGGCTTGCTGCACGGCGTCCATCGCGAGCGTACGGATGGTGTTGATACAGAGCTGATCGAGCTCCACGCGAGCGACGGTGGGGGTCTCGGTCATAGTAATCCGGATTTGGCCGCTTGCCACAATTTGGTCAGACGATCGAAGCCATCCACCAGCAGCTCGACCTGTTGTGGGGATGGTGACGCCTGCGCCGCGATCTTCAGCTCCTCGACCAGTCTGGGCATTTCATGACGCCCTTGCTTCAAGCTTTCGATTCCGATCTGAATCAGCAGATTCATGATTTTCTGACGCGCGGCCGGGTCCTTTGGGACCTGCCACAAAAACTCGGCCGTCTCTTTCCCATCGGCACACATCTGGCCGAGAGGATCCATGAGCGGCAGGCGCGATGGACGGGGCGCTTTGGGATCGTTCATTGGAGCAGATAATCTAACATTGCTTGGGGGTTTGAATGACTCTAGCTTGCGGGACTCATGATACGCCTTCTGCTGGCCGCGCTGCTGCAAACGGTCGCCGCTGACTCGGGGGAAGTGCACCTCAAAAACATTCGGCAGCTGACGTTCGGCGGGCAGAATGCCGAAGCCTATTTCTCGCGCTCCGGGCATCAGATCATTTTTCAGCGCCAGGAAGCGGACTCCGGGTGCGATCAAGAGTTCGTGATGAATACCGACGGGACGGGCCTCCATCGCGTCTCGAACGGCAAGGGCCGCACCACGTGCGGCTATTTCTTCGACGACGACCGCCGCATCTT
>WNGB01017112.1_pt1 | contig 10950 bp, 6 predicted proteins | sample 5400681 | NCBI WGS metagenome assembly WNGB01 (sample SAMN13153367, study PRJNA577476) | soil metagenome | isolation source: 115 cm soil or saprolite under grassland replicate 2 | place: USA:California | collected 2016-06-15 | reverse complement strand
GCGCTGCTCGCGCTGGCGCAGGACATCCTGCTCGAGGACACCGCAGCCCAGGGAATCTGGGCCGCGCGCTGCCTGTCCGCCGCGGTCCTCAGGCTGATCGCGGGACAGGGGGCGGACCTGGCGTTCGAGCAGCGCAACGACGTCAACCTGCCCGAGTGCCTGACCATGGCCGGGGACAAGACCGCGGCGCTGATGGCCTGCGCGTGCAGCATCGGGGCGATCCACGTCGGCGCGCCGCCCGGGCTGGCCATGGGCCTGGCCGGTTTCGGCGCCCACGCCGGGCTGGCCTTCCAGCTCACCGACGACCTGCTCGGCATCTGGGGAGCACCCGAGGTGACCGGCAAGCCGGTCCGTGCTGACCTGCGGGCGAGGAAGAAGTCGCTCCCCGTGGTGGCCGCCCTGACCAGCGGATCGCCCGTCGCGGGCGAGCTGGCCAGCCTGCTGGCCAGGACCGAGCCGCTGAGCGAGGACGACCTGGTCCGCGCGGCCCGCCTCGTGGAGGAGGCGGGCGGCAAGGACTGGACCGAGAACGAGGCTGCGGCGCAGCTCGCCGCCGCGGAGAAGTGCCTGGCCGAGACCGACATGCCCGATGACGTGCGTGCCGAGTTCGCGGGGATCGCCGAGTTCATCACGGCGCGCCAATGGTGAGCGGGCCGTTGGCACACCTCTGCGCTCACGGGTGAGCGGTGAGGTCGCGGTGATCAGGAGATTGACAGGTTGACCGCTGGTGTGGGCCATCAGCGCTGGGGCCCAGCGGTGCTGACGGGGTTCAGCGCCGGGATGAGTCCGGGCCTGGTGTGACTGCTGAGCCAGGTGATGGTGCGGGGCAGTGTGGTGAAGGCGAGGTGAGACGATGACAGTGACGCACGCGCGATCCGGCGGTCCCTCAGCGCTCTCTGGTGCGGAGGCCGCGCTGGCCCGCGCCCGTGACCACCTGCTCGGCCTCCAGCATGATCAGGGCTGGTGGCAGGGGGAGCTGGAAACCAACGTCACGATGGACGCTGAGGACCTGCTGCTGCGTGAGTTCCTCGGCATCCGCACGGAGGAGGAGACCGCCGCCGCCGGCCGGTGGATCGCCTCCCAGCAGCGGGCCGACGGCACCTGGGCCAACTACTTCGGCGGACCCGGTGACCTGTCCACGACCGTCGAGGCCTACGTTGCCCTGCGGCTGGCGGGGCATCCGCCCAGCGCACCGCACATGGCCAGGGCAGCCGGGTGGATCAGCTCGCGCGGCGGCATCCCCGCCACGCGGGTGTTCACCAGGATCTGGCTCGCGCTCTTCGGCCAGTGGTCGTGGGACGACCTCCCGGTCATGCCTCCCGAAATGGTGTACCTGCCCACCTGGTTCCCGCTTAATGTGTATGACTGGGCCTGCTGGGCGCGGCAGACGATCGTGCCGCTGACCGTGGTGGGCTCGTTCCGCCCGGTCCGGTCCCTCCCCTTCGGCCTGGACGAGATCCGGTCACCCGGCCAGGATGAGCCGGGTGACCGGGCCCGCAAGTCGGCTCAGGCCGCGGACCGGACCGGCTGGGAACTCGCTTTCGGCGGGCTGGACCGCGTCCTGCACGTGCTCGAGCGGCACGGGCAGCGGACCCGGCCGGTGCGGGCCATGCGCCGCGCCGCACTGCGCCGCTGCGCCGACTGGATCATCGCCCGCCAGGAGCAGGATGGCTGCTGGGGCGGGATCCAGCCGCCCTGGGTCTACTCCCTGATCGCCCTGCACCTGCTCGGCTACGGGCTCAACCATCCGTTGATCAAGCGCGGGCTGGCCGGGCTGGGCCGGTTCACGATCGTCGAGGACTCCCCGGACGGGCCGGTGCGCAGGCTCGAGGCCTGCCAGTCCCCGGTGTGGGACACGGTGCTGGCGGTCGTGGCGCTGGCCGACGCCGGGCTGCCGCCGGAGCACCCTGCGCTGACCCGGGCCGCCGACTGGCTGCTGGACGAGGAAATATCCGGCCCGGGGGACTGGCAGGTGCGCCGTCCCTGGCTGGAACCGGGCGGATGGGCCTTCGAGTTCGACAACGACGGCTACCCCGACATCGATGACACCGCGGAAGCGGTGCTCGCGCTCCGCCGTACCGCCCAGGGGCAGCCGGCGCCGGGCCAGCCGGCACCGGGCCAGCCGGCACCGGGCCAGCCGGCACCGGGCCAGCCGGCACCGGGCGGGAAGCCGCGTCACCCCGCCATCGGGCGCGGCCTGCGCTGGATCACCGGCATGCAGTCCACGGACGGCGGGTGGGGGGCCTTCGACGCGGACAACACCTCGACGCTGGTGACCAAGCTGCCGTTCTGCGACTTCGGTGCGGTCGTTGATCCGCCGTCGGCCGATGTGACCGCCCACGTCGTCGAGGCGCTGGCCGCGGAGGGGCTGGCCGGCAGCCGGGCCGCCCGCCGCGGCGTGGTGTGGCTGCTGCGGGCGCAGGAGAAGGACGGATCCTGGTTCGGCCGCTGGGGAGCCAACTACGTGTACGGCACCGGTGCCGTCGTGCCCGCGCTCGTCGCGGCCGGGGTGCCGCCGTCCAAGCCGGTCATCCGCCGCGCGGTCCACTGGCTGGAGGAGCACCAGAACCCGGACGGCGGCTGGGGCGAGGACATGCGCTCCTACGACGACCCGCAACTGGCCGGGCACGGCACATCCACCGCCTCCCAGACCGCCTGGGCGCTGCTGGCCCTGCTCGCGGCGGGGCCGCCAGGGCCGGCCGCCGAGGCCGGGATCCGCTGGCTCGTCGAGCACCAGCGTGACGACGGCACCTGGGACGAGCCGCAGTACACCGGCACCGGCTTCCCCCGGGACTTCTACATCAACTACCACCTGTACCGGCTGGTCTTCCCGGTGAGCGCGCTGGGCCGATACCTGGCGGCCCGGCCATGACCCGGCTCCAGGTGGGCAGCCCGCGGGTCCGGCGCAACCCGGTGACCGGGTCCGGGCTCCTGGTCTGCGCGCCGCTGCGCCTGGAGGCCAGGGCGGTCCGGCGCGGGCTGCGCGGTGCTGTCCGGGCCGGTGCTGTCCGGGCCGGTGCTGTCCAGGCCGGTGCTGGCCAGGCTCGTGCTGGCCAGGCCGGCGGGGTCCGGGTCGTGGCGACCGGGTACGGGCCGCGCCGGGCGGAGGCCCGTGCGGACGCGCTGCGCCGGGAGCCGTTCGCCGCCCTGGCGGTGGCGGGCACGGGCGGCGGCCTGTCCGCCGACCTGCGGCCGGGCGACCTCGTGGTGGCCAGCGAGGTGAGCGACGGGCACAGCGTCGTCCCCTGCCCGTCGGCCGCGCTGCTGGCCGGCGAACTGCGCCGGGCGGGCCTCCGGGTCCGGGTGGGCCGGGTCGTGACCGTGGACCACCTGGTCCGCGGGGCCGAGCGGGAACGGCTGGCCGCGACCGGGGCCCTCGTTGCGGATATGGAATCGGCCGTGCTGGCCCGCGCGGCGGACGGCAGGCCGCTGGCCGTGGTCCGGGCCGTCTCCGATACCCCGGAACGTCCCCTGGCCAGTCCGGCAGCGCTGGGCGGCGGGCTCGCCGCGCTGCGGTCGCTCCGGGCCGCCGCGCCCGTGCTGGCCCGGTGGGCCGCGGCGGCCGGCGAGCGGCAGGTGCTGCTGGCCGGGCCCCGCTCGTTCTGCGCCGGCGTGGAGCGGGCCATCGAGATCGTCGAGCGGGCCCTCGACCGGCAGGGACCGCCGGTCTACGTGCGCAAGCAGATCGTGCACAACTCCCACGTGGTGGCCGGGCTCGAGGAACGCGGGGCGGTCTTCGTCGACGAGCTCAGCGAGGTGCCGGATGGCGCCTGCGTGGTGTTCTCGGCGCACGGCGTGTCCCCGGCGGTCCGCGCCGAGGCCGACCGCCGCGGCCTCACCACGGTGGACGCCACCTGCCCGCTCGTGGCCAAGGTGCACGCCGAGGCCCGCCGGTTCGCGTCGGACGGCTACCTGGTCGCGCTGATCGGGCACGAAGGGCACGAGGAGGTCGAGGGCACCCTCGGCGAGGCTCCGGGCTCCGTGGCCCTGGTCCAGACGGCGGAAGACGTCGGCACGCTCCAGCCGCCCGACCCGGGCAAGGTGGCCTACCTCATGCAGACCACGCTGGCCGCCGACGAGGCCGCGGACATCGCCGACGTGCTGCGCGAGCGGTTCCCGGCGGCCCGCGCGCCGGGCAGCGACGACATCTGCTACGCGACCACGAACCGGCAGCGAGCGGCCCGGGCCGTGGCGGCCGGCTCCGACCTGGTGCTGGTGGCCGGGTCGGCGAACTCATCGAACTCTGTGCGGCTGGTGGAGACCGCGCAGCGGGCGGGCAGTACCGCCTACCTGATCGACGGCCCGTCCGACATCGAGCTGAGCTGGCTGGCCGGGGTGTCCACGATCGGCCTGACCGCAGGCGCGTCCGCGCCCCCGGCGGTCGTCCAGGACATCATCACCGCTCTGGGGGGCCTCGGCACCGTCGAGGTCAGCGAGCGTGTGATCACCACTGAGAACATCCGATTCAGCCTGCCCAAGGAGGTTAGGCAGTCATGAGCGTGTCCCTACGCCAGAGCATGCGCATCGGCTCGTACCTGATGCGCCAGAAGCTGAGCGGAAACAAGAAGTTCCCGCTGATCGTGGAGCTGGAACCGCTGTTCGCGTGCAACCTGAAGTGCGCGGGCTGCGGGAAAATCCAGCAGCCGCACACCGTGCTCAAGCAGCGGATGCCCGTGGAGCAGGCGCTCGCCGCGGTCGAGGAGTCCGGCGCCCCGATGGTGTCCATCGCGGGCGGTGAGCCGCTCATGCACCCGCAGATCGACGTCATCGTCTCCGAACTCGTCAAGCGCAAGAAGTTCGTGTTCCTGTGCACCAACGCGCTGCTCCTGCCGAAGAAGCTGGACAAGTTCAAGCCGTCGCCGTACTTCGCGTTCGTGGTGCACATCGACGGGCTGCGCGAGCGGCACGACGAGTCGGTGAACAAGGAGGGCGTGTTCGACGACGCCGTCGCGGCGATCAGGGAGGCGAAGAGGCGGGGGTTCACGGTCAACACGAACACCACCGTCTTCAACACCGACACCCCGCAGACCGTCATCGACGTGCTCAACTACCTCAACGATGACCTCGGCGTGGACCTGATGCAGATCTCGCCCGCCTACGCCTACGAGAAGGCACCTGACCAGGACCATTTCCTCGGCGTCACCGAGACCAGGGAACTGTTCCGCAAGGCCTTCGACAACGGGAACCGGAAGCGCTGGCGGCTCAACCACACGCCGCTGTTCCTGGACTTCCTGGAGGGCAAGACGGACTTCGGCTGCACCGCGTGGGGCATCCCGTCCTATTCCCTGCTGGGCTGGCAGAAGCCCTGCTACCTGATGGCCGACGGGTACGTGAAAACGTACAAGGAGCTGATCGAGACCACCGACTGGGACTCCTACGGCCGGGGTAAGGACCCGCGCTGCGCGAACTGCATGGCGCACTGCGGGTACGAGCCGTCGGCGGTGCTGGCCACCATGGGCTCGCTGCGCGAGACGCTGCGCGCCGCGCGCGGAAGCTAGTCCGCGCCGCGCGCGGAAGCTGGCCCCTCCGCATGCGGAGGCTGGCCCGGCCGCGCGGAACAACCAGCCCGTTAGGTCACAGTTCGGCCTAGTTTTTCTACGGCTATAACTAAGGCCCAGTTCATCGTCAAAGCGTTATCCCCGGTTCACGTATCGTGTGGGAATTCGGGCTCAATCCCGGCCGACCGTAAGCATCGGTGGAGTAGCCGCCGCTTCGGTAAGGACAGCGCTTTGTCGGGTTCTGGTCGCCCAGCCGTCGTCGACGGGCAGGGCGGTACGGGCAGTGCCGGGACTATCCCCGGGCCGGTGCGGCGCGATCCCGGTCCGGCCTGGCTACCGCTGGTTCCCGCGGCGCTCACGCTGCTCGCCGGACTGTACAAGATCACGGGATCGTCGTACAGCCATGACGAGACCGCGACCGTGGCCGCGGTGCACCGGAGTTTCGCTCAGCTGGTGCGCATGCTCGGGAATGTGGACGTGGTGCACGGCGCCTATTACGCGCTGATCTGGCTGGTCGCCCGGGTGGGCGGCAGCAGCGAGCTGGTGGTGCGGCTGCCGTCCGCGGTGGCCATGGCCGTCGCGGCAGGGTTCGTCGCCGCCCTGGGCCGCCGTCTGGGGTCCGCCTGGGCCGGGCTCGCGGCCGGGCTGGGCTTTGCCGTCCTCCCGTCGGTCAGCTGGTACGCCCAGAACGCCCGGGAAGGTGCGCTGATCACCGCCCTCGCCGTCCTCGCCACCTACTGCCTGCTCCGGGCGCTGGAGTCCAGCGGGGGCGCGTGGCGGTGGCTGACCGGCTACGGCGTGGTCCTGGCGGCCCTCGGACTGGCCAACCTGTTCAGCCTGCTGCTCGTCGTCGCGCATGCGGTCACCCTGGGCTGGTCGCGGCGGGACTACCGGCTGGACCGCAGGTTCGTCCTCGGCTGGTTCGCGGCGGTCGCCGCCGCTGTGATCGTGGTGAGCCCGGTCGCCGTCGTCGGCTACCAGGAACTGCACCAGATCCACTGGATCAAGGCCCCGGGGCTGCCTATCCTGCTGGGCCTGCAGCAGCTCGCCGGCGACAGGCCGGTCTTCATTCTCGCGCTGGCCATCATCGCCTGTGCGGTGGCGGTCAGCCTGATCCCCCGGACCGCCCCGCTGCGGCCGGGTCACTGGACTGCCGGGCTGGTCAGGTTCTGCCTGCCCTGGCTGCTCCTGCCACCGGCCATCCTGATGACCGCCTCGCTGGCCCATCCCGTGTACACGTTCCGCTACATCGTGTACTGCATCCCGGCGCTGGCGCTGCTGCTCGGCGCGGCCCTGACGGCACTGGGCCGGTACGCGGGACCCGTGGCACTCGTGCTCATGATCGTGGCCGGGCTGCACACCCAGATCGCGCAGCGCCGCCCGGACAGCCGCGGGATCAATATCCGTGCGGCCGATAACGTGGTGGCCCGCCACCAGAAGCCGGGCGACGCCCTGCTGAATTTCAGCGCCCACCGGGGTCCGGCGACAGCGTCCGGAGAGCGCACCATCGAGACCGCCTATCCGTACGGGCTCGACCGGCTGCGCGATATCAGTACCGGCGTCTCACCCCAGCAGTCCGGCACGCTCAGCGGTACCTATGCCCCGGCCTCACTGATCCGGCAGCGGCTGGCCCAGGTCAGCCGGCTGTGGGTGGTGGAATGGCGGCCCAGGCCCGTCCCGGTCCTGCGCGGCTCCGGATTCACGCTGGTCCGCAGCTGGAAGGTGAAGGGGCTGCTGCTGCGCCTGTACATCAGGCAGGGCAAGCCCTAGCCGTATCCGGCCGGGGGGCACGCCTGGCGGGCAGGCTCCTGGCACGCACCGGCCACCGCCGGATCCAGGCCCCTCGAGGCCGTAATCAGATAGAGCCCGGGATCACGGCGATCCCGCAGAGGCCCTGCAGCAGCCATTCAGGAATGATCGCCAGGATCTAGCTCGCACGCACGCAGAGCGGCGTCAGGTGCGCCCGTGCAGTTTCCAGGATCGGCATCGGCCCGCGTGGTGACGCGGGCATTCCCGGAGGAGTTCTCATGTTCTTCACCTATCTGCGGCGTGAGTTGCGCCGGCGGATACGCCAGGCGATTTTCATCGTCCTCGGCCTGGCCCTGGGAATCGGTTTGGTGATCACCGTGACCGCAGCGTCCTCGGGGGTCAGGGACGCCCAGGCGACGGTGCTGCATTCGCTGTACGGGGTGGGCACCGACATCACGGTCACCCAGACCCCCGCGGCGGGCTCGGGCGGCCCGACCGGGTTCGGCTTCCGCGGGCGGGTGGGCAGCCAGTCGCGGCCGGCGGCCGGCACGAAGATCGACATCGACAACCTGACCAGCGCCGGCCAGGGAACCCTGGCCGCGCCGTCGGTCACCAGCATCGGGAACCTGCATCACGTCGCCGGCGCGGCCGGCGCGCTCAGCCTCACCGACGCGGTGATCACCGGCAGGATCCCGGCCATCAACACCTCGGGCAGCGGCGGGAACGGCGGCACGGGCTTCGGCGGTGGCGGCGGTGGCGGGTCCTTCCGCGGCAACTTCAAGTCCAGCTCGTTCACGGTCAGCGGGGGTGACCTGAGCACCGGCGCCCTCGGGCCGCTCAGCTCGGCCAAGCTCAAGTCCGGGCGCACGTTCGGCTCCGCCGACTCCACCTCCAACGTGGCCGTGGTCAACTCCGACTACGCCACCCAGAAGAAGCTGAGCGTCGGCTCGGCCATCACCGTCGCTAAGACCAGCTTCAAGGTGGTGGGCATCGCGAGCGCGGGCAGCGACGCCTCCGACGTGTTCGTCCCGCTGGCCCGGGCGCAGGCGCTGGCCGGCCTCACGGGCAAGGTCAACACGATCTACGTGGCCGCGGACAGCGCCTCGAACATCAGCGGCGTGGCCAAGGAGATTTCCGCGATCCTGCCCAAGGCCACCGTGACCACGTCGAGCAGCCTGGCCAGCGAGGTGACCGGGTCGCTGTCGAGCGCGGCCAGCCTGGCCGACAACCTCGGCAAGTGGCTGGCCGTCGCGGTGCTGGTGGCCGCGTTCCTGCTGGCCAGCCTGCTGACGATGGCCGCGGTCGCCCGCCGGGTGCGGGAGTTCGGCACGCTCAAGGCGCTCGGCTGGCGGAGCCGGCGGATCATCGGCCAGGTGATGGGGGAGTCGATCGCCATCGGCATCATCGGCGGCGTGGCCGGGGTGGCGCTCGGTATCGCCGGGGCGTCACTGGTGGCCAGGCTGGCGCCGCCGCTGACCGCGTCGGTCGGCCAGACGACCGGCTCAGCCACCCCCGGCGGGGCCCGCACCGTCGGCGGTGCGCCCGCTGGTCCCGGGGGCGCAGCCGGGGGCGGCCCGGGCGGCTTCGCCCGGGCCGCCGCCAACGCCACGCACACCGTCGCCGTGCACCTGAGCGCTCCGGTGACCATTGGCGCGGTCGTCCTCGCGGTCGTGCTGGCGATCGCGGGTGGTCTCATCGCGGGCAGCTTCGGTGGCTGGCGCGCCGCCCGGCTGCGCCCGGCCGCGGCGCTGTCGCGGGTCGAATGAGCAGAGCCAGATGAGCAGAGCCGGATGAGGGCCGAGAGAACGGGACGGAGAGGGAAACCATGTACAAGCTGACCGGTGTCACCAAGCGATATCAGAAGGGCCGGGCCACGGTTGATGCGCTGGCCGGCGTGGACCTGGTCATCGAGGACGGCGAGTGGCTGGCGATCCAGGGCCCGACCGGGCACGGGAAGACCACGCTGCTGCAGGTCCTCGGCGGGCTGGACCGGCCCACGTCGGGCATCGTGGAATTCGACGGCCAGGACCTCGCCGCCCTGCGGGAAACGCAGGTCACGAAGGTCCGCGCGGTGTCGATGGGCTTCATCTTCCAGACCTTCAACCTGATCCCGACGCTGAGCGCGCTGGAGAACGTGGAGGTCGCCCTGGTCCCGCTGGGCGCCGGCGCGGCCGAGCGGCAGGCGCGGGCCACGGCGGCGCTGGAGAACGTAGGTGCGCTGGAGAACGTGGGTCTCGGTGAGCGGGCCCGGCACCTGCCCTCGGAGTTGTCCGGCGGGCAGCAGCAGCGGGTGGCGATCGCCCGGGCCCTGGTCAAGGAGCCGAAGGTGCTGCTGGCCGACGAACCAACCGGCAACCTGGACGAGGGAACCCGGGACGACATCATGGGCCTGCTGGAGAAGCTGTGGCGGGACACCGGGCTGACCCTCATCCTGGTCACCCACGACAGCTCGGTCGCCCGCCGCGCCCAGCGCATCGGCATCATGCAGAACGGCAAGCTGTCGATCAAGCAGGACACCCGGGGCGCCGCGACCTGAGCCCGTGGCCTGGCCGGGTCAGTCAGCCGGCCGGCCCGGGCGGCCGTTCCCGGTGTCCGGGATCGCCTCCTCGCACCAGACGATCTTGCCCTGGGGGGTCCGCCGGGCGCCCCAGCGCTGCGCGAACTGGCTGACCACCTCCAGGCCGCGGCCGCACTCCTCGTCCCGTCCGGCGTGCCGCAGCCGGGGGAGCGCGGCAGACCCGTCGAGCACCTCGCAGACCAGCGATCCCTCCAGCACCATCCGCAGTGTGACGTCGCCGGTGGCGTGCCGGATGGCGTTCGTGACCAGCTCCGACACCAGCAGCTCGGTGGTGGGAATGAGCTCGCCCAGCTTCCAGCGCTCCAGCGGCTCGCGGATCAGGCTCCGGGCCTGGTGCGCCGACGTGAGCTCGGCGGGCAGGGTCCAGGTGACGTGATGATCAGCGGGAATCCGGCCGAGGCGGGCGATGAGGATCGCGATGTCGTCGCGCTGCTGATGCGCGTACACGCCAGCCAGCGCGGCCCGGCACAGATCGTCGAGCGAGGCCGTGGCGGACTGCCCGTCGAACACGTCGCGCAGGAAGTTCAGCCCGTCGTCGATGTCCCGCTGCCGGTCCTCGACCAGGCCGTCGGTGTAGAGGACGAGCAGGCTCCCGTCTTCGATCTGGAACGTGCGGCTCTCGATCGGGATCTCGCCCACGCCGAGCGGCGGGGCCGGGCTGGTGTCGAGGAACTCGCCGGTGCCGTCCGGCCGGACCAGCAGCGGCGGCAGGTGGCCCGCGGACGCGATCTCGCAGCTGCCGGTCACCGCGTCGTACAGTGCGTACGCGCACGTCGCGAAGTGCGGTTCGCGCTCGCCGAGGGACGTCATCAGCTCGTTGAGCTGCTGCAGGGAGTCGGCCGGCGCCAGTTCCAGGGTGGCCAGGGTGTGGATCGCGGTACGCAGCCGGCCCATGGTCACGGCCGCGCGGACGCCGTGCCCGGCCACGTCGCCGACCACCAGGGCGACCCGCGCACCCGGCAGCGCGATCGACTCGTACCAGTCGCCGCCGACCTCGATGAGCTTGCTGCCCGGCAGGTAGCGGTGCTTGACGTCCACCGACGATGGCGCCGACAGCCCGGTCGGCAGCAGGCTCCGCTGCAGGGTCAGCGCCGTTGTGCGCTCCCGGTTGTACTGGCGGGCATT
>WNGB01013577.1_pt1 | contig 10950 bp, 10 predicted proteins | sample 5400681 | NCBI WGS metagenome assembly WNGB01 (sample SAMN13153367, study PRJNA577476) | soil metagenome | isolation source: 115 cm soil or saprolite under grassland replicate 2 | place: USA:California | collected 2016-06-15 | reverse complement strand
CGTGCCGCCGTCATGCGCTGAGCGGACGGCGCGGGCCGTGGCAGACCCATGCGCCGCCCAGGAGCCTGTCGGAGTAAAACGCCAGATAGCCACGAAAAATACCGCGACCGGTGAACGTTCCGCTTCGAGCGCCGGCTCCGCCGGCGCAAGCTCCGGATCGCTCGCCTCGGACGCGCGGGGCCCAGCCCGCGGCCGTCCTGCGGCTCGCACTGCGTCCTCGGGGGGAGGTTCGGAAGGGGGGCGGAGCCCCTCCGAGTTTCTTAGTTCGACGCGAAGCAATAGAGCAGGCCGTCGCCGCCGGTGCTGCGCAGATCGGCCTGGCTGCAGCCGCCATCCGGCCCGCGCGAGGGATGCGACGAGTTCCACGACTTCGACGGTTCGTCGTCGCGCAGGCCCATGCGGTCGTGGTGGCCGACGATCGCGGTGCCCTGGGTGCCCTTCGTCCAGTTGCCACAGGCCCGGTCGTCGCCGGCCGGAAACGCCCGACCGTCGGGCTGCGAGCCGGTCAGGATGTCGTGCCGGTTGGGCGTGTCACCGCGTCCGTTCACCGGCTCGCCCTTCTCGTTGAGCGCCGTCTGCTTGCTGATCTTGTTGTTGGGGCTGTGCAGATCGTCGACACTCTGCGCGATCGCCTCACCCTTGGCGTTCTGCCACGGGCCGCGCCCGATCCGGTCGCGCGCGTTGATGGCCGGCGTGCCGCCGGCGCCTTGCGTGCTGAGATACGCGCGCCAGGTGCGGCTGCCCGCCCCCGCTGCCTGCGCCAGCGACTGGCAAAGCCGGTCGGCGCCCTCGATGCCACCGAGGTCACCGCCCTTGCCGGGTCCGGCGCTGGTGATGAAGAACGTCATGCTGGCTTGTTGCGCGTGCGAAACGACCGTGACGCTCGAACACACGAGCGCCACCGATGCGACGATGCAGATCTTATCGGCCTTGGTCATTCCAAGTCCTCCCGCTGATAGCGACGTTCGAGATCCGCTACCTGAGTCTGAGCCGCGCGCGAAGCGAACAGAGTGGCGTCATTATCCTCGAATCGGTGGGCCTGTCAACGGAAGCGCCGTCATGCGCCGAGCGAACGGTGCCGAGATACGCTCGCGTCGACTGGCCTCGCGGCCGGCTTCGACGGCCGTGAACGCCTCTCGGACGCTGTCGAGCGCCTCACCTGCGGACCGGGAGTACTGGCACATGCGCCGGGGCGGTTATAATGTTCCAACCGTCCGCGCCGCCGGGTCGTGGAGCGCTTCGTTAGCAGGAAAGGAGTTGGCCATGCGATTCGGGGTCTTCTACGAGCACCAGCTGCCGCGGCCCTGGGAAGACGGGGCCGAGCTCCAGCTCTTCCAGGACGCGCTGGCCCAGGTCGAGCTGGCCGACCGGCTCGGCATCGATTACGCCTGGGAGGTGGAGCACCATTTCCTCGAGGAGTACTCCCACTCCTCGGCGCCGGAGGTCTTCCTGGCGGCGGCGTCGCAGCGGTCCAGGCGGATCCGCCTCGGCCACGGCATCGTGCTGATGCCGCCGGGCTACAACGCGCCGGCTCGGGTCGCCGAGCGAGTGGCGACGCTCGACCTGGTCTCGGGCGGCCGCGTCGACTGGGGCACCGGAGAATCCGCGTCAAGGGCGGAGCTCGAGGGCTTCGGCATCGCTCCCTCCGAGCGGCGCGGCATGTGGCGGGAGACGGTCGAGCAGGTCGCCAACATGATGGTGATGGACCCCTATCCGGGCTTCACCGGCAAGTACTTCTCCATGCCCGCCCGCAACGTGCTGCCGAAGCCGGTGCAGAAGCCCCATCCACCGATCTGGGTGGCCTGCTCGAACCGCGAGACCATCCACCTGGCCGCCCAGCTCGGCATCGGCGCCCTCACCTTCGCCTTCGTCGACCCCGCCGAGGCCCGGCACTGGGTGAGAGACTACTACGAGACCTTCAAGCGCGAGTGCGTGCCGATCGGCCACGCCGTCAACCCCAACATCGCGATGGTCACCGGCTTCTCCTGTCACCCCGACGCCGCCGAGGCCGCGCGGCGCGGCAACGACGGCTTTCGGTTCTTCCAGTTCGCGCTGGCCCACCACTACGTCTTCGGCAAGCACACACCGGGGCGGACCAACATCTGGAACCGCTACCTGGCGGTCCGCGACCAGATCGGCACCGAGGTCCTGGGCGCGGGCGCCGGCTGCATCGGCACGCCGGACCAGCTCCGCGAGACCCTGCGCATCTTCCAGGAGTCCGGCGTGGACCAGACCATCTTCATCCAGCAGGGCGGCAAGAACCGGCACGAGCACATCTGCGAGGCGCTCGAGCTGTTCGCCGCCGAGGTCATGCCGGAGTTCAAGGAGAAGGAGGCGGAGCGGGAGGCCAGGAAGATGGAGGAGCTGGGGCCGGCCATCGAGGCCGCCTTCGCGCGCAAGCAGACGTTGCCGCCGCTGCCCGACGACCAGATCCCGACCTATCAGGCGTACGGCACGACCATCGCGCTGACCGACGCCGACATCGCCAAGATGCCGGACGGCAACCGGCGGCGGGTGCTGACGTTCCGGAAAATCGCCGAGATCGCCGAGCGAGGCTGAGGGGCCCCAGGATGCCCGCGGAGCCACGGCAATGACCGGGGCGGCGGCCAGGGCCGCGATCGGTCGCGGGCGGGGTCGGGGGGAAGGCCGGCGGGGGCGTCGACTGATTCGCGCCGGGACCCTGGGCCTCGCCGCCCTGGTGGTGAGCGCAGCTCTCCTGGGCTGCGCGATGTCGCCCGCCGAGCGCGAGGCCACGACGCGAGCGTGGGCGGAACGAGATGCGGAACGTGCCCGCGAATGCACGAGGGGCAGGTACGTGGCCGGCAGCTGCATCGGTGGCGGCGGTCCCTGATCGGCCGCTGTGCTCGAGGATCCCGGATGACGAGATGGACATGACGGCCCGCGCCGGACGAGGAGGGTGACGTGATCACCGACATCGCTTCCTATCTGCGCTTCTTCGACAGCGTGACTCGACGGACCGAGCGTGACGTGGCGGCGCTGCCGCCCGCCGCGGCGGCCTGGAAGCCGCCCGCCATCGACGGCGAGGCCGGCTGGAGCCTCGGACACATCGTCGGCCACATCGGCGCCTCGCGTCTGTACTTCGCGAGCGCCTATCGCGGTGAGGGCTGGATCACGCTTCCCCCCGAGCACGACCCCGAGGACCAGCGCACGTGGCTCCCCTGGCTCCGGGCGTCCGCGGCGCGGTTCACGGCGCTCTTGAAGGACACGCCCGATGCGTGGCTGACCCGTCGCATCGAGACGATCGACACGCCCGGCTCCACGCTCTCCGGCTGGCGTCTCCTGATGATGATGGTCGAGCACGAGGTCCACCATCGCTCCCAGGTCGACACCTACGCCGGTCTCCAGGGCTGGCCCGTCCCGGACATCTTCAACCGCTCGGCGGAGACGATCGAGACGCTCCAGCCGGCCCAGCGCGCCAAGCACGCGCACTGAGGGGGCGGGCCCCGGGCCGTCCGAGACGGAACGACCGCCTCGGTGTCGAGATCGCCGGGCTCCCGATACGCGGACGTGATGCGATGAGCCCTCGGGCGTCGGCGTCGACCCGTCGAGTCTCCCGTTCGGGCGCCCATCGCCCTAGTCTCGCCGGAGCTATTCTCCCAGTCCCGGGCCGCGACCTTCTTCCAGCGTCTCCGGGGACATCGCGGCCACGCATGCGACCTGGTTGATCGTGCCGGCCATCACGAAGGGTATCGGTGTCCCGGCGCACTGGACGAAGAAGGGCCCGCTGAAGGTGGGCGGGTTGAGCGTGGCGAAGAGGCTGCAGATCCGGTTCCCGCCGAAAAACGAGGTTCCGTGGGTCCCGACGAGCCCCATGCTGAAGCTGCCGGGCACCAGCATGCTGGCGGTCGCGGTACCGGCGCCGACCACCTCATAGGCGTTCGCTTGTCGCCACCTGAAGTTCAGCGCGACGATGTTCGCCGACGCCTGGGCCTCGGCTCTGATCGTGTCGCTGGATCCATTGAAGTTGAAGCAGAACTCCCCGAGGTCGGTGATCGCACGTGAAGGACTCGGAGCGACCGCCATCAGGATGACCACGACAAGCGAGAGAAGGGGAACTCGGTTCAGCGGTCTTTGCATGTGGCTCCTCCCTCGGGGTGTGGGGTTGTCTTCTCGGCAGGACGGGCGCGGCTCCGGCGCATCCTGCCCCACGGCGGGGTCTCCTGCGGAGACCCGAGCTCAACGAGATTTACTTCTCGGTCGTCCAACGCAAGGTCCTCACGCCCAACGACTTTACCTCGCTTGCCGCCGTCAAAGATCGCCTGCTCCGGTTCGAAGGGCATTATGTCCGGGCCGCCAAGCCCTTCCAGTGGACCTTCACACGCCGGGACCTCACCACCTTGCTCGCCAAACTTGCGCACCGGTCCCGGCGTGCTGAAAGCACAAGAAATAATGTTCGAGGTTCGCAAGAGGCCTTTGGCCAACCACCGTGGACGGGTCCTGGCCCCTGGGCTCGCGGGCCAGGACCTTCTTGGTCCAAACACCGCCACGAAATCCGAGTCACCGGCGCCCCGACTCCGACCCACACGATTACCGGAAGAGCCAGAAATAATTCGCGCTAGGCCGGCGCTGCCTGCGGTCACCACGACACCTGGTCGACGCCGGGGACGACCACGCGGCTGTAACGCTCCCGCGACTCCCCGAGCGGGACGGTCGCGTCGAAGCCCATCTTCGACGAGTGGCGATGCACCGGCGCCGAGGGGTCGAGCGGCGCGCCGACCATCGGCGGGAAGATGATCGTGTCCTGGTCCGGCTGCACCCGGGTGTACAGCGCCCACAGCACCTGGGTGAGGTCGCGCACGTTCACGTCGGGGTCCACGACGATGCAGTACTTGGCCTGGGGCGCCCCGGCGGTCGGGCCGAGGACGCTGAGGATGACGTTGCGGGCCTCGTAGGCCAGCCGCTTGCGGATCGAGACGATCGCGAGGTAGTAGGGGCCGATGGCGTGCACGTCGACGACCTCGGGGCAGGCCTGCTGGGCCAGGCGCTTGATCGATTCGCAGATGGCCGGCCAGGCCTGCACGTGGTTGTCCGTCGTCGGCAGGCCGGTGAGGGCCGTCTGGTACATCGCGTCCTGCCGCATCGTGATGGCGCTGACCTCGAAGACGTGGCGGTTGCCGAGGAGGCCGTAGGTGCCGGCGACCTCGCCGAACGGCCCTTCGGGCTCGCGCGCCCTGGGCACGAAGTGGCCCTCGATGACGATCTCGGCGTCGGCGGGCACGTGGGCGTCGACGGTCTCGCACGGCACCAGCTCGATGGGGTGTCCGGCCAGGGCGCCGGCCACGCCGAGCTTCTCCTGCGTGTGCGGGATCTTCGCCTGCGAGGCGAGGTCGACGTACGGCCCGGCGCCGAGCACCACCGCGACGCCGAACCGCTCGTTCCTGTCCTCGGCCTTGAGGACGGCGCGCCCCACGCGCCGCTCGGCCGGCATGTTGACGCCGAAGCGCCGGGGCCCCTTGAGCTGCATGCGCTGGAGACCCACGCCCAGGATGCCGGTGTCGGGATCGCGTCCGAACATCACGCCGGCCGTGAGGTAGCGGCCCGCGTCCAGCTCGGAGTGCACGACGATCGGCAACGCCGTGCAGTCGGCCCGGTCGCCCGTCAGGACGACCTCGCGACACCGGCCGTCCTTCACGAGCCGCGGGGGAATCGGCGCGCGCACGGCGGCGCCGTACCGGTCGACGACCTGCTCCATCGGGCAGCCGAGCGCGATCGGCAGGCGGGCCATCGTCCCGTACAGCCCGGCGGCGAGCCGCCAGCCGGGATGCCCCGTCACGTGCTCGAAGACGAACGCCGGGCCGTCGGTATCGGACGACTTGCGGACGTAGGCCGCGACCTCGAACTCGGGGCTCACCGCTTTCGTCACGTGAACGAGCTGTCCGGCTTTCTCGAGGGCCTGCAAGTACTGGCGGAAGTCGGACACGGCTCCCCCTCCGTCGGCGGCGTCAGGAGGCTCGCCGGGAATCGACGACGTCGATCCCACGAAGCCCGACGGGACGGCGCCCGGCCAGCAAGTGACGGTCGTTCGTGTGGATCTCGCTTATGCTCTTCACGTGCGTATTGTGACATACGAATCAGCTTCTCGATGGTCTAGCGGCAACAAAGATGCGCTATGCTTAGCGGCGCCGGGCGGCCCGCCGAGGCGCCCGTGCCAAGGAGGGCCCTCATGTTCTTCGAGCTCCGTCAGTATCACGTCCGTCCGGGGCAGCGCGACAACTGGGTCAAGTGCATGGAGGAGGAGATCATCCCGTTCCAGGTCAAGATGGGTATGGTGATCCTCGGCAGCTTCGTCGGCGAGGAGGAGGAGAGCGTCTACGTCTGGATCCGGCGCTTCGAGAACGAGCAAGAGCGCAAGCGGCTGTACGACGCCGTCTACCAGAGCGACTACTGGAAGAACCAGATCGCGCCCCGGGTGCCGACCCTGATCGACCGCGAGCAGGCCAAGGTGACCCGCCTGGTGGCGACGCCCCGTTCGGTGATCCAGTGAGCGATCGCGCCGATGGGATGCCGGTCGACGTCGAGCGCAGCCTGGCCCCAACCCCGAGGACCGAGGAGGAGGCTCCATGGACCATGATCGAACGGGCGTGAGTCGTCGGGACTTCCTGACCCGCGTGGCGCTCGGCGGCGCCGGGGCGGCGCTGGCGGCGGCGCCGTGGGCGCCGGCGCGGGCGGCCAAGGGCGCGGTCACCCTGGCCGACGTCGGCGTGGGCGACCCCGGCGGCGACTGGTCGAGGTTCACCGCGGCGAGCGGCTGGGACGTGAAGCTGGTGGCGATGGGCAACGCCCCGTCGGCGGTCCTCAACGTGCTGATCGCCGGCGGCGGCTCCCAGGTCTACGACATCGTCAACATCGTGGGCGGCATGCAGAAGCCGCTCGTCGAGAGCAACCTGATCGAGCCGATCGATACCGCCCGCCTCCCCAACTGGGGCAAGGACACGTACGTCCGCGACTTCCTCGCGTCCGGCAAGCCGGGCTTCGAGTTCATCGGCTATCAGGGCAAGGTGTACGGCGTGCCCACCGTGCTCCAGGGCGACTCCTTCGCCTACCTGCCCGACAAGACCGGCCCGCTCGATTCCTACGCCGCGATGTTCGACCCCAAGTGGAAGGGCTTCGTCGCCCTCGAGGACAACTTCACCACGACCGGGCAGAAGACGGCCCTCTACATGCAGAAGGCGAAGCTCGCGTCCATCAAGGACCCGGCCAACATGACGCCGGGCGAGCTCAAGAGCGTCATCGACTTCCTGATCGAGAAGAAGAAGGCGGGACAGTTCCGCGTGATCTGGTCGAGCTTCGAGCAGGCCGTGAACCTCCTGACCAGCCAGGAGGTGCACGTCATCGACTGCTGGGAGCCCATGGTCTTCGCGGCCAAGAAGAAAGGCGTGAACGCCGTCTACGCGGCGCCCAAGGAAGGCTATCTGCTCTGGGCCATGGCGGCCTACGTCGTGCGGAACCCCAAGCGCTCCGCGGAGCAGTCGGCCGCCGCCTACGCGCTGCTCGACTTCATGCTGGGCGGCTGGTACGGGGCCAAGATCACCCTCCTGCGCGGTTACCTGACCAATCCGCAAGCTGGCCCCTACGCCAAGGCGAACCAGAAGGACTTCTCCGGCAAGGAGGCCGAGGAGGTCGCGGTCATCGAGGACAACGTGAAGAAGAAGTTCCGGGCCGGCGGCACCTGGCAGAATCGCTGGCCGACCCACGTGCAGGTGTACGAGTCCGAGTGGGCCCGGTTCAAGGCCGCGTGACCCGGCCAGGTATCCGGTCCGCGGCGCTCGCGCGGCGGCTGCTCCTCCTGACGCCGCTCGGGGTCGTCGGCGGACTGCTCGTCGTCCCGCTCGGTTTGATGTTCGTGTGGAGCTTCGGCGAGCGGGCCGGATTCTGGATCCGGCCCGCGCTGTCCGTCGCCTCCTACGCCGAGTTCTTCTCGGGCGCGCGGCTCTCCGTGCTGGTCCGGAGCCTGAACGTGGCCGCGGCCGTCACCGCGCTCGGCCTCGTGCTGGCCTATCCCATCGCCTATGTGCTGGCCATGCGCGTGCGGCGCGACGTGAGCCGGACCATCCTGCTGCTCTTCACCGTGCCGTTTCTCGTCAACTACATCATCCGGACGTTCTCCTGGGTGTCCCTGCTCTCACGCACGGGAGCGGTGAACCGGGCGCTGCAGGCGCTCGGCCTCACCCACCGGCCGGTCGACTGGCTGCTCTTCAGCGACTTCGCGGTCTTCGTCGGGCTGATCAGCTCCTACATGCCGTTCATGATCTATCCGCTATGGGCCGCGCTCGACGGGATCGACCGCCGCCTCGAGGAGGCGAGCTGGCTCCTGGGGGCCGATCCGCGCCGGACCTTCCTGCACGTGACGCTGCCGCTGTCGATGCCCGGCGTGTTCGCCGCCGTGATCTTCGGCTTCGTGGGCTCCTTCGGGGAAGGCGCGGTGCCGGTGATCCTGGGCGGGGTCGGCTACCAGCTCATGGGGAACACCATCACGAGCGCCCTGGACGTGCTCAACTACCCGCTGGCCGCGGCCATGTCGAGCGTCGTGGTCGGCGTCATGCTGCTGTTGCTGACCTGCTGGTACGTCGCCTTCGACCTGCGGGCGGTGCTGGGCAAGATCGTGCGCTGGCGGTTCTGATGGCGCGCCGACGGTCCGGCGCCGCCGGCCTGGCCTGGACGTACATCGCCCTCGTGCTGCTCTTCCTGTACGTGCCGCTCGTCCCGCCGCTGGCCTCCTCACTGGCCCCCGCCGGCGTCGGCGAACCCGGCCCGACCTTGCGCTGGTACCGGGAGCTGTGGCGGAACCCGCTCCTGGTCGGCGGCATCCAGAACTCGCTCCTGATCGGCGCCCTGGTCGGGGTCCTGACGCCTCCGCTCGCGCTCCTGGCCGCAATGGCCGTGCGCGAGCTCCGGCCGAAGCGGCTCATCGTGCTCACGATGCTCCTGCCGCTGTTCGTGCCCGGCGTCAGCATGGGGCTGGCCAGCGCCTTCTTCTTCCGCCAGCTCGGCGTCACGCCGAGCCTCGGCACCATCACCGTCGTCCACGTGCTGTGGGCGCTGCCGTTCGCGTTCCTCATCATCCTGGCGGTGATGGCGACGTTCGACCCGGTGTACCTCGAGGCGGCCTACCTGCACGGCGCGGGACGGTGGCGGGCCTTCGTGGATGTCGAGCTGCCCTTGATCCGCCACGGCGTGCTCGGCGCGGGCATCTTCTCGGTGATCCTGTCGTTCAACGAGACGATCCGGACGGGGCTGGTGCAGGGGCCGCTCAACACGGTGCAGACCTACATCTGGTCCACGTTCCTCCAGGTGGGGCTGTCGCCGACGCTCTACGCCTTGATGAGCCTGCTCATCGCGCTGACCCTGGCGCTGGTGGGGGCGCTGCTCGTGGTGGGGGTGCGAGGCGCGGTCAGCCCGCGAGGGGAATGACGTCGGCGCCATCCAGGCCGCACGTCACCTGAGCGCCGCCCGCGGCCGCCTCGCGGCGGGTGGACGTCGCCACGACCCGCTGGCCGTCGGGCCATTCCAGCACGTGGTCCACGTTCGTCCCGCGGTAGATGGTCTCCACCAGGATCGCCGGGATCCGCGTCTCGCAGCCCTCGGCCCCGGCGCCGAGGCGCAGGTGCTCGGCCCGGATCGCGACGTCCATCCGGGGCGTGTCGGGCGGCGGCACGTCCTCGAGCGCGACGGTCAGGGGTTGGCCGCCGATGCTCAGCCGGACCCGGCCCGCGTCCTGACCGAGCACGGCGGCGGCGACGATGTTGCAGCCGCGGAAGAAGCCGGCGACGAAGCGGGTGCGCGGACGGCGGAACAGCCGCTCGGGGGCGTCGCACTGCACGCACGCGCCGCGATCGAGCACGGCGATGCGGTCGCTCATGGTGAGGGCCTCCTCCTGATCGTGGGTCACATAGAGAAACGTCGTCCCCGTCTTCTGCTGGATGTGCTTGAGCTCGGCCTGCATCCCGCGGCGGATCTTCTCGTCGAGCGCGGAGAGCGGTTCGTCGAGGAGCAGGAGAGACGGCTCGAGCACCAGCGCCCGGGCCAGCGCCACCCGCTGCTGCTCGCCGCCGGACAGCCGGGTGACGTCCCGGTCGGCCATCCCCTCGAGCCCCACGAGCTGGATCACGGTGGCCACCTTCAGCGCGATCTCGCTGGAAGGCCGGCGGCGGACGCGCAGGCCGTAGGCCACGTTCTGGGCGACGGTCATGTGAGGGAAGATCGCGTACTGCTGGAAGACCATGCCGAGGTTGCGGCGCCAGGGGGGCACGTCGTCGACGTCTCGGCCCGCGATCCGGATGCGTCCGGCGTCCGGCTGCTCGAGGCCGGCGATCATGCGCAGGATGGTGGACTTCCCCGAACCACTCGGTCCCAGGAACGTGAAGAACTCGCCCTGGTAGACGGTGAGGGAGAGCCGGTCGGCGGCGAGGGTGTGCTCGAACCGCTTGGTGACCTCCGTGAGCTCGAGGATCGGCTCGACCACGAGGGCGTGAGGACCCTACCGAACCCGGAGGAAGGCGTCGCCGTCCCCCGCTCGACTCGCGTGGCTAGAGCGATGAGAAGGGTCCAGCTGCAAGGCGGCGCCCGATGGCTGCACGCGAGGCGTACTCCCTGTACGTTGAGCGTGCAGTCGAGGGCGCCAACGCTGCAGATGGGCCCTTCTCATCGCTCTAGCCCAGGGAGACGGCGAGGACGATGTGGACCGCCTCCACCATCGCCTCGAGACTCATCGAGGCGAGATCGGCCCGCTGGTGCAGCTCGAGCCGTTGCTCCTTTCGCAGGTCGGCGAGCAGCGCCGCGACCTGCGGCGGCAAGTACGGGAGGTGGACGAAGCCGCAGCGCGCCCCGGCCCGGGCCTGCGCGGTGCGGAGGAAGGCGTACAGGGCGGCGTTGCACAGGAAAGTGCCGGCCGAGGCCGACAGCCGGGCCGGGATGCCAGCCGAGAGCAGC
>WNGB01013575.1_pt1 | contig 10950 bp, 6 predicted proteins | sample 5400681 | NCBI WGS metagenome assembly WNGB01 (sample SAMN13153367, study PRJNA577476) | soil metagenome | isolation source: 115 cm soil or saprolite under grassland replicate 2 | place: USA:California | collected 2016-06-15 | reverse complement strand
TGCAGCCCTGCCCGCCGCCGTTGCCGAGGGTCGCCGGGTCATCGCCAATATCGAGCGCACCGGAAACCTGTTCCTCACCAAGACGGTGTACGCGATGCTTCTTGCTCTCGCCGTCGGGGTGGCAGGCGTTCCCTTCCCCTTCCTTCCCCGGCATCTCACCCTGATCAGCACGCTCACGATCGGGATCCCCGGGTTCTTCCTGGCGCTCGCCCCGAGCGACCGCCCGGCCCGGTCCGGGTTTATCCGGCGGATCCTGCGCTTCGCCGTACCCGCCGGTTTCCTTGCTGCCGCGGGGACGTTCACGGCCTACGCCTTGGCCCGGGGCACGTTCGGGACGAGCCTCGTGGTGGCGCAAACGACTGCCACCGTGGTGCTCTTCGCGACAGGCCTCGTGATCCTGGCGGCCATCGCCTCGCCTCTCACGGCCCTGCGGGCATGGCTCGTGGGGGCGATGGGGGCTGTCTTCCTCGCGGTCCTGGCGATCCCGCCCCTGCGTGAGTTCTTCGCGCTCGAGTTGCCGCCCATGATCGTGTGGCTGGCGGCGGGCGTCATCGCGGCAGCGGTCGCCCCCTTCGTCGGGTGGCTCATCCGAAGGAGCCGGGAGGAGCACGCGCCGCTTGACCGCGCGGGGCTTCGGGCTGCCCTCGGGCTGGATGCCGCACCGGCGTCCCCGGCGACGGAGCGGGGCACGGGCTCCGAGCGCTGGCCGGGGCGGCTGGTCGCCTCCGTGCGCACCCGCCTTCCTGGGCTGCTCGCCTGGGGCCGCGAGCGGGTCGATCCGACCAGCCCTCGGGGCCTACCCCTCACCCTGTCGGTGAGCGCGTTGGCGAGCGCCGTCTGGATCTTCGGTGGGTTGGCCCAAGACGTCCTTGGCCACGACGAGACCGTCTTGACGGATCCGCGCGTGACATCCCTCGTGGTCGCCCACCGGGTCGGCTGGCTCACCGCGCCGATGCGGGTCTTGACATGGCTCGGATCGAACGCCGTGCTCGTCCCGGCCGTCGTCGTTCTCGGTGGCTTCTTCCTTCTTCGCCGACGGGATTGGCGGCCGTTGGCGCTGCTCGCTGCGGCTCTCGGCGGGGCGATCGGCCTGTATGACATCGCGAAGCCCGTGGTCGGTCGGCCGCGCCCGCCGTCGTCGATCTGGATCGGCCACTACGGCGGTGCGGCGTTCCCGTCCGGGCACGCCACCGCGGCGCTGGCCTTCTATGCCACGCTCGCGCTCATCCTTTCCATGGGGTCTTCGTACGGGCGGCGGGCGCTGGTGTGGTCAGGGGCAGCCGTCGTCGTCCTCGTCGTCGGCGCCTCCCGCGTGTATCTCGGAGCGCACTGGCTGACCGATGTCCTCGGAGGGTACGCGCTCGGGGCGGCCTGGGTCGCCCTCCTTGTCACGATCGCGCTCATCGCAAGGTCTCGCGCTCCTCTCGGCACGGGGGAGAATGTCGGGGAGGCGCCCCCGCGCGCCACGCGCTTCCCAAGCAAGCGCGAGGCTGCGTGACCGCACGTGCGGCTCGCCTGCCGGAGACAGACGCTTCCACACGGGCAGCAACCTCACCTGACATCCGCGGCCCCAAGCCATGGCCCGCCATCCCGAAGGAGCGGCAGAATGCCTGAGACAGGGGACCGAGGATCTCGTGACGAGCAACGGGGCCGGCCGACACCACGAAAAGCCAGTCTCGTTCAATTGCTCAAGGAAGCTCATGAGGCCGATCATGAGATCCTCGATGACCTCGGCATCAAGCACCCTCACGTCCCGATTCTTGACGTCGTGGAAATGCTGGACCATCTCAGGAACAAACATGTGGACTAGACCATGAGACCGGTCCTGTGGAGTCCCAAGGTTCCAGCGCCCTGGTGGGTGGAGTTCAGGCCCAAGTGGGTCGCCGTAGACAGAGACGCGTCCGGAACTCGCCGAGGACCCAACGACGATCACGGACGGCGAGGCCAGGGACGAGCCGGATCGTAGTCGGCAGCCTGAGGCGGAGGGCCGCGTCTTCTCGTCAGGGTCTCGCAAAGGGCCCACTACCCTCGCCGACGCTGGCTTCGTAGTCACGGCGCTTCTTGAGGAGGAGTTCGGCTCGACCGGTGGAATTACATGAGTGTAAGTTGGGGAGGGCGGACGCGAATCGAACCCGCCAACCGACTCTCGCCGGCTCACCGGTTTAGAAGTTCGGGGACGGTCGTATTGCCGGGTGTTGTCTGGTGCCGCCCGGTGCCATCCAGTCCAGGTCAGCGGGCCTCTTCGTGCCGTCCAGTGCCTTCTTGTGGCGTCTGGTCATGTCCTGGATGTTTGCAATGTGTTTGCAAGCAAGCCAAGCAAAGAGCGGTGACTTTTGTCCGCCGGACGCCGGCATCCCCCTTGCAAACAGCCTCTTCGCGCGACCGTGATCGCATTTCAGCTGCCCACGCGTTCAGCTTCATCCGCGGGCCGAAGGAGCCACCGATACCCGATGCCGGGATCCGTCGCGATGATCCTGGGCCGGGCCGGATCAGGCTCGATCTTTCGCCTGACCTGGCTGATGAACACGCGCAGGACGTCTACGTCTCCGGTGTATCCCGGTCCCCAGACGTGCTCGAGCAGCCAGTTGTGGGTGAGCAGCTTCCCCGGATGCCGACATAGTTCCTCCATCAAGGACCACTCTGTCTTGGTAAGCCTGACTTCCTCGCCGGAGCGATTCACACGGTGCGCCTCGAAGTCGATCTCGAGCTCGTCTGCCGCAAACCGAAGGGCCTGGGGCGCTCCCTGCGCTCCGGCCCTGCGCAGAAGAGCCCGAACCCGCGCCATCAGCTCGTCGGTGCCGAAGGGTTTCGTCAGGTAGTCGTCGGCACCCAAGTCCAGCGCGGCCACCTTGTCGGCCTCGTCCTCCCGAACAGACAGCACCAGGATCGGAACTTGCGTCCAGGTCCTGAGCTGGCGGCAGACCTCGAGCCCGTCGAGGACCGGCATGTTCAGGTCGAGCACCACCAGGTCCGGATCGAAGCGTCGTACAGCCCTAAGAGCCTCTTCGCCGTCGGCCGCCGTCTCGACCATGTAGTCGCGGGCTGCGAGCGCCCGCCCGACGGCTCGCCGAATCTGCTCTTCGTCATCGACTACCAGGATCCGGCCCTTCTTCACTCCCCAGTGCCTCCGGTGGGAAGGGAGAAGGCGAACGTGGCGCCGCCCCCCGGGGTGTCCTCGATCCAGATCTCGCCCTTCATGAGGGTCAGAAACCCCTTGGCGATGGCCAGCCCCAGCCCCGTGCCCAGGCGAGGATGCCGCTCGGTCACCTGATAGAAGGGATAGAACAGTTGCTCGCGGACGGGGAGAGGAACGCCCCCTCCGTGGTCGATGACCCGAACTACCGCCTGGCCATCAGCCCGCCTCGCTTCGACTTCCACCCCATCGTTGCCCGCCTCCAGGTCCGCTTTCGCCGCGTTGTCGAGGAGGTTCGTGACGACGCGGTCCAGGAAAACGGGATCGGCCCGGACGAGAGACGCTTCGTCGCCGGTGCTCACTCGGATCCGGAGCTGGGCCCACTGCCGCTGGATCCGATCGACGCACAGCGCGAGGATCTCCGCGAGATCCACCGTTTGCAGCCGCGCCTTCAGCATGCCTCCCTCGATCCGGGACATGTCCAGAAGGTTGGCCACCAGCGAGGCCAGGCGGTCGGTCTCCTTGTCGATAGTCTCGAGCGCTTCCTTCGAGTACTCCGCGCCGTGGTCCGCGTCCTCGCCCAGCAAGTCCGTGACCGATGCCTTGATGGCTGCCAGCGGGGTCCGCAGGTCGTGAGAGACCGCGGCGAGGAGGGATCGCCTGACGTTATCGCTCTGCCGGTAAACCTCGGCCTCGGTCGCGGTACGAAGCAGGCGGTCGCGCTCCAGCACGAGGGCGAACTGGTCGCAGAACGCCCGCATCACACGGGCTTCCGCCGGCGTGAGCTGCTCGCGGTCGCCTCGAAGCACGAGAAGGCCCAGGTTGTGTCCCCCGACGGACAGGGGGAGCCGCTCGGGAGGATGCTCGTCCGTGCCTGGGTCCCATCGCGGTGAGAGCGTCCCGGGATCAGCTCCGATCGACACCTGCTCCCGCAACTCCCGGGCCTTGGGGTCCTGGGTGTATAAGCAGCCGGCCGAGAATTCGAATGCCTCGAGGAAGCGAGTCAGGATCGCCTCGTACGTCTCCGGTCCGGGAACGGCCGCCACCAGCTGTGCGGACACGGTCTGGAGCGTTTGCAGTTCGGCCTCTCGGGCCTCCGCCGAAGCGGCCCGCTCCGTGGCCCGGGCCAGCAGCGCGGAGATCAGGATGGACAGCCCCAGGAAGACGAACAGCACCACGACGTCCTCGGCGCGGGCGATGACGAACGTCCCGTACGGCGGGATGAAGAAGAAGTTGAAGGCGAGGAACCCCAGCAACGAGGCCAGGATGCCTGGACCTAGCCCTCCCACGGCGGCCGCGACCACCACAACCGCCAAGAACCCGAAACCCTTGGAGAGCGGCGTGATGTCGCTCCTGACGGGAAGGAAGCTGAGGGTCAGTGCGACCGTGCCCAGGATCGCCACGGCGTAGCCGGCCATCCGTCGGTGGGGTCGCTGCGTCGAGAACCGAGCCAGGAGCGGCGGAACTCTGGGCCGGATCCGATCGGCTCCGGACAGCGCTCCTCGCGTTGGCGTCGTGACGGCCATGTCAATTCTCAGTCTCCCAGCAGTGATGACCGAGGACCAACCGAAGCGGCTCGCCTCGGCAAGTCCTTAGGAAGCCCATAGACGCACGGCCCCATTCCTTACGAGCCCCAAATGGGCTCTCTCTACCGTGGGCTTCCGGATCGAAGGAGGCGGAGCGATGGTCGACGTGGCGGTGGGGCTCATCTCGGTGGCGTTCTTCGCCCTCGCGTTTGCCGTGGTCAGGTGGTTCGACCGGATATGAAGGTCGCCGACATCCTCGAGCTGATCTTGGCTGTGGCCATGCTGGCGTACCTCGGCTACGTGCTGATACGCCCCGAGAGGTTCTAGGCCGTGGCCACGGTCGTCCTGTACTCCATCCTGTTGATCGTCCTGACGCCGCCGCTGGGCGCCTACATGCACCGGGTGTACACGCGCCCCGGACATGGTCGGGTGGAAGGGGCCATCTATCAGTTGATCGGGGTCAACCCCGACGACGAGCAGTCTTGGCGAAGGTACGCGACCTCGGTACTGTGGTTCAGCGCGATCAGCATGCTCTTCATCTACCTGCTGTTCCGCCTCCAACAGCATCTGCCGCTCAATCCGCAACACCTCGGGTCGGTGAACCCCTACGTCTCGTTCAACACTGCGGCCAGCTTCATGACCAACACCAACTGGCAGGTCTACGGGGGCGAGGCCACCATGAGCTACCTGTCGCAGATGCTGGCCCTGACCTTCCAGAACTTCGTTTCAGCCGCGGTAGGGATGGCCGTGCTCGTGGCCATGATTCGGGGGTTCACCCGAGCGGGGACCGACAACCTCGGCAACTTCTGGCGGGACACGGTCAGAGGGGTCGTCTACATCCTGCTTCCCATGGCGGCGATCCTGGCCGTCGTCCTGATGAGCCAGGGCGTGGTCCAGACGCTTGGCCATTACGTCTCGACCAACGGGATTCAAGGGTTCACGCAGCTCATCTCGAGAGGACCGGCTGCCAGCCAAATCGCCATCAAGCAACTGGGGACCAACGGCGGCGGGTTCTTTAACGTCAACTCGGCCCACCCCTTCGAGAATCCAACCCCGCTCTCCAACTTCCTGGAGGCGTTCTCGATCCTGTGGATCCCCGCCGCCCTGACCTACACGTTCGGCAAGATGGTCGGCAACCGGCGGCAGGGGTGGGCGCTCTTCGCGGCGATGTGGATCCTCATGGTGGTCGGCTTCGCCATGACCGCTCCGGGCGAGCGCCACGCCACCCCAGCCATGCAGGCCGCGGGGATCTCTTCCTCCGCGCCGAACCTGGAGGGGAAGGAAATCCGGATCGGGCCCGACGAGTCCTCGCTGTGGGCCGTGGCCACCACCGACGCCTCGAACGGCAGCGTCAACTCCATGCACGACTCCTACCAGGCCCTCGGGCAGGTGGCCCCGATGTTCAACATGGCCATCGGCGAGGTGGTGTGGGGCGGGGTCGGGAGCGGCCTGTACGGGATGGTCTTCTACGTCGTCGTGGCCGTGTTCATCGGCGGTCTCATGGTCGGCCGGACCCCCGAGTACCTGGGGAAGAAGATCAGGGCTCGCCAGGTCAAGCTGGTGGTGATCGGGATCCTGGTCCCCTTCCTTGTGGCCCTGCTGTTCACAGCCATCGCCGTCGTTCTGCCCAGCACGTTGTCGGCCCGGCTCAATCACGGCCCGCACGGGTTCACCGAGATCCTCTACGCGTTCCTGTCCCAGGGGAACAACAACGGATCTGCTTTCGCCGGGCTCACCGCGAGCGGGCCCTACTACGCGATCACCGGCGGCATCGCCATGCTGGTCAGCCGGTTCGTGCCCCTCCTCGTAGCCCTCGCGCTTGGGGCAACCGTAGGTCGAGAGAAGATCGTTCCGTTCTCGGCGGGCACCCTTCGGACAGACACCGGGCTCTTCGTTGGGCTTCTCACCGGCGTCATCGTGATCATCGGCGCGCTGGCGTTCCTCCCCGCCTTCGCCCTGGGGCCCATCGTCGAGCATCTCATCCACGGCAGGCTGTACTGATGACTGTCGAGGCGCCTGTCCAGTCGCGGTCGCCCGAGCGGTCTCGGGCGGTGCGGGCCCGTCCGTTGTTCGACCCGGCCATCGTGAAGCGGGCGACCGTCGACAGCTTCAGAAAGCTCGATCCGCGCACGCTGCTGCGGAACCCGGTGATCTTCGTGGTGGAGGTCGTGTCGGTGGTGGTCACCGTGCGGATCGTCACCGACGTCCTGGGCGGAGGTCCGGTGGCCTTAGACACGGCGATCGGGATCGGCCTGTGGTTCACCGTTCTGTTCGCCAACTTCGCCGAGGCCATGGCGGAGGGCAGAGGGAAGGCTCAAGCGGACTCGCTGCGCAAGACCCGTGCCGACCTGGTGGCGCGGCGGCTGACCGACCGCGGCGGCGAGGAGACCGTGCCCGCCACAGAACTTCGGACCGGCGACCTCGTCATGGTCAAGGCCGGCGAGCTCATTCCGGGCGACGGGGAGATCGTCGAGGGCATCGCCTCGGTCGACGAGTCGGCAATCACGGGGGAGTCCGCGCCGGTCATCCGGGAGTCGGGAGGCGACCGCTCCGCGGTGACCGGAGGGACGAAGGTGCTCTCGGACTGGATCAAGGTCCGGATCACCGCTCAGCCGGGCGAGAGCTTCATCGACCGGATGATCAGGCTGGTGGAGGGGGCGGAGCGCCAGAAGACACCCAACGAGATCGCCCTGTCGCTGCTCCTGGTGAAGTTCACCATCATCTTCCTGATCGTCGTGGTGACCCTGCAGCCTATGGCCATCTACGCGGGCCGGAGGGTTTCAGACGCCGTGTTGATCGCCCTGTTCGTCACCCTGATTCCCACCACCATCGGGGGGCTGCTGTCGGCGATCGGCATCGCCGGGATGGACCGGCTGGTCCAGCGAAACGTCCTGGCCATGAGCGGCCGGGCGGTGGAGGCGGCCGGCGACGTCTCGACCCTGCTCTTGGACAAGACCGGGACGATCACGCTTGGGAACCGCCAGGCGGTGGCGTTCATCCCCGCTCCTGGGGTGGACGAGCAGGAGTTTGCGGAGATCGCCCAGATCGCCTCCCTAGCCGACGAGACTCCGGAGGGCCGCTCCATCGTGGTGTTGGCGAAGGAGCGCTTCGGCCTGCGGGAACGCGATCTCCTCGAGGCGCGGGCCCAGTTCGTCCCCTTCACCGCCCAGACCCGCATGAGCGGCGTTGACCTGGACGGAAGCCAGATCCGCAAGGGCGCCGTCGACGCCGTGCTCGGCTGGTCCGGGAAGGATCTTTCCTCAGACCTTCGAGGGGAAGTCGAGCGGATCTCCCGAGCCGGCGGCACACCGCTCGCGGTGGCGAGGGGCCGGCAGCCGATCGGGGTGATCGAGCTGAAGGATGTCATCAAGCAAGGCCTCGCTGAGCGCTTCGCCCAGCTCCGCAAGATGGGCATCCGCACAGTGATGATCACGGGCGACAACCCCCTCACCGCGGCCGCCATCGCCCAGGAGTCCGGCGTCGATGACTTCCTGGCCGAGGCCACCCCCGAAGCCAAGATGGCCCTCATCAAGAAGGAGCAGGAGGGTGGCGTCCTCGTCGCGATGACCGGCGACGGGACGAACGACGCTCCAGCCCTGGCTCAGGCCGACGTCGGAGTGGCCATGAACACAGGCACGTCGGCGGCCAAGGAGGCCGGCAACATGGTCGACCTCGACTCGAACCCGACGAAGCTCATGGACGTCGTCGAGATCGGCAAACAGCTGCTCATCACGCGAGGGGCCCTTACCACCTTCTCCATCGCCAACGACGTGGCCAAGTACTTCGCCATCATTCCGGCGATGTTCGCCGGAACCTACCCCGCGCTGGACACGCTGAACGTCATGCACCTTCGGACGCCGGCCTCGGCCATCCTGTCGGCGGTCATATTCAACGCGATCATCATCGTGCTGCTGGTTCCCCTGGCCCTGCGGGGGGTGCGCTACCGGCCGATCGGCGCCGAGGGGCTGCTCCGACGGAACCTTCTCATCTACGGCGTGGGCGGAATCATCGCCCCGTTCGTCGGGATCAAGCTGATCGACCTGCTCCTTGCGGCGGTGCACTTCCAGTGATCCGGGGCGCCGTCCGCGCCGTGATCGCCACGCTGGTGCTGGCCGTCCTCACCGGGCTGATCTATCCCCTCGTCATAACAGGGGTCGGGCAGGTGGCCTTTCATGGAAGGGCGAACGGCTCGCTGGTCTATCAGAAGGGGCGCACCATCGGGAGCTCCCTGGTTGGGCAACAGTGGAGGGGAGCACAGTGGTTCTACGGGCGGCCGTCGGCCGCGAGCTACGACGCGGCGGCGTCCTCCGCTTCGAACCTTGGACCCCTGTCCAGGGAGTTCGCCGCCGAGATCCGCCGACGGATCACAGCGATTCTGGACGTGGAGGGCCCTTACCACTCCGGGCTCGAAGCCTCCGCCATCCCCGTGGACCTGCTGACCGCCTCGGCCAGCGGCCTCGATCCCGACATCTCACCCGCCGCGGCCTACTTCCAGGCGCCACGAATCGCCGAGGTGCGGCACCTCTCCCTCAGCCAGGTGCGGGCGCTCATCCAAGCCCATATCGAGGGCAGGACCTTGGGCGTGCTGGGAGAGCCCCTGGTCAACGTGCTCGAGCTCAACCTCGCCCTTCAGGGGGCGGCGGGATAAATGGACCCGGCCCCCCCGCCTTCCCGTCGGGTCTTCGTGTTGGGACGGGATGCGATCCTGGACCTCGAGCCGGTGGCCCGCCGGGTCGTGGCCGAGGGTGCTCAGCTCGTCCTGTTGAGCGTGGGCTATCCGGTCGCACGGGCACAGACTGCCGTCGTCGCGGACGCCCTGCTCCTCGCGGACAGCCTTCGGCTCTGGCTGGACATTGTGCTGGTGACCAGCCGGGAGGAGATCACAGAGCTCCTCCATGAAGATGACGACGTCACCATCGTGGCCTGGGGGCGAGAACGACGACGCATCGAGAGGGCCATCGGAGAAAGGGCGCACCCGAACGGCGAGAACCCCTCGCGGCCAGCGCCGGATCTAGCCCGTAGCTGCCGAGAAATGCGGCCCCGTCTGCGCCCCCGCCCTGTGAAGGCGCCCGCTACCGTCGGCGTCACAAGCTCGACGCGGATGTGGGATGAAGATCAGGTCGGCTCGAATGACGGACGGGAGTCGGAGGAGGGCGTGGCGCGGCCAGGGATCGAGGGCTCGGAGTCGGTGGAGGCGTTGGCGGGTCGCGCTGTCGTCCAGCCCGTTCTGGACATCGCTTGGACGAAAGAGCAGGCGCAAGCGGGCAAGCGTGCCCCCCTTCGGATCTACCTCGGTGCGGCGCCGGGGGTAGGGAAGACCTTCGCCATGCTGGACGAGGGACAGCGCCGGAGGTCCCGAGGGACCGACGTCGTCGTGGGGACCGCCCAGACCTACGGCCGACCACGGACCATCGAGGTACTTCAAGGATTTGAGCTGATCCCGCCCCGTAACCTCGAGTATCGGGGAGCCACATTCGAGGAGATGGACACGGAGGCCCTCATCAGGCGTCGACCCGAGGTGGCCCTCCTCGACGAGCTCGCCCACACGAACATCCCGGGGAGCCGCCGTGCCAAGCGGTGGGAGGACGTTCTCGACGTGCTCGCCGAGGGCATCACCGTGATCACCACGCTGAACGTGCAGCATCTGGCCAGTGTGAACGACGTGGTTGCGGAGGTGACCGGGATCAGGCAGCAGGAGACCGTCCCGGACTGGGTGTTCGATCTTGCAGACGACGTCGAGCTCGTGGACATGTCTCCCCGCGCCCTGCAGCGGCGCATGATCCACGGCAACGTGTACCCGGATCCCCGGAAGGCGGAGCTCGCGCTGCAGCGGTTCTTCACCACCGACAATCTCACCGCCCTTCGCGAGCTCGCCCTGATGCGGGTCGCCAATCGGGTTGACGAGACCCTGCTGGCCCGGTGGTCGAAGAGGAGGACCCCGGAGACTCGCGAGCGTATCCTGGTGTGCGTCTCTCGCCCCGGCGTCTCGGAGGAGCTGATCAACCGGGGAGGGAGGCTCGCCCAGCGCACCGGCGGCGACCTGTTCGTGGTTCACGTGGTCGCCGAGGAGGGGCGTCCTGATGCCGAATGGCTCCGCCGGGTCCAGCGACTCGTGCAGGACCTGGGCGCCGAATTCCAGACGCTCGAGGCGGATGATCCGGTCGAGGGAGTGCTGTCGTTCGCCTATCAACAGCACGTGACGCAGATCCTTGTGGGCGAGTCGCTGCGGTCCCGATGGCAGGAGTTGATGAGAGGATCGTTCGTCAACCGGCTGATCAGGAGAGCCTCGAA
>WNGB01016385.1_pt1 | contig 10951 bp, 9 predicted proteins | sample 5400681 | NCBI WGS metagenome assembly WNGB01 (sample SAMN13153367, study PRJNA577476) | soil metagenome | isolation source: 115 cm soil or saprolite under grassland replicate 2 | place: USA:California | collected 2016-06-15 | reverse complement strand
CCCCCGGCCGCGCGCGTCGATGGGACGCAGCGGATCACATTAGACGGGCGACGTCGGTCGCATTCCTGCCATCGGTAAGGCTGTACGAAACCCGCGGGCAAGAAGTCCGGCCGCGTAGTCCCCCGACGAAAACCCCTTTAACGGTGAAAGCTTAGCTGTGGTCGGGCGGAAGTCCAACTCACGCTTTTTTACCGACTGTTACCGGCGGGGGGCCGCAATCGCGGCAACCGCTGGGCAGGGTACGGCATGCCTTTTCGAGCGGATGGATTCCCGCGTGGCCCGCCATCGTCCTTGGCGCAACGTCAAAAATCAACTTTTGAATTCAGATACATAGACCAAGGCTCGCCCGGCCGTCCCGGCAATTCGCGCCGGGACTGCCACGGCTTCGCGAGCATTCCCGATCAGTTCGCCTGGCGGCGCAAGAACGCCGGGATGTCGAGCTGATCCTCCTCGATCGGGGGCTGCATCGGCGCCTGCCGGCCCAACGAATCGAGGCCCTGGTGGGCGGGGCGCTTGGCGTAGTCCGACACCGGCTCCGCCGCGCGCGGCATTGCGGGTGGCACGGCCGGGCGTGCCGGCGCCGCAGCGGTGCGCTCGATCGACCGATCGATCGGCCGCGGCGCCGGCGGGGGTCGAACCGGCCGGCCATTCGGCGGTATTCTCTCGCCCTCGTCGAGATCGTCACGGCGACCCAGGCCCACGGCGGCAAGACGCCGAAGCAAACTCACTTTACGCTTCTCCGGATTATCGATCTCGCCTTCGCCGCGCTTGGCTCGCAGTTCGGCCTGCGCTGGACGCGGCAGCTCGTCGATGCCGGGCATGCGGCGCGGCCGGTTGACCGTGCGCTCCGGCGCCGGCGGGATGAAGGCACGCGGCGCGGGCGGCGGATCGGAGGGCAGCGCCATCTGTTCCGGAAACAGCGACGGCTTCGGCGGGATCGGCCGGATGGTCACGTCCTCCATCATGGGCAAGACCGCGGCGGCGACCGCCGCCTTGGCGGCGGCTTCGATCGATTCGGGCGTTTGCGGCGCCCGCGGCGCTACGCTCGGCGTTGCGGGCGGGCGCTGCTGCTGATCGGCGCGAAGGTCTTCGGCGCGCAGCTTTTGCGTAAGTTCTGCAATCCGCGCCTCGGGCTCCGTCACCGGCCGCTGCACTGCGGCCCGATCAATGCCCGTCGCAACAACCGAAACACGGATCACGCCTTCCAGGCTCTCGTCGAAGGTCGCTCCCTGCCGCCAGTGATCGAGATGAGCAGGCCCTTCGCCCCTTTCATGGAAGCGTCGTCGATGAGCGGATTGGAGATCGCAGCCTCGGCAGCCGAGAGCGCCCGCTTCTCGCCCGAGGCCTCGCCGGTGCCCATCATCGCCTTGCCCATTTCACGCATGACTGCGCGGACGTCCGCGAAGTCGAGATTGATCAGGCCCTCCTTCACCATGAGATCGGTGATACAGGCGACGCCGGAATAGAGCACCTGATCCGCCATCGCGAAGGCGTCGGCAAACGTCGTCTTCTCGTTCGCCACCCGGAACAGGTTCTGGTTTGGGATGATGAGCAGCGTATCGACGACCTTCTGCAACTCGATGATACCCTGCTCGGCCACGCGCATCCTGCGCACGCCTTCGAAGTGAAACGGCTTGGTGACGACGCCGACGGTGAGAATGCCGGCCTCCTTGGCGCAGCGCGCGACCACCGGTGCCGCGCCGGTACCGGTGCCGCCGCCCATGCCGGCCGTCACGAACACCATGTGTGCACCCTGGAGGTGGTCGCGAATCTCATCGATCGCCTCCTCGGCCGCCGCCCGCCCCACTTCCGGCTGGGAGCCGGCGCCGAGGCCCTCGGTGACGGCCACGCCCATCTGGATGATGCGCTCGGCCTTGGACATGGTGAGCGCCTGGGCGTCGGTGTTCGCGACGACGAAGTCGACGCCCTGCAGCCCGCTCGCGATCATGTTGTTAACGGCATTACCGCCGGCACCGCCGGTCCCGAACACGGTGATCCGCGGCTTGAGCTCACGGACGTCGGGAATCTTCAGATTGATGCTCATGTTTGCCTCTTGGTAAGCGGACGTGACCGCCGCCGGGTCGGGCCGGTCCGCCGCCGGCCGATCGGAACGTTGATCGAGTCATCAGAAGCTCTCGCGAAGCCATCGTCCGACCCGTGCGATATAGCCGCCCCCTGTTGCCGCGTGCCGCGTTCGCCGCGGTTCGAAATGCTCAAGATGCGCCGCCTGCGGATAGACCAGCAGTCCCGTCGCGACGGCAAAGGCCACCCCCTTCGCTTCCTCCGGCAGCCCGGCAATGCCGAGCGGCCGACCCACTCGCACCGGACGGCGCAAGATTTGCGCGGCAAGCTCGGTAACGCCGGTGAGCTGGCTCGCTCCGCCGGTGAGAACCACCCGCCCACGCGGCTCGGCTGCGAATGGCGACGCCGCAAGGCGATCGCGCACCATTTCGAGTATTTCCTCGACCCGCGGCTTGATGATGCGGGCGAGGCTTGCACGTGAAACGAAATGCGGCGCCTCGCGCTCGTCGTGGTCCACCGGAGGCACCGCAATCATATCGCGTTCGTCCGAAGCCCCGGCGAGTACGCTGCCGTAGAGCGTCTTGAGGCGCTCGGCATCGGCGATGCGAGCGTTGAGGCCGCGCGCGAGGTCCATCGTTACGTGCCGGCCGCCAAGCGCGAACCCATCGGCATGCACGAACCGGGTGCCGGCAAAGACCGCGATCGTCGTCGTACCGGCGCCCATATCGATCAAGGCGGCGCCGAGTTCGGCTTCATCGGCGGCGAGCGCGGCCAGGCCAGCCGCGTACGGACTCGCTACCATGGCCTCGATAGCGAGGTGGCTGCGCTCGATCGCCAACATGAGATTGTGCGCCGCGGAAGCGTCCGCGGTCACAACGTGCATGTCGATGCCGAACTCGCGCGCAAGCATGCCGCGCGGGTCCTGGATGCCGCGGGCGTGATCCAGCACGTAACCGATCGGCAGCGAATGCAGCACGGCGCGTCCGGTGCGCGCGGAATGTCGGCTACCCGCAGTGAGCACGCGGGCAATATCGCGCTCGCCGATCGCCGCGCCGGCAACCTCGATGGAAGCGGAGATCAGTTCACTTGCCGGGCGGCCGGCAGAAATCGAGATGACAACCGAGTCGAGTTGCATCTTTGCCGAGCGCTCCGCGAGATCGGCGCATTGCCGTACCGCCGCTTCCGCCTCGGCGAGATCGATGACCGTGCCGGCCTTCATGCCGCGGGCAAGGGTGTGGCCGAATCCCACGACCTCGACGGAATGGCTGCGCAGCGGCAGCCCCTCTTGCGGCGGGCATGGACGCAGCCGCCCGATCAGACAGGCGATCTTGCTGGTGCCGACGTCGAGCGCAGCGACCAGCACCGAGCGGTTGCCGGGGAGCGGTTTCATCTTTGGCGTAAGGCCGAACTGGAGGGCGGTCATGCGTTTCCGTCCCTCTTTTTCGGCTTGTCCTTGGACGCGTCCATGCGAGCCTGTGCGGCCGCATCGGTGAGGCGCACCGTCACGCGGTCAGCGAGCCTAAGATCGATCGCAACGATGTCCCGCGTAATCAGGTTCTTCTCGCGGTCAAGCGCCACCAGCCGCTCGAGCGCGGGGGCCACGTCGGATTCGGGCAGGCGCACGTCGATGCCGTTCTTCAGACGCAGATTCCAGCGCCGCTCGCCCACCAACACGGACGCGTGTACGAAGTCGCGCATCGTGGGATAGCGGTCAAGCAGAGCAAGGAATTCCTTTGCTTTCGCCTGCGCCCCGCCGCCGACGACGAGCGGCAGGCGGGTCAGGCGGGGCGCAACATAAGGCTCGAGCACGGTGCCGTCGTCGGCGATGACGGATATGCGCCCATCCTTTTGCCAGAGTGCAAACGCCTCCCGTTCTTTGATGCCGATCTGCAGCTCGCCGGGATAGAGCTTGAGCACGGTGGCATCGGCAATCCAGGGGTTGGTCTTGAGGCGCTGGCGGATCTGATCGACGTCAAGGAACAGGAGCGAGGTGGTGCCGGTAATGCCAGCGGTGGCGAGCACTTCCTCCCGGTTGACATGATGATTGCCGACAAGCGCGATCGACACGACGCGGAAGCCAGCCGCATTGGCGATCGCATCGCGCGCGTCCTTCAGCCCAGCGATGAGGCTCGGAATGTGATCCCCTTTGACTGTGCCGTAGGCGAGACTCGCGAGAATAACGAGGGCGCTGGCAGCGACGCCCACGCCGCGGGGCCACTTGTTCTCGAGGAAGGATGACCAGCGATCCATGACGCGGGCGATGCGCGACTTCGGACGCATCGCTTTGGCATCTGTGGCGCCGCGCGCAGCCGCACGAGCCGCCGGGCGCAAGCGCCATCGCGCGTTCCAATTCAGCGATTGAGCGAGGCGTCCTCGATCATCCATTGCACCAGCTCGTCGAACGTGATCCCCGCATGCGCCGCAAGCTCGGGGACGAGTGACGTTTCGGTCATGCCGGGCTGCGTGTTGACTTCGAGACACACGAGTCCCTCAGTCCCCTCGATGCGATCGTCGTAGCGGAAATCCGCACGGCTCACGCCCCGGCAGCCAAGCGCGCGATGCGCCGCCAGTGCTAGTCTTCGGACTTGTTGGTAAACAAACGATGAAACCGCCGCCGGCAGAAGATGTTTGGAGCCGCCGGGAGCGTATTTGGCCTCGTAATCGTAAAACCTTACCGTCGGCACGATTTCGATCACCCCGAGCGCCGCATCGCCCATGACCGCGCAGGTCAACTCCTTGCCCGGAATGTATTTTTCGACGAGCATCCGCTCGCCATAAGCCCAATCCTCGCGGGTGAGCTCCTGCGGCGGATGGGCGTGATCCTCACGCACGATGAAAACCCCGACGCTGGAGCCTTCCGCAATCGGTTTGATGACGTAGGGCGGCGGCAGCAAGTGCGACTTGGCCGCCTCGAACCGCGATACCACCAGTCCCTCGGGAACCGGCACCTCGGCGGCGCGGAACAGCGCCTTTGCGATGTCCTTCTGCATCGCCACCGCCGACGCCATCACGCCGGAATGGGTGTAAGGAATGGCGAGAATTTCGAGCACGCCTTGCAACGTGCCGTCCTCGCCCGGACGCCCGTGCAACATGTTGAGAGCAACGTCCGGCTTGACGGTCGTCAGCACCGTGGCGATGTCGCGACCGACATCGATGCGGGTCACGCGATGGCCGAGCCGCGCCAGCGCCTCGGCGCAGGCCTTGCCGGAGCGCAGCGATATCTCGCGCTCGGCGGACCAGCCTCCCATCAGAACGGCGACGTGCTTGCCCATCTTTCCTCGGCTGCGACGTTGATTCGCTTATACCACTCAAAAGGCCGAGGCCGGCTTCGCATCGAGCATCTCGGGCGCGCTCTCGCCGCGCCGCCGGAGCAAAGCGGGTGCTATGCCACCCCGATCCGCTTGATCTCCCACTCAAGCTCGATGCCGGAATGCTCTTTGACCCGCCGACGCACCGTCTCGCCCAACGTCTCGATGTCGGCGGCGCTGGCGCTGCCGAGATTGATCAGAAAATTGCAGTGCATCTCGGACACCTGCGCATCGCCGACCTTCAGCCCACGGCAGCCGGCAGCGTCGATGAGCTGCCACGCCTTGTGACCGGGCGGGTTCTTGAAGGTCGAGCCGCCGGTGCGGCTCTTGATCGGCTGGGTTGCCTCGCGCGATTCGGTGATTTTGTCCATTTCAGCGGCGATCTCGGCTACGTCGCCGGGCGCGCCTTGGAACAGCGCTTCCGTGAAGACAATGTCGTCCGGCGCGCCGCAGTGGCGATAGCTGTAGTGCATGTCGCCGTTGCTGAAGACGCGCACGCGACCCTGCCGATCCACGCCGCGCGCCTGGATCAGCGCGTCCTTGGTCTCGCGACCGTAGGCGCCGCCGTTCATGCGCAGCGCCCCGCCCACCGCGCCGGGAATGCCGCGGAAGAAGGCGAGCCCCGCGATCGCCGCCTCTTGCGCCGCGCGGCTGACTTTCACGTCCGGCGCGGCCGTGCCGGCGCGGATACGCGAGCCGTCCTCGACCCTCACCTCGCTGAAACCGCGACCCAGACGGATGACGACGCCGGGCACCCCGCCGTCGCGCACGATCAGGTTGGAGCCGAGCCCGATGACGGTGACGGGAATCTCGCTGGGCAGATGCGCCAGGAGATTGACGAGGTCAGCCTCATCCTCCGGCATGAACAAGACCTGCGCCGGCCCGCCGACCCGAAACCAGGTTAGTTCCGCGAGCGACTGGTTCGCCATTAGCCGCCCGCGCAAGCTCGGCATGCGCGCCTTCAGGTCCGCCACGAGATCGGGGAAGATCATGACGTACACGCCGGAGCGAGGGCGGGAGCAAGCCCAGCGATTGTGCGGATTGTGATCACGCCACTGCCCCGAGCGCGGCGAGTTCGCCCGGCAGCGCGTAGGCCCATTGCGTGATGTTTCCGGCGCCAAGGCACACCACCATGTCACCGGGCTGCGCCAGGCGCTTGATCAAGCGCGCAAGCTCTTGCGGGCCATCGAGCGGAATGGCCTGCCGATGTCCGTGCGCGCGCAAACCCTGCACCAGCGAATCGCGGTCAGCGCCGATGATCGGTGCCTCGCCTGCCGAATAGACGTGCGCGACTATCACGGTATCGGCGTCATTGAAACAGGTCGAGAACTGCTCGAACAGCGCTGCGAGGCGCGTGTAGCGGTGTGGCTGAACCACGGCGATGATCTGCCCCTTGCTCGATTCGCGTGCGGCGCGCAGCACGGCGGCGATCTCGACCGGATGATGGCCGTAATCGTCAATGATCGGTACGCCGTTCCACTCGCCGGTGCGGGTGAAGCGCCGCCGCACGCCGCCAAAGCCGGCGAGCGCCTTGCGGATGAGGCCGTCGCCGACGCCGAGCTCACGCGCGACCGCGATCGCCGCAGTAGCGTTGAGAGCGTTATGCCGGCCGGGCATGGGCAGGGTCAGGCCGCCGATTTCGTGCGTCGTCTCCCCGGCGCGGTCGCGGAACATGACTGAAAATCGCGAACGGCCATCGGCGTGATCGAGTTCAGCGAGCCGCACGTCGGCCTGCAGGTTCTCGCCGTAGGTAATCAGGCGGCGGTCGGTGATTTGCCCGACCAACAGCTGCACCACCGGATGATCCGTGCACATCACGGCAAAGCCGTAGAACGGCACGTTTTCGACGAAGGCGCGGAATGCGTCTTGGACCGCTTCAAAGGTCTTGAAATGGTCGAGATGCTCCGGGTCCACGTTGGTCACGACGGCGACATCCGCCGGCAGCTTCAGGAACGTGCCGTCGGACTCGTCGGCCTCGACCACCATCCAGTCCCCGGCGCCAAGTCGTGCATTGGTGCCGTAGGCATTGATGATGCCGCCGTTGATCACGGTCGGATCGAAGCCGCCGGCATCCACCAGCGCGGCCACGAGCGAGGTGGTCGTCGTCTTGCCGTGAGTACCTGCGATCGCGACGCAGCGCTTAAGCCGCATCAGCTCGGCCAACATCTCGGCACGGCGCACCACCGGCAGGCGCTTGGCGCGCGCCGCGATGAGTTCGGGATTGTCGCGCTTGATCGCGGTCGATACCACCACCACCTCGGCATCCCCAAGTGCGGCGGCGGAATGGCCGACGGACACCTTGGCGCCTTTATCGCGCAGGCGCTTGACATTGGCGCTATCGGACGCGTCGGACCCTTGCACGGTATAGCCGAGGTTGATGAGCACCTCCGCGATGCCGCTCATGCCAATCCCGCCGATGCCGACGAAGTGGATCGGACCGATGTCGCTCGGCAGTTTCATCGTCTCTTCCCTCCGTGTTCCCCGACACGGCGCGCCACCCAGCACGCGAATTCACGCCCTTGCCGCCGCGCCCAGCACCAAATCTGCCAGTCGTTCGGCGGCGTCGATGGCGCCCTGCGAGCGGGCGGCCGCGGCCATTGCTACGAGCTTTTGCGGCGCGCTGGCAAGCGCGCTGATCTCGGCCGCCAGCCGATCGGGCGTGAAATCGTCCTGGCGCAGGCGCAACGCTCCGCCTGCGCTCTCCAGCACACCGGCATTGGCGAATTGATCCTGATCGAGCGCGTGCGGTAACGGCACCAGAATGGCCGGCCGCCCGATCGCCGCGAGTTCCGCAACGGTCGAGGCGCCGGCGCGCGCGATGACGACATGGCTCGCGGCGATCCGCGCCGGCAAATCGGCGAAAAACGGCGCGACCTCGGCCGTGACGTTTGCCCGTGCATAGACCTCCGTCACGCGTGCGAGATCCTCCTCGCGCGCCTGCTGCACCAGTGCGAGACGCGCTTGCACATCATGGGCAACCCTTTCGAGGCCGGCCGGGACGACGTCGGCCATGATGCGCGCGCCCTGGCTGCCGCCGAATACCAAGAGCCGAATCGGGCCCGCCGCTTCCGGGGCGACATAGGGAATCGCCGACGCCGCGATGACCGCCGGCCGCACTGGATTGCCTGTACGCGTCGCTTTGGCGCTCAGCTTGGGCTCGCGGTCGAGCACTCCAGCGAAGCTGGTCGCGATGGCATCGACGCGAGGTGCGAGAAACCTGTTGGCACGCCCCATCACCGCATTTTGCTCGTGAATGACCGTGGGAATTCCGCGCAGCGTCGCCGCCAGCACGGGGGGAATGGTCGGATAGCCGCCGAACCCGACAACGGCGGATGGCCGCATGCGCATAACGAGTCGCAAGCTCTGTATGGTACCCGTGCCGAGCATCGCCGCCGTGCGCATCAGCGAGAGCGGGTCGCGTCCGCGCACGGTCGCGCTGGTGATGACGTGAATATCGCGCGCCGGAAACGCCCTGCCGTAGCGCTCAGCGCGATCGTCGGTGGCGAGAGCAGTGGCGACGCCGCGCCGGGCGAGGGCCTCCGCGAGGGCTTCGGCGGCAAATAGGTGTCCGCCGGTTCCGCCGGCGGCCAAGAGAACAAGCGGCACGCGGTTCCCCTTCCGGCAGCCCGATCAAGCCGCCCTTTCGGCGGGCACGAACGTCGCCTCGCTTGCCAGCAACTCAGCGCGCGGACGCTCACGCGTCAAGGCAAGCAGCATTCCCATCCCATAGGCGAGCGAAATCATCGATGAGCCGCCATACGAAATGAACGGAAGCGTCATGCCCTTGGCCGGCATCAGATGCAGATTCACCGCCATGTTGATGGCCGATTGCAGCCCGAGCAGGACGGCAAGGCCGGCTGTGGCGAACCGCGCAAACGGGTCCTCGTTGCGCCTGGCGTGATGCAGGGCGCGCAACACGATGAAGGCAAACAGCGCGAGCAGCAGCAGGCACAGGACGATGCCGAATTCTTCTGCGGCAACGGCGAACACGAAGTCGGTATGGCTCTCGGGCAGGATGCGCTTGACGGTCCCTTCTCCGGGGCCGCGTCCGAACCAGCCCCCGCGCTGGAAAGACTCGAGTGCCTGATCGATGTTGAACGTGTCGCCGGAGGATGGATCTCGAAATCGCTCGATGCGGCGGGCGACGTGCGGAATGAGCATGTAAGCGCTCGCGAGTCCGATCGCCGCCGCGCCCCCCAACCCCGCCACCCAAACAAGGCGCATACCGGCGAGAAAGAACAGCGCGCTCCAGACCAGCGCGATCAGCATGGTCTGCCCGAAATCGGGCTGCAGCACGAGCCCGGCGACGGCGACGAGCAGCAGCAGAAGCGCGAAGGTGTTCGCCGGCATTTCCGGCCGCCGCGCGGATTCGCCGAACAGCCAGGCGATCAGGATGACGAAGGCGGGCTTGAGGAACTCCGAAGGCTGAATATTGATCCCAAGCAAGACGATCCAGCGCCGCGCGCCTTTGACCTCGGCGCCGAAATGCAGCGTGGCGGCGACCAACGCAAGGCTCAGCACGAACACTATGACCGCAAGCCGACGAATATGACGCGGCGACAGGAACGAGGTCGTCAGCATCACGGCGAGCGCCGGAATCAAATAGAGCACATGCCTGCCGACGAAATAGAACGGATCGAGGCCGAGGCGAGAGGCAACCGGGGGTGACGCAGCCAGCGAAAGGATAATTCCTGCGAGCATGAGCGTGAGCAGCGCGGTCAGCAGCGACCGATCAATCGTCCACCACCAGGCGGCAAAGCGCGTGCGTTCAAGACGCGAAACCATCGAGACCCCTCGGCGGCGGCTCCGGAGCGATCAGTGGTGCCTGGCGTTGGTTGACGGAGGATTAACGGCTGCCTCTAGCGCGCGGGTGTGAGCCCCGGCAGTGCGCGCACCAGCTCGCGGAACTTGTCGCCGCGGACCTCGAAATTGCGGTACTGGTCGAAGGAGGCACACGCCGGCGACAGCAGCACCACGGGTTCGGCGACATCGGAGGCTTCCGCGTCGGCCGCCGCAAGCTCGACTGCCCGCTCGAGCGTACCGGCGATGACATGGGGCACGCGCCCTTGAAGCTCGGCGGCGAAATCGGTTGCAGCCTCGCCGATGAGGTAAGCCTTGCGGGTGCGCGGAAAGAAGCGCGCGAGCGAGGCAATGCCGCCGGTCTTCGCCCTGCCTCCCGCGATCCAGAAAATGTGGGAGAAGCAGGCGAGCGCCTGCGCGGCGGAATCCGCATTGGTTGCCTTGGAATCGTTGACGAACAGGACGCGCCCCCTGTAGCCAACCTCTTCCATCCTGTGGGCGAGTCCGGGAAACGAAACGAGACCTTGCTGGATCGCCTGCGGCGATAGCCCGAGCGCGAGCGCCGCCGCGGCGGCGCAGGCGGCGTTCTGTGCGTTGTGGACGCCGCGCAAGGATCCAATGCCGGCGATACCGGCGATGGTGCGGGCAGTGCCGCCCGCGGCCTGCATGATACTTTCGCCCTCCACATAAAGCCCATCGTGCAGCGACCGCCGCACCGAGACGCGGGCAAGCCTTTTACCGGCCTGCTCGATGCGATCGGCCGCCGCCGCGCACCAGGGGTCATCGACCGCGACGATCGCCGTGCCGTCCTCCTGCACGCC
>WNGB01037302.1_pt1 | contig 10952 bp, 8 predicted proteins | sample 5400681 | NCBI WGS metagenome assembly WNGB01 (sample SAMN13153367, study PRJNA577476) | soil metagenome | isolation source: 115 cm soil or saprolite under grassland replicate 2 | place: USA:California | collected 2016-06-15 | reverse complement strand
CCTAGAGCTTGTCGGTGGCCGGCCTGCCCCTGACGCCGGAGACCCGAACCCTGTCTGTTCCCGCCTGCTCGAGGCGGATCGTCGTGAAATCGGCGATGCAGTCGGGGGTGATGTACTCCGCGGGATTCCCCATCTCGTACACCAGCTGCTCGGTCACGCCGGCCACCGTGATGCGCCCGCCGGTGCGGGGATGCTTCGTGATGTCGAACGTCCCGTCGGGACGCGCCTCGACGATGGGGTAGCCGACGTTCGCGAGATCGGGGATGCGATCCCAATCCACGAGGCAGTTGCCCCCCGAGCACTGGGCGCCGCACTCGATGGTGTGTCCCGCGACGGTGCCCGCGGCGAGCCGGTCCCAGTCGTCGGGCGGCCACCCGAACGCGTGCATCATCGGCGCCAGGGTCAACCCGGTGTCGGTGACGCGCCCCGTGATCACGATGTCGGCGCCCTGGGCCAGGGCCTGCAGGACCGGCCCGGCGCCGAGGTAGGCGTTCGCGGAGAGCACGCGATCCCGCACGTCGGAGAGCGGGCGTCCGGTGTCCAGGTTGCGCAGCTCGTGGCCGCGGGCCAGCAGGCCGTCGAGCCGGCCCAGCAGGTCGTCGCCCGAGACGACGCCGATCTTCACCTTGCCGCCCAGCCCCAGCCGGCGCGCCGTCTCCGCGATCGCCCGGGCGCAGGCCTGCGGGTTCACGCCGCCGGCGTTCGCCGTCACCTTGATCCGGCGCTCCACCAGCGTGGGGAGGATGCGCTCCATCAGGGGGATAAAGTCCTTGGCGTAGCCCAGAGCCGGGTCGCGGGACTTCTGCTTCTGCATGATGGACATCGTCACCTCCGAGAGGTAGTCCATCATCAGGTACTCGATCGGGCCGCCCGTGACCTGGCGGTGCGGCGCCTCGAGCCAGTCGCCCCAGAAGCCCTGGCCCGCGGCGATGCGCACGGTGCGGACCGAGGCGCTGCGACTCACGGGCTGACCGCGACGCGGCGGACGGCGTCCGCGCCCCCGGTGCCCGGTGGGCGCACGCGCAGCTCGACGAGCGGCGCGCACCCGTCGGGCATCGGGAGGTCCGGCGTCCTCCCGAGCGGCAGCGGCGCGCGGCCGCCCGGCAGGACGGTGACGGTGGATCGGTCGCCGAACGGATCACCCGCGCGGAGCAGGAAGCGGACGCGCACGGTGGCGCGCCACGGGTGTGCGCCGCCGTCCCGCGCGAATGCGGGGAACAGCTCCACCGTGAGCGGCCCGCCCTTGAGGGTGCCCGGCACGCCGAAGGTTTGCCGCCCGAAGGCGTAGTTCATCGCGCCTTGGGCGGCCTGCTGGCCGGCGGCGTCGAACTCCGTGACGCCGAAATCCGTGAAGTCGTTCCACTGCTCCCGCGGCAGCTGCACGTCGATCTCGGCCCGATCCGCCCAGGCGGGGACTCGCACGGCGAGGCTCTCCGCCGGCGCGCCGCGGCCCCTCACCTCGACCGCGCACTCGGCGCCGAGGAGCGTCGTGCTCAGCCGCCCACCGGCGCTCGCCGTGCCGGGATTGGAGGCTTCGGTCTCCGCCAGCGCGATGGACGCAATCCGGGCGCGCGCGGTGACCGTGATCCCCGAAAGCGGGGGTGCGAACACGTCGAGCTCGTAGACACCGGGCACGAGGTCCTCGGCGCGCACCATGAAGGTCGCCGTGCCCGGGTCGGCGCGCCCGATCGCCACCTCTTCCAGGTCGCGGAACGGCCGGCCATTCGGCTCGTACAGCCGCACGGTCGCGCCCTGCTCGGCCGAGTCGGCGAGCGTCACGGTGGCGACCAACGTCGCTCCCGGCTCGGTCGCCCGCAGGAAATAGCGCTGCACGCGGGCGGGGCCGACCGCGCGCCGCTCGTCGTCCAGCGGCTGCGCCGCGAGGTCGTAGGGAACGACGACCGTGTTCAGCAGCGTGAAGACCGGTCCGGCGAGCGTGTCGGTCGCGTTCCACGCTGTCACCGTGCCGCTGTACACGCCCCGCTTCGCGAGCGCGCCGCGCGCGTACACGACCGGAATCTCCGTCTCGCCCGCCCCCGCCCCCCCCGCCCCCCCCGCCGGAACCACGGCGGGGACGGAGAGCCACGGCACACCGCTCTTGAGCAGGAACTGGGCGGCGCGGAGGCCGGCGACCTGCCGCACCCGGAACAGCTGCAGCGTGTCGTCCGGCCCCGCGAGGCCATCCCGCCGGAACGCCGCCGACCCGCCGCTCGGCGTCCGCACGACATAGTGCGAGCCTTGGTGCCCGCTCAACAGCCACCGGTAGGCGCTCTCGAGCCGGGGCAGGCCTGCGCCCTGGTCGATCCCCGTCTCGCCGGAGAACCGCCTGGCGGTCGCGCGGAGCGCCTGCGTCACCTCGGCGGCGCTCACCCGCCGGCCCTCCTGCAGCATCGCGGAGATCAGGCACGCGACCAGGCCCGCCGCGTGCGGGGCGGCCATGCTGGTGCCGCCCTTGATCTCCTCGCCCGTGTCCCACCCCGGCACGGCGGAGAACGCCACGCCGGGGGCCACGATGTCGGGTTTCGCGAGCTCGCCGCCGCGCGAGCTCCACCAGCCGAGCACATCGGGGGCGGGGGGCATCCCCGCCTGCGGTGGCCGGGCGAACGCACCCGGGAACACCGCGCCGACCGTGAGCGCGAGATCCGCGGAGCCGGGGAACCCCAGCGTGGAGAGGCCCGGCCCGTCGTTCCCGGCGCTGATCGTGAAGACCACGTTGGGGTGCGCGGCGAGGAAGGCGTTGACGATCGAGTCGATCACCGCTCGCCCCTCCAGCTCGTTCCCGACCCCGAAGCTCAGGTTCAGCACGAGCGGGAGGTTCCGCTGCTCGGCGTAGCGGGCGGCGTACTCCATGGCCCGCTGCATGGCGCCGCTGACGGAGATCCCGCCGCGCGCGCTGTTCGCGATCTTGAGGCCGAGGACCTGAGCCCCCGGCGCCACGCCGTCGAAGTCCGCGATGTTGAACAGGTTGTGGCCGGTCGCGATCCCCGCGACGTGCGTGCCGTGGCCGCCATTGTCGAAGAAGAAGTCGAGCGTGGGAACCCGGCCCGCCTCCTGGAAGTTGGCGGCGAGCGTGATCGGCTTCGCGCCGAGGGCCATCGTCTCGCGGCCCTGGCGGTAGTCGTGGAGCGGCGTCTCGTCCTCGAACGAGCCGTTCAGGTTCGAGTCGAGGAACGCGACCCAGCCGTCGGGCGCCTTTACGACGATCACCGGGAAGGCGTCGGTGTTGTCGCCGTCCCCGTTCAGATCGGCGGCCGGCGCCCGGCCGAGCGGCAACTCGGCGATCTGCCCCGCGTACCACGTGGTGGCGCTGGTGAGCCGGCCGATGCGCCCTGCCCCCGAGAGCTTCCGCCCGCCGACCGACACGGTGCCGTCGCCCGACGGGGTGACCGGGGACAGGGCGACCCACCCCTCGCGCGAGAAGTCCCGCAGCTCGACGATCTTGGGCGCGCCGGCGCTGGTCGTGATCAGGCCGTCCGCGCCGGGATCGACGCCGGTGTCGAGGATACCGACGAGCACGCCGCGCCCATCGTACGTGGGATGGCGTTGCCGGAACTGGTCCACGCCGGTGCTCTTGAGCGGCATCAACCCTGCCATGAACGCCACGGGGGGCGGCACCGCCGGCTGGGTGTGCTCCGCCGTGGCGTCGGGCGGCGTCAGCGCGGAGGGCGGCGCTGGGACGGCGCCGGCCGGCGGCGCTGCCACGGGCTCGAGCCCGGCGGTGGGGCGCGACGCAGCGCCTCCGCAGGAGGCGAGCGCGACGAAGCAAAACGGGAGCAGGCGTGATCTCATGTGCGACTAGGGCAGCACGAAGGGGCCGATGTGAGGGCCGGGGTATTCGGCGGTCAGCTCCAGCAGGAACGCGAGGGTATCGCGGGTCTCCTCGGGGAGGACGATGGCGTCCACGAAGCCGCGCGCGCCCGCGAACCTGGCGTCGAGCTGGTGCTCGTAGTCGGCGCGCATCGCGTCGACCGCGGCGGCGTTCTCGGGCTTGGCCGCGCCGTTGCCGTAGATGGCCTGGATCGCGGACTCCGCTTCCATCACCCCCATCCGCCCCGTGGGCCACGAGAGGATGAAATCCGGATCGAAGCCCTGCCCCGCCATCGCGTAGTAGCCCGCCCCGGAGGCATGGTTCACGGTCAGGACGAGCTTCGGCACGGTCGCCGTGGCCATCGCCTCGACGAACCGGGCGCCCGCGCGAATGATCCCCGAGTGCTCCGCCTCGGTTCCGACCATGAAGCCCGAGACGTCCTGGATGAAGAGCAGCGGGAGGCGCTCGCGGTCGGCGTTCTCGATGAAGTAGGCCACCTTCTCGGCGCTCTCGGTGTAGACGATGCCCCCGATCTTGGGCGCTTCCCCCGTCTTCTTCCCCTTGATGAGGCCGCGCGCGTTCGCGATCAGGGCGACCGGCCGCCCCGCGATCGCGCCGTGGCCGCACCGCATCTCCGGGGCGATCTCGGGCTGGAACTCGTCCAGCTTGCCCGCGTCCAGCAGGCACTCGAGCACCGCGCGCACGTCGTAGCTCATGCGGTGGTCGGCCGGGAGGAGATCGTACAGGTCCGCGGCGCTGCGTTTCGGCTTGCCGCCGGGCGCGGGCGGACGCAGCGTGCGTGGCAGCCGGGCGACATACTCCCGTACGTGCTCGAGGCAGTCCTCGTCGTCCCTGGGCCGGTAGTGCGCCACGGCGCTCACCGCGGTGTGAGTCGTCGCGCCCCCCAGGAGCTCGGCGTTCACGGTCTGCCCGGTCGCGCCCTTCACGAGGTTCGGGCCGCCGAGGCCCATGAAGGACGTCTCCTGGACCATGAAGATCACGTCCGAGAGCGCCGGCAAGTACGCCCCGCCGGCGATGCAGGGGCCCATCACGGCGGCGATCTGCGGCACCTTGAGGTAGCGCCGCATGATCGAGTTGTAGTAGAAGATCCGCGCCGCCCCGTATTGCCCCGGGAAAACGCCCCCCTGGTAGGGGAGGTTGACGCCCGCCGAATCGACGAGATAGACGATCGGGATCCGCTGCCGCATCGCGATCTCCTGGGCGCGGAGGATCTTCTTGATCGTCTCCGGCCACCAGGAGCCGGCCTTCACCGTGGCATCGTTGGCGACCACGACGACCGGCCGCCCGGCGATCCGGCCGAGCCCCGTGACGACGCCGGCCGCGGGCGCCTGGCCGTCGTACTGGTCGTAGGCGACGAGCAAGCCGACTTCGAACCACTCGGCCCCTTTGTCGAGCAGTCCGGCCACGCGCTCGCGCGCGGTGAGCTTTCCCTGCTCGTGCTGGCGGCGGATTTTCTCCTGGCCGCCCCCCTGCTCGAGCCGGGCGCGGAGGAGGTCTTAGTCCCCGGGCCGAACAGCTTCCCGATCCCCCGCTCTCGCAACGTGTCCATGTCCTCGGGCGGAATGATCCCGCCCCCGGTCACGAGGATGTCGTCGCGGCCGGCCTCGTCGAGCAGCCGTTTCACGCGGGGAAACAGCGTGAGGTGCGCTCCGGAGAGGATCGACAGGCCCACCACGTCCACGTCCTCCTGGATGGCCGCCTGGGCGATCATCTCCGGCGTCTGATGCAGCCCGGTGTAGATCACTTCCATGCCGGCGTCCCGCAGCGCGGCGGCGACGACCTTGGCGCCGCGATCATGCCCGTCGAGCCCGGGCTTGGCGACGAGGATGCGGATCGGCCGCTTCAGGCCGGACATCAGCGGCGGAACCGCAGCAGCGCCGCCAGGCCGTCCACCGCGTGCCGCGCCGTGTCGTCGTACAGCACGTCCACCTGCGCGCGCTGGCGCAGCGCCTCTTCTACGGCGTCGTCGATCTGGGGATCGTCGTTGTGGCCGTCGGCGAGCAGGGTGCGCACCTGGCCCTTCCCCAGGGCCTTGACCGTCGCCGCGATGCCGTTCACCGCCCAGCCGGTGCCCAGCCCGTCGTGCAGGGCCGCGGCGTGCGCCTGCTCCCAGGCAATCTCCCGCTGGGCGCGCAGGAACAGGGCGGCCTCACGCACCTCGGCGGGGCTCGCCTTCTTGGGGTTGAGCTTCACGACGCCGAGCACCAGGTCGTGGAGGTAGGTGTGGAGGTGGGGCACGAGCGCGGCCGCGTCCACGCCGATGCCCGCCACCACGAGCCCCGTCAGCGGTCGCTGGGTGTGGAGGTGGTAGATGTGGTCGGCGACGCGGGCGTAGTGCCGGTGCTTTTCCTCGCGGATCCGCATGTGGTAGTTGTGCTCGCCGTATCCGCCCGCCAGCATGTTCCCCTTCTTCGCCTGCCGCTCGCCGTGGAATCGCCCCGGCCGCGTGGCCCCGGCGGTGAGGCCGGGCAGCTCGGCGACATCGAACGCCGTCACCTCGAAGAACCGCGCGCCCGTGCGGTCGCACGCCGCGACCAGGATGGTTCCGAACTCCTGCTCCAGCGCCACCAGCTCGCGGATCAGCGGCGTCGGCTCCGCCGCCAGGCGCGACCGGTGGACGTGCGGCAGCGGGATCGCCTCGAACAGGTCGAGCGCCTGACACGCGAACACCGCACAGCCGCGCGCCGGCGGCAGCCGCCCCGGCTCGTCGAAATAGCGCCGCACCCGCTCGAGGTCGGCCGCCACCTGGTCGCGCACCGCGCGCTCCGGCTCCCGCTGCTCGACGGCTGCCAGCACGTCACGGATGCGGTTCTTCACCTTGATGAGGTACTTCCCGCGGGTCTTGTCGCGCGGCTCGAGCTTCAAATAGCACGAGACCACCCGGTAGGGTCCGGGCTCGATGGCGGCGAGCCGGCGGACCACGTCGCGCACCGGGTTGTCGGTGGGAACCAGCGGGGGTGCCGTCATCTCGCTCAGAAGAACACCGGCTCCCGGTAGGCGCCGTAGACGCTCTCGAGCGCGTGCCGGATCTCGTGCAGGGTGCAGTAGGCTCGGGCGCAGTCGAGCATCGGTCCGATGACGTTGCGCTCCTGGAGCGCGGCCTGCCGCAGGGCCTCGAGACGCTGCTGCGCGAGCGGGTTGTCGCGCTCGGCCCGGAGCCGCGCCAGCCGGCGCCGTTGATTCTCCTCGGCGTCGTTCGAGACCTTCATGATCTCGACCGGATGATCGTCCTCACTGACGAAGTCGCTCACGCCGACGATGATGCGTTGCCCCGACTCGACCTCGCGCTGGTACTGCGCGGCCGAGCGCGCGATCTGGCGCTGGAACCAGCCGCTCTCGATGCCCTGCACCACCCCGCCGATCGACTGGATCTCGGCGAACATCGCCTCCGCCTCGCGCTCGAGCCGGTCGGTGAGCGTCTCCAGATAGTACGACCCACCCAGCGGATCGATCACCTCGGCCGCGCCCGTCTCGTGGGCGATGATCTGCTGGGTCCGCAGCGCGAGTCGGGCCGCCTCCTCCGTCGGCAGGGCGAGCGTTTCGTCCAGCGAGTTCGTGTGCAGCGACTGCGTCCCGCCCAGCACGGCGGCGAGCGCCTGGTAGGCGACCCGCACCACGTTGTTCATCGGCTGCTGGGCGGTGAGCGTCACGCCCGCCGTCTGGCAGTGGAACCGCATCGTCCAGGAGCGCGGGTTCCGGGCCCGGTAGCGCTCGCGCATGTGGCGCGCCCAGATGCGCCGCGCCGCGCGCAGCTTCGCGATCTCCTCGAAGAAGTCGTTGTGGACGTCCCAGAAGAAGGAGAGCCGCGGCGCGAACGCGTCCACGTCGAGTCCCCGGGCGATGCCGCGCTCGACGTACGTAAACCCGTTCGCGAGCGTGAAGGCGAGCTCCTGCGCCGCCGTCGCGCCCGCTTCGCGGATGTGGTAGCCCGAGATCGAGATCGAGTTCCAATGCGGCGCATGGGCGGCGCACCACTCGAACATGTCCACGATGATCTTGAGCGCGGGCTCGACCGGATAGACCCAGGCGTGTTGCGCCATGTACTCCTTGAGGATGTCGTTCTGGACGGTGCCACGCAGCCTGGTGGAGGCCACCCCCTGCCGCTCCGCCGCAGCCACGTAGAAGCACAACAGCATCGCGGCGGGCCCGTTGATGGTCATCGACGTCGAGACCCGGTCCAGGGGAATCCCGCTGAACAGCTCTTCCATGTCCGCGAGCGAGGAGATCGCCACGCCGCACTTCCCCACCTCGCCCTCCGCGCGCGGGTGGTCGGAGTCGTAGCCCATCAGCGTGGGAAAATCGAACGCGACCGAGAGCCCCGTCTGGCCGTGCTCGAGCAGAAACTTGTAGCGCCGGTTCGTGTCTTCTGCCGTGCCGAAGCCGGCGAACTGGCGCATCGTCCACAGCCGGCCGCGGTACATCGTCGGGTGCACGCCCCGGGTGAACGGATACGCCCCGGGGAGACCGAGCTGCCGGTCAGGATCGAACCCGGCCAGGTCGGCCGGGGCGTACACCGGCTGCCTGTCGCTGCCGCTCACCGGGGCGCCCCCCGCTCGGCCCGCACCTGGTCCAGCATCTCCGCCGCGACGTCGTACGGGCTCCTGCGGCCGGCGGCGATCTCGTCGAGGCTCCTCGCCAGGAGCGCCTCGGCCTGCGTGGACTCGGCGATCCACTGCCGCACGGCCCGCTCGAGCACCGCGCGAGTCCGCTGCGCGAGCCGCTCGCGGCGCCGCGCGGCGAATTGGCCGCTCTGCTGGAGGTACACGTGATGCCGATCGAGCGCGTCCGCGAGCTCCGCCACCCCCTCGCCCCGCGATGCGACGGTTGCAATCACGGGAGGCTCCCACTCCGGGCGGTCAGGCGGTCGGGCGGACGGGCGGTCAGTGGAAGCCGTTCCGTCCGCCTGTCCGCCGGTCCGCCGGTCCGCCAGGCGGGGGGCGTGGTGCGGGGCCACGTGCCGGAACGCGTTCCCCCGCCGGATCCCGAGCATCACCTCGACTTCCTGGCGCAACTTGTCAGCCCCCGGACGGTCGCTCTTGTTGATCACGTACAGGTCGGCGATCTCCATGACGCCGGCCTTGAGGGTCTGGATGCCGTCCCCGGATTCGGGCACGAGCACCAGCACGGTCGTCTCGGCGCTGCGCGCGATGTCGAGTTCCGTCTGGCCGACGCCGACCGTCTCCACCAGGATCCGCTCGTACCCGAACGCCTCGAGCAGGTCCGCCACCTCCGCGGTCGTCGTGGCGAGCCCGCCGTGCGCGCCCCGCGTCGCCATCGACCGGATGAAGACGCTTGTGTCGAGGCTCGCCGACTCCATCCGGATCCGGTCGCCGAGCAGCGCGCCGCCCGTGAACGGGCTGGTGGGGTCGACCGCGATCACCCCCACCTCGAGCCCGCGCCCCCGGAAGTGCAGGATCAGCCGCTCGGTGAGCGTGCTCTTTCCCGCGCCCGGCGGCCCGGTGATGCCGATACGGCGGGTCCCCCCGCGCCCCAGCCGCGCGTGCACATACGACAGCACCCGCTCGAACCCGTCGCGCTGGTTCTCGACGAGGCTGATGGCGCGGGCCAGCGCCGCCGGCTGGCGGCGGTCCAGCCCCTCGAGGATCCGCTCGATGGTCATTCAAAGGTAACTAGAAGAGGAGCCACGTCCCCAGTCCCAGGAGCAGCAGGAAGCCACAGACGTCCGTGAAGGTCGTCACGAAGATCGACGACGCGATGGCGGGATCGATCCCCAGCCGCTCGAGCACGATCGGGATGAGCGCCCCCGCGAACCCCGCCACCGCCAGGTTGCCCCACATCGCCAGCAGCACCACGAGCCCGAGCCGCCACCCCTCGCCCATGGCCGTCGCGACGAGCCCGACCACGACGCCGTTCGCGATCCCGTTCACCGTGCCGACCAGGATCTCCTTGCCGATCACCTCGAGCGCGCGGCTCCGCGGCAGCTGCCTCAGCGCCAGCCGGCGCACGGTGACCGCGAGCGCCTGCGTGCCCGCGTTGCCCCCCATCCCCGCGATGACCGGCATCCACACCGCGAGCGTCACGACGCGGGTGATGGTGCCTTGAAAGAGATACACGACCGCGCCCGCGAGAAAGGCGGTCAGCAGATTGACCCCCAGCCACGGCAGGCGGCGCTTCACCGCGGTGCTCCACGGGGCGGCGAGGTCTTCCGCAGGGCTCACGGAGGCGAACTTCAGGAGGTCCTCGGTCATCTCCGCTTCCACCACATCGATCACGTCGTCGAAGGTGACCCGGCCGAGCAGGCGCCCGCCCTCGTCCACCACCGGGAGGGCCGCGAGGTTGTAGCGCGCCATCAGCCGCGCGACTTGCTCCTGATCGAGCTCGGGGCGCGCCGCGGCCGGCACCGGCTCCATCACCTCGCGCACCCGGCGCGCCGGCGCGGACACGATCAGCCGCGCGGTCGGCACGACGCCGGTCAGCCGGCGGCCGCCGTCCACCGCGTAGACCTGGTACAGCTGGTCGTCCTCGGCGCACTGGCGGCGAATCTCCGCGATCGCCTCGGCCAGCGACGCGCTCTCGCTGACGGCCACCACCTCGGTGGACATCAGCCCGCCGGCCGAATCCTCCGGGTACCGGAGGACCTGCTCGACCTCGGCGCGATCCTCCACCGCCGAGAGCACCGCCTCCCGCTCCTCGGGCGGCAGCTCGCGGATGATCGCGGCGGCGTCGTCCGACGGCATCTCTTCGACGAGCTCGGCCGCGTAGCCGGGGCCGACGGCCCGAAGGAGCTCCTCCGCATGCTGGCCCCGCCCTTCTAGCTCCGCGAGGGCCTTCGACGCCATCTCGAGCGGCAGCTCCGCCAGGGCCCGGGCGCGGGCCGGCTCCTCCAGCGTCGCGAGCACGTCGGCCACGTCGGACGGGTGGAGCTCGGCGACCCGCTCGATGAAGGGGCGCAGGTCTTCCTGCTCGGCGAGACGCTTCAGCTCGTCGGGCTGCTGGCCGGGACCGTTCACTGGCCGCTCTTCGCGAGCAGGGTCGAGAGGTCGAGGCCGGCCTGCGGCTCGCGTGTGCCGCTCGGGAGCAGCGCGCCCGCCGAGATCACGAGCTTCATCCCCTCCTCGATCGACAGATCCAGCGGCTTGGTCCGGGCCTTCGGCACGATCAG
>WNGB01022619.1_pt1 | contig 10953 bp, 9 predicted proteins | sample 5400681 | NCBI WGS metagenome assembly WNGB01 (sample SAMN13153367, study PRJNA577476) | soil metagenome | isolation source: 115 cm soil or saprolite under grassland replicate 2 | place: USA:California | collected 2016-06-15 | reverse complement strand
CTCGGTCAGGGCAGGCCCGTCACGCGCAGGCCGGTGTGCGCCTTGTAGTCGCGGTTGAGGTTGAGGAGCACCGCGGTCATTGCCTCCAGGGCCCTGGCCGCCTGTAGCGGTCCGGCGTCGAGCGCGCGGCCGCCGACGACCCGTTGCGCCAGTTCGAGCGCAAGCGTCTTGGCTTCAGGGTGATCGCCGCAGACGAAGGCGTCTTCCTCCGGCCGGGACCTCGCGAGCCTGCGCGCGGCCAGCGTGTGCAGCCCCGCGGCGACGGGGACGGCGACCGCTTCGGAGACGCGCTCCGCGATCGACTTCGTCAGCACCGGGGGCCGCGCTGTGCCATCGGCGAACTCGATTTCGGCGGCGACAGAAAGCACTGGAGCGCTCAGCACCGGCCGCACCGCCTCCGCAGTCGGCACGGCAACTGCCGCTGGGACGGCGAGCACGATCAGGTCGCCGGCCGCGGCCGCGACCTCGTTGCGCTCACCCCGCGCGCCGAGCTCGGCCGCGGTTTCTCGGGCCCGCTCTTCGTCTCGCGAGCCGATCACAACCTCGTCGCCTGACTCGACGAGCCGGATCGCGAGCGCGCGGCCGAATTTCCCGGTGCCGAGGATCGCAACCTTCATCGCCGGGCCAGAGCGACGTCAAGGACGGCCTCCGCGAGCCGGCGGCGCGCAGCCGCGTCGGTCATCAGCGTGCGCGTGACGATCGGAGTGACGTCGAGCCCACCGGGATCGTCGGCCTCGTCGATCACGAGCGCATCGATCAAGCCCTTGTAACAGTCTGCAACGTGCTTCGGTTCCGTCCCGCCCGCGAAGCGCGCAAGCATTCGATCGGCGGGCCCCTTGACGGTGCCGCCTCCGATCAGCGGGCTGACGGCGACTGCAGGCGCCCGGCGCTGCTCGAGGGCGGCACGGATCGAGGGGACGGCGAAGATCGGCCCGATGCTCAGGTAGGGATTGCTCGGTGCGAGCGCGATCAGGTCCGCGGTCTCGAGCGCCTCCAGTACACCCGGCGCGGCTTGCGCGTCACCCTCGTACCGGACGCCCTTCACCTCATCGCGGTGGCCGCGGCCGACGTACCAATCCTGGAAGGGGAAATCGCCCGCGGGAGTCTCCACCCACGTGCGGAGCATGTCGTCCGTCGCCGGCAGCAACGCCGCCTCGACCCCGAGCGCGGCCGCAAGGCGCTTCGTCACGGCCGAAAGCGGCTCGCCGATGCGCAGCGCCTGCGTGCGAACGAGATGGAGCCCGAGATCGCGATCGCCGAGCTGGAACCAGCTCTCGCCCCCGAGAGCGGCCACCGTGTCGAGCGCATTCCAGGTCTCGTCCTTGCGCCCCCAGCCACGCCCCTCGTCGCCAAGGCCCGTGAGCGAGTAGAGGATCGAATCGAGGTCGGGCGAGATGTGCAGGCCGAGGATCTCGGTGTCGTCGCCGACGTTGCCGACGATCGTCACGTCCTCGGCGTTCGCGGCCAGTGCCCTCGCAAAGCGCGCGCCGCCGAAGCCGCCGGCGAGAACGACGACTTTCATCCGAGCGCCGCCCGGGTGTGCGGCCCGACGCGGTCACCGAGCCGAGCCAGATCGTCCAGGGTGTCCACATCGTCTGCGAGGTTCGGGCGGAAGACGACGGCGGACGGAACTCCGAGCTGGGAGGCGTGCGCGCGGAACTCCTCGGCACTCCCCGGTCCGTAGAGCGGCGCGAAGAGAGCCGGGCCGGCCAGCGCGAGCGCATTCGTCGTCCCGTCGCCGGCGGGAGCGACCGCGAGCCCGTTCTCGGGCAGCGCCTCGAGGAGCGCGCGCACGTCGTCGGGCATGAGACAGGGCAGGTCGGCGTTCACGACCGCCACCACACCCGCCAGCGGCTCGAGCGCCTCCTGCACGGCTTCCGCCTGGCTCTCTTCGGCATCTGCGACGATCGTCTCACCAACAGCTCGACAGGCGGTCAGGACGTCCTCGAGCATCGCGAGCGCGAGCGCCTCTCTGCCGTCTGCGTCGATGCGTGTCTTGCCCGCCCGAAAGGGAACCACGATGGAGGGCATGTCCAGCAGAGCGTATCCCGCACTCGACAACGCAGAGATTGCCGACCGGCTCGAGAGCCTAGCCTCGCTGCTCGATCTCGCCGGAGCGAGCTACTACACGGCGCGGGCCTACCGGCGCGCCGCGGAGCTCATCCGGGAGACGAAGGCGCCGATCGCCGACCTCGTTCGCGCCGGGCGCGTCCGCGAGCTGCGGGGGATCGGGCCAGGGATCGAGGCGAGGCTCCGCGAGCTCGTCGAGACCGGGCGGATCGCGGAGCTGGACGAGCTCGAAAGCGAGGTCTCGCCCGAGCTCGTCGGGCTGGGCCGGTTCCTGGGCCTCGGGCCGAAGCGGGCGGTCGAGATCGGGCGGGCGCTGGGCGTGCGAACGGCGGAGGAGTTTCGAGCGGCGGCAGCCGAGGGACGACTCGCAGGCGTACCGGGGATCGGGCCGAAGACCGAAGCCAAGCTGCTGGCGGCGCTCGAACGCGAGCAGCTGCCCAGCCGCCGCCGCGGGATGCTCCTCAATCGGGCCCGTGCCCTCCTCGAAGGGATCGCCGAGCCGCTCGGCGGCGAGGTCGCAGGCGACCCCCGCCGGTGGCGCGACGCGTCAGAGGAGTTCGCGGTCGTCTGCGCGGCGGCACGTCCAAAGCCGGTGCTCGAGCGGTTCGAGCGCCTGCCGCAGATCGTTGGAGTCGTGGAGCGCGAGACGCGGCGGGCGCTCGGCGTCACCGTTGAGGGCGTCCCCGTCGAGCTCGTCGTCGCCGAGCCGAAGCGCTTTGGCACCGCGCTCCTGCGCACCACGGGCTCGCGGGAGTACGTGGAGGCGCTCGAGCCGCTACCGGACGGCCCCGACGAGGAGTCGGTCTACCGAGCGTTCGGGATCCCATACTGCCCGCCCGAGCTGCGCGAACACCCTTTCCGCGGCGAGCCACCGCCGCTCGTCGAGCTCGGCGAGATCCGCGGCGACCTACACGTCCACTCGACCTGGTCGGACGGGAAGGCGAGCGTGCTCGAGATGAGCGAGGCGGCCCGCGACCGCGGCTACGAGTACCTGGCGATCTGTGACCACACGCGGAACGTGCGGGTCGTGCCGGGCCTCGACGCGGACGACGTGCGGCGCCAGGGTGAGGAGATCGCGGAGGTGAACGAGCGGCTCGCGCCGTTTCGGGTGCTCCGCGGAATCGAGTGCGACATCCTCCCAGACGGATCGCTCGACCTTCCGGACGACGTGCTCGCGGAGCTCGACTGGGTGATGGCAAGCGTCCATGCGGGGCAGCGCGCGCCGAAGGACGAGCTGACCCGGAGGACGATCGAGGCCATGTGCCACCCGGCCGTGCGGGGCCTCAGCCACCCGAAGGGGCGCATCATCAACCACCGGCCGGAGAATGCGCTCGACCTCGAGCGCGTGTTCGAGGTCGCGCTCGAGTTGGGCACGGCGATCGAGACGAACGGCCTCCCCGACCGGCTCGACCTGCGCGACGAGTACGTGCGGCTAGCCGTCGAGGCCGGTGTCCCGGTCCTGTGCTCGACGGATGCGCACTCGGTGCGAGGCCTCGGCAACATGCGCCTCTCGGTCGCAACGGCGCGGCGAGGGTGGGCCACGGCGGCGGACGTCCTGAACACGCGCCCCCTGTCCGAAATCGTCAGCCCTTAGGGGGCCGGCCGCAGGCCACCCACCGGTTTCAACCTATCGGAGAATCACGCGCGTGTCAGCAACCAAAGCGCGACGAAAGTGGGACACCCGCTACGGGCTGGCGACGGTGCCCGGGCCCGTCGTCGTCCACTCGCGCACCTCGTACCAGTGGGTCTCGCGCAGCGCCTCCGCCACCTTCGGATCGGTGTGCTGCGCGTAGAACACGTTGTGGTCGAGGTCGGCGCAGATGGCGACGGCCTCGAGGGGGACGTCGGGCAGGTTCACGAGCGCCTCCGCGGGAAGCTTCGCCTCGGCGACCGTGTAGTGCTTGAACTGGAGGTCGGGCGCGATCTCCGTCAGCTCCGGCCAGTCCGGACATGTTCTTGAGCTCACCGGGCTTCCACCTTTCGTTCCACCTTCGCAAGCGACCACTCACCCTCGAAGCGCACCACGCCCCGAGCCTCGTCGGAGGGTGCGACCTTGAAGCGCTCCACGGTATCCATTCGATGGTATCGGCGCGTGCCCTCTGCATTCGCAAGGCTGATGCCGAGCTGGAACTCCCCTTCGCCGAGCGGAAGTCGCTCGACGGAGAACCGCAGCTCGTGCCGGCCGGGCGAGCCGTCCCAGCCCAGCTCGCCCAAGTCCCGCTGGTTGGCGCCAAGCAGGGAGCCGCTTGAGTCGCGCACCTCGAGTGACAGCTGAGGCGGAGGGATGGGTTTCTCGCCGACGAGCTGGAGCGTGATCGTTACCGGCTCGCCCGACAAGAAGCGCGAACGCGGCTCACCGTCGGCGCCCGCCAACGTCACATCGACCACTCGAGCCTCGCCGGTGCCCCACTCCCGCAGTCCGGCGCCCATCTCCTCGGGCGTCTCCTCCGAGGCCAAGAGCGCGTGGTAGCGCTTGAGCGCCTCGGTCGTCTCGCCGTCGTACTCGACCCGACCCTTGCTGAGGAAGAGCGCACGCTCACAGAGCCGCTCGACGGCAGAGGCGGAGTGCGAGACGAAGCAGAGGGTCCCGCCTCGCTCCTTGAACTCGAACACCTTGGCGACGCACTTGCGCTGGAATGCCTCGTCTCCGACTGCAAAGACCTCGTCGAGGAGCAGGATGTCGGCATTGACGTGCACAGCGATCGCGAAGCCGAGCCGCATGTGCATGCCCGAGCTGTAGGTGCGCACGGGAAGATCGATGAAGCGCTCGAGCTCCGCGAAGGCGACGATCTCATCCATGCGCTCGCGGACGTAACGACGCTTGAGCCCGTAGATCGAACCGCTCAGGAAGATGTTCTCGCGGCCCGTGAAGTCGGGATGGAAGCCGGCGCCGAGCTCGAGCAGGGAGCCGACCGAGCCTCCGACCTCGAGCCGGCCGCTCGTCGGCGCGAAGATGCCGGCGATCAGCCTGAGCAGCGTGGTCTTGCCGGAGCCGTTGCGGCCGACGAAGCCGACCGACGCGCCGGGCTCGATCCCAAACGAGAGGTCCCGCACTGCCCAGATCTCCTGGGTCTTGAGGATCCCTCGCCGCACGATCGCCTCCTTCAATGTGAGGTTCCGGTGCGGGTTAACGCGAAAGCGGCGGCTCACGCCTTCGGCCAGGATCTGTCCAGGCTTCATCGAACCGAGGGTACTGAAACGGTCTGCCGCACCAGCTCGGCCAGCCCGCGGATGAAGGCGAGATCGTCGTTCAACGAGTCGATGCGCTCGAGGTCGAGGCCGAGCTCGGCTGCCCGCTCGATCGCCTCGACGTCGAGGTCCCACAGGATCTCGAGATGGTCGGAGACGAACCCGATCGGGCAGACGAGCACTTGCTCGACGCCCTTCGCCTGGAGCGTGTCGAGCTCGTCGAGGATGTCCGGCCCGAGCCACGGCTCGCCGGTCGGGCTCTCGCTCTGGAAGGCGAACGACCAGGAGTCCAGCGCGGCGCGCTCCGCCACGAGCCGAGACGTCTCGAGGAGCTGGTCGCGATAGGGATCGCCGTCGTCGAGGATCCGCGCTGGCAGGCTGTGCGCGGTGAAGACGACGTGCGCCTCGGAATCGCGCACGCGGTCGGCGAGCACGTCGAGGTACGGCTCGTGCGTGTGCCAGCTCTCGACGAACCGCAGCTCGGCCCGACCCTGGAGCGCCTGCTCGATTCGCTCGCGGTAGCCCTGGACGGAGAGCCGCGAGTAGTGCGGAGCCAGGACGAGCCCGACGATCGTGTCGGCACCACCCGCGAGCGCCTGTTCGATTGCCTCGGCGATTCGAGGCCGCCAGTGCTTCATCCCGACGAACACAGGCAGTCCAAGCTCTCCCTCGAGCGCTGCCCGCTGAGCCTCCGTCGCGTCGTCGAGCGGCGAACGGCCTCCGATCCGCCGGTAGCGCTCGGTCAGTTCCTCGACTGCCGCGTCCGAGACGGGCCGGCCTTCGCGGATGTCCTCCAGATAGGGCCGGATGTCCTCTGCGCGCGAGGGGCTTCCGTACGCCATGAGGATGACGGCGGGCTTCACGCGGCAACCGACGCAGTGCGCTCCCGGACGAGCTCGACAAGGCGCCCAAGGTCGGCCGGATCCGTGTCGGGCATGACGCCGTGGCCGAGATTGAAGACGTGGCCCGGGAGGCCACCGGCGGCGTCCAGAATCGCGAAAGCCTCCTCGCGAACGCGCTCGAAGGGGCCGAGCAGCAGAGCCGGGTCGAGGTTTCCCTGAACACCGCGATCCCGGCCGACGCGGTCCCACCCTTCGTCCAGCGGGACCCGCCAGTCGAGGCCGATCACATCGCCGCCGGTCTCGGCCATCGTCTCGAGCAGGTGGGCAGTGCCGGTGCCGAAATGAATCGTCGGCGCATCGACGGCCTCGAGAATCCGCTTCGAGTACGGGGCGACGAACTCGAGATAGTCGTCACGGGAGAGAGCGCCGATCCAGGAGTCGAAGAGCTGGATCACATCCGCGCCCGCAGCGACCTTTGCGCGCACGTAGCGGATGAAGGTCTCGGTCAGCTTCTCGCAGAGCCCGTGCCAGACCTCGGGCGCGCCGTACATGCACCGCTTCGTCTGGGCGAACTCGCGGGTCGGCTTTCCTTCGACTAGATACCCGGCAACTGTGAACGGGCCGCCGGAGAAGCCGATCACTGCACGCTCAGGCTCGAGCTCGGCCCGCACGAGCCGAACCGCGTCGAGGATGAAAGGAACCGCTTCCTCGGGCTCGGGAATGCTTAACGCTTCGACGTCGGCCACGGTCCGAACCGGCCGCTCGACGACCGGGCCGACGCTCTCCACGAGCTCGACGTCGATCCCCATACCGAGCACGGGGAGCATGATGTCCGCGAACATGACCGCAGCGTCGACCCCGTGCACCCGCACGGGCTCGAGCGTTACCTGAGCGCAGAGCTCGGGCTGACGGCACACCTCGAAGAGGCTGTGTCGCTGGCGGATCTCGCGGTACCCCGGGAGGGACCGACCGGCCTGGCGCATGAACCACACAGGCGTCCGCTCGACAGGCTCCAGTCGGCAGGCTCGGAGGAGAAGCGGCGCGGGCACGAGGGCTTAGAGCTTAGAGCCGGTGCTTCACCTGGCGCGCCTGGGGCGAGGCTCACCTCGGCGGATTCGCGAGTTCCTCGCCCTTGAGGCCGGCTCGGCGCCGACGGCGCTAATTCTGGTGCGAGCGCCGCCTCCTCCGACCCCTTGCTTCGTCGCGACCAGCGCATACTCACCCTGCGTGACTCGATCCTCGTCGAGCTCGCCGGTCCCCGCCGGAAAGACGATCAGACCGTCCTCGAACCCGTGGACTCGGGCCAGCGCCGCCGCGACCTCGGGGAAGATCGGGTTCCGGTGCGTGGGATCGACCCAGAAGGCCTTCAGCGCAGGGATCGAGTGTGGATTGACAGTCTCGGCGATGAAGACCCCTCCGGGCGCCAGCCTGTCCCGGACGAGGCCGAAGAAGCGCACGAGCGCCTCATACGACATGTGCTCGATGACCTGAGCCGCGAAGATCGCTCCGAAGGCAAGCAGGTCGAGAAACTCTCCGCGACCACAACCGACATCGAGTACCGGCTGACGAGTCCCGATGAGGTCCAAGTACACACGCTGGCGCTCTCGGATGAACTCCTCCGGACCGCGGAAGATGTCCTCGAAGCCTCGGTACACGCCCTCGGCTGAGACCGAATGCTGGTTGCCCGCGAAACCGATCGCCTCACGGCCTTGATCGTCAGTCGTACGGAGGGCCTTCGGTTCGGACATGTACGGCTCGGCGTGCATCTCGGACCAGAGGCGGCTCACCTTCTCGTCGACCGCATTCACATGCTTGGAGACTCCGACGCTGAGCTGCTCGAGAGTCTTGGAGACTCCGACGCTGAGCTGCTCGACCGTCGCCTTTGCCTCCCTGGATCCCGACTCGACCGCTTCTAGCCTTTGGAGGAGTCGCACCTGCTCGCCGCGTGAGGCGCGAAGCTCGGCGTCCATCTCGTGCAGAGCCCCGACAACGGCTTCGTCGAGTTCCCGGTGGCGAACGATGTACGGCCGGAGAACGCGGAACAGCAGACGGCGGGCAAATCTTCCGACCGGAATCCGAGACGGCGCGGAAAGCGGGTTTCGAGGACCGCTCGCCAGATACTCGTCAGCCCGCCTGAGCGGGCGCGATTCCGTTGGCCCGGCGGGCGCTTCGTGCTCCGCAGCCCGGGTGCGTCGAATGTCCTCGAGGCGGCGGCTGACAAAGGAGGCTGTCTGGTCGAACCCGCGCAGCGCACTCATCTCGTCACGAGCCCGCACGCCCTTCTCGCGCGCTTCGTCCGGCTGCTCGTAGACCCGCCGCATGAGCTCCGCGGCCGCTTCCACGTCCGGCTCGGCCCACTCGATCCCGGCCGGGTACGGCTCGCACCCAGGCGGTATCGGTACGAGGCGGTAGGGCACCAGATAGCTGTTCGCCTGGTCCATGAACATCAGGTTTCCGGAATAGCCCGTCGCGATGACCGGTTTCCCCAGCACCATCGCTTCGGCCATCGTCAGGCCGAACCCTTCGCTGCGATGGAGAGAGACGTAGGCGTCACAGGTCGCCATGAGGGCGTTCTTCTCGGCGGCCGACAGGTATTCGTCGATGAGCAGAATGTCCGGCCGGTCGGCCACCGCCAGACGCAGTTTCTCCAGCGACCGGGGCGTCTGGTCACCGTTCATGCTCTTGAGGACGAGGGTCGGGCCTTCACCGGGCGTGAACGCGCGCTTGAAGGCGTCGACCAGGCCGAGCGGGTTCTTGCGCTCGAACACACTGAGGAAGTCGAACAAGAAGAGAAAGACGAAGCCTTCGGGAACACCGAGCTGCGCCCGCGGCATCGCTTCCACCTTCGGCGGCTCGATGCCGAGCGGCAGCGTGAGCACGGGCTTGGAGGTTGCAGCCGCCACCGCTTCTGCGACGAAGTCGCTTCCGACCCAGACTTCGTCGACCACCTCGAACGCACCGTGGAGAAAGTCCGGAAAGTGCCCGATCTCCCACCACCAAAGCGCGATCGAGTAACGGTTGGCAAGGAGATCGGCCCCAATGTCGTTCACGAAGGCCTGGATCTGATCTGCGTTGACGCAGATGATGTTCGTGTCGTACACGGGGTCGCCGGAGCGCTCGGCGTCGAAACGGTGCTCCTGCCGGCTCGTCGTCGCCGCATACGTGATCGTCGAATAGGGGATCTCCGCTCGTGTGATCCCGGCGAGCAGATGTCGAGCCGCCTCGCCCACGCCCGTCTCGGCGCGGAAGTACCCCGCGACATTGACGCCGGGCAGAAGCGTCCGTGGCCGCTCGGCAGGGGGTGATGCAGAACCACGGTCCCCGTCACGCGACTCGGCATCCCGCGAGCGCGCCGAGGTCAGCGGCCGTGTCAACGTCGGAGCCAACGTTCGGGCCAGCTTTCTCCGTACTTTCCGGGCCAATGCTCGAGTCGCCGTCGGCGTGTACCCCTGCACGAGCTCCGGCGGAATGGCTTCCTCGGCCGCACCCGTCGTGCGCGCCCACTCGAGGTAGTCGTCCGGCATCCAGCGCAGGTTCGGGAACGCGACCTGCAGATCCGGACGGTCGGCGTAGATGGCCGCGAGATATCGCGAGACGGTGCCGGGGCCGGCCCGGTCGTCCGGGCGCTGAAGCCACTCGACGAATCGCTCTGGATGCTCCGCGTCGAAGGGCGTCGGCGGCTCGGGCGCCTCGCCCCGCTCCGCGGCGGCCAGCTCGGCCCGGTAGAGACGCCGCATCCGCCCGTCGACCGGCACACCGCCCGGCAGGCGCCCGAATCCGTACGGGTGCGAGGCGGCTTCGCGGTAGCCGGAGGCGAGTAGACGTTCCGCATACTCCGCGCAGATTCGAGCCACGGCCGGCCTCTCGCTCAAGCGCACCAGAGGCGCAGGCCCCTGATGCTTGCTCAGGAGGTGAGGCTCGTCCGGGCTGTACCCGCTGAAGTGGAAAAAGCGCAGCGGCTCGCCGTCCACTTCGTACCGCTCGCCCGTCCAGGCGAGGTCGCGGTTCGCAAGATTCCACCAGGCCACGTTGTAGGCGGGGTCACGCAGGATGTAAGCGTCGAAGAGGCTCGGAACGAAATCGACCCAGCGCTGGTCGACGAAGCGCCCGCGGTGGGGTTCGACTACACATTCTCGAGCGACGCGCTCCATCCACCAGTCGAGAAAACGCTGTGTGTCGTCGCCTCGGCCGACCCCCAGGAAACCGAGGTTGTACATGCCCGCGATGAGGATCGCGTCCTCCGCCAGCTCGTTGGTGTCGCGTGCGGCGGCGTCGGTGATGTGCGGCGTCAGCACGATTCCGTGCTCGCCGGCGAGCTCTTCGATCTCGTCGAGCGGAGCGAAGACCTCGATGTCGGGGTCGAAGTAGGCGACGACGTCCCCGCCGTCCGCGAGCAGCTGCCGGAGCAGCCACGGCTTCACTGCGGTCGCAAGCTCGAGGACGTCGTAGATCATCGTCATCCGCCTGAACTCCTCGTCGTCGAGCCCGATGTGCGTCGGAAGGAGGGTCTCGAAGGGCTCCCCTTCGCCGCTCGCCGAGGTCGGCGCGTCAATCACGAGCACCGTGAAGCTCGAGTCCGGGTGATGGCTCAGAAAGGACTCGGCCAGCACGCGGGCATGCGCCAGATAGTTTCGCGCGATGATCGTGCAGGCTTTCAAGACGTTCTGGACGTTACTCGGACCGGCCCTCTACCGCTCATCTCCCGCTGCGTAGAACTGCTGAAGATCGATTCGGCGCAGCCGGGCGAAGGAGGGATGCTCTCGAAGCAGCGTTCGGCAGCGTTCCTGCCGCCAGTCGTCCCAGACGGCGCTGATCAGCCGCCCGGAGATCCCGCGGCTCTCGTCGCTGAGGA
>WNGB01022388.1_pt1 | contig 10953 bp, 6 predicted proteins | sample 5400681 | NCBI WGS metagenome assembly WNGB01 (sample SAMN13153367, study PRJNA577476) | soil metagenome | isolation source: 115 cm soil or saprolite under grassland replicate 2 | place: USA:California | collected 2016-06-15 | reverse complement strand
CCTTCGCCCGATTCGGTGGGAGCAACGTCTTGCCATCAGGTGAGATGTCGGTGCCCAGAGAATAATCGAGCCAGGAAAGCTCCCGCTCCTTGGCGTCACCCGGTCCGCGGGCCAGGATGCCGAGCCGGTCGCTCTCGACGGTCATCAGAACTCGGCCGTCATTGGAAATGTCGTGGAGCGTGCTGATCCCGGGGACCCGGCCCACCGGCCGCGCTTTTCCGGAGAGCGTGACCGCGTGAACGGCTCGATTGAAGCCCCCCTCGGCGGCGGTGTACCAGACTTCACCGCCATCCGGTCTCCAGGCAAGTCCTTGCGCGGTGGCATAGACGGGCGAAAGCGTCGTCTTCTTGCCCGCAAGGTCGACGACGGCGACCGAGCCTCCGTCGTCTCGCGGGATGGCATGGTCGATGAACGCGACCAGGTCGCCCTTGGGCGACACCCGCGGGTGGCTGATCCATCCCGTCGTCTCGAAGAGGACCTTGCCGATGGGAAACTCGAGGCGGTTCTTGACGCCGACGTCGCGCACGATGGCGAGGCTTTGCCCGTCCGCGCTCCAATCGGCCCATTGCACGTCGTCGAGGATGTCGCGCGGCGCGCCGCCCGCGATGGAAATGCGGGCGAGGCGGCCGACTCGGACAAAAGGTTGGGTCGACCTTTGGTTGAGCGAGACAGCCATCTCACCCGACTTCGAGATCGCGATCACTTCGGCCGTCGTCAAGCCGAAGGGGCGCGACTCGGGGCTTTCGGGGCGGTTGACGAAGATTTCCATCGGCTTGCCTTCCCAGGACGCCGAATAGAGGATCGTCTGACCGTCCGGCGCAAAGCGCGCCCGGCCCACTTCTCCGCGGCTGAAAGTGATCTGGTGAAACGCGGGCGGAGGGACGAATCCTGCCTTCTTGCCGGCGGCATACGCGAGCAGGCCGGCGATTGCCGCCGAAATGAGGGCGGTCGCCGCGAGACGCAGCATGAGGCGCGGCCGCTTCTCTGGGAAAACCTGCGCGGCGGCAGCCGCAGGCGACGAGACTCCCGTTAGCGCCTCGAGGTCGAAGGCCAGATCCCGCGCCGAGTCGAAACGCTCCTCCGGGTTCTTCTCCAGACAGTGACGCACGATCCGCTCGATCCCGGGATGGATGTCTCGGTTGGTCTGCGTCAGATCCGGCGGCTCCTTGGTCAGAATCGCCGTGATCGTGTCGGCTGCCGTGTCTCCGCGAAACGCCCGCTGCCCCGAGAGCATCTCGTAGAAGATCGCGCCGAAGGAAAAGAGATCGCTGCGCCGGTCGGCGGGCCTTCCGCGCACCTGCTCCGGAGACATGTAGCCCATCGTTCCCATCACGACTCCCGGCTCCGTCCCGGCGGCCGCCGTGGGCAGGTTGGTCTTCTCCCCTCCTTCGTCTCCCGGCTTCAACTTGGCCAACCCGAAGTCGAGGATCTTGACTCGGCCGTCGCGCGTGACGAAGAGGTTCTCGGGTTTCAAGTCCCGGTGCACGATTCCCTTCTCATGCGCCGCTCCGAGCCCGCGCGTGATCTGAGTCGCGTAGTCGAGGGCCTTGCGCACAGGAAGCGCTCCGGAGGCCAGGCGCGACCGGAGCGTCTCGCCTTCGAGCAGCTCCGAAACGACGTAGGGAGATCCGTCGTGCGACCCGATGTCGTGGACCGCTGTGATGTTCGGGTGGTTCAGGATGCCCGCCGCCCGCGCCTCCTGCTCGAACCGCCGCAGGCGGTCCGGGTCGGCCGAGAAGGAGGCCGGCAGCACCTTGATGGCCACCTCGCGCCCCAGCCGCGGATCCTTCGCCCGATACACCTCCCCCATCCCGCCCGCGCCGAGAGGCGCCAGGATCTCGTAGGGGCCGAGGCGCGAGCCGGCGGTAAGAGTCATTTCACCCCTTCGACCACGTAGAGGTCAGCCAGGCTCCGCGAGTAAGAATAAGCGTAGGACCTTCCATCCGGTGTCACTGCGGTCGATCCCGCGGTCGTGACACCGGCAGGGTCGGTCGGCTTTAATTCCTTCCAGATTTGCCGCCGACCCGATCGCGTGTCGACCAGGAGGATCCGGGCCGGGAGCTCGCCGCGCCGCCGAACGAAGAGCGAATGTCCGTCGGCTGACCAGCCGCACGGGATGTCTCCGACAAGGAGTCCCGGCAGCGGAGTCGGCTCGCCCCCTTCGACGGGATAGAGGTAGAAGCGCCGGTCCGGTCCGGTCACAGCCGCGGACTTTCCGTCGGGCGAGATCGAGTGAAGGAATCCCTCGTATCCCTCAGGTGAGATTGCTCGAGGTTTGCCGCCATCGAGCGCCTGAACCCAGAGACGCAAACCATGATCCGCCTCGTTGGCCGATATCAGAATCCGACGTCCGTCGGGAAACCAGGAGACGTCCCGGATTCGCAGCCCGGCCGCCGGGAGGGATTTCGTGTCACCCGTGCCGACGGGGTAGAGAACCATCGTGGGGCTCGAGACCGGCCCAACGAGGCTCAACGCGAGTCGGCCATCGGGGGAAAGAGCGGCACCGGCGCCTTCTCCGAGGCGAACCGCGGGAGAGCCGTCCGTTTTACGAACGTAGACGGAGTAGCCCGATCCGCCTCCCTCCCCGGTCTCGTCGAAGAGCAGCGTCTGGCCATCGCGTGAGAGATCGCGGACCAGCGACCAGTCGAGCCAGGAGAGGTTTCGCTCTTTCTCCCCACCGGGCGCGAGGGCTGAGATCTCCATTCTGGCTTTGTCCTGGACCACGAGGACGCGCCCGCCTCGAGAAACGTCCTGTATCGTCAGCCCGCCCGTACCTTGGCTCAACAAGCGCACCCGGCCCGCTCGCGTTGCGGCATGAAGCGCGCGGTTGAACCCCACCGAGGCGCCTGTGAACCAGACTTCTCGTCCACCTGGAGACCAGCAGAGGCCCTGGATGCTCGAGAACGAGCCGGAGATCGACTTGTGCTTTCCTTCGAGATCGACGATCGCGACCGAGCCGCTGTCGTCTCCAACGACGGGATGGTCCAGGAAGGCGATCTCGTCTCCACGGGGGGACAGGCGGGCGAGCGAGACCGCCATCTCTCCCGAGGGGGAGATCGACAGCACTTCTGCTTCCGGCAGACCGAAGGCGCGCGACTCCGGGGTGTCGAGGCGGCTCACGAAAATCTCGATGGGGCTTCCTTCCCATCGGGCCGAATAGAGAATCGTCTGCCCGTCGGGCGCGAACCGCGCCGACGCGATTGCGCCGCGACGGAACGTGAGCTGGCGAAAGGAGGGAGGCGGCACGTAGCCGGCTTTCTTGCCGGCCACATAGGCCGCCGCGATACCGGCGACCGCCAGGGTCACTCCGGCAAGGAACGGCAAGCGCAGGCTCCGCCGAACCGACGAATCTTTCGCAGGTGCGCCAGCCGCAGAGGAAACGCCCGACAGAGCCTCGAGGTCGAAGGCGAGGTCGTGTGCGGAGTGAAAGCGCTGTTCGGGATTCTTCTCGATGCAGTGGCGCACGATCCGCTCGAGTCCGGGCGAGATGCTCTGATTCGTCACGGAGAGGTCCGGCGGATCCTCCTTCAAGATCGCCGACATCGTGTCCGCGGCCGAGTCGCCGTGGAACGCCCTCTTTCCGGAGAGCATCTCGTAGAGAATCGCGCCGAACGAGAAGATGTCCGAACGGGCGTCGGAAGGCTTGCCCCGCACCTGCTCGGGCGACATGTAGCCGAGAGTCCCGAGCACGACGCCCGGCTCTGTGCCCGCCGTGGCTGTCGGAAGGCTCGTGACCTCGGGCCCGGCCTCGGTGTGCGTGAGCTTCGCCAGGCCGAAATCGAGGATCTTCACGCGCCCATCCCGGGTCACGAAGAGGTTCTCCGGCTTCAAGTCCCGATGGACGATGCCCTTCTCGTGCGCGGCAGCTAAGCCATGGGCGATCTGCAGCGCGTAGTCGATCGATCTCTTCTGCGACAGCTTCCCGCCAGCCAGCGCCGAGCGCAGCGTCTCGCCCTCCAGAAGCTCCGAGACCACGTAGGGCGCGCCCTCGTGAGTCCCGACGTCGTGGACCGCCGTGATGTTCGGGTGGTTCAGGATCCCCGCCGCGCGAGCCTCCTGCTCGAAGCGCCGCAGCCGTTCCGCGTCGGCCGAAAAGGAGGCCGGCAGCACCTTGATGGCCACCTCGCGCCCCAGCCGCGGATCCTTCGCCCGGTACACCTCGCCCATGCCGCCCGCCCCAAGAGGGGACAGAACCTCGTAAGGCCCGAGGCGACTTCCAGCGCTGATCACAAATCACCAATTCTCACTTGAGCCCCTCCGCGACGTAGAGAACCGAGAGGATGCGGACATATGTATAGGCATAGGCCGCTGCGTCCTGGGTCATCACGACTCCCTGGACCGCGACGACTCCGGTCGGGTCTGATGGAGCAAACTGTTTCCAAAGCTCTCTCTTTCCGGAGACGGGGTTGACTCGAAAAACCCTGGCCGGGAGCTCCCCGGGTCCTTTGACATAGAGCGACTTTCCCTCGGAGCTCCATTGGATCGGGAACTCGCTGTCCGCTACGCCGGATACGGGCAGGGAATCGCCGGGCGACATCGGATAGAGATGAAGTTTTCCGTCCGGGCTCCACGCGGCGACGAACCGGCCGTCCGGAGAGACCGGGCCGATGCCCAGTCCTTCGATGGAGCCTCGGACTCCTTCGGGAGAGATCGGGACTGGTGTTCCACCCGAGATCGTCTGGACATAGAGCCGCCGCCCTCTGCCGGCTTCGCCGGCCGCAAAGACGATTCGCTTTCCGTCCGGCAGGACCTGCCCGTCGATGTGCTGAAGCCGGTCTCGCGTCACGGGGACTGGCTCGCCCGGTCCGGTGGGGAGCAGGACGAGCTGCGAAGGCTCTGTGCGGATGTCCGCCGTCAGAACCCACTTCCCGTCGGGCGAGAACCTGGGATTCGTGCCCGGGCCCAGGCGAATCGCGGGCGATCCGTCGGTTCCGCGAAGATAAATCGAGTATCCTTCGCCGCCTCCCTCGCCAAACTCGTTCAGAAGGATTTTCCGCCCGTCCGGCGAAATGTCCGTCACCAAGCCGGCGTCGAGCCACGAAAGTTCCCTCTCCTGTGTCCTGTCCGGCGTCAGGGCGAGAGTCCCGAAGCGAAGGCTGTCGTGCGCGAGCAGGACACGCCCGTTCCGCGCGATGTCGTAAAGGACCAGTGTTGCCAGACCTCGCGAGACCAGCCTCTCCTTCCCCGAAAGCGAGATGGCCCGGAGCTCGCGATGCCAGCCCGCCTTCGCCGCCGTGAACCAGATCTCCTTTCCGCCGGGTGGCCAGGCCAGTCCCCAGGCGCTGCCCCAGGTGCTGCCGAGCGTCTTCCATCCGGCGCGATCCGCGACGGCGACCTTGCCCCGGTCGTCCCCGGGGATCGCGTGGTCCAGAAAAGCGACCCGGAGCCCGTCGGGAGAGACGCGCGGGTGACTGATCCATCCGGCAGTCTCATAGAGGATTTTCCCGATCGGGTACTCGAGCCGCTGCAGAGATCCCGACTGGCGCACGACCGCCATCGTGGCGCCGTTGGGCGACCAGTCCACGAAGGAAATACCCTCGAGAACCTCCCGGGGAGAAGAGCCGCCTTCGAACGGCATGCGCGCGAGCGTCCCGAACCCGGGGAAGAGACCCAGGAAGCGGTTGCGCATCACGAGGGCAATCTCGCCGGAGGAGGAGACCGACATCTCGTTGGCGCCCAGCTGACCGAGAGTGCGCGACTCGGGAGCTCCCGGCCGAACGGCGAAGAGCTCCAGCGGCTGGCCCGACCAAGCAGCCGCGTAGAGGACTGTCTGCCCGTCCGGAGAAAACTTCGCCGAGCGGATGGTCCCCTGCCGGAACGTCAACTGACTGTAAGAAGGAGGCGGCTTGCGTTCCAGAGACGCTTTCAGAAGGACGAAGCTGACGAGAGCGCCGGCGAGGCCAGCCCCTAGGAGAGCCGCGAGAATGGGAACCGCCCGCGTGCGAGACCGGGTCACCAGCGCCTCGGACGCGCCGCTCTCGGCGAGGTGGTCGCGCAGCATCGCGAGGTCGCGGGCGAGATCGCGAGTCGAGGCGTACCGGTCGTCCGGCTCCTTGGAGAGACAGCGCTCGATCAGCCATCGGAGGGCCAGAGGCGAGTCTGGCCGGAGGGAGGCGAGCGGCTGCGGCTCCTCGTGCAGGATCGCCGAGAGGGTGTCCACGACCGTCGCACGCGTGAACGCCCGATTGCCCGTCACGATCTCGTAGAGGATCGCTCCCAGGGAGAACTGATCGGAGCGGAAGTCGAGCGGCGCCGCGCTGGCCTGTTCCGGCGACATGTAGCCGACCGTGCCGACGATGACGCCGCTGGCGGTCTGGGAGCCGGTCATCGTCAGCGCGTCCGACAAACCTCCCGGCCTCTCGCCAGCGAGCTTGGCCAGGCCGAAGTCCAGGATCTTCACGAATCCGTCGGAGGAGACCATGAGGTTCTCGGGCTTCAGGTCCCGGTGGACGATTCCCGCGGCGTGTGCCTTGGCGAGCCCGTCCGCCGCCTGCGCCGCGATCGAGAGAGCGCGCTTGACGGAGAGAGGACCGGGCACGAGAAGCTCGCGGACGGTCCTGCCTTCGACCAGCTCCATCGCGATGAACGACGTCGCCTCGGTGCGACCGACGTCGTAGACTGCGACAATGTTGGGATGGTTCAGAGCCGAAGCCGCCCGCGCCTCCTGCTCGAAACGGTTCAGCCGCTCGCGGTCGGAGGCCACCTCGGCCGGAAGGACCTTGATGGCGACCTCCCGCGCGAGCCGAGTGTCCCGCGCCTTGTAGACCTCTCCCATGCCGCCCGCCCCCAGCGGAGAGACAATCTCGTAAGGGCCGACGCGCGAGCCGGTCGGAAGAGTCATGGTTTCTTCGGATCGATCAGCGGATTGCGGACGTTGACATTCGGGAAGCGACTGAAGTCGCGGTCTGCCGTCCAGAGCTCGCGTACGCCGTGCTGGTGGCAGAGAGCGGCGACTCGGGCGTCGTGGACGCGCCCCCCAGTGATGCGGCCGGCGGCAAGCATGGTCCGAAGCTCGGTCCAATGGTCGACCGACTCGGCCAGCAGCACGAGCCCCGGAGCTTCCAGCCACGCATCGACCTGGTCGAGCGCGGCAGGCAGAGGCGTCGGCGGGTCGTAGATCCGGGGGTGTGTCACGATGGCCAGGAACTCGTGGATGCAGGGCCAGGGAATGGCCCACGAGCCACGACCTTCGGCCAGGGTCGCGACGGTCGAGTGGGCCGCGTCATGCCACGGCGAGTCTTCGCGATGAGCGGAGACCAGCACGTTCGTGTCGACGGCGATCACTCGCTGCGACCTTCGTAGGCGAAGTCGCGAATCTGTTCCCAGCTCGCCCCGGCGAGCTCGGGCCGGAGGCCACGTCCTTTGAAGCTGGCACGCCGCAAGCGGAACCGTCCTTTGCGCCGCCGGTCCTGGATTTGCTTGCGCAGGCCGGCTTCGATTAGGGCCCGCACCGTCGTTCGGTCGCGCGCCGCGACCTTCCGGGCCTCGTCGAGAAGCCCGTCGGAGATCTCCACCGTCGTCTTCATATGGCTAACCATATCATGGTAGCAATCTATATGGGAGAAATGGCCGGCGGCGAGGATCCACCGTCCGCCGAAGCCTTGGCGAAGGCGGATCGCGGGGGCCTAGGCGCGAACCGGCTGACAGGGACAACGCTGCGAGAGACTACAACGCCCGGCGGCTCGTGACCACTACGGCGCGGGAACCGACCACAGGCTCGGTTCCGACCACTCTCCTGTATCTGGTAAATTGGAGGGTCTCATGGACAGGAGAAAACGCCACGCGACCGTGGGGGTCCGGGTGGGAACCGTGCAGGTCGGCGGGGGCGCGCCGGTCGTCGTCCAGTCGATGGCCAACACGGACACAGCCGATGTCGCCTCGACCGCCAGGCAGTGCATCGAGCTCGCCCAGGCCGGCTCCGAGATGGTGCGTGTCACGGTGAATGTCCCCGAGGCCGCGCAGGCGGTGCCCGAGATCAAGAAGCGCATGCTCGGCGCGGGAGTCGAGGCGCCCCTGATCGGCGACTTCCACTACAACGGCCACGTCCTGCTCACAAAGTTCCCGGCCTGCGCCGAGGCCCTCGACAAGTACCGCATCAACCCCGGCAACGTCGGCAAGGGCGTGCGGCGCGACGAGCAGTTCGCGACGATCTGCAAGATTGCCCGCGACAACGGAAAGCTCGTGCGCATCGGCGTCAACGGCGGCTCCTTGAACCAGGAGCTCGTCATGGCGAAGATGCAGGAGAACACCGACAAGGACCTCGGCCACACTTCCGAGGCGATCATCAACGAGTGCATGGTCCTCTCGGCCCTGCAGTCGACCGAGCTCGCGCTGCAGGCGGGCCTCCGCAAGGACCAGATCATCATCTCCTGCAAGGTTTCGCGGCCGCTCGACCTGATCGCGGTTTATCGCGACCTCGCGACGAAGACCGGCCAGCCGCTGCATCTGGGGCTCACCGAGGCGGGCATGGGAACGAAGGGCCTCGTCTGGTCCGCCTCGGCGATGGGCGTGCTCCTGGCCGAAGGCATCGGCGATACGATCCGTGTCTCGCTCACTCCGCGGCCCGGCGGCGACCGCCGCGAGGAGGTCTACGCGGCGTGCGAGCTGCTGCAGTCGCTGGGCATCCGCTCCTTCGCGCCATCTGTGACCGCCTGCCCCGGTTGCGGCCGCACGACCTCGACGACGTTCCAGGAATTGGCGGAGCGCATCCAGGGCTACGTGCGCGAAAAGATGCCCGAGTGGAAGAGAGAGTACGAAGGCGTCGAGAACATGACGCTCGCGGTCATGGGTTGCGTCGTCAACGGCCCCGGCGAGTCCAGGGCGGCCTCGATCGGCATCTCGCTGCCCGGCACGGGTGAAGAACCCCACTGCCCCGTCTACATCGACGGACAGCACTTCACGACTCTGAAGGGAACCTACGACGAGCTGTCCTCCGCCTTCCGAGCCCTGGTCGACGACTACGTCGCGACCAAGTACGCGAGGCGCGAGAGCGCTCGCGCCGTCACGGCCTGAGACGATTCGAGGGTCGTCTCACGGTCTCCTTCGAGAGCGCCGTCGGGGCCGCCGAGGACCCTCCAAGGGACGGAGAAAGTCGATGAAGAACTGGCCCCGTCCATGGAGCACCTCGAATCGCGGAACGCGGTTCGGCTCGCTTCTGATCAAAACCCTCCTGTGATTGCTGCCATCGAGGATCTTGTCGTCCCAACTCACAAAACGCCTCAATCGAGGGACCCTGTTGGAGATTTCCCTGTCGCCGAATTTTTCGCTAACCGATGTCGTGCCGCGAAGCTCTCCCAGGATGTCGACCTGGTAGAAGTTTCGATAGGCCCCGACGAAAAACTCGCGCCGCCCCTTCTTCGCGAACAGCGTCGCGACCGCCTCGGGAAGCTCGCCGGCGCCCGTGAAGCAGGAAAGAAACCAGATTCCCGCGTAGCCGCGGGCCAGACGGTCCGCGAGCGCCTGCAGAATTCGCTTGTTGTCGTCGGCGAATTTCGGATCGGCGGCGTCGCGAAGCGACAGCATCAGCCGGTTCTCCGGACCGCTCGGTATCATCGCGTCGAGAACGCCCGGCCCCGACGGCGTGCCGGAGAACAGGAACCCCTCGGTCGCCGAGCCGTGCCCCAGGAAAAAGACGTTTCGGAGCCTGACGTCCGGGTCGAGACGTCGAATCACGTTCTGCGCGTCCGTCACGTCGCTGACGTTCTCGACCTGCAAGTTGGGCCGGCCGTCCGGCTTCAGCGCGCGCGGATACGAGCCATGGTCGTCCAACGCGACCTTGTCGAAGATCTTCGGCAGGTCGGCGGCCCGCAGCTGATAGATCTCCGTCTTCGTGTGGTTGCCGGCGGGGCTGAACCGCTCATCCAAGTTGTCGATTGAGATGCGCGTGTCCCCCTGCGTCACGAACGCCAGGTCCAGATCGACTGTGGATCTCTCGGGCGCAACACCGGCCAAGATGGCAATGACGACCTTGCGGTCTTTTCCGAGGGATTGAGCGGCGGTCGCGACTTTCTTGACGATCGGGTCGGCGAGACGGATCTTGGCGATCTGCGCCGGGCCGGCCCCGAAGCTTCTCAAGCATCCTTCCAGAGCCTTACGGACCGAAGCCGCTCTTCGATTCGCGTGCTGCTCCAGGTTCTTCGTCCCGGACGCGTAGCCCGTCAGCACGATCTTCTGGACCTCGTCGATCGGAGACACTCCGCCGGATCCTTCGACCAGGCGCCTCGCGATGTTCGTGATGGCTGCCTTGTGAGACGCGGTCAAAGAGCTGCTTGCAAAGGCCAGATTGTCGATCGTGAATTCGATCGGTGCCATGGCGCCTCTCCTCAACATGAGAGCGACCGACCTACTTCAGCCCCTCGACGACATAAAGGTTCGAGAGGATCCGAGAGTAGCTGTAGACGTACGACCGCCCGTCGGGAGTCGGGCACACGACCACGATGTCCGTGACGCCCGCCGCGTCGGCGGGCATCAGCTCCCTCCAGAGCTGCTTGCGGCCGGTCGCGACGTCCACCTGGTACACCTTGGCTGGCAGGTCTCCGCGCCGGTAGACGTACAGAGAGCGCCCGTCGGCGCTCCAGCGGATCGGCAGGTCGAGACCCGAAAGGCCGGCAAGAGCCGTCGGCTCGCTGCCTTCCAGCGGGTAGAGGTAGTGCCTGCGGTCCGGTCCGATCGCGGCAAAGACCTTACCGTCGGGCGACACGGTCCATCGGAAGCTTCTGTAACCCTCCGGCGTCAGCGCCCGCGGCCTCCCACCGTCGATGTCCTGCACGTACACCCGCGCGCCGCGGCCGGGCTCGTTGGCCGTGAAGAGAATCCGCTTTCCGTCCCGGAGCCAATCCGGGCGCTGGATGTTCAAGCCGTCGCGCGGAAGCTTTCGAGCCTCGCCGGCGCCGGTCGGAAACACGGCGACCTGCGGTTCCGAGGCGGGGTGAAGCAGGGACACGACCCACTTTC
>WNGB01044493.1_pt1 | contig 10954 bp, 8 predicted proteins | sample 5400681 | NCBI WGS metagenome assembly WNGB01 (sample SAMN13153367, study PRJNA577476) | soil metagenome | isolation source: 115 cm soil or saprolite under grassland replicate 2 | place: USA:California | collected 2016-06-15 | reverse complement strand
CCCGCCTGGGCCATGCGGGTGATCGTCTGCGCAGCCGAACCGGCGGCGATCACCGTATCTACCGGCACACGCCGCGCCATGGCACGCTGCACAGCCCGTTGCTGCATCTGGCGAAACCGCGCGCCGAGCTCCGGCATTATCTCGTCAACCTCGCCGACCGGCGCACCAGAGCGCGGCAGGCGCTCTTCCACCGAGAGCAATGTGAGCGTCGCGCCGTGAAGATCCGCGAGGTCCAACGCGGTCGTGAACGCCTGCTGCGCGCCGGCCGACTCGTCCATTCCGACCAACATATGCCGATACATCGCTGACCTCCTGCCATCGAGCGCGACGCCGACCGTACTCTCGTGCTGCTGCGTCGCTCCCGCTCGGCGCTCCAATTGGACATGCGCGCTGGCGCGGGCTATCCTGACGCGCCATGCCTCGGATGTCGCGGCTAGGTGCTGTGCAGGTGTGGGCCGCGGGGTGGCCCCTGGACATCTCCCTGGATGTCCAGGGGCGCCCCTGCGCTGCTTCGATCGCACAACAACGCCCGGTCGATACCTATTGATCACTCATCTGCGCCCATAGCCCTATCGAAATCATGCGCGCCGCGGCGCGCTGCTCTGGCCCGCGTGTCGATCTGGTTGCGATCTTGCTCCATACCGCGGGCGTAGCTGTCTTTAGGCCGAAAGTCGAGGTGGTAGGTGCTGTGTCCGGCGTAGACGCCGCGCCCGTAGCTGCCGGGCGTATCATAGTCGAGGTGGTAGGTGCTGTGCCCGGCATAGAAACCGCGCCCGTAGCTGCCCTGGCTTGAGAAATCGAGATGGTAGGTGCTGTGTCCGGCGTAGACGCCGCGCCCGTAGCTGCCGATAGTGTCAGCCGTGGAACGCTGCTCGACCGCCGCTCGCTCTGTAGTACTCATCGTTGTGCTCCTTCTGATCTTCCTGGTCACGTGCCGGCGAACGAGACGTGACCGACAAACAAACCGACGCCTGCCGCGACCACCCGAGGGCAACGGCAGGCGCCGGTCAGAGCGGCAACTCCCTACCGTGGACCCTCGGTGGGCCATTGGTAGAAGCTATCAGCCGCGCCAAGCAGCAGTTCGCGAGCTTCATCGCGCCGGCGCTAGGCCGGACCAGGTGGTGAAGCTGTTACTCTGCTACATCCATCGTTCTCCTCTCGCTCCTTGCACCGCGATACCGCTGCGTGTGTCCACGATCGCCTTTGCACGGTCACGAACACACGGGATCATGATTTATGGAGTGGCCTCGTCAGGCCCGGTGCGCTGACCACTGAGCGCCTGGAGCAAGCCGGCCCGTCCCACCAGCCCGACCAGCCGGCCCGTATCATCGACAATCGGCATGCGCTTGATACGATGGGCCATCAGCGTCCGAATCGCTTCGGCGATCGGGGCGTCGGCGGCAATCGTCACGACCGGGCTGGTCATAACGTCCGCGATGGTGTGGCCGTGCAGCATGACCTCGAGTCCAGCGGTCGTCTCCCCACCGCCGAGCCGGCCCAAGAGCGCGCGCCGTGCGCTCGGATCCGCATGCCGCGCGGCACGCCGGATGACGTCGCCATCCGTCATAATACCGACCACACGGCGATCATCGTCGACCACGACCACGCGGCGCTTGTCGGTCTCGAGCAGCCGGTCGAGCGCCGCACGCAGCGGCGTATCGCGATGTGCGGTCGGCACGTCGCGCAGCATGATGTCGCCGATCGTCGCGGGCCCGCCCGGCGGCAGGCGCAGCGGCTCGGCCGGGCGCTGGCGCAATCTCTCGGCGACCGTGCCCAGCAGGTCGGCCCGGCTCACCATGCCGACCAGACGACGCTGGTCATCGACCACCGGCAGGCGCTTCAGATCGTGTTCCGCCATGAGCGCGGCGGCCTGGCCGAGCGCTATGGTCTGGACGATGGTGATGGGATCAGGGGTCATCACATCGATAGCGCGGTGCGGCCGGTCGGGAACGTTCGTCAGCTCCGCCGCGCGCTCCAGCAACGGCAACGCCTGCCGCAGATCGATGGGCAGGTCCATGCCGCCGCGGCGGAGCAGATCGCCGTCGGTCACGATGCCCAGGACGTGGCCGGCGGCATCGACCACGACGACGGAGCGCAGCGCCTGGTCGATCAGGAGCGCGATCACCGCGCGCACCGGCGTCTCCGGTGCCAGCGCGACCACATCGCGGCGCATGACGTCGGCCACGGTGAGGTGGGCTGGGAATGGGCTGCGCGCACGCCGGCCACCAGCGACGACCGTGATGGGCGCCACCGTAATCTCGCCCTCCTCGGCCAGGGCGGTGACCCACGCGAGCCACGCGAGCAGCGGTGGCATGACCTGCGTGACCCGCTCGGGGCGATCGACAAAGGTCACGGCGACCCCGCGCTCGCCGTCGAGCTCGATGTGGGAGATCTGCTGAAGCATCTGAGTCACGCCCGCGTCGAGTGTGTCGCGGAAGATCGTGGCATCGGTGATGCCGGCGCGCCGCAGGTGGTCGAGGATGATCCACTCCTGTTTCAAGGCACAAAAAAGCCTCTACGAGCCAACCTTTCACGAAGGTTGGCGGTCGTAGAAGCTATTAGCCGTGCGGAGCGGCAGTATGCGAGCCTCATCGCAAAATTGCTGGCGTCACTATACTCATAATTTGAAGCATTGTCAACCCCTCAAAATGATGATCAAATGAGAAATGGCGCGACCGCTTGACGCCGCGATCAGCCGGGTCTCAGCCGCGCTGTCCGCGCGGGGTACGCTGCGGGTTATGACCCTGCCCGCGATCGCGGTCGATGATTTCATTGCCCGGCTCACGGTGCCCTTCCCGCCGGCCGCCGGCTAGGGGTGCTGCGGCTGACCGCAGCGCCAGCGGACAATTGAATGCAACGCGATGAAGCTCGCGTCGTGCCGATGACACGTCGGCTGATGGCTTCTATAGCAATCCCATGTGATTCATAAACGTGACGTAGTGCCGCCTTCAGGCGGTGCCCGCGCCGCCGCCTGAAGGCGGCACTACAATTCACGCAGGATCGCTATACCACAGCGGCCTTCCTTGGACCAGGGTAGCGGCCTTGTTTGTTGGGCGTGGCCGGGCGCAGTACGTACGACCGTTTGACCGGTTACAATGAATTTAATTGTTTATTCCGAATATTCTCTTATACGAATCTTCGCCATAGCTGGTTTGCAATGGTTCTTCTTCGATTAATTTAAAAGTTCGTTTTCCGTCGGTTTGCCTTTCAGCCCGCAGGAAAATGGAGTTTTCCATTTTTTTATCATAAAAACCATGCGCAAATTCATATAAATGCGTAACGAAGAAAACATCGATGCGTTTTTCCAACAATGCGCAAATTATCTGCCTTGCAATCTCCGAGCCTTCTCTTTCGTTTGTCGCAGCAAATGATTCATTAAACAGCACCATGGAATTTGACGTTATATTGTCTACGATATCGTTCATTCTGCTGAGTTCTTCATCAAGTTTCCCGCTATTCATGGTAGCGTCTTCTTCCCGTTTGTAGTGCGTGAAAAGGCCATCGTAGACACTGGAACAGAAAGACTCAGCCGGCGCAAACATGCCGCATTGCATCATCAATTGGGACACACCTATGCTTCGCAAAAAAGTCGATTTGCCGCCCTGGTTGGCGCCTGTGATGATCACGAAGTCTTTATTGTCAGCATTCAAATCGTTGCCCACAATTCTTTGTTCCAGGATTAAAGCCAGACAGACATCGTATAATCCATGAAAAGAACGTCTGCGGTCGCCGGGAGCCACGGGCAGGGGAAAGGACATAGGCTCCCCCTTTTGGGCAAGTTGCCCATGTAAATTCAAACAACCAACGTAAAAGCCCAATTCGATCCGCAACATGTTAAAAAAACTGAGAATATGATCATTGGATTGGGCGAGTGCATTGGCCACAAGGTTAATCCCCCTGTCTTTTAATTCCGACAGGGCCCTGGCGCCGCTTTGATCGCGATCGTCGATATAAAAGGTGTAAACGGGTGGTTTTTCAGCAAATATCCGCTCTATCCAACTCTGATTGTTGTCTTGTGGTTTACGAAGTATGTAATTGGTCCCTTTATTGCCTTTTCCCAGTTCAGCGCTGATCAACACTCCGTCGCGGAATTTCAGTTCCCTTAGATGATTTTGGATGCTGGAGAAATATTCATCACCAAATTCTTCGTTGATCATCGCAAAAAACATTGTAAAGCCCTCTGAATCAAATTTATCAGCATGTTCATCGGCGATATTCTTTAGTTTTTTAAGCATACCCGCAAACATCTGCAACACTTCGATCGATCTACTCAATATCGTGTCGGGGAATTTGCTGAAAATGCCAAAATAAGCCTTTCTCTCGCTTTCAATTGACTCTACCGCGATATCGTAGATATTCCTGACAATGGAAGAGTTTTTCAGGCAATCCTTAAGAATATTTTGGCGATAAAGTATAGTGTCCAGATCACTATTGAAACCGGACAAAACAGCTTTCTTCGCCACTTCAAATAAAAATTTGTCGCCAAGCGCCATGGCATTGAACAACGTGTTTAATTCCAGGTCTTGTGTCAGTGCTTGCTCATTCGACGGTAATTTCCGCTGCAGGTCAAAATCCTGATCTTTGTACATGAGAAAAGCCTTCATGATTTTAGGCGCTCCTTTAAACAATTATATGTAAGCCGGTACTTTTCAGCAATTGCTATCGCGTATGCAAGTCCGTCAGCAGGCCTTCTTACAATTTTATATGTTCGCAATGCCGGATTTTCGGGGACTACCGTGCTGACTATGCTTACGGTTTTCTCGTTGAACGAACTCAATTCATCTATGAAGGTCACCCAAACGCACAGCAAATCCAATTGTGTTATTTTTTTTATTATCTTTTTACTCAAAAATAACGCGTCATTTAATGTGGTGGATGTTAAAATTTCATTCATTATGATAATACTGTTTGATGTGGCCTGGTTGAGAATATTGTAAATTCTGACAAGGTCGTCCTCCAGCTTGCCACGGAGATCTTTGATGATTTCTTCCTTTTCGAAATGCGTAAAGAGCCTGTCGAACAGAAAGAGTTGCGCTTCCCTGCCTGGGACGCGACAGCCTATGCTGGCCAGATAATGTAACTGCCCGAAGGCGCGGGCGAAGGTTGTTTTACCGCCCTGGTTCGGACCGGTTACAACAAATATGCGTTCCTTGTCTTTCAGGTAAAAATCATTGCAGACAACGGACGAGTTTTCGTTAATGAGTTTATAGGCCAGGGCTACATCGAATCCTTCATAATCACAAACTTCCTTGCCTTTGTTGGAAATGTGCGGATAACAAAAGTTCAACCCTGCCCGTTTGAATATTGCGACATACTCCAGATAGGCGATGTAGAACTGTATTTCCCGGTCAAAAACGCCTATCGTTTCATTCAGATAATTGCCGTTTTTCGCGTAGTAATTATCAAGATTTAAAAATATGTCGGGATACAATTGGGCCACCAAATCCAGGACTTTCGCTTCAACATGGTTCATGTCCGGCCAGTCGGAAAATTTAACCCTGTAATCTTTCACCGCTCCCTGTTTGAATTTCTCGAATGTTTCCTCCACATCGGTGCTGTAATCAATTTCAGATTCATATTTGCGAACCTTGATACGGTTACCCTTTATGAGCAGGCAATATTTTACCGTGGACAAATCAGCTTGAAGCTTTTCTGTTTCCGCCAGAAGCGACGTAAAACGGTCGGATTTGGCATAGTCCGTCAAATATTCGCGGAAGGCCAAAAAGCCGCGCGATTTTAAACCTGCAAGGGATAAATCATGTACCAGGCAATTAACGGCGTCGCAATAAATTTCGACCGCGTCCAAAAACCATCTTTCCTTCTGGTATTTGTAGTAAAGTTTCTCTGCTTGGGCAAGATGTTTGCGCATTGCGCGCATTTTTTGCGCAAATGATTGTATGTGCTCAAACAGTATTTGATTTTCAAGATCCCGCATTATCTCATGGCGATACTTGTACCGACAGTAGCGATTCGGACAGTAGAGCGTTTCCCAGTCCACGGTATCCTGCCTTCCTGCACACCAACTGTTCAGGTGAGGATACGCGCAGACGTGTTAAGTGATCAAGCCCATCAAGGTAACTGAGGGACACCACCCAGTTCTTTCAAATAGTATGCTGTGGAAATCCATGGGACACCTCCTGGGCTATCACGCGGACGCACAGCATCAACGCTACCGCCGCGAATGCCCGCGTGGTCTTATAACATGGCCCACACTGACACGCAGGTGCAACGCATCATCCGCCATACGCGATTGACACGCGAAACATCGAGGCGCGCCGCTCACGATTGTGCCGATATGCATCGCCGATGTTCCTCGATCAGAATCCATGCGCTTCAGCAGCTATACCTGAACACACCAGCCCGACTACTCGACCAATCAGGATGCTCCCGTGCATTCCAGCACCGGCCTCTTCGTGTCTCGCGGATGCTCCAGCCGCCTGACGGAACTGGGACTCGCCGAGCTTCTGATTGAAGTACGCGAGGCCGGTGACGTCGGTGGGCAGCAGGTCGGGCGTGAACTGGATGCGGCGGAACGCGCAGTCGATCGAGCGCGCGAGCGCCCGCGCCAGCGTGGTCTTGCCGGTGCCGGGCACGTCCTCCAGCAGCACGTGGCCCTCGCACAGCAGCGCGACCAGCAGCAGATCGACGATCGGCGCCTTGCCGACGATCACGCGCCCGATATTGACACATATGTGGTGGGCAGTCTGCTTGGTGGAAACGACGTCACCGGCGACGGTCATAGCGATCCCCCTCATGTGCGCAACAAAAAAGCTTCCACTGCGGGCATGTATCCGTCAGTAGAAGCTATCAGCCAGATCGTGGCAGTGTGCCGCGAGCTTCATCGCGGTCTTGATTTGGGCGCACTGTAGCACACGTCCAAGCGGCTGTCAAGACGTGTTCCAACCTTATGGCACATGCGGCTTGCAGGTTCTCCTACCCGATGCTATACTGTCGCTACAACACTCCATCGCGATGAAGCTCGCGAAATTGCCGTCGTGCACGGCTGATGGCTTCTACCGAACCGATCTCGTTGTGGTCGGCGGTAGAGGCCGTTTTGTTTGGTCTCCATCCGGTCGGCCTCTCACGGAAGGAGGCACGGGCATGATCGCGATTCGAAAACGCTTGTCGCGTACGCTGACCCCACTCCACCGGGCCGCAGACGTGCGCTCGACAGGGCAGATGGGCGGACGAGATACTACTGCCGAGACGGTTCGGCCGGACGAACCTGCTGTTACCATCGGCCCGCTCGGATGGCTCGTGCCGATGGCCGTGCTCGCGCTGTATCTCGCGTGGATGGGACTCAGCCCCAGCACGGGAACCGACTGGACGAGGATCTGCGTGCATGCCCTGCTGCTCGCCCTGTGGTGCCGGGTGGGCGTCGAGTGGCTGGCCGGGCGCTGCGCGGAGGTCAGGGCCGCGACCGTCCCCGGCGGCAAACGTACGGCCGACCTGGGGATGGACACAGACACACACGTTACGGAGGACGCATGTTCAGCCGAGGCCAGCTCCAACTGCTGATTGCGCTGCTGCTGGTGAGCCTGACGTTCCAGCTCGGCCCGCTGGTCGTCCTGAGTCTCCTGCTGCTGCTGAGCGCCGGCCTCGCCGCCCTCTGGCAGCGCATCGCGCTCGCCAACGTCACCTACACGCGCGCGCTCAACCAGCACCACGCCTTCCCGGACGACACGGTCGAGCTGACCATCCAGATCGTCAACCGCAAGCCGCTGCCGCTCACCGCGCTACGCATCACGGAGACCGTCGCGGCGGCGCTCGACTGGGGGGAGACGACGCTCCAGTATCACGAGAAGCCCAGCCTGCGCATGCTGGAGCGCACGACCAGCCTACGCTGGTACGAGGCGGTGCGCTGGCGCTACACCATCCGCTGCCCGCAGCGCGGTGTGTTCGCCTTCGGCCCAACCACACTCGCGGCAGGCGACCCATTTGGCTTCACCACGCAGGAGCGCGCGCTGGCTGACCCGACCGAGCTGATCGTCTACCCGCGCCTGCTGCCGCTGGCCGAATTGGGCCTGACCGCCCACCAGCCGCTCGGTGACGTGCGCAGCCGCCAGTGGCTGTTCGCCGACCCGGCGCGGACGATCGGCGCGCGGGAGTACCGGCAGGACGACCCGCTCAAGTCGGTCCACTGGACCGCGACCGCGCGCTCGGGCCGGCTCCAGACCCGCGTCTACGAGCCGACCACCAGCCTGGAGCTGCTGATCTTCCTGGATCTCGACACCTTCACCCACTACTGGGAGGGGACCGACCCCGTGCAGGTCGAGCGGGCGATCAGCGCCGCCGCGACCCTGGCGCAGGTCGGCCTGGCGGAGCGCTACAGCGTCGGGCTGCTGGTCAATGGGATGGAGGAGCGGCGGGACGGGGTCATCCGCCTCCCGCCGGGGCGCAGCCCGGCCCAGCTCGACCGGATCTTCGACGCGCTCGCGCGCCTGGTGCCCTACTCGGTGCTGCCGATGGCCAGCCTGCTGCGGCAGGAGGCCCGCACGCTCCCGTGGGGCGCCACGGTGCTGCTGATCAGCGCGATCGCGCCGGAGCCACTGCGCGCCGCGCTGCTGCGCGTGCGTGAGGGCGGGCACCCGACGATCTGATTCGCCCTGGGCGACGAGCGCCCGCCGGATGTGCCCGGCGTGCAGATCCAGCACGCGCCACCCCAGAGTGCGTTCCAGCGCGCGCCGGCTGGCACACGGCTGGTGGTGACCGGTGGGGATGCGCTCAGATGAACGGCCCACGCCTGCTTGCGCGCGCCGCCCTGCTGGGGTTGGATCTGTCGCTCCTGGGCCTGGGGCTCGCGCTCATCCGGCTGCTTGCCCCGTCGCGGATGGTGACGCTGACCCTGCCCGGCCTTGCCGTCGCCCTGCTGGCGGGGACCGCGGCGGCCGTCCTGACCGGGCGCTGGGAGACGACGCGGCGGCCCCGTCTCCCTGGCGTGCTCGTCCTGATGGGCGTCGACCTGCTGCTGGTCAAGGGCGGCCTCGGTGGCGGGTATAGCCTAGCGGGCGGCTGGGATGTGCTGATCGGGGCGCTGCAAGGTCACAGTAGTGCCGGCTTTGGCGCCACCTACCTCGCGCTGCTGCTGGCGCTCGGCACCAGCTGGCGCGGAACGCGGCTGCTGGTGCCGACCGTCCCCGCCGAGGTGCAGCAGCGCTTCAAGCGCGGTCTGCTCGTGCTGGTCGCCTTGCTCGCCGGCGCCGCGCTGGTGCCGGTCGCCGACCCTGGCCGGGCCAGACAAGCCGGAATCCTGGCGACGATCGTCTACGTGGCGTCCGGCCTGCTGGCTCAAGCCCTGTTTCGCGAGATGAGCGCGGAGCGGGGCGACACACGGCTCGCGCCGCGGAAGCTCCTGCTGCTGTTCGCCGCGATCGGGGTGCCGCTCGCGCTCGCGCTGCTGCTGGCAAGCGCGTTCTCGGCCGACGCGGCGGCGCTGATCGCGCGCGCCTACACGGCGCTCGTCCAGGCGGTCGTGTTTGTCATCACCCCGATCCTCGTCGTGCTGTTTAGCATCCTGGAGGGCCTGGTGCGCCTGCTGCGCGGCGCGGTCGGACGGACGCCGCTGTCGCCGCTGCCGACACCTGTGCCTCCACCAGCGCTGCCGCCGTCCGCACCCGGGACGCCCGTTGGCGTTCCAGCGTGGCTCGGCGCCCTGGTGCGCCTGCTGGCCTACCTGATCCCCGTGCTGCTCATCGCCCTCCTCGTGCTGCGGCGGTCGCGGCGGTCGCGGATCGAGGATGTTAGTGCCGAAGAGCGTGAGTCGGTCTGGTCGTGGGACGGCGCCGGGCGCGATCTCCAATCGTGGTGGCAGCAGGTGCGCAGCCGGCTGGCACGCCCGGAGGGTGATGCGCTTGCGGCGGCGCTGGCGCGGCTGCGTGGCGACGACCCGGTGACGCTGATCCGGCGGACCTATGTGCGCCTGCTCATCCGCAGCGCGCAGGCCGATCGCGGCCGGGCGCCCGACCAGACGCCGGCCGAATATGCACGGATGCTGGCCCCGACCTTCGCCGGCAAGCCGGATGCGCTCCAGGTCCTGACGCGCAGCTACGAGCAGGCGCGCTACCACCCCACGGCAACAACCGCGGCCGATGCCGCCGCCGCCGTGCGTGCCTGGGAACAACTCGCCGATGCCATACCCCAACCGCCAAAGGACGGAGACGAGGCTACGCGCTAATGTTGGGCAGAGCCAATGTGTGTTGAACAGAAAGGAGGCGATCGTGGAAGTACCTTCCAAACTTGAACCGCGCTCGCTTGACCTCGCCAAAGGGACGGCGCTGCGGTTCGTCGTGCTCCTGGGCGTGGTCAGCCTGTTTGCGGATATGACCTATGAGGGCGCCCGCAGCATCACCGGCCCATACCTCGCCGTGCTGGGCGCCAGCGCGACGGTGGTCGGTATCGTCGCGGGGTTTGGAGAACTGATCGGCTATGGGCTCCGCCTGGTCTCCGGGTATCTCAGCGACCGGACCGGGCGCTATTGGGCGATCACGCTGGTGGGCTACGCTGTGAACATGCTGGCGGTCCCGCTGCTCGCGCTGGCGGGCAACTGGGAGATCGCCGCGCTGCTGATGATCGCCGAGCGGACGGGCAAGGCGATTCGCACGCCCGCCCGCGACGCAATGCTCTCGCATGCGACGAGCGAGATGGGGCGTGGGTGGGGCTTCGGGCTGCACGAGGCGATGGATCAGATTGGCGCGGTGCTTGGCCCGCTGATCGTCGCCGCGGTGCTGTATGTGCGGGGCGACTACCAGACCGGATTCGCGCTACTCCTCATCCCGGCGCTGCTGGCGCTCGGCGTGCTCGTGGCGGCGCGGCTGCTCTACCCGCATCCGCGCGACCTGGAGGTGGATGTGCCTGCGCCGGCGACCCGCGGCTTTCCGCGGGTCTTCTGGCTCTACCTCGCGGCGGTGGCGCTGATCGCGGCCGGCTATGCGGATTTTCCGCTGATCGCCTATCA
>WNGB01015602.1_pt1 | contig 10954 bp, 9 predicted proteins | sample 5400681 | NCBI WGS metagenome assembly WNGB01 (sample SAMN13153367, study PRJNA577476) | soil metagenome | isolation source: 115 cm soil or saprolite under grassland replicate 2 | place: USA:California | collected 2016-06-15 | reverse complement strand
TCGATCGCAACGGTTTCGCGCGTACTTTCGCCCGGGCCGGATCAGCACCCGGTCAGCGCGCTGACCGCGCAGCGGGTGCGCCAGGCGGCGCGCGAGCTGCGGTTTGTGCCTTCAGCGATCGCGCGCGGGTTGGTGGCGCGCCGCTCGGGGCTGCTCGGGTTGGTGGTGCCCGATCTGACCGACCCGTACTACCCACAGATCGCCAGCGGCGTCGAGGACGCAGCGCACCACGCCCAGCTGGCGATACTGATCTGCAATACCCTGGGCGATCCGGCTCACCTGAGCGAATACCTGGACCTGCTACGCGGCCGGCGGGTCGACGGCGTATTGCTCTCGGGCGGCAGCAGCCTGGGCGCGGACGAGCTGCGGCTGGTGGTGCAGAGCGGGCTGCCAGTGGTGCTGATTGGTCGGCCCGGTTACGACGTGGAGCTGCCGTATGTCAGCGTCGACAACGTATCGGCGGCGCGGGCTGCCACGGTGCACCTGATCGGACTGGGGCGCTCACGCGTTCTGCACCTCGGCGGCCCACCGACACAGACGACGATGGTCGACCGATACACGGGCTACCTGCAGGCAACCGACGCGGCGGGCATGGAGCCAAGCGCGCTGATAACCAGCGGCTCGCCGGAGGAGGCCTACCAGAAGATCGAGCAGGAGTTAGTGCAGAGCACGTTCGACGCCGTATTCGCGGCGACCGACCGGCTGGCCATCGCGGCCCTGGCGGCCCTGAACGATGCCGGGCGGGCGGTGCCCGATGAGGTGGCGGTGATCGGCTTCGACGATCTGCCGTTAGCCGCGTTCATGCGGCCGGCGCTGGCATCGGTCGCGCAGCCGGCCGAGGCGCTGGGTCGGGCGGCGGTGGAGGTGGCAATTGGCACGGCCGTGGCACCCCAGGTACTGCACGCCGAGCTGGTGATTCGGCAGCTCGACGGTCAATTCGTGGCCGCGCATGCTGACGACATCGCGGAAGACACGTAATTGATCGGCCGTGGCAGCGGGCATCGTGGCGGCGCGCGCGGCCAGCACGCCATCGAGGTTGCCGTACTGCAGCAGCAGGGACGCGGCGGCCTTGGGTCCGATGCCCTTGGCGCCGGGGATGTTGTCCGAAGAATCGCCGGCCAGCGCTTTATAGTCGGGGACTTGCTCGGGCAGGACGCCCATGCGCTCGACGACCTGTTGTGGACCGATGCGCAGCAGATCACGAATGCCGGCCCGCGGCGCCAGCACGGTCACCTGGTCGTTCACCAGTTGGTACGCGTCGCGGTCGGTTGTCAGCAGCAGGCTGTGACCGCCGCGTTTGGTCTCGGCCGCGGCTGCCGCGGCCATGAAGTCGTCGGCTTCGTAGCCGGGTGCTTTGCCAACCCCGAAGCCGAACGCCGCCGCCAGGCCAGGCAGCAGGTCGAGCTGGCGGACGATCGAATTGTCGAAGACGCGTCCGGCCTGATAGGTGGGCCACAGCTTGTGGCGGTAGGTATCGACGCCGAGCGTGTCCCAGGCGACGAAGATGCCGCGCGGCTGTTCGTTGTCCCACAGGTACAGGACCATATTCGTCCAGCCGACGATGGCGTTGATCGGTCGACCGTCCGCCGAGCGGAGCGACTTGGGAATCGAGTGGTAGGCGCGGTGCGCCAGATTGTCGCCGTCGATGACGAGCAGCGGGCGCTCCTGGGCAGGCGAGGCGAGCTCGGGCACGTGGCGTTGATGATCGCAGATACGATGGTTCGCGCGATGCGCGCAGACGTGATCTTGCGGGGCGGGCGGGTTCTGACGTTGGACGCCGAGCGGCCGCGCGCGCGGTCGGTAGCGGTTGGCAAGGGGCGCATCGTGGCGGTCGGCGAGGATGATCTGGACGAGCTGTGCGGGCCGGCGACGCGCGTCATCGACCTGGCCGGCCGAGCCGTGGTGCCCGGGTTCGTGGATGCGCACATTCACTTCGGGGCGTTTGCGCTGGGTTTGAAGCAAGTCGATCTAGATAGTGCGGCCACGCTCGAGGACGGGCTGCGGCAGGTTGCGGCCTTCGCACAGCGTCTCCCTGAAGAGCGGTGGGTGCGCGGGCGAGGCTGGGACCGCAACCGCTGGGGACGGCTGCCCACGGCGTCCGAGCTGGACCGCGCGACAGGTCCACGGCCGGCGGTGCTATCGAGCCACGACGGGCATTCGCTGTGGCTGAACGGCGCGGCGATGTCGGCCGTAGGCCTGAACGCCCAGTCGGTCGCGCCCGCGGGCGGCATGATCGAACGCGACGCGAGCGGCAGTCCCAGCGGCGTTGTGTTCGAGAATGCGCAGGAGCTCGTCCGCAAGCACGCCCCTGAGCCGACGGAGCAAGAGCTGACCGAGGCGATTCGGCAGGCGCTGCCGCTGGCTGCCCGGGCGGGACTGACGGGCATCCACAACCTCGAAGACGAGCACAGTCTGGCGGCGTTTCGGGCGCTGGAGGCGGCGGGTGAGCTGGCCCTACGCGTGTACCACGGGGTGCGGCGCGGCCTGCTGCGGCGTGCTGCCGAGTTGGGACTGCGTACGGGTGCTGGCAGCGGGCTGGTGCGCGTTGGACCGGTCAAGCTGTTTTCGGATGGCGCGCTGGGCTCGCGCACGGCGCACATGCTCGAGCCGTACGTCGGCAGCACACATCAGGGCGTGCCGACACTGACCATCGACCAAGTTGTGGACGACCTGCGTGTGGCTGGCGATGTTGGTCTGGATGTGGCGGTGCATGCCATAGGCGATGCGGCGGTGCGCATGGTGCTGGATGCGGTGGAAATCGCTCGGCCCAGCAGGCTGGTGCGCATCGAGCACGCGCAGCTCGTTCATCCGGATGACGTGCCGCGCTTCGCGCAATTGGGCGTGATCGCATCGATGCAGCCGATCCATGCCATCGCGGACTGGCACGCGGCCGACGCGCATTGGGGCGGTCGGGCACGGCACGCGTACGCATGGCGCTCGCTGTTGGACGCGGGCGCTGTGCTGGCCTTCGGCACCGATGCACCAGTGGAGCGGCTGGAACCCTTGCTCAATCTCCATGCGGCCATTACGCGAGTTGATCCGCACGGCCAGCCGCCGGGCGGGTGGTATGCGGAGCAGCGGCTGACGCTCGACGAGGCGGTGCGCGCGTATACCGTTGGGTCGGCAACGGCCGAGCGGGCACAGGAGCGGCGTGGCAGGCTAGCGCCCGGTATGGATGCGGACCTCGTGGTATTGGATAAGCCGCTACAGGCTGGGGCACTGCTGGAAACACAGGTGGGGCTGACCATGGTTGGTGGGCACGTCGTGCACGAGGCGTGACGCGCACCCTGAAACCGCGCCGGTCGTGCCTATCGGTGCCCGGCAGCAGCGCGCGCATGCAGATCAAAGCGGCCACGCTCGCCGCAGACCAGGTGCTGTTCGACCTCGAAGACGCGACGGCACCGTCTGAGAAAGTGGCTGCCCGCGCAGTCATCGTCCAGTCGCTGCGCACCCTGGACTTCGCGGGACGGCTGGTGAGCGTGCGCGTCAACGGCGTCGATACGCCGTGGTGCTATCGCGACATCGTGGACGTGATCGAAGCCGCTGGCGATCGGGTCGGCACGGTGTATCTGCCCAAGGTCGAGTCGGCCGCGGACGTGCATTTTGTCGATCGCTTGCTCGACCAGATCGAACACGCGCACGATTGGCCGCGCGGCAGCATTGGCCTGGAGGTACTGATCGAGTCGGCGGCGGGCCTGCAGCAGATCGACCAGATCGCGCGCGCATCGACTCGCTTGGAGTCGCTGACGTTTGGGCCGGGCGATCTGTCGGCCAGTCTGGGCATGGGTCAACTGAGCATTGGCACGCTCGAGAGTGGCTACCCGGGCGACGTATGGCATTTTGCGTTGATGCGACTGCTGCTGGCCGCCCGCGCGGCTGGCGTGCTGGCCATTGACGGACCATATGCGGCTTTTGATGACCGGGCGGGCCTGGAGGCGTCAGCGCGGCGCACGGCGGCCTTGGGCTTTGACGGCAAGTGGGTGATTCATCCGTCGCAGATCGAGACGGTCAATCAGGTGTACTCGCCTGACCCGGCGCTGCTCGCGCGCTCGGAGGGGATTCTCGCGGCGTATCGGGCGGCCACCCAGGGTGCAGGGCGGGGCGCCGTGCGCTTCGAGGGCGAGATGATCGATGAGGCCAATCGCAAGATGGCCGAGGCAGTGGTGCGGCGCGCGCGCTGGCTCGGTCTGGCGCACGACGGTGATAGGATCGGCGGCGCATGAGCACCGTTGTCGGGCCAGGTCGCGTGAGCCTGGATGTAGCGATCGCCGATTATGTCGAGCTGAATCCGCGCTCGCGCGCCCACTTCGAACGCGCCGTTGGCGCGCTGGCCGGTGGCACCACGCGCACCACCGTTTTCTTCGAGCCGTATCCGCCGGTGCTCGTGCGTGGCGAGGGCTGCTGGGTCGTGGACCTCGACGGCAATCGCAGGCTCGATTTCCTGAACAACTACACGTCGCTCATCCTGGGTCACGCCGACCCCGGCGTGGTCGCCGCCGTGACCGAGCAGGCACAGCGCGGCACCGCCTTCGCGGCGCCCACCGAGAACGAGCTGCGCTTGGCCGAGCTGATCTGCACGCGCGTGCCGTCGGTAGAACGGCTGCGCTTCGCCAACTCAGGCACTGAAGCAACGCTATTCGCGATGCGCCTGGCGCGGGCCTTTACCGGACGCGACAAGGTCCTGGTCATGGAGGGCGGGTATCACGGCACGCATGACTACGCCGCGTTCACGAGCAGCGCGGGCATCCCGCAGGCCGTGCGCGGCACGATGGTCAGCGCTCCGTTCAACGACCTCGCCGCCGTGTCGCGCGTGGTCGATGAAGCCGGCGCTGATCTGGCGGCGATCATTGTCGAGCCGGTGCTGGGCGCGGCTGGGGTGCTGCCAGCGAAGCCGGAATTTCTGCGCGGCCTGCGTGATCTGGCGACTGCGAATGGCAGCCTGTTGATCTTCGACGAGGTCATCTCGCTGCGCGTGGCGCCAGGCGGTGCGCAACAGGTGTACGGCGTCCGGCCCGACCTGACCACGATGGGCAAGATCATCGGCGGCGGGTTCCCTGTCGCCGCCTTTGGCGGCCGCGCCGACGTCATGGCCCTGCTCGACCCACGTGGCAGTGGCCCGGCGATCCCGCACGGCGGCACGTTCAACGGCAATCCCGTCGGGACCATCGCGGGCATTGTCACGCTGGAAGCGCTGACGCCCGAGGTCTACGCGCGGCTGAATGCGTTGGGCGAGCGGCTGCGGTCGCGCCTCACAGCGCTGTTCGAGCGGCTCGACGTGGCGGTCCAGGTGACAGGCATCGGCTCGCTGTTCAACGTGCATTTCACGGCCGACGAGATCGTCGACTACAAGTCGGCCCGAGCAGGCGCCAACGAAGCCAGTCGCGCGGCGGTACTGGCGCTCATGAACGCTGGCTACTTCCTCGCCCCGCGCGGCATGGGCAGCATCTCGACGCCGATGACCGAGGCGGACGTTGACGGCCTGGTCAATGCGTTCGAGCGCGTGCTAATGGGCGACGTCGTACGCCCGGTAGCGCGCTGAGGACGTAGCCGAAAGCGCATCGGCGAGGGCCTCGCGCTCACGCACGTGGGTCACACTGCGCAAGGCGTCGTCGGCACTGAACCAGCGCGCTTCCAGCACGTCCTCGTCGGGCTCGGGCGCGGGAATGGCTGTGGCCGCCGTGGCGCGGAAGATCAGGATCAGCAGGTCCTGGCGCACGTGCGCGTAGGCACCCACCAGGTCGCCGATGGCAGCGGCACAGCCCGACTCTTCGAGCACTTCGCGCTCGAGCGCGCCGACCAGGTCTTCACCTGGCTCGACCTGCCCGCCGGGTAGCTCCCAGCCGGCTTTCGCCGTGCGAACGAGCAATACCTGCCCGTGGGGGTTGGTAACAACAGCGCCGACGCCGACCCTGTGCATACGTCTACCCTCTACAGGATGCCCGGACCGGTTGAGGCGGTACTGGTGGGCGCCGGCAATCGCGGCGCACGCGTGTATGGCGCCTATGCCCTGGCGAATCCGGAGCACTTGCGCTTCGTCGCCGTGGTCGACCCCGACGCGGGACGGCGCGGCAGCTTTGCGACTGCGCATGGCATTCCCGCCGACCGTCAGTTTCGGGCCTGGGAAGAGTTGGCTGCACGGGCGCCGCTGGTGCCTATCGCCTTCAACGCGACGCTGGACGGCACCCATCGGGCGAGCACGCTTGGTTTGCTGGCGGCCGGGTATGACCTGTTGCTCGAAAAGCCGATTGCCACCACGCCTGACGACGTCCTCGACGTTGCGCGAGCCGCCGAACGCCACGGACGCACGCTCCAGATCAGCCACGTGCTGCGCTACGCGCCGTTCTTCAAGACCATCCACGACCTGGTTCGCGGCGGCGACCTCGGCGACGTCGTCTCAATCGACTGGCGGGAAAACCTCGTGTACTGGCACTACGCACACAGCTTCGTGCGCGGCAACTGGTCGAATGCGAGTCGGACCGCGCCGATGCTGCTCACGAAGTGCTGCCACGACCTGGATCTATTGGTGTGGATGCTCGGCCCGACGTGCGAGCATATCGCCTCGCACGGCGAGCAACGCTACTTCACTTCGGCCAGAGTGGGCCCCGAGGTGCCTGCCCGATGCACCGATGGCTGCCCGTACGCCGAGCAGTGCCTGTACTACGCGCCCAGGCTGTACCTGAACCGATTGGCGGAAGATCCGCACAACTTCACTGTCAACGCAATTACGCTCGACCACACTGAGCAGGGGGTGCTACGCGCGTTGGAGAGCGGGCCGTACGGGCGGTGTGTCTACCGCTGCGATAACGACGTGGTGGATCACCAGGCCGTGCTGATGCACTTCGGCGGCGGTCAGGCGGTCACACTGACTATGCAGGGCGCCTCGTACGTCGAGGGACGCACCGTGCGCATCGACGGCATGCGCGCCACGTTGCTGGCTAATGAAGCGCGGAACGAGATCTCGGTGATCGACCATGGCAGTGGCAAGCGGCGCGAGGTCGAAATACCAGCGGCGCGGGGCGGCCACGGTGGCGGCGACTGGGGCTTGATCGAGGCGTTTCTCAGCGCGGTGCGCGGCGAACGGGACGGGCTGCGGACGTCGGCGCGCGAGTCGGTGGAGAGCCATCTCATGGCGTTCGCGGCCGAAGAGGCCCGGGTCACCGGTCGGACGGTCTGGATGGACGAGTTCAGGGCAGGCGTGCGGGAGCGCGCGGTTGTATGAGCGCACAGGAGTGGTACGAGCGCCTGTCGCTCGAGGACCGCGTCGCTCAGCTGATGGTGCCGCGTCCGCGCAATTTGGAGCTGTCGCCGACGACCTATACCGATGCGTTCGGTGCCGGCGGCATCATCATCCATCGGGACGTCTACCAGGACCCGGCCCAGATGGCCGACTACGTGGCGCACGCGCAACGCGCGGCGCTCGCGCGCAACGGCGTCCCGCTCTTGATCTGCTGCGACCACGAGGGCGGGCACGTGCGGTTCATGCGCACGGTCGCGACGGCGGTGCCGTCGAACATGGCGCTCGGTGCCGCGGCCGATCCCGAGATCGCCGCCGAGGCCGCGGCGCTGCTGGCTACTGAGCTCGAAGCAGTCGGTGTCAACTGGACCCTGGCGCCGGTCGCCGACGTCAACAACAACCCGCGCAACCCGGTCATCGGCACGCGCGCCTACAGCGACGATCCGGCCGTGGTCGGGGCGTACTGCGCGGCGGCCATTCGCGCCTATCAGGCCGCCGGCCTGCTGGCGTGCGCCAAGCACTTCCCCGGCCACGGCGATACCGACGTGGACTCGCATCTTGGGCTGCCCCGCATGACGCACGACCGCGCGCGGCTGGAGCGCATCGAGCTCGAGCCATTTCGCAGGGCGATCGAGGCTGGCGTGGCGAGCGTGATGACCGCGCACGTGCTCGTCGAAGCGCTTGACCCGGAATGGATCGGCACGCTGTCGCCGTTGATCCTGACCGAGCTGCTGCGCAACCAGCTTGGGCACCAGGGTCTCGTGGTCACCGACGCGCTCGAGATGGCTGGCGTCGCCGATATCCTGCCCGAGCCCGAAGCGGCCATCGAGGCAGTGCGCGCGGGCGCGGACGCGCTGCTCACGGGTCGTAGCCCAAGCGAAAACCAGTCGGTGTTCGAGGCGCTGCTCGGGGCAGCGCGATCGGGACGCATTCCGGCGCCCCGCTTCGAGCAGGCCGTGCACAACGTGCTGGCGGCCAAGGCGCGCATTCCGAGCGACCGCTACGTACCTGAGCCCGCGCGTGCCGAGCGCGAGGTAGGCTCGGCGGCGAATCAGGGACGGGCACTGGACATGGCCCGGCGCACGATCACGGTGGTACGTGATAGCGGGGGTCTGCCACTGGCGCGTGACCTTGGCGATCGATTGGTGGTCTTGAGTCCGCTGGGCAGTCGGCGGACGATGATGGAGACGTGGACCTTTGGCCAGAGCGCGCTTGGTCGCGAGATTCAGCAGCGGGCGCCAGATGCGGTGGAGGTTCCCATCGAGTTTCCTGTCGGGAACAGCGCGCGAGCGGAGGTCGGGCACGTGCTTATGAATGCCGAGGTCATCGTCGCCGGCACGTTGAACGCCATGGTCGATCCCGACCAGGTCGAATTCCTGGAATGGGTCAGGCGCGAGCAGCCGAACGCCAGGTTGGTCGTGGTCGGCATGCGCACGCCATACGAGGTGCTCGTCATGCCGTGGCTGGAAACGTATCTGTGCGCGTATTCGTCAGTGGAGCCGAGTATGGTCGCCACGGCCGAGGTGCTGTTCGGCGAGCAACCGGCGCGTGGGCGGCTGCCAGTCAAGCTGAGCTCAGAGTAGCGCCAGGGCGACGCCGAGCAGGCCGGCGACCATACTGACCAGCCAGAAGCGCTGGGCGACCTGCATCTGGCTCCAGCCCAGCAGCTCGAAGTGGCGGTGCAGTGGCGCCCGCAGCAGCAGGCGCTTGCCGCCCGTCGCCTTGAAGTAGCCGATCTGGGCAATGACCGAGCCGGTGACGGCCACAAAGACGATGCCGATCAGGGGTAAAAGCAGTACCTGGCCGAGCATCAAGGCGACCACGGCCAGCGTGGCGCCGAGCGCCAGCGCGCCAGTGTCGCCCATGATGACCTGCGCGGGATAGGCGTTGAACCACAAGAACGCGAGCAACGCGCCGGCCACGGTGAAGCAGAAGGTGACCAGATACACCTGGTTCTGCAGGTAGGCGATCGTGCCGTACGCGGCAAAGGCAACCGCGGCAGTGTGGCCGGCCAGGCCGTCGAGCCCATCGGTCAGGTTAACCGCGTGCGCGCTGCCGACGATGGCTAGCCAGGCCAGGGGCAGCATGAGCCACGCCAGATGGATTGGCTGCTTGATGCCAGGCAGGAACAGGGTGTCAATGTCGAGACCGGCCGGGTGGACCAGGGCCACGGCGCTCAATGCGGCAATCAGTCCGAGCAATGTGAACTTGCGCCTGGCGCTCAGGCCAGTCGTTCTGGCTCCGACCAGCGATAGGCGATCGTCGTAGGCGCCGAGCACCGCAGTGACGACGAGTGTGCCGAGTGGCAGCAGGACCGAGCGGCCGGCGTCGTGCTGCCAGGTCAGCGCCAGGCTGGACACGATCGCGACAATCGGCACGATGAACAGCCAGCCGCCCATCGTCGGCGTGCCGGTCTTGATCATGTGGCTGGCCGGCTCGTAGGGGCTGACCTGTTTGCCGATGCCGGCCTTGCGCAGGTACAGGAGGCCGGGATAGCCGAGGGCTAATGTGACAAGAAAGGCAGCCGCCGCCGAGGCGAGTGCGAAGTGCACTGTTCGTCCAGCTTAGCTGGTGTTCAGCTTGCGGCGGAGACGATCGACTACCACGGCCAGGATGCCCACGACACGGCTATCGTGCGCAGCGTGGTCGATCTGGCCAAGACGCTGAACCTGAGCGTGACGGGCGAAGGTATCGAGACCGCGGCGCAGCAATCGCACCTGGCTGAGCTGGGCTGCGACCAGGGCCAGGGCTTCTTGTTCGCGCGGCCGGCACCAGCGCTCGCGCTGGACGAGGTACTGCGCGAAGGCGCCGATCGCCGCGCGGCCTGATTTGTAAATTCCGTCTCTTAAATTCGTCGCTAAAGAGAAGCAGACTGCTGGAAGCGAGGCCGGCGGCCTGGTACGCGGCCTCACCTATAGTCCCGAGCAGATGACTCCTCATCTGCCCAGATTGATCGGCACGCGCTACGTTGTGCCGCTGCGTGAAGGCGGCTCGGTGCCAGCGGTCGTCGAGACCGACCTCGACGGCAGCTACGTCGTCAAATTTCGCGGCGCTGGCCAGGGCCCAAAAGCGCTCGTCGCCGAAGCGCTGCTGGCCGGGGTCGGCGGCGTGCTCGACTTGCCGATTCCGCGACCCGCGATCGTCGATCTGGCCGAGGGCTTCGGGCGCAGCGAGCCGGATCCCGAGATCCAGGACATCTTGCGCGGCAGCGTTGGGGCGAACTTCGGACTGAGCTATCTGGCCGGCGCGCTTGCCTTCGATCCTGCCGTCGACGGCCCGACGCCCGACCCTGAGCTCGCCGCGAACATCGTCTGGTTCGACGCCTATCTAACCAACGTCGACCGCACGCCACGCAACACGAACCTGCTGATGTGGCGGGGCCAGGTGTGGCTGATCGATCACGGCGCTGCGCTGTACGTGCACCACCGCTGGGCCGGCTGGCAGGAGCGCATGCACACGCCATTCGCGCAGATCTCGGAGCACGTGCTGTTGCCGTTTTCGGGCGACCTCGAGGCGGCGGATGCGCGCTTGCGGCCGCGACTCGACGATGCCACCATCGATCACATCGTGGCCACGCTGCCAGATGATTGGCTCGATCCCGAGCGTGATCTGGGCGACGGCGCGGCGATCCGAGCTGCGTACGTGACCTACCTGCGCGAGCGACTGCGCGACCCACGGCGATGGCTCGCCGAAGCCGTGGCCGCCCGCCAGCGCGGTCCC
>WNGB01013568.1_pt1 | contig 10954 bp, 11 predicted proteins | sample 5400681 | NCBI WGS metagenome assembly WNGB01 (sample SAMN13153367, study PRJNA577476) | soil metagenome | isolation source: 115 cm soil or saprolite under grassland replicate 2 | place: USA:California | collected 2016-06-15 | reverse complement strand
CGCGACTGGAGCAACGAGATCCGCCGGTTCCTGCGCGGGGGCACGGACCGCCCGGAGTTCCAGCCGATCCTGCGCGACGTCCGTGAGCTGGTGGACCGCATCATCGAGGAGAAGCAGTCCGATCAGGAGGGCGGAGTCTGGACCCCGCAGCGGCTCAAGCAGACGCTGAGCCGCCACCTGCACGGCGAGAAGGTCGTCATCGTCGCCAACCGCGAGCCTTACATCCACGAGCGGACGAAGGAGGGCGCGATCAAGGTCATCCATCCGGCCAGCGGGCTCGTCACGGCGCTGGAGCCGGTCATGCGGGCGTGTTCGGGGGTCTGGGTGGCACACGGCGGCGGGTCGGCGGACCGGGAGACCGCGGACAGCACGGGCCGGATCGCCGTTCCGCCCGGCGAGGGGGTCTACCGGCTGCGGCGCGTGTGGCTCACCCCCGAGGAAGAGTCCGGCTATTACTACGGCCTCTCCAACGAGGGCCTCTGGCCGCTCTGCCACATCGCCGACGCCCGGCCGACCTTCCGCGCCCAGGACTGGCGGCACTACCAGGAGGTCAATTGGAAGTTCGTGGAGGCCGTCTGCGACGAGGTCGACTCCGATGACCCGATCATCCTCGTCCAGGACTACCACTTCGCGCTCGTGCCCAAGCTCCTGCGCGAGCGTCTCCCGCGGGCCACCGTGATCACCTTCTGGCACATCCCCTGGCCCAACGCCGAGCGCTTCGGCATCTGTCCCTGGCGGACGGAAGTGCTGGAGGGAATGCTCGGGAGCAGCATCATCGGCTTCCATACCCAGCTCCATTGCAACAACTTCATGGACTCCGTCGACCGATTCCTCGAAGCCCGCATCGACCGCGACCGCAACGCCGTCGTCCAGCAGGGACGAGCGACCCTGGTGCGGCCGTACCCGATCTCCCTCGAGTGGCCGGTGCGGTGGGTGAAGGACCTGCCCTCCGCCGCGGAGTGCCGGGCCCAGGTGCGCGCGGAGGTCGGCCTCTGCGCGGGCGCCTTCCTGGGCATCGGCGTCGACCGCCTGGACTACACGAAGGGCATCGAGGAGAGGTTCCTGGCCGTCGAGCGCCTCCTGGAGAGGTTCCCCACCATGCGCGGCCGGTTCACGTTCGCGCAGCTGGCTGCTCCCAGCCGGACGGCCATCGAGCGCTATCGGCAGCTCACGGAGCGCGTGGAGGCCGTGGCGGCCCGGATCAACGACCGCTTCGGCGACGGAGCCTACCAGCCCATTCGCCTGCTGCGCGCGCACCACGAGCCGCCCACCATCTTCCGGTACTACCGGGCGGCCGACCTCTGCTACGTGAGCAGCCTGCACGACGGCATGAACCTGGTGGCCAAGGAGTTCGTCTCCGCGCGCGACGACGACCGCGGCGTGCTCATGCTCAGCGAGTTCACGGGCGCCGCCCGCGAGCTCACGGAGGCGCTGATCGTCAATCCCTACGACCTCGACGCCGCCAGCTCCGCCATGTTGCGCGCGGTGACCATGTCCGCCGAGGAGCAGCGCGACCGCATGCGCTCCCTCCGCTCGTTCGTGGCCGAGTTCAACGTCTACCGCTGGGCGGGACGGATGCTCGTGGACGCTGCGCGCATCCGGCGCCGCGAACGCCTCTCCGGCCGCCTGACCGACCACGTGGCCAGCGCCATTGCTGGAGGCGCGCACTTTAGTTTGTACTCCACATAATATAGGATCGCCGCGTGGCCACCAGTGGAATCAAGAACGGCGTCGCTTCGCTTCCCCATCTGCTGCGCCCGAGCGGGCGGGCGGTCCTGAGAGACCTGGCCGCGGGCCGGGCCCTCCTCGCCTTCGATTTCGACGGAACCCTGGCCCCCATCGTCGGGCGTCCGGAAAACGCGCGAATGCGAGGACGCACACGCCGTTTGCTGGCCAGGCTCGCCCGCCTGTATCCGTGCGCCGTCATCTCCGGCCGCGCGCGGAACGACCTGCTGCGCAGGATGCGCGACATCCCGGTGGTCGCGCTGGCGGGCAGCCACGGAGCCGAAGTCCCCGACTCGTCCGGAGATGGGCCTCGGGCCCGAGTGCGCTCCTGGGCCGGCGGCCTCCGGCGGCGCCTGCGTCACTTGAAGGGTGTGGTCCTCGAGATCAAGCCCCACGGCGTGGCCATCCATTACCGCCAGGCGGCGGAGAAGAAGACGGCTCACGCCACCATCCTGTCCGCGGTGGCGGCTCTGCCCGACACGCGCCATATTCACGGCAAGGATGTCGTGGAGGTGGTGTCCGTCCTTGCCCCCCACAAGGGGCATGCCCTGGCTGCCCTGCGGCGGCGCCTGAAGCCGCGGGCCACTCTCTACGTCGGGGACGACGTGACGGACGAAGACGCTTTTGCCTGTGGAGGTCCGGGCGGCCTCGTCGCCGTACGCGTCGGCCGTGGCGCGGTAACCGCGGCCATGTTCCGCCTCGACGAGCAGGCCGAAGTCGAGATGCTCCTTCAAGCGCTGATCCAGCTCGCGCCGCGCCCCCAGAGGCGCCTCGCGCGGACGGGCGAGTCGTAGGCCGCGCGTGCGGGTGCTGATCTCCGGAGCGGGAATCGCCGGCCTGGGTCTGGGCCTGTGCCTCTCGGAGAAGGGCCACGACGTCGTGATCTGCGAGCGGTCTCCGGCCCTTCGCACCAGCGGCTACATGCTCGATTTCTTCGGGCCCGGCTACGAGGCGGCGGTCCGCCTCGGACTGCTGCCCGCCCTCAAGTCCATTCATCGGCCGGTCAAGTGGCTGACGTTCGTCGGCCGCGACGGCCGTACGCGGCTGCGCCTCCCCTACCCGGTTCTCCGCGAGCGCCTCTTCGGCGGACACCACTTCAACTTCATGCGCGGAGACCTGGAGCGCGTCCTCTACAACGCCGCGCGCTCGACCGTGGTCTTCGGGCGGGAGATCAACGCGATCGAATCGGGTCGAGGAAGGGTGCGCGTGCGCCTCAGCGACGGCACGGTCGACGACGTGGACCTCCTCGTCGGCGCGGACGGAGTCAATTCCCGCGTGCGCGCCCTGCTCTTCGGTCCCGCGGCGCGCTACGTGCGCCGCCTCGGTTACGACACGGCCGCGTTCATCTGCGAGGGGAGAGGTGAGTACGCTGACCTCGCCGGGAGCCTCACCACCCTGACCGTTCCCGGCCGGCAGGTCGGCGCCTGCCCGACCGGGGATGGGCACGTCGCCGCCTTCTTCACCCACCGTGGGGCGCGCCCGGAGGCCGACTATTCCGTGATCGCCGCCCGCGAAGAGCTGCAGCGCACCTATGGCGACCTCGGATGGGTGGTGCCGCCCCTCCTGGAAGAGACGAGCCGCGTCAGCGACATCGACTTCGACGCCGTCGCCCAGGTCGTGATGCCGGCGTGGAGCGCGGGCCGGGTCGTACTGGTCGGCGACGCGGCCTACGCCGTCTCGCTCGTCGCGGGCCAGGGCGCCTCCCTGGCCCTGGCCGGGGCCTTCCTGCTCGCCCAGGCCCTGGAAGACTCGGGCCCGGACGTCGAGGCCGCCGTCAAGGCCTACGAAACCCGGCTCCGCCCTTGTGTGGAGCGACAGCAGGCGGCCGCACGCTCGACCGCCGGCTGGTTCGTGCCGGAGAGCCAGATCAGGATCGCCGTCCGCGACCTTGCCCTCCGCTTCTCAGCCTGGCCCGTCGCCTCCCGCCTCGTTCGCCGCCAGCTCGCCGGCGGCGACTTGCCCGAGCCCGCTTGACGTCCCGGATCGCCCGGACTCCCTCAGGCCACTCCCGCCGTCCCGCACTGCACTCTGGGACCGGGCCGGCCGAGTCTAGTCGTCGGCGTCGCCCGGCACTCGTGGATGGACGCCACCGGCGGTCAGAAACGCGTGCCAGATATCGTCGCGTTGCGTTTCCGGCAGATCCTGGGCGTCCAGGAGGGCCGCGAAATAGCACCGGACCTCACCGTCGCGAGCGCCGGCCCTCACGAGCGCATGGAATGGATCGTCCGACGCCGGATGGACGGTCCGCTCGGCGGGGGGCTGGGGTTGTCCGGATGGGAGTCGCTCTTCCGGCATTTCGCACCTTCCCAATTAGTTTGACCTCAAATCAATTTAACACGGCCGAGGTGCGCTCGAACAGGTGCTTCCCGAACGTACGTGGCCCGGGGTCGAGCGGCCATTGACCGACGATCGGGTCTCGACGGGAGTCCGCGCCTTCGTGCGGGACCACATCCGTTCCCTGGAACAATTGGAGGTCCTGCTGCTCCTCCTCAGGGACGGTACGCGATGGTGGAGCGCGGAGGCGGCGGCGGAAGAGCTGGGGATGACGTCGGCTTCGGCGGCCGCGCGGTTGGAGGAGATGGCCTCGCGCAACCTGCTGGACGTGCGGATCTCGGAGCAGCTCTTCTTCCGTTATGCTCCCGTCTCCCCCGCCCTCGATGCGGCGGTGCGCGAGACCGCGCGCGCCTACAAGGAGGAGCCCGTGGCCGTCACCTCGGCCATCTATTCCCAACCCGTGGACGAGATCCGCGCCTTCGCCGACGCCTTCCGCATCCGCAAGAAGGAGGGCTCCGATGCCTAGCCTCGTCTACGCCTTGTGCGCACTCACGAGCGCCCTTTGCGCCTGGCTCCTGGCCCGTGCCTACCGGCAGCAGCGGACCCGGCTCCTCCTGTGGAGCACGGTCTGTTTCGCAGGATTGACCTTGAACAACGGCCTTCTGTTCGCCGATCTCGTCCTGATACCGTCGACCGACCTGTCGCTCTGGCGCGGCCTCACCGGCCTTGGTTCGATGCTCATCCTCCTGTACGGCCTGATCTGGGACCGGCGATGAGCACCGGCGACCTCAACCTCTTCTTGTGGGGCGCCAGCGCGGTGGCGAGCTGGACGGCCGGCCTCTTCTTCCTGCGCTTCTGGCGGGAGACCCGCGACCGCTTCTTCGCCCTGTTCGCCGCCGCCTTCTGGTGCCTGACCCTGAACTGGATCGGCCTCGCCCTCACCGATCCGCCCGACGAGGCCCGGACCCTCTTGTATCTCGTGCGCCTGCTCGCGTTCGTCCTGATCATCGCCGCCATCGTCGACAAGAATCGGTCGGCGGCGTCATAGCCCGTCCGCCCACGCACCAGAAGTGCCGGCGGGAACGGGGTAACATCGAACCGTGGGACAGATCCAGCCTTGAGCGCGCGTCCTTCGACGCGCCGCTCCGCTCGCGCGGGCCCGGTCGGACGGCGAGGGCTCCCGTCGCCAGCCCTGCCCCTGGTGGGGCGCGATCAAGAGGTCGCGGAAGTCGTCAACAGCCTGCGGCGCCTTTTCAAGGCCATCAACGAGTACTCGAAGCGGATATTCAAGAGAACGGGCCTCTCCGGGCCGCAGGTGTGGGCGCTGACCGTCCTCGCCAACGAGCCGGCTCTCTCCCATGGGGAGCTCGCCGAGCGACTCTTCGCCCATCGCTCGACCGTGACGGGTATCGTGGATCGGCTCAAGGACCGCGGAATGGTCGCGCGCACGACGGACCCGGACGATCGCCGTGGCATCCGGCTCTCGTTGACGGCCCGCGGCCATCGTGTGCTCAAGAAGAGCCCGCCCCCGGTTCAGATCGGCTTGCGCCGCGCGCTGGAGAGGCTGCCTACCGCGCAGCTCAGGCGGCTACGGCGCATGCTCCAGGCGGTGGTGCAGGAGACGGCGGCTGCCGGGGTCGAAGCGCCGTTCTTCGAACCGGAAGTGTCCGAACGCCCGTTGAGCGTCGGTCGCCGCTCGCGCTCCAAACGCTGAAGCCCACCTTCCCTCTAATAGCGTTATCAGCCACCGGGAGAGCGGCCTTCCGTCCGTGAAGCCGGCATCCGCCGTCGGTCAGAGCTGCTTCAAGAACTCGATGATCGCCTGCTGGTCGGTTGCGCTCAGGGACCGGAAGCGCCGGATGACTTCGCGGGCCTCGCTGCGGTTCCGCCGCGACGTGTCGCTGTCGTACGTCGGGCAGATGTCGTTGGGCCCGGAGTAGCGGATCTCGCCGACGGCGCGTCCCGGCGGCACCGGGCAGCCGCCACCCGACGGCGTGTTGGCGTCGTCCGGCGCCGGCAGGTCGTGCAGCTCGATGGCGGCGCGCAGAGCGTCGTCCACCGTGCGCACCACGAGCGGCCCGTTCGTGGTCGTCGCATCCGAATAGACGGTGCCCTGCGGGAACGAGTCGCGGGTGTCCTTGCTCAGGAACACGCGCGCGTCGTGGAAGAATGGCGGCCCGATGCGCCCGATGCCCATGAGGGGCGGGGTGCGGAACTCCTTGCCGTTGGCCACGCCCTGGTTCGGCAGGGCGTCGTCCACGAGGTTGCGCGCTAGATCCAGGGTGCGGAACCCGTTGCGCACCATGACCACGGGGTCGCGCGGCGTGGACGCGATGCGCTCGGGAGTGACCTCCGGCCCTTCGTGCAACAGGAGATCGGAGAACAGGGGCGCCCACACGTTGCTGAGGTGGCGTCCGCCGATCTTCGAAGGCGACACCCCCGTCGTCTGCACGGGAGTATGGCAGGCCGCGCAGTTGACGCCCACGTCGGCGCGGTTGATCGCGTAGCGGTCACGACCGTCGCCGCCGCTGGGCATGCGGCCCGGGATCATGCGGTTCGCGAAGGCCACGAGGTCGATCCCGAAGAGCTGGGCGCCGCGCTGCACCAGGCCTTCCTGCCCGCTGCGCGGGGCGTTGGGATCGGAGGCGCGCAAGACGGCGAGAAGCGGGTCCCCGAACTCGGGCGGCGCGGTGAGGCGGATGAGCTGGCGGCAGGACAGTACGGCCGTCACCGGGATCTCCGGCTCCGGAACCGTGTCCACGCACCCGGGGGTGGTCACGTTGCGGTTGTCGTTGATCTCGCCCGGCACGAACTCGGTGGTGAAGCCGAGCTCGCCCTGGATGCCGCCGACCACGAACTGCAGGATGGTGGGCCCGGCCCCGCGGAGCCCGAAGCGGGCCACGCGCACCACGGGGTCGCCGCCCGCGAAGGCCTGATTCGAGGAGTTCTCGTTGTGGCGGCCGGAGATGCAATCGCCTGGGCACTCCGGGAAACGCGGCACGAACGCCCGGAGGGACGAGTTGCTGTCCCGCGCGTCCGTGGGGTCGTCGTTCTGGATGAGATCCTCGGCGGGGATGGCCTCCATCAGCCCGCGGCCCACGTAGGGTGGGCCGGCGCGCTCGCCGACCGCGCGCCGCACACCAAGGGGAGACAGCCCGGTCGCGGGGTCGATGCCGCCGCGGAGGATCGGATCGACCTCGACGGGCAGGATCGGATCGGGCACGCAGGACGGGATGGAAGGCCGTGTGTGCTGTACGAAGCCCGAGAAGCCGGCCAGGGGATCGAAGGTGCCCGCGGACGGCGAGAAGTCCCCGAAGATGGTGAAGGCCGCCGTCTTCCCCGTGCTGGTGAGCGCGTCGAGGTTGTCCGCGGCCCGCCCGCCACCAGTGGCCGGGTTGAAGGCGGTATACCGGAAGTTCGTCGGTGTCGAGCGCGCGGCCCGCGTCACGTGCGAGTTCGTCGTGAGGAAGCCGCCGAAGTTGTCGTCGCCGCTGAGGTGGCAGCCCATGCAGCGGGTCTGGTTGGCCACCGGGCCCAGCCCTTCCGACGCCGTGTGCGGGGTCGTGAAGAAGGTCAGGCCTTCCAGCATCGAGGCCCGCTCGTCCGCGTCGAGGCTGGGATACACGAAGGCCGGCTGGTCGCGCTCGCTCAGGGGAGCCGGGTTGACCACGCCGAACTGGCTGCGCGGCACGCGCTCCACCGGCCGGGGCTGGGCGTCGCCGGGCCTCGCGACCGCGGAGAGGTCGCGATCGACGATCGTCTCGCGGGTGTCCGTGAGGGTCCCGACCTGCCCGCAGCCGGCGAGGAGGAGCGCGGCGGCCACCCCCAGGCCACCTGCCACCCGGACGCGAAGGTTCCGTCTTTCCACGCGCATTGCTCTCCTCATCAGAAGTCCCACACGACGCCGAAGAAGAAGCGATTGAAACGGGTACTCCGCAGCGGCGCCACGTCCGTATTGAAGTAGGAAGCGTAGGGCGCGAAGTTCCTCGTGACCCGGTAGTCGGCCGAGATCTCGAAGCCCTTCACGTCCGTCCCGCCCCCGACGTCGGAGTCGGCGAAGGTGCCCACGGCGGCGTCGGCCTCGACCTTGCGGTAGGTGAACCAGACGCTGTAGGGATGCAGCCGCCGCTTGAGGTCGCCGCCGGTGAGGCCGACGGTGCCCCCCCAACCCGTCTTCTCCTGGCCGACCGTGAAGTTGTGGGAGTACTGGCCGAGCACGAAGGCCTCCGAGTGGCCCAGCCAGGGCAGGCTCACGGGCACGCTCCCCTGCGCCGTGGCCTCGCCGATGCGGAACCGGTCGCTCACGAAAGCGAACGCCGTCCCGCCGATCTCGACCTCCGCGTTCGTGCGCTGGAACCCCGGCCGCAGCAGGAACGCGCTCGTGCCCGGGTAGAGCACTGCGCTCGATCCCGGGATGAAGCTGGGGGCGCGCGCGCCGGAGTTGAGGTGCTCCCAGTCGTAGTAGGCGGCGGCCACGGTGACGCGTTTCACCTTCAGCCTGAGCTGGTCCGCGACCATCCAGGTGTCGGCGACGAGGCCGGCGAACCGGTCCTGGCGGAACCACTCGACGATGAAGTAGCCGCCGACGTTGTCGAGGCTGACCGAGCCGTCGTCCTTGTGGTAGAGGCTGAGGTTCACGACGCCGCCCACCGGGCTGATGTCGTCGTCCCACACCATCTCCGCGCGCGCCGTCCCCTTGTCGCCGCGCCAGAAGGGCATCGGCATCTTGCCCAGGGTGAGCCAGAGGCGGGACTTGTCCTTGAGCGGCCGCACGTCCACGTAGAACTGGTCCAGGCCGAAGGTGACGGGGCGGAAGGCGTCACCGAGGCGCATGAAGGGCGAGGCCGGGTTCGGCGTCTCCCCCGCGCTCACGCGCATGCCGCCGCTGACCGTGGCCTTGGCGTCCTTGAACTCCATGCCGAAGCGCAGGCGGGTCAGCAGCCCGTCGATCCGGTTGGGATCGAGGAGGAGGTCCGCCTTGTCCTCCGGCCGCTGGAAGTCCTGCCGCAGATTCACGTTCGCGTACATGCGGATGGGCAGGCCGGCCAGCACCGACGTGGTCGCCGGCGCCGGAGGCGGAGAAGGCGGCGGAGTCGGGCTCGGCTGCGGGTCCTGGGCGCGCGCGGCCGCCGGACCACAAAGAAGGGCCGCTACCGCGACAGACACCACCGCGGCACAGTGAACTCTCACGTTGACCTCCAGTTGAGTCCGCCTCTCGGCCGGGGCGAGCCGCCGCTCGTCCGCGGCCCCGCGGGGCGCGCACGAACGAGGGCGACGCCTGAATCGATCGCGCGGCGCTATGACTTAGCCCAACTTCGGCCGCGAGTCAATGCCCCGCGCTACTCGATCAGCCGCGTTTCCGGGAACTGCGCGTACCACCCGAACCAGAAGGCGCGTCCCGCCGCCACCCGCGGCCGTGGAGGGACCGCCGGATCGCCGCTCGTGAGCGCGTCTTCCCCGATGCGCCACCGCCTTCCGTCCGCGTCTTGCACTCCGTCCGCGGTGAGCCGGAGGAAACGGTGGCCGCCGGCGTCGTACACACGGTTCGCGCCGCGCGCGCTCGTCAGCACCACCAGCTCGCGCCCGGCGTAGGAGAGCTGGTGGACGGGGTTCCGGACGAGGAACCGGACGGCGATGGCGAGGGGCAGGCGCGCCGCGTGGGGTCCGGCCCCCGCGGGACGGAGGAGGAGGGTGACGACCTCGTCCTTGTTCTTCAGCCGGCCGTCCGTCCAGGGGACCCCGAACATGAGGGCGTCCGTCGCGAAATAGTCCCGGTAGGCCGCGCCCTCCGCGTAGTCGCGCCGGTAACCGGTCTCGAGCGAGAGCACGGTCGTCTCGGGGTGCAGGTCTCTCCATTCGCTCCAGCGCGTCGTGACCACCGCGTGGGCGGTCAGCTCCAGGTCCTGGCCGGACAGGGGACCGATGACCGGCCGCCCGGAGACGGTCGACCACAGGCTGTTCGACTCCTCGTCGAACATGAGTTTGTTGGAGCGGTAGAGGAGCCCGCTCGTGCCGAAGGTGCGCCGCCGGCCGCCGACTTCTGCCTCGTAGGGGATGACGGTGCCGCAAAGGGTGCAAAACACGACGGCCAGCTCGACGCCTCCCAGGCGGTCGCGCGCCATCTCGTGCCAGGCCAGGATCCGTTTCGGATAGGCCCGCGCCTCCCCGCCCAGCGCGATGCCGAAGACGACGTCGTCGTCGTCGAGGTAACGCGCCTGCGCGGCCGGAAGATGGGCCGGATGGTCGAGAGGCGGGATCCCGTTGACGCCGACGCCTCCCCAGTCCACTTCGTCCAGCCGGATTCGCGGCGGACCGCCACCCTCCGGGAAGAAGTCGCGCATGCGCGGGTCGACGTGGCCGTAGAGAGCGGCCTTGAACGCCGCATAATCGGGATGCGGATCGTAGGGACGGGTCCAGAGCCAGCGCCGCCAGCGGCCGAGGTCGTCGCCGAACGAGCGCCGCGTCTGCTTCTCGAGGAAGCGGATGAGCCGCGCCCGCACGATCGCGCCCGCCGGCCGGGGACCGACGTCGGCCGGATCGCGCCGCGGCCCCGGCCGGGCTCCTCCGCGAAACGAGTCCGACTCCGCGGACGGCGCATCGTCGAAGGGGCCGTCCTCCGGACGGAGGGGAGACGCGCGCGGCAGGAAACGCGCGAGGTCGATGACGAGGCCCGCGTAACCGTCCCGCCACCGGCTGGCGATCCTGGCCAGCGCGGCGCGAGCCACCTTCTCATCCGGACTGGCGGCCTGGAAGAAGAGGCCGATGTCCGGATGCGGCGATGCCGGTCCTTCCGTCTCGGCCCACCCGGCCGCGACGAACGCCAGAGCCAGGAGCGGGACCGTGCGCACGAGGCTTCCTCCTAGAGGGCCTTGAGGAACTTGATCACCTGGAGCTGCTCCCGGGTGGTCAGGGCCCGCCACTTCTGGGTCACGTTGCGCGCCTCGCTGCGGAACAT
>WNGB01013567.1_pt1 | contig 10955 bp, 10 predicted proteins | sample 5400681 | NCBI WGS metagenome assembly WNGB01 (sample SAMN13153367, study PRJNA577476) | soil metagenome | isolation source: 115 cm soil or saprolite under grassland replicate 2 | place: USA:California | collected 2016-06-15 | reverse complement strand
CTCGCGGCCCTGATAAGTAGCAAGGATTTGCAATGTGGCTTTCGCGATTGTTGGATCGGTCGTCAGCGTTTGCCAAGCTGAGATGAGTGAGTCGCGGCCGAATAGCGTACGGTATCGCGGGGAGCCTGCGAACAGGTAGCCCTCGGGCGCCCGAAGCGAATCGATGTCGCTCCGGAGGGCTCGACGGACTTCATCGATGCTCGGCAACTCTCCCACGCCAGAACTCGGCTACCTGCTCGGCTCTCTCACACCAAGGCCTTTCCCGTCTTCTTGTCGAACAAATGCAGTTTTCTGGCCGGGAAGGAGATCCAAACCTCCGTTCCCATGTCCGCGGGGAAGTCCGGAACCACGATTGCTCTCACGAGAGCATCCCCGACCTTCACGTCCAAGATTGTCTGGTCCCCCAACGGCTCCGTTGCGAAGGTCTCCGTGCAAATGCACGGTTCCTCCGTTGACTGCAAGGACACCCGCACATCCTGAGGACGGATGCCTAGGACGAGTTCATCAGAGGAAGCGCGACCGGCAACCTCTGCGAGATCTGCCGGAAGAGGGAATTTGAAGATGCTCAGATCGAACGTGCCCTCGGGGCCAACGCTGCCGTCGAGAAAATTCATCGGCGGATTCCCGATGAAGCCTCCGACGAATTGATTGGCCGGGGTTCGGAAGATTTCGGTCGGCGAGCCAAACTGCTGGAGAAGGCCGCCGTTCATGATTGCGACTCGGTCGGCCATGGTCATGGCCTCCACCTGATCGTGGGTGACGTAGATCGTCGTTACGCCGATGTCTTTCTGCAGTCGCTTCAGTTCCGCCCTCATGTGAACGCGGAGCTTCGCGTCCAGGTTGCTCAGGGGTTCGTCCATCAGGAACGCCTGCGGCTCCCGAACGATTGCCCGGCCGACGGCAACCCGCTGTTGCTGGCCTCCGCTGAGTTGAGCTGGCTTGCGCCCCAGGAGGCGTTCGATCTGGAGGAGTTTCGCCGTCTTCTGGACCCTCCCGTCAATTTCTCCTTTGGGAAGCCTTTGATTCTCGAGAGGGAAGGCCAAGTTCTTGTACACCGTCATATGAGGATAGAGGGCATAATTCTGGAACACCATCGCAATGTTGCGGTCTTTCGGATCGAGGTCGTTGACGAGGCGCTCGCCGATGTAGATCTCCCCCTCATCGGGGGACTCGAGCCCAGCCACGCACCGCAGGGTCGTCGTCTTCCCGCAGCCGCTCGGTCCTAACAAGACGACGAATTCCTTGTCGCGGACCTCGAGGTCGAGCGATTTCACGGCCAAGGTCCCGTCGTACGCTTTCGAGAGGCGCTGCAGCTTGACGCGAGCCAAGGAGACATTGGACGGGGAAGAACCGATAAATAACCTTTGTCTACTCCCGTTCGTCGCCGGGTTCGGTTTCCGATGGAGGAAGTTCGCGTCGCGGAGAAACGGCTGGCGGACTACCGCGCGATCATCGGCTCCGCGGCGTTCTCCGAGATCCTTGCCCTCGCGAGCAAGCTCAAGGGGAAGCGCGTCGCGCACGTGAACGCGACCGCCTACGGCGGCGGCGTCGCGGAGCTCTTGAATAGCCTCGTCGCCTTGCAGCGGGACGTTGGGCTCGACGCCCACTGGTTCGTCCTCGCCGGCTCGAACGCATTCTTCAACGCAACCAAGGCGATGCACAATGCGTTGCAGGGATCGGAGACGCCGCTATCCGCCGACATGCTCGCGACGTACCGGCACTTCAATCAGGTGAACGCCTCGACGTTCACGGACGAATATGACTACGTGATGATCCACGACCCGCAGCCAGCGCCGCTCGTCAATCTGTGCGAGCGGCACGGAACGTGGCTGTGGCGCTGCCACATCGACCTCACATCGCCGAATCCATCCGTCGTCAAGATCCTCGAGCCCCATCTGCGCGCCTACGACGCCGCGGTGTTCAGTGCCGCTGAATACGCACCGCGGTCCGTGCCCTTCCGGCGGATCTACGTGAACCCGCCCGCGATCGACCCGGTGAGCCCGAAGAACCGCCACGTGTACGAAGAGGAGCGCGACTCGATCCTCTCCCGCTTCGACGTCGACTTCGAGCGACCCGTCATCAGCCAGGTGGGCCGCTTCGACCCCTGGAAGGACCCGCTCGGCGTCATCGATGCGTACCGCCTCGTCAAGAAGAAGGTGCCGGGTGTGCAGCTCCTCCTCGTCGCCTCGATGGCCCGGGACGATCCGGAGGGCTGGCTCTGGTTCGAGCGTTCCGCGCGGCACGCTGGCGAGGACCCCGATATCCACCTGCTCACCGACCTCCGAGGCGTCGGCGCCCTCGAGGTGAACGTCCTCCAGCGAGAGACGGACGTGTCGCTCGCGAAGTCGTTGCGCGAGGGATTCGGCTTGATCGTGAGCGAGTCGCTGTGGAAGCGGGTGCCCGTCGTAGGCGGGAACGTCGGCGGCATCCGGATGCAGATCAAGGACGGGCGACACGGGTACCTCGTCTCGAGCGTGAAAGAGGCGGCGGACCGGACGGTCCAGCTGCTCCGCGATCCGACCCGCCGGAAGGCGATGGGCAAGGCCGGACGCGAACAGGTACGACGTCACTTCCTGATCACGCGCTACCTGCGCGAGTACCTCCGGATCTTCGGAGAGCTCAAGGCCGCGGGCTGAGCGGCGCGGCGGACCGGCCGCCCGCAATCCTCAAGGGAGCGACTCCCGCAGGATCCGCCGGAGGCCGCGCCGGAGATGCTGGCTCACCGTGTTCCGGCTCAAGCCGGTCAGCTCCGCCAGCTTGTCGAGGCCGACCTTCGCCGGGATGTCGAAGTATCCGAGCGTCCACGCGAGGCTCAGGACCTCACGTTGGCGGCCCGTGAGTCCCTCGTCCGCGTGAGCGGCCGGATGGCGGATCGCCCGGCGGCCCCGCAGCCGCCACCCGACCCCGAGGCCGTCCAACAAGGTGAACACCTGACGCGCGGCGCCGTCGTCGGCGAGGAATGAGAGGGTCGCGGAATCCTTGCGGATGACCGTCGGCGTCGTCGGCGTCACGCGCGCCCCAAGGTTCTCGAGGATCGCCTCGAGCGCCCCGGGATTCCGTTGCCGAAGGAGCGCGACGTAGGTGAGGCCGCCGTCCTCGACGCGCAGGATCTCGAAATCCCGCAGACGGTAGCGGCGCCGCAAACGTGCGCGAGACCGCATGATCTGCTCGACCGTCCGGCGCGGGCCCGAGCGGACGACGCGGACGAGGAGGACGCGCTCGCGCGGCTGGAACGAATAGACGTGCAGGATCTCCACCGAGTCGTTGTGCGCGAAGAACGCGGCCGGGACGACGCCTTCGCGGACCAGGAGGTCGCCGGGGACCTCGATCGTCAGCCGCCGCAACGGCATATGATTACGGGTAATCATGCGCCTAGATATAGGCTATCGGCGTGCGCGGTGCCGAGGGCGTCGATGGAGCCGGTCGCGGGCAGCAAAGGCGCGGTGGTGCGAAACCTCCCGGACGAGCCGTGGGAGAAGGGCATTGGTCCGGGGATCGTCGACAAGAAGATCATGGGGCCAGGGGACAGCAACTTCATGCTCATGGGCCTCGCCCGCATGGAGCCGGGTGTGAAGTCGCCGCCGCACCGGCACCGGTACACGCAGATCTTCTACATCCTCGAAGGCCGCGGGCAAATCATCGCGGACGGCACGACGTACGACATCGGCGCGGGCTCGGTCGCCCGTTTCCTCAAGGGGGAGACGCACACTGTCCTCAACCCGGGCCCCGGTCCGCTCACGCTGATCGAGGTCCGCGTGCTGCCGCGGGAGCAGACGGTCTGGGAATAGGATGGCCTCTTTGGGGACCTGGTTCAAGGCGACCCAGCCGCACAGCTTCCTCGCCTCGCTGGTCGGCGTCGCTCTCGGCACCGCGATCGCCTGGGACCGCACCGGGAGATTCGACGCGGCCGCCCTCGCCTTGACGGCCTTGGGCGTCGTGTGCCTCCATGCCGCCACGAACATGAGCAACGACTCGATCGATTTCAAGCGGGGCATCGACAACCTGCCTCCGCACCTCGTGAGCCCCTTCACGGGGGGCGCACGCGTCCTCCCGGATGCGGCCGTCTCCTTCGAGTCGCATCGTCGGGTCTGGATCGGCTTCTTCGCCGCCGCCGCGACGATCGGCCTCGGCTTGGCCGCCACCCGTCCGAACGGCTGGATCTTGCTCGTCCTCGGGGGGATCGGCGGCGCGATCGGGATTTTCTATACACTGCCGCCGCTCGCGCTCCAGTATCACGGCGTCGGCGAGGTCGCGGTGGCGGTCATCTTCGGGCCGCTCGTCGTCCTCGGGTCGTACGTCGTGCAGACGGGCGCGGTCTCGCTGGAGCCGATTTGGACCTCGATCCCGCTCGGGCTCCTCGTCGCCGCGTTCCTCCTGGTGAACGAGATGCCGGAGCACGAGACGGACCCACGGGGCGGGAAGCGCACGATCCCCGCGCGGATCGGCCTCGAGAGGTCCGTCCGGCTGTATGAGGCGCTGGTGTCGGCGGCCCTCCTCCTGCTTGTCGTCTTCGCGGTCGCACAACTCATCCCATGGGCCTCGGTGCTCGGGCTGATTGCAGTCGTCCCGCTCTCGACGGCACGATCCGTCCTGCGTGCCCACTTCCGCGAATATCCCGCGCACATCCGGGCCAATGCGGCGACCATCCAAGCCGTGCTGCTGCTCGGAGCCGGCATGACGGCCGGATACATCATCGCCGGCGTGCCGAATCTATAGCCGGAACGCAAGGTCCGCGGTCAGGGCCAGCCCGACGACGAGGTGGGTCGCGATCGTCAGCGCGACGGCGGTCGGATACTCCCCCGATCGCCCCCTCGTACGCGACAGGGACAGCCCAAGGAGGGCGACGAACACCGCCAAGATGGGCATCCAGAGGATCCCGCCACCGTGTGTGCGCCACACCGCGCCAACGAGGTAGGGCGCCGAGAGGAAGCCGCCAAATAGGAGGGTCGCTCGGCGAACGCCGAGGAGCGTCACCGGGGTGCGTTTGCCCTTTGCAATGTCCTCCTCCCGATTCGGGAAGTACCGGGCGAACGAGATGGCGGCGGCGAGGAACCCGAGGATCAGCGAAGCGAAGACGCTCGACTCCACTCCCGCACCACCGAATGCCACCGTCGCCCCAACGGTCATGATTGGTCCGAACGCGAGGAAGGTCGAGATCTCTCCGATTCCGCGGTAGCTGAGCTTCAGCGGGGGCGAGCTGTAGCTCCATGCGAGGACCGCGCCTCCAAGACCGAAGGCGAGCAGGACCAGGTTCGCGGTGATCGCGACCAACGCGAGTCCCGCCGCGACACCGACGGCGAAGCATGCGACGCCGGCGCGAAGCACCGTCTTCGGATCCCGGGTCAGGCCGATCGCCGCGCCGCTGTCGAACGCGAACCACGAGCCCGGGGACGACGGCGGGACGGACCGGTCGAGGCCTTCGTAGTATCCCTTGAAGAGGTTCGCGCCCGCCTGGATCCCGACGAGCGACGATAAGATCAGCGAGAGGTACTCCGGTCGGAACGCCGCGCCGGCAGCGACGGCGGCCGCAGTCCCAGCGAGCGCAGGTACGATCGAGGCCTCGAACAGGATCGCCTGCGAAGCGCGGACCCATGCGATCGCCTTCATCCGCCCGCCGAGCGCTCGCGTCCGCTAAAGGGTTGCGTCGCCCCGCCGACGACGGTATCGCGTCTGAGAATATCCTCGACCGCGAAATGTTCCATTTTCGAATATCTTAAATGCCCGTCGCCCGTTCCGGGCGCGTGGCGCGGGGATACCGGAGGAAGCGGTTCTACTCCACGCCGACCCGAATTCTCACCCACCTGTCCGCGGCGGCGCACGAACCGGTGACGCTCTCCGTGCTGACGCAAGAAGGGATCGCCGCCTCGACGCACTCGGGCCGCACGACGGCGACGAAGTGGCTCACCCGGCTCGAGGCGAGCGGCCTCGTCGTGGGCGAGCGCGCGCACGTGCCGGGACACCGCGTGCGGAAGACCGTCTACCGCCTCAGCCACGATGGCTGGGCCGAGGCGATGAAGCTCCGGGCCCGCCTCAAGACCGACATCGTGGAGGTCGTCGCGCCCGAACTCGATCCGACGCCGATGCGGGTCGCGGACATTCCGGAGATCTTCCCCGCGTACGTCAACCTGACCGCCGCCGTCTCCTTGATCCGCCGGGGGCGGCTCGACTTCACAAAGCTCCAGGGGATCGTATCCGGCGCCGTCGGCCCGATCCTATGGGGGGATACGCTCCGTCGGCTCGGCCGTGTCTTCGGACGCTCCGACGAGACCCGCGCCCTCGACACCTGGGTCGCCTCGCCGTCCGCCGTACTCATCGTCACGGGAATCGCAGGGATCGGGAAGAGCGCGCTCGTCGCGAGCTGGCTGGTCCGCCAGCGACCGCGTCCGTACATCTACTGGTTTGAGATCCACGACGGGACGACGCGGTCGGTGTTCTTGCGCGACCTCGCAGGGTTCCTCGCGCGGCTGGGCCGCCGCGGCCTGACGAACCTATTGCTCGAGGGCGGTCCGCACGCGCAGCCTGTCACCGCGCGGGTGTTGAACCATGACCTGAAGGATCTGCCGATCCTCCTCGTCCTCGACAACTTCCAGCGTGCGACCCCGGATCTCGCGCGGTTCCTCCGTGGGCCCGTCCTTGAGCTGTGTCAGTCGAGTCCGACGAAAGTCGTCGTGATCTCCCGCACCCTTCCCGCGAACCTCGCGCGCCGGAAGGCTCCGAAACGTCTGCGCATCGAAGTCCTTCGCATCGGCGGGCTCGATCTGGACGCGTCCCTGTCCCTCTTACGGGCGAAGGGGTTCGCAGGAGACGAGGTCGCGCTCCAGCGGGTCGCGAACACCGCCCGCGGCCATCCGATCCTGCTCTCGTTCGCGGCGCAGACCGGTTCGATGGTGAGCGGCGAAATGACCCGCTACCTCGAGCGCGAGATTTGGCGGACCCTCACCAAGGACGAACGCACGCTCTTGGAGGCGGCGTCGTTGTTCCGAGGCCTTGTGCCGCTCGACGCGATGCATTGCTTCACCCCGGAATGGCAGGCGGCCGTCCATTCGCTCCAGGCGAAAAACCTGCTCGCGCCGACGATTTCGGGAGGCGTCGTCGTGCACGACTCGATCCGCGAGTACATCCGCGATCGGCTGCCGGAACCGAGGCGCCACGCCTTCCATTCGCTCGCGAGCGCGTACTTCCTCGACGGATCCGAGATGCACGACCGCCTCGAGGGCCTGTTCCATCTCGTCGAATCGGGGGACCTGAAGGCGTTCGGAGAGCATCTGATATCTCGCGGGGTCGGCCTCCCCGACTCCGTGCCGGCAGCGGAGCTGCTGAGCGTCCTGCGGAAGATCGATCCCGCCGGTTTGGATCCGGTGCCCAGGTGCGTCTTGCCCGAGGTGATCGGGGACGCCCTCCGGGCCCTCGGGGACTTGCATCCCGCCCTCCTTGAGTACCGCCACGCGGTCCAGCGGTGCGAGGCGACCGGCCGGCCGGAGCGGATTCCGCGGCTCTTGAGGAAGATCGCGTCGATCGAGCGCTGCCGCAACGAGCCGGCGAAGGCGCTCGGCCATCTTGTGGAGGCGCAGGCGCGCCTCGCGCCACACCCGGATTCGGCGGAGCGCGGCGAGGTCCTCCGGGAGCTTGCGCTTTTGGAAGAAGCTCACGGGGCCCTCGCCGACGCAGCCCTCCACATGAACCAGGCGGTCGATCTCGCGGCGGAGGTTTCCGAGCCAGGCGCGCTCGCCCGGAGCCTCGCCGCCCTCGGCACGATAGAGGTCGCCCGCGGGAATCTCGAGATCGGGCTTCAATCCAAGCTCGAGGCTCTCCGAATCGCGGAACGTGGCGGCAACCTGACGGAGATTGCACGGGCCTGCACCGCAGTCGGCGTTTCCCTGCACGAACTCCGGCACTTCGAAGACAGCCTGAAGTATTACGATCGAGCGCTGCAGATTGCGCGGCTGGTAGGAAACATTCGCCTTCAAGGTTATGCCCTCATGAACCGTGCGGCGGCGATGATGGACATCGGACTTTTCGATGCCGCGGGTCCGGTGATCGACGAGGCGAAGCGGCTCATCCACGTCCTCGAAGAAAGGGGCGCTCTCCTTTTGATTGACATCTCGGATGGACAGCGAGAGATGGGACTAGGCCGGTGGAATCGCGCGACCCGGCTCTGGGATCGCGGTCTTCGCGGCCTCAAGGAACTGGGTGGCGTTTCCGACTATGCGCGGGCGCTTACGTACGTCGGTCGCTTCTACCTCGAGCGAGGGGAACTCCAGCGAGGCCTGAAAATCCTTGCGGAAGCCCGAAGCATCGCGCAGGACGTTGGAAACCCCTCCTTGATCTCCCACATCGAAGCGCTCGTTTCAGAAGCGCTCCCCCCGGATCTCCGCCCCCCGACGGCTCGTTCGGAGGACGCCTAGTTCGGGTCTTTTGGCGGCCCGTCCATCTGCTCACCTCTCGCACCTCGCAAGGCATTGTTATCGCCTTAAGAATAACACTAGTTGTTCCGTTTTCTCCACCGACCCGTCCCGCTCGTCGGAGTTTAAGTCGCGACGGGCGATGCGCGGCCATGGTCGCCTTCCCGAACCCCCGATCCCGGCATCCGTTCCACATGCACGCGATGATCCGAGGCCAGCCCGCCTTCATCGCGGAGACGCTCCGCCGCGTGGACGCAGCGAACCCGGAATCGTTTCTCGGGAAGCCGCGTCGGTTGTTCGTGACGGGCTGCGGGACCTCGTTCCACGCCGCGACCTACGGTGCCCGAGTTCTGCAGGAGGCGTTTCCGTTCCACCCGATTATCGCAGCGCACGCATACGACCTCGCGTACGGCGGGTCCGCTCCCTCGGACGCGACGGTCCTCGGGGTGAGTCACAGCGGCTCCACTCCGACAACGAATCGCGCCCTCCACCGCGCCCGGCGCAGGGGCTGTCGGACGATCGCCATCTGCGGTCTCTCCGCGACGGAGATGGCGGCGGAGGCGGACGCGGTCCTCGTGATCGGCTCGACGCACGACCGCTCGTGGGCGAACACGATGAGCTACACGACGCAGCTCACGGCCTTCGCGGCCCTCGGCGCACGCGGAGGCGGGCACGTCGGCAACGCGATCGGACCCTCGCTTGGCAGGCTCCCTCAGTCCATCGAGAAGACCTTGGCGTGCGAGCCCCGGATGCGGTGGCTCGCCGCTGCCGTCGCGCGCCGGTCCCGCGTGACGATCCTCGGGAGCGGCCTCGACGAGGTCACGGCCGTCGAAGCGGCCCTCAAGATCCGGGAGACGTGCAGCCTTCCGGCGAGCGGCTACCACACGGAGCAGGTGCTCCACGGTCCCTGCCTCTCCGTTGATCGCCGCGAGTCCGTCGTGATGCTCCGGTCCCGCGACGACGGGGCGCGGAGCGAGGCGATCCGGAAGTCCATGGTGCGGTTCGGAGCGCGCGTAACGACGATCGGCGATGCGCCCGATGCCAACATCCGGCTTCCGTCGACCGAGCGGGTCCTCCGCCCGATCGTCAGCGTCGTGCCGCTGCAGTTCCTTGCATATTACGCCGCCCTCGAGCGCCGCGCGAACCCGGACATCATGCGGACGGATATTCCCCGATATCGTGAGGGGCTGGAGCCGCTGTTTCACTGACGGCGATGTCCGGCGGCATCCCGACGACGGTCGCGACGTCCGTGCCGTTCCGGAGGATGAGGTGCAGATGCATCTTGCCGCTGCCATAGGTGATCTGGAAGCGGTCCACTTCGGACTTGTATAAGCGCGCCGGCCTTCGGCGGCCCTCCGTCACGAATCCCGCCTCGGAGATCAGCCCGAGGGAGGCGAGCCGGCGGACGCGGCGATAGCACGCGGCGATCGGGACGCGATACCGGTTCGCGATCTCCTGTGCCGTCAGTTTCTCCTGGTGGAGGGCGATCAGGATGCGCAGGGCGTGGTCGTCGAGGAGGGACTGGCCGTCCTTGTCGTAGAGCAGAAGTTCTTCGGCCAGCAACTTCGGTCGGGGGGGCTCGCTGCCGTTCGCTGGCGGTCCGAACGACACGCGGCCGATTCAGGGTCGCTCGATTAAAAGACATCGCCTCCCGTTATCACGGTTGAACGGTGGCCACGCATAGGAGGCGACCCGGACGAAAACGCTCCGACGTCAGCCTTCAAGCGCCTTCTTCACATTCGCGGCGAACTCCTCGGTCTGCGACTTCAGTTTCGACCGCATGAAGTTGTCCATGATCCGCGCGAGCGGACCTTTCGCTTGGACGGCCATCGTGTACGTGACCTTCGTGGCGTCCCCGAGGGGCGAGAGGTCGATCGTCCCGGTCATGTCCATGTTGTCGGACTCGCCGCGAAACCGTCCGTGTTGCACCGGGACCTGCTCAATCGTCTCCGTGAGGACGATGAACTCCTGGGAGAGCGGGCCGATCTTCACCTTGAGGTTCCAGCGAGCGCGGTTGGCGTCGAGGACCTCGACCGATTGTACGCCCGGCACGCAGCCGCCGATGCGGCGCATGTCGGAGAGGAACGCCCACACCCGATCGATCGGCGCCGCGACCTCGAACGAGACGGTGCCTTCGGGCATGGTGGCGGGCAACACGCCCTCGATAAAATACTTTCCAACGCGATCGCCGGCCGGCCCGCGACAACGCGGTCGCGGCGGAGATCCGGTCTCTGGGCCAAGTGGCAGGAATCCGGAGACCGGATGCTCCGCTATCGCGGCAGGCATTGGGGGACCGGTGAACATTCGAGCCCTTGGTCTACGTCTGGAATCGGACGTGTTGCAGTGTATGCCACTCGCAATTGCCGATGACCCTACGCGGGTAGGGTGCGTGGAGCGGTCCGCCTCCGGAAGTCCGGACGGAAAGAGAAAAGGGCCGAGGTCCTCCCCCATGCTGCCTCGGCGGGTGGGGTTCGCGAGAGTGGACTCAGCCTTTCCGCAGGAACGGAAGGCCCGTGCGCTTGTTCACGCCGATCTTCCGATTCTTCGGCATTT
>WNGB01013566.1_pt1 | contig 10955 bp, 12 predicted proteins | sample 5400681 | NCBI WGS metagenome assembly WNGB01 (sample SAMN13153367, study PRJNA577476) | soil metagenome | isolation source: 115 cm soil or saprolite under grassland replicate 2 | place: USA:California | collected 2016-06-15 | reverse complement strand
GCGGAGACCGACGAGCGGTTCGGCAGCCAGCTTTTCCAACGTGATCGATTTCAGCCGGGCGAAGGGATGCGTAGCCGTCATCGCTACGCACAACGGGTAAGTGCGCAGCAATTCAAACTGGATGCCTGCGGTCTGCCCGTCATTGGGCTGGTAAACCATGACCGCGAGTTCCAGCGTGGCGTTTTGCAGTCCGGCGATGAGTTCGTCGCTGGAGAGGTCATGCAACAACACCTTCACGCGCGGCACGGCTTTTTGAAATGCTGCGAGCGCCGGCGGCAAAATCTCCACCGTGGGGGACGGCGCGTAACCGACATGCAACTCGCCATATTCGCCGCGAGCCAGGGCGCGGACTTTTTCCACCGATTCGTCCGCACGCCTTAACAACTCGCGCACTTCATCCAGGAAAAGCTTTCCCTCCGCCGTGAGTGTGACACCGCGCGGGCTGCGCTTCATCAAGTCCACGCCGATCTCGTCTTCCAGGTCCTGCACCTGCCGGCTTAGAGCAGGTTGCGCGACCCGAAGCTGCGCAGCGGCCTTGGTGAAGTTCAACGCTCCGCCTACGGCCAGGAAATATCGCAGGTGCCGGAGTTCCATCGCTGCGTTCCATTATGCCGAAAAAGCATGGCTGCGCAACCAAAGGGGGCTACCCGTCACCAGTGCGGATTGAACAGGAGCAAACAGAGAAAACAGAGAAAAGAAAAATCTCTGTTTTCTCTGTTTTCTCCTGTTAATCTCCAAGGCCGATGAAAAGGATAGTCTCGCGAAGAAACTCGGGGCACATCATTACCTTGACGCCAAGGTTCAAGAGCCGGTTGCCGCACTTCAAGCCCTGGGCGGTGCACGACTGATCCTCGCTACCGCCGCAAACAGCAAGTCCATGTCTCCACTGCTCGGTGGACTCGCGCCGCGCGGCCAGCACATTGTCGCCGGAGTCGGAGGAGATGAACCGATTAGCGTTGATCCGGTCCCGCTCCTTTTCGGGATGCGTTCAATTGCGGGAACGATGACCGGATCTTCGATAGATGCCGAGGACACGCTTTCCTTTAGCTCCCTGCAACAAATCCGTCCGATGATCGAAACCGTTCCGCTTGCAAATGCTGCCGAAGCTTACGGACGGATGATGCGAAACGAAGCTCGCTTCAGAATCGTGCTGGTCACTGGGCAATAACCACGGTTGTGGGAAGGACCGAGCAGTCAGAAATCTTCCAGCCCCGCGACAGCTAATGAGTGTCGAAGTCGTTGTAGGGCGTCTGGAGGACAACCGCGACGTAAATCTCCAGTAGCGCCTGCTTCACCGGGTCTGACTCTTGAACCCATCGCACCACCATTCCCCTAATGCGGCGTTTGGCGGCAGCGTACTCTCGTCTGAAACCGGGTTTTGAAGAAGCCGTTTGCGTGTGTGCTCTCCAGAGTAGCGTGCCTCCGTGCGTCCGGTGGCCTCCCTGGCGAGGCGGAAAGCGAACGGGCAGCAGTCCGCAGTGCTGACGTGGCCGCATAAGCGCGCACGGATTCGGCGCTTCGTTCTTCCGACGTACATGTGCTTTGATCCGTCGGAAAAGAGGTAGACTCCGCCGAGTGGCGTATCTCGTGGCACCCCATCCATCTTAACAGGCGGCATCCGGATTAGTGCCTCGTACTTGGGGTGCAGGGAGTTCGCAAACTCGCTGAAGCGCTCGTCCATGGCGGCGTTTAAGGGATGCGATTGAAGGTAATGATTTGCCCGAGGCGACCGAAGACGATGATCTGATTGTTTTGCAAGGAGGAAATGCGAAAGGCAGCAAGCCCGCCGCCCTGTCGGTCGATAATCAGAAAGTTATCAATCTTTCTCCAATGACCTTCTATGGAGTCGTTTTTTGCTCCTTCCTGGACGTCCTCGTACCTGGCATCTCCCTTTGCTGGCAGTTCCATGCTGAGCACGCTGTTTGAGATCCGTTGGCCGCCGAACACCTGTTCCGATGTGTGCGTTAGCTCTGCCTTCCATTTGCCCACCATGGTTGCAGGACGCTCTGCTTGGGCGTGTCCACAAAGCTTGCTGAATGACAAAACAACCAAGGCCGCAGTCAAGAGGCAAAACGTGTAAACAATCAGGGGCGGGGCTCTCACCCCACCCCTTTTGAATTGAGGAATGAATGTGCTATAGCTCGTTTTCCTGAGCATCTCCTCGACCGCGCTGCTTGCATCGATGATGGCCCGTTGCGCCCTGACCAAACGATATAGAGCGTAGGTTAGAACGCCATCAACTACTGCTAGGGCGAGCAAAGCCCATGGCAGCGCGAGGAACTTGTCGAACGCGAAAGCGTTTGCTGCAAGGAGGGTCGTGGGAAACTGCCAGAGTATGGTCGAGTACTTCTGAATCTGGTCCACCAGCGTCCCGTAGAGCTTCACCTGTGTATCGTCTAGTTTTGTTTCGTCGGGCATGTGCAATCATGGCGCCATTAAACCAGCGGGGCGCCTTTGAGGTTATTACGGCGCGCAGTTTACCACGACCTCATCGCTGAACAAACCAATCTCGGCGTCGCTTTGGACATAGACGGCTTTGTATTCGCGCAGTTCGGGTTTGGTGGCGACGAGCAGGGGTCTGTTATCTATGTACGGGCTGGCAGTGTCGCGGGCGAGGAAGACGAAATAGCCCCGAAAGCCTTCGGGGTTGGCGTAGATGTTCACGCCGTCGCTGATGCTCTTGTCGAAGTCCAGTTCGACCATGCCGCCGGAACCGGATTTGAACAGGAGGAAACGGAGAGAACAGAGATTTTCTTCTCCGTTTCCTCCGTTTGCTCCTGCTGAATTTCTTTTGCCTGTCTTCATAGGTTTGCTCCTGGAAGGATCAGCCGGCTGATGCCATCAGTGACCTTCATCTCGTGGAAATTGATCAGCAGACCGAGCGGCAGGTCAAGCAGTTTCATGTAACTCACGAGCTGCGCCTTGTGAATTGGCAGAATCTTTTCCACTGCCTTCGCCTCCACCAGCACGCATCCCTCAACGAGCACGTCGAAACGCAGCGGTTCTTCACGCGTAAACCCCTTATACTCGATCAGAACTGATTTCTGACTCATGCACGCCAGGCCACGCAATCCAAGTTCCTTGAGCAAACACCATTCATAAATAGATTCGATCAGTCCAGGCCCCTTATCCCGGTGAACCTCGATCGCCGCGGCGATGATTGTCTCGGTCAAACCCGTAGCCTTTTGAAACAGTGGATGCATGGGGATTGGACTTAACAGGAGCTAACAGAGGAAACAGAGAAAAATTCCTCTGTTATCTCCTGTTCAGCATTGGCCTGGCCCGCTGCATTGGCCGGAGATTATAGGCTTTGCGCGGGTGAGACAAGGGGCGCCGGGACATTCTGGTTCCATTGCTCAGTTCCATTATGCCGAAAAAGCATGGCAGCGCAAGGAACGTGGTATTGGGCGGTTCAAAGCATCAGGAGCAAACTCTCCACAGATGAACGACAGATTCAACGAACAAAGACACCAAATCGCAAGAAACATTTATGAGCACGAACAATACTAATACGAAAAAACTGGCAGGCAAAGTGGCACTGGTCACCGGCGGTTCACGGAGCATTGGCGCGGCGATCGCCAAACGACTCGCGACCGATGGCGCGGCGGTCGCCCTTACCTACAGCGCATCACCCGACAAGGCCAATGAAGTCGTGCGCTTGATTGAAGCGGCGGGCGGAAAGGCGCTGGCGATCAAGGCCGACGCTGCCGACACCGAAGCCGTCCGGTTGGCGGTTGCCAAAACCATCGGGACATTCGGGGCCATTGATATTCTGGTGAACAACGCGGGCACCGGTATCTTCGCGCCCATTGAGCAATTCTCGATTGAAGATTTCGAGAAGCTGATCGCCATCAATGTGCGCGAGTTGTTCGTGGCGACACAGGAAGCCGCGCGGCATCTGCGCGAAGGCGGGCGTATCATTCACATTGGCAGTACCAACAGCGAGCGCATGCCATTCGTCGGCGGTTCGGTCTATGCGCTGACGAAGGGAGCAGTCGCGGGTTTCACGAAGGGGCTTGCCAGAGACCTCGGCCCGCGCGGCATCACCGTTAACAACGTCCAGCCCGGCCCAATTGATACTGACATGAATCCAGCAGACAGCGACTTCGCGAAGACGCTGGTTCCCATCACAGCGCTTCAGCGCTATGGCAATACCGATGAGATCGCCAGCTTTGTCGCCTACCTGGCGAGTCCCGAAGCCAGCTACATCACCGGCGCGAGTCTGCTGGCCGATGGAGGCTTCGCAGCCTGAAATTAACCGGGAAACCAAAGCATACCAAACATGAAAATGACGACCGAATCCACGGAAACAAAAATGACAACTGACACATTAACAACCATGAGCAAGACAGGACTTCAGGCGCTTCTCACACCCAAGGATAGCGTTCTTCTGCTGATCGACCATCAGCCATTCCAGTTCGCTAACCTACACAGCCACGAACCAACGATGGTCGTGAACAACGTCATCGGTCTCGCCAAGACAGCCAAGCTGTTCGGTGTACCGACGATTCTCACCACAGTCGTGGAAGAACGCGGCGGCTTCCTGATCAAGGGGCTACAAGACGTCTTCCCGGAGCAGAAGCCGATCAATCGGACCTTCATCAATACCTGGGAGGATAGCCGCGTCGTCGACGCCGTTAAAAAGACTGGACGAAAGAAGGTGATTATGGCTGCCCTTTGGACCGAAATCTGCCTGGCCATGCCGGCGATCCAAGCCTTGGGCGAGGGCTATGAGGTTTACATTGTGACCGACGCCTCTGGTGGCGTCACGAGCGAGGCTCACGACATGGCAGTGCGTCGCATGGTCCAAGCGGGCGCGGTGCCGATGACGTGGTTGGCAGTGCAGGGCGAGCTGCAGCGCGACTGGGCCCGTGAATCGACGGCCGCGGGTCTGGCCGAGATTCTAGCGCAGCACGGCGGCGGCAGCGGGGTCGCGTTCGCTTGGGAGATGCAGCTTCTTGCCGGGATGACCGGCGGCCCAAGGGTCAACGCGTAAGCACAAACTGAAACATCGAAACCGAACAGGAGAAGCTATGCTTAGAATTGCCATCATCCTCGGTAGCACGCGGCCCGGTCGCAACGGCGAGGCCGTCGCCAAATGGGTCCACGAAATCGCGAAAAAGCGGACCGACGCCGAGTTCGAATTCGTGGACATCAAAGACTTCAACCTGCCGCTCCTCGACGAGCCGATGCCGCCCATCATGGGGCAATACAGTAAGCCCCACACCAAAGCATGGGCCGCCAAGATCGGTTCTTTTGATGGCTATGTCTTCGTCACGCCGGAGTATAATCATGGCGTGCCCGGCGCGCTCAAAAACGCGATTGATTTTCTGTTCCGCGAGTGGAACGACAAGGCCGCCGGCTTCGTCAGCTACGGCGGCGCCGGCGGGGCGCGCGAGGTCGAACAGCTACGCCTGGTGCTGGCGGAGGTGCAGATGGCGACGGTGCGCAACCAGGTCTTGCTCTCCATGTTTACCGACTTTGAAAACTTCAGCGTCTTCAAGCCGGCTTCCAACCACGAGAAGTCTGTCAATGCAATGTTCGACCAGGTCATCGCCTGGAGCGGCGCGTTGAAGGCGCTGCGGGAGAATTGAGCATAAGGCCTGAGAAGAAACTCATCACTTAACACCATTCAAGACTATGTTATCCAACAATAAGAAACTGATCGCCGTAATCGGCGCAACGGGGCAGCAGGGAGGCGGAGTTGTGCGTGCACTGCAAGCCAGCGGCGGCCAATTCAAGGTCCGCGCTCTGAGCCGCAATCCGGTTAAGCATCGCGACCTCGCAGATGAAGTCGTCGAAGCGGACTTGAACCGTCCGGACACCCTTCAACCGGCTTTTGCGGGTGCACACGGCGTATTTTTAGTCACCAGCTCTTGGCTAGAGGGCACCGACGAATTCGCGCAGGGAACGGCGGCGGTACGCGCGGCCAAAGCTGCGGGGGTTAAACACTTTATTTGGTCCACACTGCCGGATGTCAAAGCGATCAGCGGCGGTAAATTCGACGTTCCCCACTTTACTGGCAAGGCGAAGGTCGATCGCGTGGTCGCGGAAGCGGGGTTTGCGAATCATACGTTCGTGATTGCGCCTTTCTTCTACCAGAACCTCACAAGCGCCATGGCTCCGCAACAGCAGGCAGACGGATCCATGGGTTGGGCGCTCCCGCTCGATCCGAATGTGCGTTGCATTCACATGGGTGACATTCGCGAACTCGGCACCATCGTCGCTGGAGCCTTCGCGCACCCGGATCAGGCCGGCCAGCCGTCCACGTCGACCGCTTGCGACGAACCCTTCACCATCAAGCCGATAAGATAATTCGTGTCCAGGTGGATCATGCCGGCCGCCGATCTTCCGAGGCCAGCCGTTCTTCACGCAGTTCGTTCAAATAACGTTCCGCTTGATCGCGTGTCAGCCGGCCCTCCTCCTGCAACCGCCGCAGTGCCTCTCGGGGTGCCAACTGGTCATTGGCTCCGGGCTGGGCCATCTTCGCTGGGCGCAGCTCCACGACGGCGTCACCCTTCCGGATTTGGATTTGTTCGCCCGCCAGCGCCAATTCAACCCACCGGCCCAAACCCGACATCGCTTCTTCCACCGTCAACGTTTTCATGCTGCAAACCTTACCCGAAGTGCGGGCATGCGACAAGACCGCATTGCCAAGCGCGGGCTGCCCGTTGCCACATTCCCGACCCACGCCACCCTCTCTTGGGCCGAGTCAGGAGCTTCTGCGCTCTCAGGGTCCGCGAGCCTCGCTGCGATTGGTTGGTTATTGGCCCCCAATCGATCGTGTTTGAGTTAGCCGGGGTGTGTTGGGTTTTCTGGAGTTTCGTAGGCTCCCGGAGCAGCGCTGGTGAATTTCCAGTGACACCACTGGACGCGCGGAAGAAAGGCGCTGGCGAACCGATTTCAGCGCATCCGCAGCATCGGGCGGCACTTTCGACGCAACATTAAAGCGGTTTGAGGCGTTGCTGTTTTCAACGCCTTTCAAGTCCAGGGCAAAATCGCTACGAACGTAAACTCCGGCACAATTCAGATTAACTCTCCCACTACTCGCTAACGCGACTTCCGCGCGCCGCGATAAGCTGCCGGATGAAACATTCGACAGTGCCATGAGCGACACGCAGCCAGAAAAACGAACCAAGCAAGGCGGTGGACGGGCCTTTCACAGTCGGCTCGAATCGTTCGTTGACCTCATTCGCGAGCAACGACGACAGCGCAAAACATGGAAGGAAATTGCGGAACTGCTTCGAGGTGACAAGGGCTGCCCCATCACGTTTCAAGGCGTTCACCAGTTCTATCGTCGCTACGTCAAACGTCAAGTCCGGCCGCATTGGGAACGCGACGTGGGTCATACGACCAATCCCCCGACGGACGCTGCCGGACCAGACCGAAGAACCGTCCTTGCGGCTACTCCGACTGCGCGACCTTTCAGGCACCTCAATTCCGATGGTGCAGGACACTCTCAAGTGGTTCGAGCGAAAACTGCAACAGTCCGGCAACCTTCGTCCTCTAGAAAGCAAAGTTCCGGTGCTCCACATCATTTTGCGCCATTGCTTCTCCCGTTTTGTGGGATTTCAGGAATCGGAGGGCAAAACATTCACGTGGTGGGAACAGCCGGTGTCGTTGGAACGAACAGGAAGCATACGCGATCAAGCACTGGGGATTGTGGAATGGGTAATTCAGCATGGCTCGTGGCTGGCAACGCTTGATGCGCTGAGTGCGGCAGCCGAAGCAATCCGCCGGGTTGCTCCAATCGACACTGGAAAGGTTAAAAATCCAGCAGAGTTCCGGAAATTGTGGCGACCAGAACGACTAAGAGCACTCGCGGTTTACGAGCGAACTGTCGCCGCGCAGAACCATGTTGCTGTTCGGTACGAAATTCGAGCAACGTTGTTGCACAACATTGTTTACGAAGAGGATGCAGAATTCGCGGGCGAATGCCGCCGGGTTCTCTCGCTAATCTCTGACGATCTGAGCCTGAGGACGACGATAGCGATACTTTCCCACGGTAATTTTGATTTCGAACACGAAGGCGCAAATCCTCGGACCGAAGAAGGCCGCGAGCGAGCGCGTGAGCTGTGGAAAAATCACGTAGTCGCAGTCGCGAATGAGCTTTCGACAGAGTATCCGAGCGGTGATGCGCTTTTTGCTTTCCTTCACCAGTTAGGAACGGATTTTTTGGCGGCCGATCAGCATCCGTTCTACGAACCGCTGTTTGCTGAGCTCGTACGGCAAGCGACGGCAAATGCGCTCGCCTTGGCGAAGACGATTCTTGGTCACCACGGGCCGACGCCGCTAGCACGAGCCTGGGTAGTCCTGATCAGCGACAATTCTGCTGTTAGCAATCGTTCTGGGTTACTGCACGATTCGGTCTCAAGTAAATGTGACGGCATTCGTGCGGCAACAGTCTCGGCGTTGACGCGGACTCCGCGCAACGACCGGCCTTTGACGCCTGACGAGGAAGCGGTGCTTAGGGCAATCGCGAAAGATGCAAACGCTGACGAAACACATGCGCTGTTGCAGTTCATCGAGTGGGCAGGACCGAGCAACATTGAGTTCGCCTACTTTGTACTTGAGACAATGCGCCTCGATGAGCACGCGCCGTTGCGCGTGCAACCGATATTCGAAGCCCTGGTTCCGCATGAACCTAGACAGACCTCAATGCCTTCCGCAATAGTTGAAAAAACATTAGCGCAACTGGTTCGTGTGCCGGAGATCGATACACACAATCTCAATCACGAATGGGATTTCTTGTGCGAGAAGTACCCGAAAGCAGTTTATGGGTTCGTGGTGCGCCGCATCCAATGGTCTCTCTCAGGAAACGCCGCGAAAAACTTCAGTCCGGCGCCGCATGGATACCGCGACACATTTGACCTGCCACGTCTGAAGGACGATCCAGATTTTCCACAAATATGCGACGAGCTGTGGAAACGTGTGGAGGCCAGAGACGGAAAATATCAATGGCTGAGCGTCTTCCAAGCCGTTGTGCTGAATGAGCGATCAGTGTGGGTGCCCAGAATGCTGAAAGCGATTGCCGAAGCAGATTCTATCGAAGGTTTATCATGGCTGGCGCGCCTCCTTGGCTTTGATGGCTCACTTATCGTGTTCCGCGAACCCGATGTCACTCGGGCTTTTCTTCAACGAGCAAATGAACTCGCCGGCCTAACTGGCATCAAAGAAGTTCGCAGCGACTTGTATTCATCTTGCGGTCCTCAGACGCGCGGTTACACCGCCGGCGAGTTGGACAAAGAAGACGATTACGTCGAGGCAGAAGCAGCCAAAGCCGCTGCCGCCCACCAAAACGACGCCGTGCTCGCGCCTTTTTACCAGTGGATCGTTGAAGCTGAACAGCGTGACAAAGCGTGGAACAGAGCGCGGATCGCCGCCGAGACGGCGGCAGAAGAGTAGCGTATGATTATCGGACCCACGCCTCCACAGGATCGTCGCGGCGCAGCCATACCCATTGTTGTTCGCCACAATCAGCGGCGCGCACCTTTACGGGTTTCCGTCGTCGGACTCGGATTACGACCTGCGGGGCGCGCATGTGTTGCCGCTCGAAAAAGTCGTCGGCATGGAATTCCGCGATGAAACACTCGAGGACTCCCGCGTCATCAAAGGGCTGGAGATGGACATCGTGAGCCATGATGTGCGGAAATCCTTCGGCCTGCTGCTGAAGAAAAACGGCTACTTGCTGGAGCCGCTTTGTTCGCCGCTCATTATCCACACAATCCCGGAGCACGCGGAGTTGAAAGAAACCTGCCGGGCAACAATCTCGAACACCTCACCCAACCCTCTCCCCGGTCGAGGCGGAGAGGGGCGACTGACGGGCGTGATCACGAAACATCACTCGCATCATTACTTCGGCTTTGCGGAGACGCAGTGGAAGCTTTTTGACAAAGAACGCCCGCGCCGGGTGAAGCCGTTGCTCTACGTTTATCGCGTGCTGCTCACGGGCATTCATCTGATGCGCACGGGCGAAGTGGAGGCGAACCTCTCGACGTTGAATAAGGATTTCAGGTTGCACTACGTGGCCGACCTGGTGGCGGGAAAACTTGCCGGGCCAGAAAAATCGTCGCTCGCGGACGCCGACATTGCTTTCCACGAGTCGGAATACCAACGGTTGCGGGCCGATCTGCAAGCAGCGCACGAGGCCTGCAAATTGCCGGAGTTACCGAGCGCAGACACGCGCGCAGCGTTGGATGATCTGCTCGTGCGTGTCCGGACGAAAGGTCTGGCATGATGGAAGGGAGCACTCTGCCGCGTCTGGTCCCGTTTGCTCTGATTCAATCAGAACAATGATGGCGGCTGGTCCACAAAGCGCTTGGCCGATTCAACGTGATACGTTGTCCCACATTTCGGGCAAAACAGGTGGAACTCGTAATAGTAATCCCGGCTCGGCTTCCATTTGCCCTTCCGCTTGATGACGGGTGTTGAACATTTGCCGCACGCGTCGCCTTCCTGCATGTCGGGGCGAACACCTTCGGTTTCGGGTTTGTTCTCGTAACCGTCGTCCACCGGAAGATTCGGGTGACGCAGGGCGGCCATCGAGAGTTGATCACAACGCTCGTTTTCCGGGTTGCCCGCGTGACCGCGGACCCAGCAAAATTCCACCTGATGCGTCTGGCACAACGCATCCAGCCGCTGCCACAAGTCCACATTCTCCGGGCGTTCAGTCCTGGTGCGCCACCAGCTCTTCCGTTTCCACGTCGCCACCCAAGTCTCAGTCATGGCTTTCACCAGATACTGCGAATCGCTGTAAAGCGTGACCTTGCAGGGCTGCTTCAGCAATTCCAGTCCTGCAATTGCGGCGAAGATTTCCATCCGATTGTTGGTGGTCAACCGAAACCCGCCGCTGACCTCGGCGTGCTTCTTGGGATGCACCAGCACCACGCCGTAACCGCCCGCACCCGGGTTCGGTTCGCACCCCCCATCGGTGTAAATCTCAACGGATGGCATCG
>WNGB01013565.1_pt1 | contig 10955 bp, 10 predicted proteins | sample 5400681 | NCBI WGS metagenome assembly WNGB01 (sample SAMN13153367, study PRJNA577476) | soil metagenome | isolation source: 115 cm soil or saprolite under grassland replicate 2 | place: USA:California | collected 2016-06-15 | reverse complement strand
TACGGTCGCCAGGACCTGCTGCTGGTAGTACACCGGACCACCGCCGTCGGCCTTGACCGTGGACGGGTAGTGCGTCGAGACCATCAGGGCGTAGATGTTGGCGTTCGAGATCGCCAGGCCGAAGTAGTCGCCGATGAACCCCCGGCCCTTGGAGCAGGGATCTTGGTGGCCGGCGCACGGGTACTGCGAGATGCCGTCCACCTGCTGGCCCGGCTGCTCCGGATCCCAGGCGAACTGCGAGATCCGCGCGTTCGAGCCGACCGGGACCGCGCCGGCACCGGTGTCCTTGAAGGCCTGCAGCGAGGTGTCGATGCAGAAGTTATCCCGTCCCTGGTCGGCGGCGAGAATGCTGGCGTCACTGGGGCAGGCCTGCCGGCGGTCATAGAAGGCGACCGCGACTGCCCCGCCCGGGACCGCGGCGACCGACGGCTGGAACTGGTCGGTCGGTGCGCCCGCCGCGTCGACGTTGTCGTTGACCGTGACCGGAGCAGACCAGGTGCTCCCGCCGTCGATCGACTGCGAAAACCGCACGTCCATCTGCCGCCATCCGGCCGCCCATCTCCTCCGGTACTACGGGCGAGCTACAGGTGGGCGTTCCGGCTGGGAGCGGGCCACGGGGTCTCCTGCCGCTGCTGCTGGACCCTGATGCTGGTGGCGTTCGCCGTCAGCGTGGCCAGCCGCTGGTGATGGCGGCGCTGACCGCGGTCATGGTGTTCGAGAAGATCAGCCCAGCAGAGTGGGCGGTGCTGCTGCACCAACAGAGGTGGTGGTCTTGGGTTACAGCATACGAACACCGCACCGCTGGTCGAGGGGCCGACGATCGGCCTGGCCCAGTTCAGTCGAACTGCGGATCAGGTGAGTTCCCGGACCGGGTCGACGGTGACTCCGGAACCTGGCGACCCTCGTCGGCAAATAGCGGCCGATGAGGGTTATCCACCGATTCCAACGTCAGACGAACAGAGCCGGATCGACGGGGTAGGATCGCCGGCACCATCCGGGAAGCTGCCGATCGACCAGCCGGATTGGTCCAGCTAAGCTAGGTTGTGAGGAGCGGAACGCTCGTGAGCAGGCCCAAACATCCCCACGAGGCGCGGCCGTGAAGCTGACGATGGCGGTTCGTTTCAACGTCGCAGACGGTAGCCATGGTGTTCACGCTGACCTTGAGGGCTTCTTCGACCGCGTCTTGGAAGAGCTGCTTCGGCTGGATGCCGTCGAGGACTCCACGATCTCAGCCTCGCTGGCCAGGAAGACCGTCACCATCATGGTGACCATCGACGCGCCTTCGCCAGAGGGCGCCGCGGCCATCGGCATGAGTGCCATCCGTGCGGCGTTCCACGCTGCCGGCGCGGCCACGCCTGACTGGCCGCTGTTCGATGAGCTGTCCATCGGCGCCGGTGAGCTTATCGGCGCTTGAACTTATCGGGTCGAGGCCCTTGGTGGAGAACACCTCTGGCCGTCGAGACGCGGTGTCGGCGCCACGGCCTCAAGTGGAGGGCCAAGTGTTCGTATGCTGTCAAAGACCCAAGGCAAAGACGCAGGTCAGAGGCCATGGTGGACATGACATCCCAGAATGCGAACCCTCCACTCCGCATCGAGGGGCCAACAATTCGCGTCTGACCAGACCAACGCAGTCAGTCAACAGGTCGCACAACTCGCGGCCGGTTGTGTTGCGCCTGTTGTGGCGCCAGTTGGCGGCCCGCGAATCCTGTCCGTGGGTCGTCGCTACCCGCGGCCCAGGAGGCGGTCGAGCACCTGCTTGGCAGTGAGGCCGGAACGGCCAGGGCTGACGAGCACCAACACATGGGTCGGGTCCTTCTCGTACTGCACGCCGAACCCCACGTCCTGCTGCCACAGGCCCTGGTCGCAGAAGACCTCGATCAGGTGGCTGCCGATCACCGCCAACTGCTGCCGAGTGATCTCGAATCGTCGTGAGCCTGGACCCTCGGCCGAGTGGCCCAGCCCGGACAGAACCTGGCCGCATCCGCCAGCGGGTGTGGGCGAGCCGCTGGTCGGCTGCGGGGCCTGCGTGGACGGCGGGGGTTGCTCGCGTGTCCCGGCTGGATGGCAGCCGGCCAAGGTGGCGCCGGTAAGCAGCAGGCCGAGCAGCAGCGACGCCGTCCTCGATCGTTCAGGCAGGCGTGTGGTCGTCGGTGTCATGGGACTCGCCACCTCGTGTCGGAGGCCATGCGCACCTGCGCTCGGCCGAGTTACGGCAAGGGAACGATCCTCCACGGGGCGTTGGGATGGCAGGGAAACCGGGGGTCTTGAATCGAACGGGGTGGCAGCGGCCGGGTCGTGGTCGCGCCGCTATCGGCGGTGACCCGGACGCGGACCGTTGGCTGCGGCTGCCTGCACCAGTTGTCCCAGCGCCAGAACCACATCGTGGCCCCGCGGGGGACGTCACCTGCCACGCCGCCATTCTCGGGGAGATCAGCCTCGACCGCGAACGGCGACGGGGTGCCTGGCACCGCGACCGGCGTCCCGTCGGCTTGCTCGACGGTCAGCCGCAGGGTGGTCCGCAGGTGGCAGGCAGGGCCCTGCAGGTAGCGGATGTCACCCGAGATCACCCACCCCCCGGGGCCGTCCAGGGTGACCTTGTTCTCGGACGAGAACACCGGTCGCCACTGGTCGGGGCGGCAGGCGGGCCGGTTCCGATCGCCGGTCGAGGCCGCGGTCGGCCGTGCTGGCTGGAACGTGCGCACGATCTGCTCGGCGACCTGGCTGTACCGGTCCAGCAGCGCCTGGCTGGTCGCTTGGATGGATGCATTGATCGATTTGGCGCCGCAGTCGTGGCCCGGGGAGAGGCAGTACTGCCCCCAGTCGATCGTGTAGTTGACGGTGTGGGCACCGGCCTGCGTCGACGTCCAGCGGATGAACGCCCGCCCATCGGGCAGCCTGCCCCGCGTCACCCGCGCGCCGTTCTGCACCACGAACAGATAGTACTGCGGGCCCAGGCCGACCTCGACGGCGAACGGCCCGGGGACCGGGCTGGAACTGTCAGCGCTGGCGAACTGCCCCGGGGCGATCACAAAGCCGCCTCGCCCCTCGACCGACCAGTCGGGCGGGTAGCGGAACTTCAGGTTATAGAAACCCACATTCTGGAATGTCTTCCAGCCTGTCGGCATCGCCGGCGGCACGGTCGGGACTGCCCCTGGCTTGGTGGTGAGGGCATGGACGCCGGTGACCACCGCCGTGGCGGCGAGCAGCAGCGCCACGGCAACCACCGCGGCGCGCAGGGAGCGCTGCCGTCGACGGCGGACCGCCCGGTCGAAGGGCGCGCCGGACGGTGCCGGTTCGGCCGCGACCGCCTCGGCGAGCATGCGACGGACCCGCTCCTCGATGGTCATGGCCGTGCCTCCCCGCCGCTCTGCAACGGCTCATTGCGGTATTCGGAGCCCAGGCCGGTACGCAACCGGGCCAGGCCCCGATGAGTCCAGGACTTCACCGTCCCCGCGGGTACACCCAGCAGGCGCGCAACCTCCGCCTCCGGCAGGTCGAGGTAGAAACGCAGCACGATCGCGCTCCGCTGCCGAGCGGGCAGCCGCTGCAACGCCTCCCACAGCAGCGGCCCGTCGCCGCTGAAGTCCGGCTCGTAGCGGTCCTGCGGCCGGCTGGCGAGCAGGTGCCGCGCCTCGACCCTCGTCCGGCGCGCCAGCGAGCGGTAGCGATTGAGCAGCACCTTGCGCGCGTAGGCCGCCGCCCGCTCGCGCTCCCGCACCCGGCCCCAGGCTGCATAGGTCCTCGCCATCGCCTCCTGGGCCAGCTCGTCGGCCTGGTGCCAGTCACCGGTCAGCAGGAAGCCCACCCGCCGCAATGGCCAGTACTGGTCCGCGAAGAAGTCCAGGAATTCCCGATCATCCATTGCCATGATGCTCACATTGACGCGGTGCTGAGCGGGACGGTTGCACCCAATTCCGGGCGAGGCCGGTCGGCTCAGTCGACGCAGGCGGGATCACCCTTCGCTACGGCCTCTTCTACGGCTCCCCCGACGACGCCCTGGTCGGCGCCGTGCGCAACCGCAGCTTCCCGATCGTCAGCGACGGCGACTGGATCTGGTCAAGCCACCCGCCACGTCCCCCGCTGGCTCGCCCGGCTGCTCGCCGGTGAGGCCGCCGTGGAAATGGCGACCGAGAGCCGCGGCGCCTCGAACGCGAAGGCCAAGCGCGAACTCGGCTGGACCCTCCGGTGCGCCGCCCGTAGCAACCGGTGGTCCAGGGAACACAGTGCCGTGCGGGTGGCAGTGAGAGTTCTCATGGAGCCTTCATCGCCGGTCGGGTCGCATACGCTGCTTCCACTGGCGTGCGGCGGGGGACGGTATGAAGGGCGAGCGGCGGTTGTCTGGTCTCGCGGCGCTGGCGCTGGCCCCATGCCTGCTCGCCAGCGCCTGCACCGGTGGCGGTAGGCAGCCGCCCCGCCCGGGAACCCCGCCGGCATCCACGCGCTCGGCGAGTGCTGGCGGCGAGACGGTCCTGGAGTCGTCGGCCGCGCCGTGGCGGCTGCCAGCGCCGCTGTCGCGCGCGGTCGCCCTGCCCGACGGGGGCGGCGGGGCCCTGCTGCTCGGCGGGCTGGACCGATCGCAGGCCTCCAGCGACAGGGTCCTGCACCTGGACCTCGCACGCGGCACGGCAACGCCGGCGGGTCGGCTCGCGGCCCCGGTGCACGATGCGGCGGGGGCGCTGCTCGGCGGCACGGCATATGTCTTCGGCGGTGGCGCGCAGCAGACCGTCGCCGACGTTCAAGCGGTCGTGTCCGGAGGGCGTGCTCTGCTGGCGGGACGGCTGCCCGCGCCTCGGTCCGACCTTGCCGCCGCCACTGTCGATGGCAGAGCGTACCTGGTCGGAGGGTACGACGGCCGCGCGCCGAGCCGTGCGGTGCTCGAGACCGCCGACGGCAGGCACTTCCGGACCGTCGCGCAACTGCCACGAGGGGTCCGCTATCCCGCACTCGCCGCAGCCGGGGAGGTCGTGTATGTGTTCGGCGGCGAGCCTGCCGCGGGCGCCGAGTCGCGCGCGATTCAAGCGATCAACCTGCGCACCGGCAGCGCCAGGATGGTTGGCCAGCTCCCTCAGGGGCTTGCGCACGCCGCCGCGGTCCGGCTCGGCGGGCGGATCTACGTTGCCGGCGGCCGATCGGGCGGGCGGGCGACTGACAGGGTCTGGCGGTTCGACCCCGTCGGCGGCAGGGTGATCCCGGCGGGCAGGCTCCCCGGTCCTGTATCCGATGCCGCGGCGGTGGTGGCCGGCGGCAGCGCCTGGCTGCTCGGCGGGGAGGACGGCGGCCAGCTGGCCACGGTGAGCCTGCTCCGGCTCGCCACCCGGGCCACCCGCGCGGACCACGCCGCGCCCGCCGCCGCGCCGTTCCAGGGTCGGCTGCTCATCGCCGACCGGGGCAACAACCGGCTGCTCCTGGTCGACGCCGCCAGACACGTGCTGTGGAGCTACCCGTCGGCGGGTGCACCCGCGCCGCCAGGTGGCTTCTACTACCCCGACGATGCCTTCTTCATCCGCCACGGCACCGCCATCATCTCCAACGAGGAAGACAACGACACCATCGTCGAGATCGCCTTCCCCAGCGGCCGGGTGCAGTGGCGGTACGGGCACCCGCGGATTGCGGGGGGCAGACCCGGCTACCTGAACCAACCGGACGACGCCTACCTGCTCCGCGACGGCCGGGTGGTCGTCGCGGACGCCAAAAACTGCCGCGTCCTGCTGATCGGCCAACGCGGCACCACACAGATCGGCGCCACTCGGCGCTGCGCCCACGACCCGCCGCGCAGTCTCGGCTATCCCAACGGCGACACGCCCCTGGCGGACGGCAATCTCCTCGTGTCAGAGATCCACGGTTCATGGATCGACGAGATCACGCCGGCCGGGCGGCTGGTCTGGAGCGTGCACCTCCCGATCGCCTACCCCTCCGACCCGCAGCAGCTCGGCCCGGACCTGTACCTCGTCGCCGACTACTCCCGACCCGGCGGGATCGTGGAGTTCACCCGGGAAGGTCGCATCGTGTGGGTCTACCGGCCGCGCGGGGGTGGGGCCATGCTGGACCACCCAAGCCTCGCCGAACGGCTGCCGGACGGGCTCATCTGCGTCAACGACGACTACCGTCACCGCGTCGTTGTCATCGACCCGACCACCCGGCGGATCGTCTGGCAGTACGGCCGCACCGACCGGGCCGGGACCGCGCCGGGGATGCTCAATACCCCCGACGGGTTCGACCTGCTCCTCGCCGGCGGCACCACCCCGACGCACCCTCGAACCGGGTGACCGCCCGCACCGCCTGTCCGCCGGCGCCGGATCTTCGTCAGGCCGTGGCCTGCGCCGTCGCCTCGACGAGCTCGGTGGCCGTCACCAGGCGGATCCCCCTGGCCTGGAGCCGCTGCAGCGCGGACGGCAGGGCGGCGAGCTCGACCAGGCGACGGGCTCGCAGCCGCCGGGCGAGCGTGCCGTCTGGGTCGAAGGTGCCCCGGCCGATCCCGTCGTGGAGCCCGACCACGTCCCCGGGGCCAACCACGCGGGCCAGGTGGTCGGCGACCGCGGCCGGCGTGCCGATGCTCGGCGGCCCCCGGCCGATCGACCACAACAGCAGGTCCTGGCCCAGGTCGGCGGCGGCGCAGACAGCGGCCCCGGTCAGGTTGCCCCGCGGTGGGCGGAACCAGCGCGGCCGCACCCCGCCGGCCGCCTCGATCGCGCGGCGGCCCAGGTCGAGCTGCTGGCGGGTCTGGCTGGCGGACTGCCCGGTCAGGTCCAGGTGCGTCCAGGTGTGATTGCCAAGCTCGTGGCCGGCATCGACCACCGCCTGAACCAGCTCCGGATGCCGGCTGGCGTTCCAGCCCATCATGTTGAAGGTGGCCCTGGCGTGGTGGTCGGCCAGAGTCTCCAGGACGCCAGGCGTCAGTTCCGGGTCGGGCCCGTCATCGAAGGTGAGGGCGACCAGCGGGAGAGTCGTCGGCACGGACCAGACCAGGCGGCGCTGGCCGAGCCCATGCGGCCAGCCGCCCGGACCGGCCGAACCGTCCAGCTCGCGGGACCGCGCGTCGCTTTGCCGGTCGAGGCCGAGCGTGACGCCGCCGGTGGTGAGGCATGCAAGGCCCGCCGCCGCGCCGGCCAGGAAGCCCCGCCGGCTCAGCACGCCGTCACCGCTTGCCCCAGTCGCGGAGCTCACGGATCGGTCGCCCATGGCCGCGGCCTCCTCCTTGCTGAGCGGAGTCCCGGAGCAATCCAACCATGGCGGCAATGAGAGCCGGCTGAGCTTGGCCTCAGCCCGGTCTCCCGGCTGCTTGGTCGGTTAGTCCTCTGCTCGTTCGGCGAGGACACTCACATAGCGCAGTAGCCCGGAATCCGCTGCCGCTCTGGCAAGCAGCGCCACTTGGAATTGGTCCTTGGCTGCCTGGACCGCCACGGCGCCGTGCTTGACGGTGGCGGCGGCCAAGCGCAACAGCTCACCGAGCCGGACAGGCTCGGCCAGCGCCCGCAGCGCCGCCTGGTAGCCGCGCTCCCAGTTCGGCACCACACAGTCAGACAGGTCGTCCAGTCGGTGAACGCGCAGACCCGCGGCGGCGAACGCGCGCCGGTAGCCGGTGGCGGTCGCCAGGTCGGCGATCGCCCAGTAGCGGCACAGCGGCTCCAGGATCAGCTCCTGTTGCAGCGCGGTGGAACGCTCCACCCGGCACCAGTCGACCAGCAGCAACCGCCCTCCCGACCGCAGACGGGTCGCGATCCCGCGCAGCGCGGCCCCTCGGTCGGGCAGGTAGCAGGCCGCGTCCAGGCAGAGCGCGGCATCGAAGGGCTGCTCGGCAAGCTCGTCGAGGTGCATGACGTCGTGCTGGACGAAGCGCAGGTTGGGACGGCGTCCGTCCGTCAGCCAGCGGCGGGCGTGAGTGAGCTGGCCGCTCGACAGGTCGACGCCGACCACCTCCGCACTGGTGTGGTCGGCCAGCCAAGCCGAGAGCGCGCCGCCGCCACAGGCCACGTCGAGGATGCGCCGTGCCGCGGCGCCGTCGATCGCCTCCAGGTAGCGCTGGTGGGTGCGTTGGTACGCGGCGGCGAGGTCCGCCGGGTCGTCACCAGGTTCGAACAAGGCAAGATGAAAGAACTCGCCCCAGTACGTGTAGTAGAGGTCGCCCAGAGCGTCGAACCCGAGCAGCATGTTCTCGCGGTAATGCTGGCGGCGCCCCTGGGTCGAGGCGACCTTGGGCATCCACGCCATCGACGAGCTTCCTTCCTTGCACGCTGGCGAGGGCGTCTCCCAGCGACAGCGCGTCAGGCAAGTATGCTGCCGGCCCCGATGAGACTCGCATGAGGAAGACAGCCGCGAGTCAGGACGTCGTTCAGTGATGCTCACATTGACGCGGTGCTGAGCGGCACGGTTGCACCCAATTCCCGGCAACGCCGGTCAGCTCAGTCCAGCATCCACCAGAACGCAGCCTGCCCGCCCTTACCGAGGGTGGACCGACAGTCTGCCTTCGCGCGTCGCGGCCTGCCCGGCCCTTCGCTACGGCCTCTTCTACGGCTCCCCCGACGACGCCCTGGTCGGCGCCGTGCGCAACCACAGCTTCCGGATCGTCAGCGACGGCAGCGGGATGTGGTCGACAGGGTGAGATTCGAAGGCCTGGCGCTCCAGAGCCGGACCCGCCTCCAGCAAGCCAACAGCTCACCAACGAATGATCCGTCGGTGAGCTGTTGACGACAGTTGGTCGGCAAGAGTGGACATGACATCCCAGAACGCGAACACCCCACTCCGCGTCGAAGGGCCGGCGATCCACCTGTGACCTTCCTAGCGACACCAGAGGCCGCGTCCCGTATGTCAAGTGGTACCTCAACGCCTTGCGCGTGCCGGGATCGCCGACCGCGCGGCACCACCAGGCCACCTACGGCACGGGCTTCTCCTACTGCGACTTCCGCGGCCAGTTCGATACGGTCCAGTGGCCACGCTGGTGATCGTTGGGATTGCCGACACAGAAACCTCCCACGCCGGCGCGGTGTGCGGTGTAGGGAGAGTGAGATGTCACGGCCAGGGCTGCTGTCACAGACACCAACCATGGCAAAGCGGCCAATAGTAGCTTACCTGTTGACCACTCCTGGTCCGTTATTCTTGCCTGCGGCAATCCGCTGGCGCCTGGATCCCGGTAGTACCTGGTGAGCGGGAAGGAACCGCCTACCAGGTCAACCGGAGATTCGTCATGGCCGATAGAAGTACCGGCTACGGCCGGAGATGGGGCAAGTGGCTTGCGATCTACCTCGCCGTGGGGGCGGTCGTGTACCTGATCGTCTACCTCGTGTTCTTCCACCACGGCGGTGGCGGCGCCGGCGGAGGCGGGGGCCTGTACTGAGCGCGCCTGACGTCCTGTGCCGCGTCTACCCGGCCCTCGTGGCCGGGTAGATGGGTGTCTGGGGTCAGTTCCAGGGTTTGGAGGGGTCGAAGGTCGCGGTGAGTACCGTCCGCCCGTCCGAGCCGACGCACCGAACCTGACGCACCGCCGAGAGGTCGACGGGGAGCTGCGCCCCCCAGGAACGCTGGGCTCCGCTCAGTACCGCTTCGCCCAGGGGCAGGTATCGGCCATCCTGGGTCACGACCTGGACCTGGTACCGGCCCTGCTGACCTGCCGAAGGCTGGAGCGTCATCATCACCCAGGACGGACGCCCCTGGTAGCCGAACACGCTGCCGATCCGGCCCTGCGGTCCCTGCAACGGAGCCGCGGAGAAGAACGATCCCTCTCCGGTGCTCAGCGCGGTCCGGTAGCTGTCCGCCAGCCGACGATCGTCGGCCGTTGCCACGACCACCGAGCCTGCGCCGAGCGCGGCCACAAGGACCGCTGCCGCCGCGGCCATTGCCCACCGCGAGCGACGCGTGAGCGGCTGCAGGGGCCGACGCCTCGGCGGCGCGGCGAGCTTGGCAAGGACGCGCGACTCGAAGCCCATGGGAGGCTCCTGCTCAGGCGCTAGCTGGAGCAGCTCGTCACCTACTGATGACAGCTCAGCCACCAACCGACGGCAGGCAGCGCAGCTATTCAGGTGGCGCAGGGCCGCATCCCGCTCGTCCCCTGCGGCGATGCCGAGCGCGAGCTCGGCGCCCAACTCCCTGACCTGCTCGCATCCCATCTCACCGGTCATCGGACACCCCCAGCTCGGCTCGGAGCTTCATCATCGCCAGTCGGATCCGCGTCTTCACCGTGCCGAGCGGCACACCATCGAGCTCGCTGATCTCCCGAGCCGTGAAGCCGTAGAAGGCTGCCAGGACCAATGGGCGCCGCTGCTCTGCGGGAAGTCGAGCCAGGCCCTCACGCAGCGGCTCTGCGTCCAGCACCTGTGCCGGGTCTCCGTTGTCGGGTGGCTGCTTCGCCTCCATGGCCAGCAGGACCTCTGGGGCGACCGGGTCGAAGCGTCGTGTGGGCAGCATGTTGATCGAGACGTTGCGGGCGATCGTCAGCAGCCACGCCGCCACCGTTCCTCGTCGAGGGTCGTAGGCGGAGGCGTGCTTCCAGGCGCGCACGAACGCCTCCTGCGCCGCTTCCTCCGCCGCACCGCGGTCACGCAGAATCGACCGGGTCAGGCCAAAGACCCGACGCTCGAACCGCCCCACGAAGGCGCTGGCCGCGCCGGGGTCACCCGACCCTAGCCCGGCGAGCAGTGACTCATCCGACAAGTTCCACATAGACGACGCATCCAAGAGGCTTCACACATGGTCCTACCCGAAGTGCGCCCCTCAGGGATTGGTCTGGCTGGTCTGGTTCTTAAACGTCCGCCGGTGCTGCGTTGGCGCGACCCCCACCAGCCGCGCGAAGTGGTGTCGGGACTATCAACAGCCACCCTCCGCGTTCCAGGTCACCTCGTCCGGGCGCTGACCTTCAGGTTTCGCGCGGGTGCTGAGGTGGCTGGTTGCTGAGCCGCAAGGGCCCTCCCAGCAGGGAGAATGCGGCTTGCTGAAGGTCACGTTCCCTGGCCGAGGAGGGCACC
>WNGB01055070.1_pt1 | contig 10957 bp, 5 predicted proteins | sample 5400681 | NCBI WGS metagenome assembly WNGB01 (sample SAMN13153367, study PRJNA577476) | soil metagenome | isolation source: 115 cm soil or saprolite under grassland replicate 2 | place: USA:California | collected 2016-06-15 | reverse complement strand
GCGCCAGCGCAGCCGACGCCGCGAAGATCGGCATGCACGCGTCCTCTTTCACGAGCACACACGCAACGGTCGCCGCGAGGAACGACAGTCGCGCGCCTCGCAGGCCGGCGGCGATCATCCAGGGGACGAACCACGCATAGAGCACTTCGGGATGAAAACCGTAGTTCAAGGTTCGCGCGGTGTTGTCGTTCAGGACGAACGCCAGCGCCGTCGCGCTCGCGAGCACCCCCCCAGTTCCCAGGTATCGCATGATCCGTACGATGGACATCGCTCCCATGACGACGGCGACGACCGAGATCGCGAGCAGCCACGACGGACTGGGGTGAATGGCGTACAGGGAGCACAGCGGGAGCATGCCCCAGTACGCGTGATCCGCAAACTCGCTGCGATGGGCGAACCGCGGGTCGTCGGTCGTTTCGACGAAGAGCGGTCGACCGAGCACCGTCTGGAAACAGGGCCGGTCGAAGTAGATCGTGAAATCGACGGCATTGATCTCACCCGACTGGAACCGAGTGAGCACGATCCAGAACAGGACGAGCGCGACGATGAGGGCCGCGGACCAGACGAGGCGGCACGACGGCTCCCACCGGTCCAGGGCCTGAAAAGTGGATTCCCGCCAGCGCCATGGGCGCATCACCACCACGGCCAGCAACAGTCCAGGCACCACGACGGCTGGCAGCCGCACGACCTCGGGCCAGCCAATCAGCGGCGCGCCGACCAGTACGAGCAGCGCAAGGAAACCGATCGTCGCTAGCGACGCGAATCGTGGGCGGTTAGTCGAGCCATGGGTCGTGGTTGCCGGAAGGGCGGCGATATTTCCAGTAGTCGCTGGACGTGTCACTGCCTCGGCATGCTCCGCTGTCAACGTGGACAGCAGTCTCGGCGTATTAGGAGGGGAGAGCCATCCTGTCAGGACGGTATTCGGGCGAGGTTGAAGACCGGACTCCGGCGCACACTCGAAATCCGGCGACACGAGAGTCGGGCGCTGCGCGTTAGCAAATACCGTTCCGATGGGATAGCCATCCGCGCCGTGCCAATGGATCATTTTCAGAAGGATTTGGATGGACCGAAGCGATTCTCGAGGCGATGTCTCCGCCGTGTCCGTGAGCACGGCCGCTTGGCGCTGGACGGCGGGTCCGGCGGAGCACTACGATCCCGCGGTGGTGAGGAAATCGAGCGTGCTGGCGGCGCTCGCCGTGGGTTTCGCGGTGGTGTTCGGCTTATGGCTGTTGTGGGGCTATCAGCTTGTCCTCAGCCTTCGGCAGATGGAGCAGACCCTCTCCAGCGTCCACGAGTCGTACGTGGTCGGCGAGCAGGCGCTGACCAAGGTGCGCACGAACGTGTTGCTGGGATCGATCTACCTCCGTGACGCCATCATCGACGGCGCGTCGCCGCGGCGCGATTACTATCGCGACGAGCTCACGCGGCTGCGCACCGAAGTGGAGGAGAGGCTTCGCGCGTATGTGCCCGAAGTCGCCTCTCAAGTCGAGCGCGACCACTGGGCGCGGCTCCAGAAGGAGCTGGATGACTTCTGGGCATCGCGTGAAATCGCGTTCAGTGACGAGGCGCGCAGCCCGGCGCAGGCGGCCATACTCCTGCGGAGACGGGTGGTCCCGAAGCGCGAGACCGTGCTGCAGATTGTCGATCAGCTGGCGGCCCTGCAACGCGTTGCCGACCAGCGCCGCCAAATCGATGCAGACATGTTGTACGGACAGACGTGGGCACGTCTTGTGTCCATCGGCGCGGTGATACTCCTCGTCGCGCTGGTGGTCGCGGTCCTGGTATCGCGCCACGTCAACGGGCTGCAGGGCCAGATCGAGCGCCAGCGCCTGGCGGAACAGCAGAACCGCGAAGATCTCGAACGGCTCCCCGCGAGCTTCACGATGAGGTCGGGCAGGCCCTCACCGCGATGAAGATGGACATCGGGATCGCGCTCCGCGCCGACGCGGAGCCCCGCGTCAGGGACGCGCTGCACGACGCCCGCGACATCGCTGAATCGACCCTGCGCGGCGTACGAGACATGTCGCAGCTGCTGCATCCTTCGATGCTGGACGACTTCGGGCTACCCGCCACGTTGACCTCCCATTTGCGCAACTTCTCGCAGCGGACCGGCATTCGTGCCCAGCTTGCTGAGACGATCGACGACCGGCTGTCCCCCGCTGCGGAGGTCTCCGTGTACCGGATCGTCCAGGAAGCGCTCAACAATGTGGCGCAGCACAGCGGCGCCACTGCCTGTACCGTGTCGCTGAGCGCCGGCGTCGCGACCCTTCAACTCGTCATTGAAGACAACCGCAACACATTCGGCGCGCCGGGGCCTGGGACTGATCGGGATGCGCGAGCGCGCGCAGGCGCTGGGCGGCACGTTCGTCATCGGCAACCGGGCGGGCGGCGGGACGAGGATCGCGGTCACGCTGCCCTCGGAGCCGGCGGTGGAGCCCGTGGAAGAACACGAGCCAAGGCGCGCGGGGTAGGGCAAATGGCACTACTCCGTATCCTGCTCGCGGATGACCACACGGTGGTGCGGCAAGGCCTTCGGAGGGTGCTCGAGGAGCGTCCCGACTGGCAGGTGGTCGCAGAGGCGGGCGACGGCCGCGAGGCCGTGCGCCTCGCCGAACACCACAAGCCCGACGTGGCCGTCATCGACGTCGCGATGCCGCTCCTGAACGGTATCGAAACGACGCGGCAGATCACGAAGCGAGTGCCGGGCGTCCGGATCCTGATCCTCAGCATGCACTCCGACGAGGCGTACGTGACGCAAATCCTCAAGGCGGGCGCGACCGGCTACCTGCTCAAGGATTCAGCCGATGTCGATCTCCTGCAGGCGGTCGGCGCCGTGTCGCAGGGCAAGTCCTTCTTCAGTCCACCCGTGGCGCGCCTGATACTCGACGATTACGTGCGGCTGCGCGGCGAAGGCGCGGTGGATCGGTACGAGTCGCTCTCCGAGCGCGAGCGCGAGGTCTTCCAGCTCATCGCCGAAGGCAAAGCCAACAAGGAGATTGCGGGACTCCTGTTCATCAGCCCCAGCACGGTCGAGACCCACCGCGCGCACATCATGGAAAAGCTCGATCTGCACAGCGCCGCGGAGATCGTGCTCGACGCCGTGCGGCGGGGCGTCATCAGATGACGGCGGGCGGTCTCCGTCGTGCCAGTGCCTGCCAACAGGGTCATCGAGAAGAGGTGGGGTTCAGGACAATCGCTTGAGCGGACCAAAGGCAGGAGGTGACACCCTGCGCTTCGACGCCGCCTCGTACGCGGACGCCACCTTGAGAATCCGGTGCTCGGCGCCCGGTTCGGCGCGGAATACCAGCGAAAACGGCAGGCCGGGGGCTGGCAGCGTCTTGGGCGTGTCGCTGGCCGTGGCAATGTATCGCTTCTTGTCGGGGCTCAGGACGAACGTCGCGTCGTAGACGGTACGCACGTAGCCGGCGGGGATCAGCACCTCGGTTTCGCCGGCGTACGGGCCCATTCGAAGATCGCCACGCGTGGTGCCCTGCGGGCCGGGCTGCCCTGCCAGTCCAATCAGGCCAGGCGGCAACGACGTATGCAGGCGGACGACGACGTCGAGCTTGTTTTCCTGGATCACCTTCATCTCGACGCGGCGCAGCAGCTCGCGAAGCTGGATGCGCTCGGCCACGCCCTGGCGCTCGCCGAGGGGGCTGCGCATGTCCTCGACCTCTTCCCAGTTCTTCCAGCTCGCGCGCTGCTCGTCGCTCCAGAACTTCGAGCGCGCGTTCAGCATCGGCCAATCGGCGAGCGTCTCCTTGAATCCACGCTTCGCCCAGTCGTCCGCGCGGCGCTCGAGATACTGCGCGACGTGGAACGTGAACTGCCGTTCTTCCGCGAGCGTCTGGATCGTGCGGATGTTGAGCGCCCTGGGCGGCGCAATCTTCCCATCGGCCAGGGCGACCATGTAGTTGATTGGGGTCATCGTCCCCGATCCGAGCTTCTTGCCGGGCGCAAAGTCGGTCGGCTTGATCATGGCCGCGAATTCCGGAAAGACCGGCGCGCCCTGGTTGTTCAGGCGGTACAGCAGATCCGGAAAGAATACCGGCACGAGCTCCGCGAGCGCGCGCGTGTAGCTCGTCGTCATGTTCTCGATGGATGGATCGTCGGGCCAGAGCGGGTCGACCGACTCGATCAGCGTGGCGCCGAGCTGCGTGCCCAGGACGTCCTTGATTTCTTTCGCCGCAGCCGTCGCGATCGGTTCGTCGGCCTTGACGCCTGGAAACGTGAGCATCGACTCACGGATCACGCCGATGCGTATGCCCTTGAGCGAGCCTGCCGTGCCCGGCGCCGCGCCATCGGGCGCATACGGCGTCTCGGAGATGCTGGCGCGCGCGACGGTCGTGAAGACGTCGCGCGGATCGTAGTACCCGTTGACCGGATCCTTCAGCGCGTCGAGCACCTTCGCGGAGTCGGTAACGCTGCGGCAGATGATGCCGGCCCGATCGTTGTGGATGTCGGCGCCGATGGCACCGCCGTGGAACGACAGCATGGCCTTGTGCGGCAGGATGAGCGCCACCGAGTTGTGGTTGGCGGGCCCGCGACACGACATGCTCGTCTCCTCGCAGATGCTGCACAACGCCAGGTTGGCGCTGACCGAGGCGCCCGATCCCGAGCTCGACCCGAGCGATGCGGCGCGTGTCGCGTCGTAGGCGCTATGGGGATTGCCCGCCCAGCTGCTGCGCTGGTATCCCTGGTCGGACACGATGATCTGGTTCGGCTCGTTGCGTCCGCCGGGGTCGGCCGGGATCCCGTTGTACTCGGTGTTCACCGCCTTGGCGTAGATGATCGCGCCCTTGTCGCGAAGCTCGGCGACGAGCGTGTGGTCGCGCGCCGGGAAGTCGATGTCATACCGCGCGTCCGCACCGGCCGTCGTCCGCATGTCCTTCGTGTCGTACGGATCCTTGAAGGAGAACGGGATGCAGTACATCGGCATCTGCGCCAGGTCTGGCGCACGGCCGTACTGCGAGTCGAGCTCCGCCGCGCGCTCCAGGGCGTCGGGCTGCTTCCGGAACTCCTCGCAGACGGCCGGCGATCCCGCGGGAAGCGCGCCCGATGAGGGCGGCTTGTCGCGGTCGCCCTTGCACGTGACCGAGCGCTCGCCGTCCGAGCTCGATCGGCGGGCCGCCGTACTGGTCGTAGTTGGGCAGCAGCGTCGAGACCGCCACCGTCTCGGTCGGAAATTTCAGCGCGGCTCCCGCCCGAACCGTCCCTGGCGCTGCCGGAATCGGCGCGCCGTCTTTCGTGACCAGCCGATCGCTGACGCCGTTGTAGGCCTTCGCGCGGGCGATGTACGCCTCGACGATGCCGCGGCAGGTGGTCTGCCCGGCCTGGATGGCCCGATGCACGTCGGCAATCGTGGCCTCCTCGATCTGAAATCGAGCGCCCTGCGATTGCGACTCCCGAAGCATCGGAAATCCAACCGCTCCCACGACGACGAGCACGGGTAATAGGACGAGAAGACTGCGTTTGGTGGGGGACATGCGCGGCACTCCAGGAGAGATCGTTCGGGCGTTCGAATCGTTCGGAACGTTCGGAACGTTCGGAACGTTCTATTGAACGATCCGAACGATTGAACGATCCGAACGACCCGAACGTTTCGAACGATCCGAACGATTTAGAACGTCAATCTAAAGCCGAACTGCATCGTGCGCACCTGCGCCGTGGTGTGCTGCAGGAACTGCGCGGTCGTGCTCTCCTGCGTGCCGATGCCCCAGTTGTGGCGGTTGAACGCGTTGAAGATCTCGGCGATACCGTCGATGCCGACCTTGCCGCCGAGCGGAATCCGCTGCTGGAACCGGATGTCGGTGCGGTTCTGTGCCGGCGCGATGATGTCGTTGCGCGGCACGATCGTGCCGTTCGGCCGCAGCCGCTGGCTGAAGTTCGCGCCCGTGCCCCGCGAATCGCCACCATAGGTGTGCGCTTGCCGGATGCCCGCCGCGAAGAAGTGCAGCGCGCTCACCTGGAAGCCGTGGCCGACCTGCCAGATGCCGTTGAACACCGCTCGGTGGCGCTGGTCATCGGCCGAGAAGCCCCACTCCCCACCAAGATCGGGAGCCGTCGCGAACGTCACCTGCTCGAGACCGCTGAACGGCTTGGTGTCGGCATTCCAGAGACCCGACAGCGTGTAGGTTGCCGAACCCTGCCACCGGTTGCTGAACCGCTTGGTGACCGAGGTCTGCAGCGCGTGATAGGACGATATCGCGAGGTGCGTGTTCATCGACACCACGCCCCAGTCGGGGAATGGCCGCGTCGCGCGATTGGCGAATGGCAGGTTCACGCCTGTGGTTGGATTGAACGTCAGGTTGATGTTGTCGACGACGTCCTTCTCGTGATCGCCCTTGCTGTAGACGTAGTCGGCGGTCACGGCCATCACCGCGCCGATCTGGCGCTGCATGCCGATCGACGTCTGGAAGGTGCGCGGAAGGTGGACGTACTTCGGCAGGCCGACGAATTCCTGCAGGTCGCGCGTCAGGCACGGCGCGGCTCCGGTGTAGTTGATCGCACGCCACGCGTTGAAGACCGCCGGATTGCCGGAGCAGAGCGCGGCCTGCGCTTGATCGTAGGTTGGCAGCGGCCTGCCGTTGGTGGGGTTGGCCGCGAAATCCGGCCGGCCGTCATTCGTGTACGAGATGACGACCACCTGGCGATTGCCGGTGGCAAACGACTGGTCGGCGCCGAGCGCATCGCCGTAGTAGAGTCCCGACCCGCCGCGCACCACCGTGCGATCATTGACGCTGTACGCAAAACCGACCCGCGGCTGGAAGTTCGTCTTGTCCGCCGGCCGCCCCGCGGCCTGGAACGGCGGCACCGACACATCGTTGGCGAATGCGCCCAACTCGAGATCGTGGCGCAACCCGAGGTTCAGGGTCAGCTTCTCGGTGATCCGCCAGTCGTCCTGCAGCCAGCTGGCGACCTTCTTCGAGGTGAAGGGCACGTTGAAGTCGCCGACACCGATCGAGTAGGTGCTCACCCACGGCGAAATCGCCGCGAGGTTCCAGGTATCCACGTTGAATGGATCCGGGAACCACGCCTGCATCTGCGCCGGCGTCGGAATCGATGTGCCGCCGGGAGGCGTGACGTTGGCGCGCATGTCGCCGCTGCACTGCCGACAGTTCGCCTGGATCTGATGACGATTCAGGAACTCGGCGCCGAGCCGGAGGTCGTGGCGGCCACCGGCGTCGTACGAGTAGGTGAAGTCGTCGCGTCCGCTCCACACCCACTGGTCCTGGTGGCGCGGGTAATTCTGGTTCGGCGCGATCGCGAAGCCGGTGAACGCGATGCGCGGCGATCCGATGGTGATGCCGTTGACCTTCTGCCAGTGGTTCGACCAGCTGGTGAGGTTCTTGTTCGCGAGGCCGAATACCGCCTCGCCGACCTTGAGCTCGTTCACCATGCGGTTGCTCAACACCTGGGTGAGCTGCACGAGGCCTTCCCTGTTGTATTCGGCGTTGGTGCCGGTCGATCCCGAGAAACCGGTGTTGCCGGCGCCGAACGGCTCGAAGATGGTGGCCTTGGAGAACTTGCCCATCAACCGCGTCTGCGTGGACACCTGGTAATCGAGGCGGATGCCGCCCTTCTTCTGGTTATTGGTGCCCTCGAGGGTCCGGTTGAACAGCGGATACGGGGAGTTGAAGATGCTGGTCCGCGGCTCGCGCTCGTATTCGTAGTTTCCGAAGTAGTGCAGCTTGTCCTTGACGATCGGGCCGCCAAGCGCGGTGCTGTACTGCTGGTTCTTGACCGGCTCGACGCGGCCGAGCACGGGGTTCTCGGCGTTGAACCGGCTGTCGCGGAAGTTGCCTCTGAACAGGCCGGAGAGCTTGTTGCTGCCCGACTTGGTGATCGCGTTCACCTGCACGCCGGTGGAGCGCCCGAGCGTGGCGTCGAAGCGGTTCGAGATGAACTGGAACTCGGCAATCGCGTCAGAGCTGAATTTCGCCTGGCCGCCGGTGCCGATGTCGGCTGAGACCTGCTGGCCGTCGACGTTGAGTTGGAATTCGCGCGCCTCTCCTCCGTTTCTGTCAGGAAGCGGGATCTGCGCGGCGTTACCGGTTGCACCGGCCTGCGTCCGGCTGCCCGGCGCCAGCAACGCCAGCGCCATCCAGTTCCGCCCGTTCATCGGCAGCTCCTGCACCTGGCGGGGATCGATGTTGCCGCCCAGGCTCGAGGTCTGCGTGTTGACGAGCGGCGCTTCAGCGGTCACCGTGACCGTCTCCTGAACCGTCGAAGGCGACAACCTCAGGTCGACGGTGACGGTCTGGCCGACCAGCAGCTGCGTGCCGCCGCGGTTCGCGGTGTTGAACCCCTGCAGCTCCGCCGTGATCTGGTAGCCGCCCACGCGGGCGGGAATGCGATAGATACCGCGCTCATCGGTCACCGCCTCATAGCGGTTTCCGGTCGCATCATTGACCGCGACAACGGTCACGCCGGGCAACACGGCGCCCGTGGAATCCGTAACGGTGCCGGTCAGTGTCGCTTCCTGTGCGTAGGAGTGCACGGGCAGCGCGAGTAGCAGTGCGCCGATCACAAATAACCGTCCAACTAACCGCGAAATCATGGAGCCTCCTATAAGGTGCGGTCGTGCTCGAATGTTGGAAACTAGGGCATTTTTCGAGGGGAGTCAACTCTTGTCTTTGGGCTTCCGGCTCTGGGCTCCAGGCTCTAGGCTCTAGGACGTGGCCTCAAGAAGCTGGAAGACCCAAAGCCCACAGCCAAGAGCCAAGAGCCCCAAGAGCCCAAAGCCCAAGGCCCAGAGCCGCAAGACCGTCGGGATGATTGGTTTAGGAATCATGGGGTCGGCAATGACGTCGACCCTTATGCGGGCGGGATACCGGGTGGTCGGCTACGACCTACTCCCGGCGCGCCTGCAGCAGCATCGCCGGGCGGGAGGCCAGGCCGCATCGACGTGCGCCGACGTGGCGGAACATGCCGATATCGTGATCTCGTCCCTGCCGTCATCGGAAGCACTCCTCGAGACGGCTGAGGAGCTCGCTCAATCGCCCAGGCGGCGGCTCGTCGTCGTCGAGACGAGCACGCTGCCCATTGCGGTCAAAGAGGAGGCGCGGGCGCGGCTCGCCGGCGCCGGCGTGACGCTCCTCGATTGTCCGTTGAGCGGCACGGGTGCGCAGGCGCGTACGGGAGACCTGGTGGTGTACGCGAGCGGCAATCGCGCGGCCTATCGCCGCGCCGTGCCGGTGCTGGAGGCCTTCGCTCGCGCGCAGTACTACGTAGGGCCCTTCGGTGCCGGCTCGAAAACCAAGTTCGTCGCCAACCTGCTCGTCGCCATCCACAACGTCGCCTCCGCCGAAGCCCGGCCGACTTCGCTCGGGAAGTGGGCTGCCCGACGCCGCTCTTCGCGGCAACGGCGCCGATTTACCAGTCAGCGATCGCGACGGGGCGCGGCGCCGAGGACACGGCAGCGGTCACCGCGGTGCTGGAGCGACTGGCGGGCGTCAATCGCGGGACGAGACCGCGTTAGCGTCGCGCCGGTCTCCGCCGGCTGCGCGGGCGTGCTAGCATCTGCCGATTTCGCTTAACCAGGAAGACGTCGGGACGGCAGATCGAGGTAGATGTCGGGACGGGAGATCGAGGTAGATGTCGGGACGGGAGATCGAGGTAGATGTCTATGACAGCAGGTGGCGTGGTTCGCGTTCTCGTCTGTGTCTCCATCATCCTGGCGACGGCCGTGGGTGCCTTCGCGCAGGAAGCGGTGATCACCGGCAAGGTCACCGATTCAACCGGCGGCGTTCTGCCTGGTGTCACCGTGACAGCGGTGCACGAGGCCACGGGCACCGACTTCGTCGCGGTCACTGACGGCTCGGGCATCTACCGCATGCCGGTCCGCATCGGCACGTTCCGCATCAGCGCGGAGCTCCAGGGATTTGCCACCGTCACGCGCACCGGCGTGACCTTGCTGGTCGGCCAGACAGCCGGCATCGACGTCCAGATGGTGCCCGCCTCGCTGCAGGAATCGGTGACGGTGACCGCGGAGGCGCCGCTCGTCGACGTGCACTCGTCCACCGTGGGCGCCAACCTCGACTCGAAGCAGCTGTCCGAAATCCCGCTGTCGGGACGCAACTTCCTCGACCTGGTCATGCTCGCGCCCGGCTCGCGCGCGAACGAAATCGGCACCAACGGCACCGGCGGCCCGGTCGCGCGCACCGGACGGAGCGGCGGTACCCAGGGCACGTATCAGATGAACATCGACGGCCAGCAGGTGACGGCAACGGTGGCCGGGACGTTCACGACTCCGAACTTCAGCCGCGAATCGATTGCGGAGTTCCAGTTCATCGCCAACCGCTTCGACGCAGCGCAGGGGCGGTCGACCGGTATCCAGGTGAACGCGGTGACCAAGTCGGGCACCAACAAGCCCGCCGGGTCGTTGTCCGGGTACTTCCGCAATTCACGGTGGGGGTCACCCGACTTCATCCGTCACACCATCCTGCCCTACTCGGATCAGCAGCTCGTCGGCACGTTCGGCGGACCGATCAGGAAGGACAAGATCCACATCTTCGGTCACTACGAGTACGAGCGCGAGCCGCGCGATGTCGCGTTCTCGACGCCGTGGCCGGCGTTCAACCAGGACATCCGGGCCAACCGCCGCGAAGACAAGTCAGGTGCGCGCCTCGACTGGGATCTCGGCGGCAACCGGCGGCTGGTCGTCAGCAGCAACTTCTGGCGCCAGCTCCTGCCGAACCGCTTCGATCTGAACAGCTCGACCGATCACCCGTCGGCGACGACGCGCGAGCTCGCGACGATGCAGCGCCTGAGCGGACAGGTAACGCAGGTGATCAACAACCGCGCGGTGAACTCGGCGACGATCGGCCTCTATCGCCAGACGAGCGACGAAACGGCATTTATCGGCAACGACAAGATCGGCAAGATCCAGTTCAACAACGGCCTGTCGATCGGACCGGGCCTCACCGACGTGGGCCGGACGCCGTTCCGCTACAAC
>WNGB01023249.1_pt1 | contig 10958 bp, 10 predicted proteins | sample 5400681 | NCBI WGS metagenome assembly WNGB01 (sample SAMN13153367, study PRJNA577476) | soil metagenome | isolation source: 115 cm soil or saprolite under grassland replicate 2 | place: USA:California | collected 2016-06-15 | reverse complement strand
CGGGCTGCGAACGATCCTGCTCTACAGCGGCCCCGGCGCGGCCCTCAACGTGCTCGGCTCGATCGACGTGATCGTCAGCGACCTCGCGGTTCTGGCGTTCGGGCGCAGAGACACGCCGGCGATGGCCATGCTCGCGCAGAATTGCCTCCTCGTGCGGGTCGAACGCTGCGGCCTGGTACAGTTCGGGAGCGGCGACATCGGCGGCGCGGCCCTCGGGTTCGGCGGTGTCCTGGCCGAGATATCGGTCCGCGACAACGTCATGTTCGGGGCGGCGGGCATCCTGAGCCTGGCGCGCCAGGTCGGCGCCGCGCCCCTCGCCGCCGCCGCACGCTCCTACTCGCTGATCTTCGGCATGCGGATCGTCGACAACCTGATCGTCGGGCAACAGCGCGGCGTGAGCTTCGACGGGCTCACGCTGCATCTGGGCCAGATGCGCATCGCCGGCAACTCCGTGTACGGCGGCCGCCAGGCCGGCATCGCCGACCGGGGCTTCGTGCTGGCGTCGATCATCCCGTCGTCGCGGATCGACATCGAGGGCAACCAGCTGTGGTGCTCCGGTGACGGGGTCGTGGTCGGCACCGACAACGTGCGGGTGGAGGACAACGACATTGGCGGGCTGCCCGGCGCGCGAGGGGCCACCGGGACCGGCATCGTCATCATCGGCGGAATCGTCCGCGACGCCGTCGATCGCTGCCAGGTGCTCGGCAACCGTCTGATGCGCCTGCTGGGTGACGGCATCGCCATTCGCACCGTCGTCGGCTCGGCCATGATCAAGGGCAACATCGTCGAGGCCGCCGTCGGCGGCGGCATCGTCATGGACGACCGCAGCGAGGTCGCCGTGCTGAGCATAGAGAACAACCAGGTGCTGAGCGCCGGAGTCGCGAATGAGGAAGGCACGAGGCTCGCCGCCATCCGAGTGGTTCGCGCCGAGCAAGCGGACGTGGCCGGCAACGTCGTGCGCAGCTTCGCCCTGCCTGCGGTGCAGAGCCCGAGCCGGGTCGGGATCGAGATCGTCGCCTCGCGCTCGGTGCGCGTCACCGGCAACGACCTGGCCGACATCGGTCCACCCCGAGAGTTCGTCCAGTTCGGCGCCGGCCTCCTGGTGCTTCCCCCGTTCGAGCGCGTCGACGTCGGCGACAACGCGGTGCGCCGGCACCAGCGGCCGGCCGGAGACCCGGACCCCTCCGCGTGGCATGCCGTCGTCATCCCGCCGCCGACGCGGCCGGTCGTCGGCACCGTGGGCACCGTGGCTCCGAGTCGCCATGCGCTCTTGGTGCCGCTGCTCCGGAACGTCAAGGGAGGGGCGTTCGCGTTCATCGGGGTGGGCCGCGTCGTGGTCCTGCCGCAGGGGCGTGAGATCGTGGCCGTCCGCGGCAACCTCTTGGAGGCGCGAGGCCGAGTACCCGTCGCGCTGGTCGCCAGCGCCGGTGCCTGCGTCTTCAGCGACAACCGCTGTCTGCTCGCGACGCGCGGCGACCAGCCCGCCGTGGATCTCGACGCGGGTGCGGTGATCGCCAGCGCCAACTATGTCGAGCGGAACGGAACGACGGGGCCGTCGCTGCGGATGGCCGTCCCGGCCGGCGCCTTCACGGTTCTGGGTAACATCGTCAAGGGTGAGATCGTGGTGAACGGTGCGGCCTTGCCGGCCGTGTCGCCCTTTCGGCCGCTGAACGTGATCGTGCCGTGACCCACGGGCCGCGAGAGGCACATCCCGGACGAGGAGGACGACCGTGAGATTCGCCAGAGTATCCGTGAACGAGGACGTGGCCGCGCTGACGCGGCGACTGTATCGCCCGGTATCGGCGGAAGGCTTGCGTGACGCGGAGCGCGCCTTGCTCGAGGCCAATCCGCAGCTGGCCGATCCCGCGGGACGGGTCCCGGGGACAGTCGTCGTGATGCCCGAGGTGCCGGGGACGATCGCCACTGACGAAGGGCAGAGCGAAGCGCACCTCGTGGCGCCGATTCTTCAAGCCGCCCGGGATCGGCTCGTGGATGTGGCCGAGGCACTGCGCGGCACCCTCGATAGCCGACGGGCCGCCGTCAAGGCGACGCTGGACCAGATCGGCTCCAAGGAGCTGCAGCAGCTGGTAAGGGAGGAGCCCACACTCAGGGAGGTCGTTGCCGGCGTGTCGAGGGAAGCCAAGACCGAGGCGACGGAAATCGAGGCGATAGACACGCTGCAACGGCAGGCGCTCGACGAGCTCGGCCAGGACCTGGATGAGTTGCTCCGGACCGTCGGCGGTCAGCCACGGACGCCGCCATCCGACACTCGCCCGGTCGTCACTCGTTCGCGCACGCGACGAAAGAAGCGCGGGGGGCGCTCCCCGGAGGATCGCTAGAGGTGGGTTCACGCTCGAGCGGCGCTGACTCCAGCGCGCTCCTGACTCAGCTACTCCTCGGCCCGAGGATCCTCGAGCCGGCGGAGGTACTCCTCCCACTCCACCGGCACCAGCGACCGCTTCTTCGTGTTGCACGACTTGCACGCCGCGACCACGTTGCCGCGGGCGCTGCGACCCCCGCGGCCGAGCGGGACGATGTGATCCATCGTCAGGGCGCGGATGCCCACGCGCTGGCGGCAGTAGTGGCACATGCCCTCGCTGATCCGCCGCTTCCACCACTGGCTCGCGCGGAGCTCGCGGGCACGCTCGCGCTCCCGCCTGAGAACGGCGGGATCGATCGGCGCGTAGTACTCAGTCACGCTGCGCCAGCTCCACCGACAGCTCCTCCCACTCGCGCATCAGCCACGCGACCTCGCGCTGGGCTTCCTGTTGCTCCGTGGTGATGCTGCGGACGCGCGCGCCGTCGGTGTAGAGGGCGGGGTCGCTGAGGGCGCTGGCGATGTCCGAGAGCCGGCGCTCGAGCGCCTGGATCCGCGCCTCGATCTCGTCCAGCCGTTTCCTGAGCTCTCCGTCGCGGCCGCGACGACGCGGCGTGCGCGCACGCGCCTCGGCGCGCGGCGCGGGTGGCGCCGGCTCCGCGGCACGGGCACGTGGCGCAGGCTCGGACACCGCGGGTGCGCTGGTGCGGGCGACGTACTCGTCGTAGCCGCCGAGATAGGGCGTGACGGTCCCGGCGGCGACGTGCGCGACCTTCGACGCGAGCCGATTGATGAAATAGCGGTCGTGCGAGATGAACACGAGGGTGCCGGCAAAGCCGGCCAGCGCCTCCTCCAGCACCTCGCGCGACGCGAGGTCGAGGTGGTTGGTCGGCTCGTCCATGCTCAGGAGCGGCGCCTTCTCGCCGCCCGAGAGCACGGAGACCTTCTTGTCGACGGCGTCGCCCGAGAACAGGAACGCCCCGAGGATGGAGCGCAGCCGCGTGTGCGAGCCTTCGGGAGCCACCGCCTCGAGCTCTTCCAGCACGGTGTGGCGGACGTCGAGGGCGTCGATCTGGTGCTGCGCGTAGTAGTGCACCGAGACGTTGGCGCCGAGCGTGCGGGTGCCGCCGTCGAGCGGCAGCACCCCCGCGAGCATCTTCAGGAGGGTGGACTTCCCGGCGCCGTTGACGCCCACCAGCGCGATGCGCTCGCCACGCTCGATGGCGAGGTCGAGCCCGCGGTAGACCACGTTGTCGCCATACGCCTTGTGCACTCCGGCGAGCGTGATGACGGTGCGGCCCGTCCGCGGCGGGGCGGGGAACGTGAAGCGCACCGTGCGGGTCGGCCCGTCGACGTCGATCCGCTCCATGCGGGCCAGCATCTTGACCCGGCTCTGGACCTGGCGGGCCTTCGAGGACTTGTACCGGAAGCGCTCCACGAACCGCTCGATCTCGGCCACCCGCTTCGCCTGGTTCTTCGCGCGGGCCTCGAGCAGCTCGCGCTGGGCCTCGCGCTCGACGAGGTAGTCGTCATAGTCGCCGCGGTAGAGCGTGAGCCCGGCGGGCGCGAGCTCCGCGATCGAGGTCACCATCCGGTTCAGGAAATAGCGGTCGTGCGACACGATGACGACGGAGCCATCGTAGGCCGCCAGGAAGTCCTCCAGCCAGGCGAGCGACTCGAGGTCGAGGTGGTTGGTGGGCTCGTCCAGCAGGAGCAGGGAGGGCCGGAGCAGGAGCAGGCGCGCCAGCGCGGCGCGCATCCGCCAGCCCCCGGAGAACTCCGCGAGCGAGCGGTGAACACTCTCCGGCGCGAAGCCCAGGCCGCCGAGGATGATCTTCGCCTCGGCCTCGAGCCGGTAGCCGCCGCGCGCCTCGAAGCGGTGCTGCACGTCGCCGTAGCGCTCGGTCAGCTCGGGCGACGGGTCATCGGCCAGGCGGGCCGCGATCTCCTCGAGCTCGCGCTCGAGCGCCCAGACGTCCGCGAAGCCACTGAGCGCCTCCGCCATCACGGACCCGGTGCTCGTGCCCCCGACCTCTTGAGGCAAGAAGCCGACGGTCGTGCCTCGATCCCGGTGGACCCGGCCCTGATCGGGCTCCTCGACGCCGGCGAGGATCCGGCAGAGCGTCGTCTTGCCGACACCGTTCGGGCCGACGAGCCCCACTCGCTCGCGGTCTCCGATCCGCCACGAGAGATGCTCGAAGAGCTGCTGACCGCCGTACGACTTCGAGACCGTTTCGAGCGCGATCAGGTCACATGCCTCCGACGCGTTCCGGAAGGACCTTGTACGTGACGCGGACCTCGCCGTCCTTCCGGTACGGGTACTTGTCCTGCCCGAGGTACTTCTTCGCCAGCGCGTCGATGTGGGCATCGGCGCCCTTCTCGGTGGCCTCGACGATCCGCCCGCGCACCTGGACGTAGCGATACGGGTTGTCGGGGTCCTGCATCGACAGCGCCACGCGCGGATTGCGCTCGAGGTTCTTGACCTTGACGCGCCCCTTCGCGCTGTTGAACCGCACGTGCGTCCCGTCGTAGTCGATCCAGACCGGCGTCACGTGTGGATTCCCGTCGGGCCCGACGGTCGCGACGTGCGCGAAGGCCTTCTTGTCGAACAGGTCCCGGTACTTTTCGGGGATTCCAGCCATGGTTACCTTCCTTTCGTCTGATCGGATTGCTCGCCTCGGACGCCGGGAACCCCAGCCCCGGTCCGTCCTGCGGCTCGCGAGTCAGTCTCTTTCAGCTCTTCCCACACCGAGAACGCGTGTCGCACGGACTTGGTGGCGATCGTGCCACCCATCAGCAGCCCGATGTCGAGCGTCTCGGCGATCTCGGCCTCCGACGCGCCCTGGTCGAGGACCTCCTCGACCCGGTGCTCGATTCAGTCGAAGCAGTTCTGCGAGATCGCGACGGCCAGCGCGGTCAGCTCCTTGTGCTTCTTGGAGATCGCGCCGTCGGCGAACACCGCCTTCCCCAGCTCGCCGAAGCCGCCGAACACCTTCATCGGTGACCTGACGATCAAGCCGTTCAGCCGCTTCTTCTCCGCGTTGCGCTCGTGGACGTGCACGTCAGCCTCCCGAGGGTGTCTGCTGCGACAGGTCGGCGGCGCGGGCCTCGGCCATGCCGCGCAATCCGAGCAGCAGCCGCACGATGCACTGCTGGACCAGCAAGGCATCCTGCGTGAAGGGATCGGCGAGCCACTCCCGCGCCCACTCGTGGTCCTCCTTCGCGAAGCCGAGCGTGGGGGAGAGCGCCTGGAGCCTGAGCAGCAGATCGTCCGACGGCAGGCCGGCCGCGCGCAGCCGCGCGACCACCGCCGCCCGGACGGCGGCGTTCCAGATTCCGGTGAGCCCTTCGAGCAGGGCCCCGTAGCAGGTCAGCGCCGGCGTCGTCTGGAAGTGGTTGAGGACGGCGGGAACGAGCGGCTTCACCGTCGGGTTGCCCTCCTCGTCGGTGCCGAAGAGCGGACCGATCAGCGGATCGACCGGGCCGCGATCGAGGCGCTCGATGAAGCCCTCGATGATCGTGACCACGCTCGAGATCGGGACCGCCGGGAGCTGTGCGAGGCGATCGAGGAGGGGAGCGTCGCCCATCACGAATGAGCCTGACCCGCCGCGCGCTCGGCAGCGTTCGGTTCCGCGAGCTCCTGGGCGGTACCCGCCGGGACCATGAAGGCGGACAGGACCGCCCCGACGCACACGATCAACCCCACCACGAAGACGCCGTGCAGCGCGCTGCCCATGTCGAGCCCGCGCTGCAGCCGGTGCGCCATCACCGCGCCCATCACCGATACGCCGATGGCACCGCCGACGGTGCGGAAGAACTGCGTGAGCGACGTCGCGGACCCGAGCTCGCTCGCCGCGACCGCGTTCTGCACCGCGATCAGCATCGGCACCATGATCAGCCCCATGCCCGCGCCCGCGACGAGGACCGCGCCCATGGCCACCGGTAGCGTGAGGGTCGCGTCCCAGCTCGCGAACAGCAGGAACCCGACGAGCAGGCAGGTCATGCCGGTGACGACGAGGCCGCGATAGCCCACCTTCAACACCAGGCGCGCGCTCAGGACCGAGCACGTGGTCCACCCGGCCACGAACGGTGTGAGCACGAACCCCGCCGAGGTGGCGCTGGTGTGCACGACTTGCTGGAGGAAGAGCGGGACGAACGAGATCGCGCCGAACATCGCCATCCCGGCCAGGAAGCCGGTGGCGGCGGCCGCCCGCACCAGGGGAACGCGGAAGAGCCGGAGCGGGACGATGGGCTCGGCGGCGCGGCGCTCGACGGCGAGAAACGCCACGATCAGGACCACGGCGGCGACGCTCGGACCGAGCACCTCCGGGGTGAGCCACGACGCCGAGCGTCCACCCTGCACGAGCCCGATCAGCAGGGACGAGATCCCGGCGGTGAACAGGGCGACACCGGCGTAGTCGATCCGCGGCCGGCGCGCCACCGTGGAGTCCCCGAGCCCCACGCCGATCAGGACCATCGCGACGATCCCGAACGGCACGTTGATGTAGAACGCCCAGCGCCACGACAGGTGATCGGAGAGGAGCCCGCCGATCAGCGGTCCGACGAGCGAGGCCACGCCCCACACCCCCGAGAAGTAGCCCTGCATCTTCGCGCGGCCCTCGAGGCCGTACAGCTCGCCGATGACCGTCATCCCCACCGTGATCAGCGAGCCGGCGCCGAGCCCTTGCAGCGCGCGGAACGCGATCAGCTGCGCCATCGTCGTGGCCATGCCCGACAGCGCCGACCCGAGCAGGAACACGAGGAGGCCGGTGAGGTAGACCCGGCGCCGTCCGAAGAGGTCGGACACGCGGCCCCACAGCGGCATCGTCACCGTCGACGTCAGCAGGAAGGCGGAGAACACCCAGGAGTAGATGTCGATCCCGCCGAGGCTCTGGACGACGACCGGCATCGCCGTCGCGACCACGGTCGACTCCATTGCGCCGAGGAAGATCGAGAGCATCACGCCCGGGAGGACGAGGCGCGGGCGCGAGACCTGACCCATCAGTGACCGCCCGTGCACTGAGCACAGCGACAGAGCGCCCGTAGCGCGGGGTACGGGTACACGCTCGTGTGGTCGTCCGACCACTCGACGCGAAGGCCTTCTGGCGTGCGGTTGATGGCGCGGGGCCACGCCATCTCGGGACTCAGCGCGTCGAGCCCCCCGCACACGCCGCACGGACAGTCCCGCCGCAGGCGGTCGAACGGAAAGATGCTGCCGTGGCTGTCGGCCCAGTCCGCCCCGAGGGCGTAGCGACCCACGAGGTGGACACTTTTCAACTCCTCGGGGTCCGGCTGGCCGATGATGCGGAGAGAGCCAAGCTTGGTCATTGTTCAACATGGGGGGGAGCGTTCCGCCGCTCCTCCCCCAAGCCCCCCCACCGGTCCGTGGTCAACCGTGGGTGATCAGGCAGGACCGCTCGTCGGGAACTCCCGCTCACGTTCCGCCACCCGCCGTCGTCGATAGTCGCAGGCCCGCCAGCAGGTAGTGCACGGCGAGATTCTGGTAGGGTCCCCAGCGTCGCGCACGACGGCGGATGCCGAGCTCCGTCACCGGGCCCCCGCGATGATAGAAGTGCGCGAACGCCTTGCGGACGGCGAGGTCGCCGGCAGGGCAGACGTCGCCGCGACCGAGGCAGCGCGCGAGGAACCAGTCCGCCGTCCAGCGGCCGAAGCCGCGAAAGCCGGTCAGGCAGGCGATGGTCTCATCGTTGTCCGCGGCGTCGAGGCGCGCGAGGTCGACGTCGCCTCTCGAGATGGCCTGCGCGATCCCGACGATGTACTCGGCCTTGCGCTCCGAGAACTGCATCGCGCGGAGGTCGCGCGTCCGGGCGCGCGCGAGAGCGCTCGCCTCGGGGAAGCAGTACAGGGCGTCATCGCCCGACGCCACCGGCGTGCCGTAGCGCCTCACCAGCCGTCCGCGCAGTGCCACCGCGAACGTCAGGTTGACCTGCTGCGCGCACACGGAGCCGACGAGCATCTCCAGCGGCTCGGGCGTCAGCGTCGGACGCATCCCGTACAGCGGCTCGATCAGCCCGGACAGCGCCGGGTCCGCCTTCGCCATCCGGTAGAACCCGGGAAGATCGGCGTCGAGGCCGAAGATCCGCCTCACGTCGCGCTCGGCCGCCGACGCCACCGCCTGGGAGGGGCGACCGCCGAGCATGACGCGCAGCCGGGTGGCCTCGGGCGCTCCGCTCCACTCGACGTGATAGGCGTACGGCCGGCCGCCGACCCGCACCGCGCGCCGGAACCGGCCGGGCTCGATGCGATTGGCGGGATCGATCCCCCAGAGGGTGTACCGGGCGAGCGTCTTGTCGACGTCGAGGGGGCCATCGCAGGTCAGGGTGAGGATCATGGGGAGAGCACGCGGACGTAAAGTCTACCAGACTCGCTCCGGCGCCCCGGGAAGGGCACCGCACTCCTCCCGCCGCGGGGTCCCGAACCTCCCCCAGAGGGACCCGGAACCCCCGGCCGCCGATAACGAGGGGGGCTTGGGGGGACCAAAGTCCCCCCATCTCAATCGAACGAACCCTCTTCCTTCGAGCCCCCGCCCCCGTCTCGACGATCTAGTGATGCAGGTGGTATGGCACATCGGTGACGACGACATTCTTCCTGAACAGCAGCGCGCCCTTGATCAGCAGGGCCGTCTGGTTGTGCAGGAGGTGCTGCCACCAGCGGGCGGGGATGAACTCCGGGATGATGATCGTGACCACGTGCTGCGGATCACCGGCCTGGAGGTGGTCGAGGTACTGGAGGAGCGGCGTGAGAAGCGAGCGGTACGGTGACGTGAGGACGATCAACGGCAGGCCCATCCCCCACTTGCCCCACTTGTCCTCCAGACGGTGCGTCCGCTCGGGGTCGACCTCCACGTAGACGGCGCGTGCCTCCGTCGACAGGGTCTTCGCGTACTGCACCGCGGACACGACACCGGCGTGCATGTCGCCGACGAGCACGAGCACGGTGTGGCGGATCGCCGGCGGCATGCTCCGGCCCTCGAGCGAGAGCTGGTCGGCGACCTCCTGGTAGTGCCGGTGGATCACCATGAACCCGAGCATCAGCGTCGGGATCAGCAGGAGCACGATCCACGCCCCCTCGCTGAACTTGGCGGCGGCGAGCGTGACGAGCACCGCGCCGGTGGCGGTGGCGCCGATCCCGTTCAGCCACGCCCGCCACCACCAGCCCCCCTCGCGCAAGGTCAACCAGCGCCGGACCATGCTGCTCTGGGAGAGCGTGAACGAGAGGAACACGCCGATCGCGTAGAGCGGGATCAGGCCGTGCACGTCACCGCGGAAGATGACGAGGAGGAGCGCCGCGAGGCCCCCGAGGATCAGGATGGCGTTGGAATAGACCAGCCGGTCACCCTGCCCGCCGAACTGCCTCGGCATGAACCGGTCACGCGCGAGGAAGAACGAGAGCCGCGGGAAGTCGGCGAACGACGTGTTCGCGGCGAGGATCAGGATCATCATCGTCGAGGCCTGGATGAGGTAATACGGCGTGCCCCAGAGCACGTTGCCGAACAGCCGGCGAGCGAGCTGCGAGACGACGGACTCGCTCTCCTTCGGCGTGATGCCGAGGTCGTACGCCAGATAGGTGATCCCGAGGAAGAGCCCGATCAGGATCACGCCGAGCCACGTGAGGACGATCCGCGCGTTGTGAGCCTCCGGCGGCCTGAACGCCGGGACACCGTCCGAGACGGCCTCGACCCCGGTCAGCGCGGCGCAGCCGCCGGCGAAGGCGCGGAGGAGCAGGAAGAGCCCGATGCCTTCGAGCCCGGGGGGGTGCGGCTCGTACGGCGCCTCCGGGATCAGGTCGAACACGCTGGCGACGACGCCCCACACGACCATGCCGCCCGCGGTCGCGATGAACAGGTAGGTCGGCGCCGCGAACACGCGTCCCGACTCCCGGATACCCCGCAGGTTGGCCACGGCGGTCCCGGCGACGGCGAGCACACCGAGCCAGACCCGGTAGGGAAACAGCGCCGGGAACGCAGAGGTGAGCGCGACGATACCGGCCGCCACGCTCACCGCCACCGTCAGGACGTAGTCGATCAGGAGGGCCGCGCCCGCCATCAGCCCCGGCGCCACGCCGAGGTTGTCCTTGGTCACCAGGTACGCGCCCCCGCCTTTCGGGTAGGCCAGGATCGTCTGACGGTACGAGCTGACGACGATCGCGATGAGGATCGCGATGGCGACGGCGATCGGGAGCGAGTAGCTGAGGGCGAGGGTGCCCGCCCCGACCAGCACGAGCAGGATCTCTTCGGTCGCGTACGCATTGGAGGACAGCGCGTCGGACGCGAACACGGCCAGCGCGGTGGACTTGTCCAGCCGCTCGTGACGCGACTGGGCCGTCGGGATCGGAGTGCCGACGAAGACCCGCTTGAGGCGGTGGAGGCGCACGGCCCGGATGGTACGCCCCGGGGAAGGCCTTCACCAAATCCGGCCAGCCCCGGGCGCCGGCCATCACGACACGTTCAGGGTGTCAGATCAACGTCGATTCGGGGGAATGCACGTCCCTGCCCACGATCGATTCCGCACAGCCTGCGCAGTACGCGACCGACTCGATCTGCACGGAGCAGGCGGGACAGCACGCGGCGTTGCACTGCACACACCCAAGCTCGTACGTCGTCTGGCTACCACATGCACAC